>Ga0265780_10007389_pt1 | contig 13514 bp, 13 predicted proteins | sample P1T30metagenome_FD_192432 | JGI IMG/M metagenome (GOLD analysis project Ga0265780, IMG submission 192432) | Plant litter microbial communities from East Loma Ridge, Irvine, California - P1 T30 | ecosystem: Environmental > Terrestrial > Plant litter > Unclassified | place: USA: California... | reverse complement strand
AGGCGGTTCGGCATGCCGGTCAGGCTGTCGTGGAAGGATTGCTGCAGCACGTAGGCCTGCATGCCCTTGCGCTCGGTGATGTCGCGCGAAACCAGCAGCAGCTGGCCGGGCGAGCCTGGGCCGTCGCGGGCCAGGCGCACATCGGTCTCGAGGTAGCGTTCGTCGACTCCGTTGACCCGGTATTGCAGGCGCTGCGGCGCGCCGTCGCGGAGCAAAGCGGCCAGCGAGCCGGCGACGCGCTCGCGATCGAGCGGATGGACGGCGTCGAGGTAGGCGCTGCCGGGCCGCGCCGCCGCGCCGCAGTCGCGCTGGTAGCTGGGGCTGGCGTAACGCCAGTCGCCATCGAGGGACAGCAGGGCGACGTAATCGCCGGCGTGTTCCAGCACCAGGCGCGCGCTCGCCGCGTCGGCGTCGCTGGTTGCGGGCGCCAGCACGGCGGCGCCGGCGACCAGCGTGGCTTGCAGGCCATTGTCGCGGGCGGCTTCGGGCGCGGCAGCGTGGAGGGGTGGCAGGTCGAGGAAGGCCTGGACCTTGGCGCGCAGGACTTCCGGCGCGACCGGCAGGAAGACGTAGTCGGCGGCGCCCAGTTCGTAGCCGCGGCTACGGTCGAGGTCGGTGGCGCGGTGGGAGGTGAGGAAGATGATCGGTGTCTGGTGGGTGCGCGGCCGCGCGCGGATCAGGCGCGCGGTCTCGAAACCGTCCAGGCCGCTCATCTTGACGTCCATCAGGATCGCCCGGAAATCCTGCTTTAGCAGGCGCAGCAGGGCTTGTTCTCCGGAGCCGACACTGACGATGACCGCGTCGAGGTCGCCAAGTACGGTGCGCAGCGCGAACAGCGCGCTCGGATCGTCGTTGACCAGCAGGACCGCAGGCTTGCCGATGCTTGCGGGCGTGGCGGCGGTGGACGGCGGGGCGAGGGTCATGGCGCGGCTCCTGCCGCCCGGTAGGCCGCCATCACGGCCGGGACTGCCACAAAATGGCGGCGCGCAGCGCGCCTGGCCGGCGTTGCTGCCGGTGGGGAAGGGCGGAGAGCTCGGGCGCTGTGCATCGTGAACCTGGCGGCATCGCTGGACCGCGCTGCGGCGGCCGGGCTTGCCTGGCCGTCAATCGGGCCTGGCAGGCAGGGAAAATGCCAACGAACGATTGTACGCCGCTTCGTGGCGATGTACACCGGCTGCGGTGCGAGACAAGCCGACAAATGCCTCCCGCCCCGGACTGCGGCGCGACGGACGAGGTAGCGCAAGTCCGGTCGTACCGGCGCAAGCTAGGATCGGGAGGCGCTCCGCATCAACACGGTTGCGGTCGCACTCCGGGCCGGCGCCGGGTAAAGCACCAACTTGGTGCGATCTGCGCGTCTTGTGCTGCAATCACACAGCTTCGTCCTGCAACCGCCCGCGCCGACGCGGCTTTACACAGATTTACAGCGCCGCTTGGAGGAGGGTGGAGATTCTCTTCCGGGTGGCCCGATACGATGCGCTAAGGTGAGCCATTCGCACGATTCCATGAGTATGCCGCGGCCTGAGTTCTGGAGAAATGTTGCCACTGTCATGACAGGGGCGACGGGCGCACAGGCGCTCACCTTGCTCGCCGCACCCTTCCTGACCCGCCTGTGCACGCCCGCCGAGATGGGCAGTTTCAGCGTCTGGCTGGGCGTCATCGCGGTCACCTCGATCGCCGCCACCCTGCGCGTCGAGAACGCCATGGTGATCGACCATGAGCGCGGGCAGCAGGGGCTGTGCTTCAGCGTGGTGGCCTGGTTCGCCACCATGCTGGCGCTCGCGGTCACCTTGTTCTCGCTGTGCGCCTGCGCCTTCGGCCTGCCGCCGCTGGAGACGGTGTCGTGGGCCCAGATGGCGACCGTCGGGCTGGCAACCTGGATCACCGCCAACATCCAGACCACCCTGGCCTATGCCGCCGCGCACCGGCAGTTTGGCACGGCCGCCCGCATCAAGCTGGTCCAGGCCGGCACCATCGCCATCAGCCAGCTGGCGCTGCTGTACGCCGGGGTCGATGGCGTCGCCCTGCTGGCGGGGCAATTGATCGGGCTGTGTACGGGGCTGGCGGCCGGGCGCCTGATGCTGTCGCCACCCAGGGCGCGCTTCACCTGGCTGCTCGACCGCGCCCAGCGCGACTATCTGGTCAAGCACCAGGCCTTCTGGCGCTACTCTTTACCCTCGAGCCTGTTGAACACACTGGTCGGGCAACTGCCGCTGTTCATGATCGGGATCCACCACGGCGCGCTGGCGGCGGGGCTGTTCGCCCTGACCCAGCGCGTGCTGGCCGCGCCGACCGCCCTGATCGCCACCTCGATCCTGGAAGTGTTCAAGCGCCAGGCGGTGAACGAATTCGAGTCAGCGGGCAATTGCCTGGCCGTCTACCGCAGCACCTTCAAGGCGCTGGTGCTGCTGGCGCTGCCGCCGACCCTGGTCTTGCTGCTGTTTTCCCCGGCCCTGTTCGGCTGGCTGTTCGGCGAAAACTGGCGTCCGGCCGGCGACCTGGCGCGCATCCTGGCGCCGTTGTGCTTCCTGAACTTCGTCGCCAGCCCCCTGAGCTATGTGTTTTTCGTGGCCGGCAAGCAGAGGATGGAACTGTGCTGGCAGGTTGCACTATTCCTCGCCACCTTGCTGGTGTTCGTCGCGCCGCTCTCGCTGCACGGCTCGCTCCTGGCCTACGCGCTGGTGCGTTCGGTGCTTTACCTGGTCTACCTGTACATGTCTCACCTGTGCGCGCGCAACGTTCCGGTGCCGGCCTGATTCAGCTCACGCTGCCCCGGCCGCCGCGCTGGCGTCGCAGCGCCGGCGCCTGCGTGGCGCCACCCATCGCACGCAGGGCGGCGTTGAACACCCCGGTCACCAGCAGCGCAACTGCCACCGATGCCACGGCCAGGCTCGCGAACCAGTCCCAGGCGGTGTCCGGCTGCTGCATCAGCAGCTGATTCAGGCTGGTATGGCCCAGCCCGGCCAGCACCATGATGACGGGGAAGTGGAAGAAGAAGGTGAAGGAGGCGGCTTGCGCCGACCAGCTGCCCGAGGCGTCCAGCACGGCGCAGGCGCCGTCGTCGTCCAGCTGTTTCGGATACAGGGACCAGAGCAGCGCCGCGAAGCCGAGGCCGACGCCGGCGAAACCGAGCTGGATGACCCAGTCACGCAGCAAAGCTTCCATGTTGCGCGTGTTCGGACCCAGGAAGCGGGACAGCAGCAAGGTTGCACTGAACAGCGCCAGCGCCGCCACTACCGGCGGACGCCAGGCGCGCGCCTGCGCCAGGAACACCAGCCCCACGCCGGCCAGCCAGACAGCGGCCCAGATCAGGAATTGGTACGGAAGGAAAACGGCGGCCGCGGCCAGCAGCGCGATCCGCACGCCACGTCGGTAGGGCGTTGGTAGCGCACCGGCACGGACGAACAGGGACAGCATCACCAGGGACCAGAACAGGTAGGCCAGCAAATAAAGCATGCTGTTACCGCCGAAGTTGGGAACGACAAAAGGCTGCAGCATGAACAGGTTACCCAGGAACACGCCGTAGCCGATGGCGAGACTGCTGAATTCCGGGAAGGCGGTATAGACCCCGGACTGGCCGAACAGGCGCGCACCGGAAGCATCAAACAGCGCGCCCAGCATCAGGCCGGGCAGCATCAGCCGGTACAGGGCGGCCGCATGGCGGGTCAGCGCAGCGTCGCTCGTCGGGTTGGCCCGTTGTTGGCGCAGGATCAGCCCCGCGAACAAGCCATCGAGGATAAAGAACACTGCATACGCTTCGTGGCCGAGCCCCGTCAGGAAATAGACGCTTGTCACCAGCAGGTTCTTTTCCTCGACCGCATCATAGTTGACGAAGGCCAGGAAGCGGACGTGATAGCACAGGGCCACCAGGGCGCTGGTCCAGCGCGCCAGCAGCAGGAATTGGACGAATCGATCGTGCATGGAAGGCCTCGTCGGTGGTTGGGCATGCGGGGAGCGACCGGGTTCCCGGCGGAACGGGGCCGCCTTGATGCACCTTAAGGATGTGTTATTGGTTTTTGGAAAACTGGTCGCTTGCCTCAAACGGAAGGCAGATCGATTCTATCGACGTAGCGCAACGGGGATTTGAGGCCGCACATGGCAGGTATAATCCTGACAATGAACAATGCCCTGAAACCCGCCTTCGCTCCGACCCTGGCCGACGTCGCCGCCCTGGCGGGGGTGTCGCGCGCCATCGCCTCGCGGGCGCTGTCGGCGCAGCCGCGTCCGGTCTCCGCCGACAAGCGCGAGCGCGTGCTGCAGGCCGCCGAAACCCTGGGCTACCGTCCCAACTCGCTGGCGCGGGGCCTGGCCAGCAACACCGTCAACCTGGTCGCAATCCTGGTCAACCACATCCACGACCTGTCCGACCTCGACCTGTTCGACCTGCTGCTGGCCGAGATCCAGGCCATCGGCAAGCAGGTGATCTTCATCCGGGTCGGCGCCGGTGGCGATGCCGAGACCTTCCTGCGCGATGGCGTGGCCTACCACGTCGATGCGGCGCTGGTGTTTTCCGATTTCGCCGACGCCGCGACCGTGCGCCGGATGTTCCGCAATAACGCGGTGCTGATGCTGAACGGCCACCATGGCGAGGGCGCGCCGTCGGTGACGATGGACGAGGGCCACGGCATCCGCGAAGCAGTGGGCGATGCGGCGAGTAAAGGTGTGAAGAGCGCGCTGCTGCTCACCGGACGCACCATGTCGCTGGTGGAGCAGGCCCGCATCGCCTCCTACCGCGCAGCCTTTGCGCAGCATGCTATTACCCTGCTGGGCGAGCTGGCTGGGGATTATTCCTATGCCAGCGGACGCGCGCTGGCGCAGGAGATCGACGTCGAGAACACCGGCGCCGTGTTCTGCACCTCGGATGCGATGGCGATGGGTGTGCTCGATGCCCACCGCCGCCATTTCCCCGAGCACCGGCCGCAGCGCTTCCGCCTGTACGGCTTCGATAACGTCTCGCTGACACAGTTCGACGCCTATCCGATCTCGTCGATCGGCGCCGATAAACGCGACTACGTGGCGCAGATCGTGCGCATCCTGGGCCAGCCCGCGCAGCTGGCGCAGCACAGCGAGCAGGTGCTGGTCGCGACCCGCTTCGTGCCGCGCCTGACGGGATGATCGACTAAGGCTGCAGCGCCGGCACCGCGGCCTTCGCGCCCCACCACTTCCGGTAGTTCGCGGCGTAGGCGCCCGAGCGGATGTAGTCCGCCACGAAACCGTTGACGAACTTCAGGAGCGCCGGATCGCCCTTGGCCATCGCAATGCCGATCGGCGTATTGCCATACATTTGGGGCAGCGTCTCGAGCTGGACGTTCTTGCTGGCCAGGTAGTCGAGCAGCGAGGAATCCTCGATGCCGGCATCGACCCGCTTTTGCTGCAGCAGCAGCACGCCGTCGGGCGCGAAGTTGTCGGTGTAGACGGGCGTGGCCTGTGGCGCCGATTTTTTCAGAAAGGCGTCGGCCGTGGTGCCGCGTCCGACCACGACGCGCTTGCCGTTCAGGTCCGCCAGTGATTTCACGCCCGCGCTTTTCTGAGCGATCACGCGCAGCCCCGCCACGTTGTACGGCGTCGAAAAATCCACCACGCGCGCGCGCTGCGGCGTGATCGACACATTGGCCACCACCAGGTCGAGCTGCTTCGACATCAGCATCGAAATGCGCGCATCGCTCGACACGTCCGAGAAGCGCACCGGCACGCCGAGCTTCGCGGCCATCTGCCTGGCCACGTCGACGTCGTAGCCGACCGGTTCATTACTCGCATTGCGAAAACCGACCGGCTCCCCGCCCAGCGAGACGCCGATGCGCACATAGCCGCGCGCCTTGATGTCTTCGATGCGGCCGGCCAGCGCCGACGTCGCGGTTAACGCCAGCAGGGTGGCGAGGGCGATGCGTTTCAATTGAAGCTGCATGGTGTGTCCTTTCATGGCGTGACGGCGGTGGCGACGCGCAGTTCCGGCGCGGCCATGCGTTCGTCCCAGTACCAGTAACGTATCTCTTCGTCGCAGCGGTAGTTCACGACCTGGTGATTGCCTTTCGCGTCCATCGCGTGGATGACGACGCCAGCGAGGAAGCCGCTTTTCAGTTCCGACAGCTCCTCGACTGCGAGCTTGACGGCATCTTCGAGAGCATACCCGAGGCGCAGCGCCAGCACGATGCTGCGCGAAGTCCCGCAGCGCATCGTCATCTCGCCGGTATGGGTGCAGGCGGCCGCGCCATAGCGACTGTCGGCGTAGAAGCCGGCGCCGACGATCGGCGAGTCGCCCAGCCGCCCCGGATACTTCCAGGCCCAGCCCGAGGTCGAGGTGACCACGCCGAGATTGTCGCCGTGGTCGCGGCCCAGGAACACGGTTGTGTCGCGTACCCGCTCTGGGTCGGTGATGGCGTTGCTCAGTGGCGCCAGCGCGATGTCGGGGAAGGCGGCGCGCTGCTCCGGCGTCATCTGCTGTTCCAGCTTTTCCCACCAGACCCGCTTGCTGTCCGGATGCAGCACGTCGTCGACCGCGAAACCGCGCTCGGTGGCAAAGCGGCGCGCGCCCGCGCCGGTCAGCATCACGTGCGGCAGGTGCTGCATCACCTCGTAGGCCAGGGCGGACACCGGCAAGGTAGCAGGCACCGCGCCGACGGCGCCGACGTCGCGCGTGGTGCCGTCCATGACGCCGGCGTCGAACTCCATCTCGCCCAGCATGTTCGGCCAGCCGCCGTAGCCGACGCTGCGCACCTTGGCCTCGCGTTCGACGTTCGCGATGCCGGCGACCATGGCGGGAATGCCGGCGTCGCCCTGTTTCAACAGGTCCACGCTGGTCTCGAAGCCGGGCCAGGCCTCGGCGTTCGCTAACAACATCTTCATGATTTACTCATCTTCGACAGGAATTGGGCGATGCGCGGCTGCGCCAGTCCGCCCTCGGGGGAAAAGAACTGCGCCGTCGGCAGGTCGGCCAGCAGGCGCCCGCCGTCCAGGAACACGATGCGGCTCGAGATCTGGCGCGCGAACTCGATTTCGTGGGTGACGAACAGCATGGTGGTGCCGCTGCGCGCCAGCTTCGCCAAAATGGCCAGCACCTCGGCCGTCATCTCGGGATCGAGCGCGCTGGTGACTTCGTCCAGCAGCAGGTAGCGCGGCTGCATCGCGAGCGCCCGACAGATGCCGACGCGCTGGCGCTGGCCGCCCGAAAGCTGGCTTGGGTAGGCGTCGGCGCGATCGAGCAGGCCGACGGAAGCCAGCAGCGCGCGCGCTTCGTCCTCGGCCTGGCGCCGCGGCGTTCCCAGCACTTCGATCGGCGCCAGCGTGATGTTCTGGAGCGCCGTCATGTGCGGGTACAGGTTAAACAGCTGGAACACGGTGGCGCAGGCGCGCCGTGCCTTCGGCAAGGCTTTCGGATCGTCGACCCGGTGGCCGTCGACGCTGATGGTGCCGCCGTCGAGCTGTTCGAGGCCGTTGATGCAGCGGATCAGCGTCGATTTGCCGGAGCCGCTGGCGCCGAGGATGGACACGACTTCGCCCGGCGCTATGCGCAGGTCGACGCCGTCGAGGACCGTATTGGCGCCGAAACGCTTGGCCACGCGGTCGATGTGGATCATCTTACAAACCCTTCCATTGGCTATGCGCGCGCAGGCGCGTTTCCATCCGTGCGCAGACGTGTGCGATCAGGCGCGCCATCAGGTAGTACAGCAGGCCGACCACGGTCCAGACGATGAAGGGCTTGAGCGTCCGCAGGTTCAGGATCGCGCCCACCTTGGTGAGATCGACCACGCCGATCACCGAGATCAGGGACGTCACCTGCAGCTGGTTCACCAGCAGTCCGGTGAGCGGCCCGAAACCGAAGGCCGCCGCCTGCGGCGCCACCACGCGGCGCAGCGTCTGCCAGCGACTCAATCCGAACACGCGTGCCGTCTCGATCTGCTCGCGTCCGACCGATTCGATGGCGGATACCGCGATCACGTAGACGAAGGCGGCGGTGTTCCCGGACAGGGTGATCAGGGCCGCTTCCACCGGCGACAGGTCGGTCTGCAGCAGCACCGGCAGGCCGAAGAACACCAGGAACAGCTGCACCAGCACCGGCGAATTCTTGAGCAGCTCGGCCACCAGCGCGGCGAATTGCGCCAGCACGGGCACGCGGTAATAACGCAGCAGCGCCCAAGCCAGGCCGAGCACCAGGCCGATGACGGTGGTGGCCGCGAACAGAGAGACGGAGACGCCCAGGCCCTGCAGCAGCAGAAGCAGGTCGTGCGCGGTGAATTCGTCGTAGCGCATCAGGCGAGGTTCCGGTTCAGGCGGCGATGCAGCGCGCCGCTGGCGAGCGACACCAGCCATGTCATCGCCGCGTACAGCAGCAGGAGCAGCGCGTACACCTCGAACGGCGCGAAGGTGTCGGAGGCGACGATCTTCGCGCCGCCGGTCAGCTCGTTGAGGGTGATCGCCGACAGGATCGACGAGGTCAATATCAGGTTGACGAACACCGCGCCGAGCGGCCGGATCGACGTGCGCAGCGCGATCGGCACCACGATGTGGCGGTAAATCGCGAAGCGCGACAGGCCGCTGACCTGCGCCGCCTCAAGCACCCCCGGATCGAGCGCCAGAATGCCGGAGCGGATCACGTCCGATACGAAGGCGCCGCCCGCCAGCGACAGCGCCAGCACGCCGGTGGCGAAGGCACTGAGCTCCACTTTGACCTCGGGCAGGCCGTAGAACAGGAAGAACAGCTGTACGATGAAGGGGACGTTGCGGAACACGTCGACGTAGACGTTGGCGATGCGCCGCGCCCAAGCCAGGTTCGCGGTGCGCATCAGGGCGACCACGACGCCAAGCAGCAGGGCCCCGGCGAGGGCCAGCGCGCATGCGAGGGCGGTCAAGCGGGCGCCGGCCGCGAGGTCGCCGAGATAGGGCTCCAGTATGGTCGGATCAAACGTCAAGCAGGGGGCTCCCGTATCGGATGAAAGCGGTTTCAATAATCCCGGGGAGTGTCACATACACTGCTGCGGATTTCAAGGGTGCGGACGGGTCAGCTCAGCAGTTTAGCTTTCAACGCCGCGACTTTTGCGCTGCTGGTCTGGCGCCGGCCACCGGTGTCGAAGCCGAAGGCGGCGACCTGCGGCGACGGGGCTGGCACCGGTTCCGAACAGGATGCGTGAACGTCGGTGAGCGGCAGCCGGGCGGCCAGCCGGTCGACGTTATCGGCATTGATGCCGGCGCCGGGCATGATGACGATGCGGCCGGCGGCAGCGTCGAAGCAGCGCTGCAGGCCGTCTAGGCCCGCCAAGGCACTCTTCGCGCCGCCGGAAGTCAGGATGCGTTCGAAGCCCAGTTCGATGGCCAGGCCCACTGCCTCTTCCAAATCCGGGCACAGGTCGATCGCGCGGTGCAGGGTGCAGCGCAGGCCGCGCTGCCTGGCGTGGTTCACCAGCTTGTCCAGGATGCGCGCATCGAGACGGCCGTCGTGCAGCGAGGCCCCGAGGACCACGCCCTGCAGGCCGCTCACCGCGACCGCCTCGATCTCGTCCAGCATCAGCGCGACTTCCGCATCGTCAAACACAAAATCGCCACCGCGCGGGCGGATCATGGCAACCACCGGGATCGGGCTGCTGGACGCCGCCCGAATCAGGCCTGCGCTCGGCGTCAGGCCGCCGATCTCGAGCGCGCTGCACAACTCGATGCGGTCGGCGCCGCCCTCGATGGCACGGTGCAAACCATCGACGCTGTCGACGCAGACTTCCAGCGTGACCGGCTCACCCATGGGCGCCGCCCAGCTTCGCGAGGCCCAGCCAGGCCGCGCCGATCAGGCCCGGCTCTGTACCCGACTTGCCCTGCACGACGATCGGCGCCTCGGTTTTGCGCAGGATAGCGGCACGTACCGCGCGATCGAGCCGGTCGATCAGCGCCGCGCTGTTGGACAGCCCGCCGCCGACCGGCAGGATCGAGGCGCCGACGGTATTGACCAGCATGGCCAGCGGGCCGCTCATCAGATCGATGAAACAGTCGATGGTGAGCGCGGCCTGGGTGTCGCCGGCCTGCCAGGCGTCGATGATCGCACGGCTGTCTTTCGGCTGTTGATGCAGGTGCTGGTGCAGCCGTTCCAGTCCGCGCGCACCGCCGACCGTGTCCAGGCAGCCGGACTGGCCGCAGCCGCAGGCGAAGCGCGGGATGGCTTGTGGCGGCGTGCCGGCGAGTTGCGCCGTCACCGGGCCGTGGCCCCATTCGCCGGCAAAGCCACCCGGGCCGCCGATCAACTGGCCGTTATAGACCAGGCCACCGCCGACGCCGGTGCCCAGGATCAGGCCGAACACATTGGCGTGGCCGCGGCCGGCGCCGGCCTGGGCTTCGGCCAGGGCGAAGCTGTCGGCGTCGTTGATGATCCAGACCGGCAGGCCAAGGGCATCCGTCAGGTCGGCGGCCAGCGTGCGGCCGTCGATGCAGGGAATGTTGGCGCACTTGATGCGGCCACTGGCCGGGTCGACCACGCCGGCGATCGAGATGGCCACGCCCTGCGAGGCGCCGCCGGCGGCAATCAGGCCGCGCATGGTCTCGGTGAACGCGGTGAAGTCGTGGGTGGGCGTGGGCACCCGCTGCAGGTCGCCGATCCGGCCGTCCTTGGTGGCGACCGAGCATTTGATGGCGCTGCCGCCGATATCGAAACAGGTAATCATGGTGCGCATGATACTGGCAAGCGAGGGCGAAATGCCAGTCCGGCTTAGTCGGTCGGATCCGGCGTCACTTTGGTGAGATTGTAGTCGGCGGCGGAACGCTCGAGCGCCAGGCCGAGGACGTCCTTCAGTTCATCGGGTTTCGCGCCTTCGTCGAGCTGCCGCTTGGCGAAGGTATTGCGCAGCGTGCGTCCACCGGAGCGCGACAGATCGAGGCCGGCGCGCTCGAAGGTGGCGCGCATCTGCACGTAGACGGTCTTGCGGGTCAGGCGATTGCCGGCCAGGTTGGCCGGGAACACGAAGGGGCCCGGAATCGCCATTGCCTCGCGCTCGGCCAGCCAGGGGCGCAGTTCCTCGACGCCTTCGGGCGGAAGGGTGATCGTGTGTTCGTGGCTGGTGTCGAGCTTTTCGTCCGGCGTGATGGTGAGGACCAGCGAGCCGTCGATGCCGGCCTGGCGGCCGACCTCGGACAGCAGCAGGCCCACGGCTTCGGACACCTTCAGGCCGGCCAGCGCGATCACGACCTGCATCGCGCGGTCGCGCCGGCGCTTCCAGCCATCGAAGGGTGTGTTGCGGCGCTTGCGTGGGGCGTCGGCGGGGAGGGCGGCGAAGAAGCGTTCCAGCTGGTCGTCGGACAGGCTGCGACCGGCATCGTCCTTCTTGATATCCGCGCGGTCGATCTGGAGGATGGCCAGCTGGGCGGGATTCGGGGTCACCGCGAGGTGCTCGTAGCAGCGTTCCAGCAGGCGCAGGTAGCGGTAGGCGATCTTGCTGTTCAGGACTGGCTTGCCTTTGACGGTGCGACCGATGAAACGCAGCAGGTCGGACTGGGTGGCAGTGGAGAAGGCGATGCCGTGCTCCTGAAGCCAGGCGGCCAGGTTGTTGAACATGAAGCGGTAGATCTTCGCTGATTCAGCGGACAGGATCTTGAGTGTGCCGTCGGCGCGCATGCGCCGGCCGGTCTCGGCAAATGCTTCGGTGGAAACGAAATCCTTGAATGCCTTGACTGGGTCGGCGTCCCATTGGGTCAGGGAGTGCATGGTGTAGCGTCCGAAATGGCGATAGTATAATGATACCACAAAAAGTAACTAACCAACGAAAGGTGCCAAACAGACCAACAACATGAACGCTAACGACTACGACAACGTACTGCCTTATCAAACAAGCCACCAGAAGGAAGGTCGTTGCCCAATGATGGCAGGGCAGCGTCGATAGAATCCAGCGTTCTGCGTTCTGCGTTCGCGTTGTCAACGAGCCAGGAGTGTGCGGCTCGCTGTCTCGTAGCGCTCCAGCGTTTTCATCTGTTCGTTCCGCAAGGGCAGGCGATTCGCGGATTTGAATGCAGGAATCGGCGTCGGATAGCCTGATTCGGTACCAGCGTCGCGGATAAGTGAGAGCGCGCATGATGCTATAGATCCACACCACCGAAAGGGCATGGAGGACCTGTTCCATCAACCGTTCCGGCATGCTCGGGATGCCGAGAATGTGTTTGTAGGCCACGTATTGGCGATAGGTAGCGCGGTAGTGCAGGCAGTGTTCAGCTCTGCGTTCTCTAGCGCGCAGCAGGTGGCTGCGTAACGGTCATCATGGAGCGGACCATGTCTTTCATCACGGCGCAAGCGGCATCGAAGCTAGGGTGATATCGAATGGCGTCGACTGCCTCGAACTGCTTTTTTAGCGGTTCATATCTTTTTTCAAGCTGGTGGAAGAGGGCGTCTGCGTGCCTGATCATGAAGGGCGCTGCCGCCATCAGCTGTTCGGGCTCATGTTCGGCAATCAGTGCAAAATCGAAAATGTCGCGACCGGTGATGCGGTCGCCTCGGTGCCACATCTTCTTCGCGACGATTTCAATCGAGGTTTCCACTCGCACAAGCTGGCCCATGACCGTCTCGAGCACGAAGCCTGGAGCAGTAAGGTTTGGTGCAGCGACGAAGTCGATTTCGCCCTCGGGCATGTACAGCTTGATGTAGCCGGCGGCCTCGACGTAGTCGGTCGTGAGTGACTCGGCCACATCGCTCAAACGCGGATTCACGTAGCCCAAGGACTGAGGGTCTGGCACGAAGATATCGATGTCCTTGCTGAAGCGGTGTCCATAACGAAGCATCAGTACCGTACCGCCTCCGAAAGTCCAGAACGGATCCGCGCGGCCATGCTTCGCGATTTCTGAGATCACTAACAGTGCTTTTGCAAATAGACTTTCCCAAGTGCCCGGAATTTCCGGACTGCCAACCATCACCAGACTGCTCTGCACACTTTCCATTCATTCGCCCACTGGTGGAGATTTTTCATGATCTTCCTGGCTGGCACGTCAGGCGTCGCAGCTTCAGCGACCGCTTTTACGACAACAGGGAGCGGCGTTTCGTCCAACAGAGCCATTAGGTGCGGCTGGAACTGTTCGGGTGCCTGGCCTGACTGCAGCATGCCTTTAAGCATATCGGCGCTAACCACATCACGATAACTCGTGCTGATGCTGCGCGCGGCGACTGTGAGCGCACTCTTCATTCGGGAGGGCTGTACCGTTTCCATATCGAGGCCGAGAATCTCCATCACCGCCTGCAATTTCGTATACCCAAGATCGTTGAGAGTTCCGTTTTCCAGTTTGTTGATGGTAACGCGTGACAGCCCGGCGAATTTCGCGACTTGCTCCTGAAGCAGGCCAGCCTCCAACCGCGCCCCGTGGATTCGGCTACCGATCTGAGCCAGATTCATTTGCTCACCTCATGTTAAGTATATTTAACATTATATGCTTTCGGCGCGGACTTTCAAGGCGGATGATCACCACTACACCTATAAGAGCTTGTATTGGTGCATCAGTTTTGTTCCCGTTCGTTGGAAGGGCAACGGCCATCGTGTTGTTAAGTGATGCGCCCACGCCACGCGCAC
>Ga0265780_10007387_pt1 | contig 13516 bp, 15 predicted proteins | sample P1T30metagenome_FD_192432 | JGI IMG/M metagenome (GOLD analysis project Ga0265780, IMG submission 192432) | Plant litter microbial communities from East Loma Ridge, Irvine, California - P1 T30 | ecosystem: Environmental > Terrestrial > Plant litter > Unclassified | place: USA: California... | reverse complement strand
TGATCCCGTCGGTGGCCTACACCGATCCGGAAGTGGCATGGGCCGGCCTGACCGAAGACGAAGCCAAGGCCAAGGGCATCAAGGTCGAGAAGGGCCACTTCCCGTGGGCCGCCTCGGGCCGCGCCGTGGCCAACGGCCGCGCCGAAGGCTTCACCAAGCTGCTGTTCGACGCCGAGACCCACCGCATCGTCGGCGGCACCATCGTCGGCACCAGCGCCGGCGACATGATCGGCGAGATCGCCCTGGCGATCGAGATGGGCTCGGACGGCACCGACATCGGCAAGACCATCCACCCGCACCCGACCCTGGGCGAGTCGATCGGCATGGCGGCCGAAGTGTACGAAGGCGTGTGCACGGACTTGCCGGCGCCGCGCAAGCGTTGATCGCTGTCTGGCTGTAACGGAAACCGGGACCTTGTGTCCCGGTTTTTTTTCGACTACACTCTAACTTGTACGATTTATGGTACAAGTGAGTCAGCCTGCATGGTGGCAATCTCCATTCATATACGCACGACGGAGCAAGACATGAGAATCGTCAATTTTTCAGATGCTCGCAACAGTCTCCGGACTGTGATCGACCAAGTCGTCGCGGATGCCGATGTCACCGTGATCTCGCGTCGTGACGCACCCGATGCAGTCGTCATGTCATTCGATTACTACAGCAGCCTCATGGAGACTGTTCACTTGTTGAGCTCGCCAGCAAACGCAGCTCACCTTGCCAAATCCATCGCTCAGGCACGTGCCGGCCAGGCGCAGCAGCGGGAATTGATGGATCCCCCTGAAGCTGAGGAGCAGCCCCATGCTCAACCTGAAGTTCACCCCTGAGGCCTGGGAAACGTACGTCTACTGGCAAACCCAGGACAAGAAAACGCTCAAACGCATCAATGATCTGATCAAGGATGCGCAGAGAAATCCCTTCGATGGGATCGGCAAGCCCGAAGCCTCGAGGTACAGCCTCAGCGGCTTCTGGTCACGAAGAATCGATGAGGCCAATCGCCTTGTGTATGAGGTTCAGGGTGACGCGTTGGTCATCATCTCGTGCCGCTACCACTACTGACAGTGCACAAACTTGCGGGCGCCGCGCAAGCATTGATTTGGTACTAAGAGACGGTTTAAAAACTCACCGGAAACGCATCCTGTGCAGTAATGATGAGCCGAGCGCGATGTAAATCATTGCTTGGGATACGTCGAGGCGCTGCTCGTAATCGCGGACTAGACGGCGGTATCGCATCAGCCATGCAAACGTGCGCTCTACGACCCAGCGCCGCGGTTGCACCTGAAAGCCCTCCTGCCCCTGCAGGCCACGCACGACTTCGACGGTAAAGTCGAGATAGGCTGCCTTGTCCAGCAAGGTTCGTCGATCGTAGGCTGCGTCACCGAACAAATGCTTTACCCAGGGCCAGCGCTTAACCAAGGCATCAAGTACCAGTTGGGCACCGGTCGAATCAGCGATGTCGGCAGGCGTCAGGTTCACCGCCAGCAGTCGCCCATCGGTGTCGACGGTGATGTGCCGCTTTCGCCCACTGATCTTCTTGTGGGCGTCGTATCCGCGTTCACGTGCACCGGGCGCTTTCACCGACTGACTGTCGACGATGCCGGCCGAGGGAACGACTTCACGCTGCTCGCACATTCGGTCAAGCATCAGTGCCAGGTCGTGAATCGTCCGGAACAGGAAGCGTCGCATCAGGCGTCTGAACCAGTAATACACCGTTTGGTAGGGAGGGAAATCGTTGGGCAGCATGCGCCATTCGCAGCCCGAACGGACCAGGTAACGAAGCGCATTGATGACCTCGCGAAGTGCAGTCTTGCGAGGGCGCCCGGTACGGGCTGCTCCCGGCAGTAGCGGCTCGACTAGTTTCCATTCTTTGTCACTGATATCAGTCGGGTAGCCTCGTCGCTCCTTCGGCCGGGTGGTCTTATGCCGGGCGCGCTGCTCTGCTGTCCACATGGCGTACTCCTGCAAGAGTGAACCGTTTGGACATCATAGTTGCTTCGGAGTTTTTAAACCGTCTCTAAGCTGGATTGAAAACCGGGACTTTGTGTCCCGGTTTTTTTCGACTGGTTGTTTTGAGCTACGGGATTTTGCGGGACAGGACGCTCTTCAGGGAAACCTTTTCAGGTCTCCTGTAGATAACGTCCGTGATTTTCGATACGCCAGTTATCTGGGTAACTTCGAAATCGATCCGCATCTCTTTATTATCAACGGGATCCTTGAAAACAACGGACACTTTCCCCGGTGAAAGCGCTGTAACGTCCAGATCGGTTACGCGTGGATCTTGGGAGCCGAACAACATATCGAAGTCGAGGTTACAGATACCCTGGTGCTTGACCTGACAGGCTGCATCCTTGATCAACAGGTCGGCCAAGGCCGGCGCAAAGTATTTCTCGAGGATGGCTTTTCGCTGATGCGCGAGATCCTCTCCAAACAGGTCCGCCTGGCTGGCCATGGCTTGCCAGGCAAAGTCCTTATAGAGTTTCGCCACCACGACTGTTTCCTTCTCTGCGTTTGCAGCAAAAACGGCGCCGGCCCATCCGATTGCCATGGAAACTGACACGGCAATGCCCAAGTGTCTAATGGCGGTAGACAGCATAAGTGGGCTTCTCCTTTGCATAGAAGGGACCTGGCCAGAAACCGCTCTGGATGAAGTCGGATATCCAGGCCTTGCCATCATAGCCAGCAATGTGCCCGGCTGGGTTACCGTGTTTGGTTGCATCGATCACGACGATATCGCCTTGTTGAAAGGCGAATTTGTCCGGATTGTCGACCGTTATGGTATGAAAGCCGTTACGCATTAGTGTAGGACCATACAGTTTTGCGAAAACGGGATGTCCTTTGGTGTCTGCACCGCCGGCTTCGAGAGCCCTGCGAACGTATTTTGCACAGCTCGATTTGCTGTGCTTGCCGGCGTTCTTGCGCAGGTGTGTTGCGAACTTGGTCGCGTCGAATGACATTGCGCGTGCTCCGTTCACGCTATCTTGTTGGCTGCCAGATCCCAGCCCCCGGCCGTATTGCCGCCGCTCCCGCCGCCAATCTTCTGCTGCGTGTATTTCCACTTGATCTTCGAATACTTCAGGTTGACGATCTCGGACAGGAAAGATTCGTCACCGCCCAGGTGAGGTTTGACCATACCGATCAGCACATTGTCCAGTTCAATCTCGAAGTATTTGACGCGAGCGCCGTCGCTATCTGCCCGGAAAAACTCGAACTTCGCTTTCGGAATGGTTTTTCCCATGGCGCAGGTCTGAGCAAGGATAGGGGACGAAAGGTCGGCCAGCTTTGCGAACGAAATGTCATCCAGTTCGGCGCGCTCTGCGGTATGGCCGCCGCCGGTCGAGGCCGTAGCGCTTCGCGGTTGAAAGATGCCCCAATGGACGCCTGTCACTTCAATCCAATCCTTGTGTTTGTCGTCTTGCGATTCACCTTTGATGCCGTCGATTTGCAGGTACACGTCGATTGCCATTCTTCGCTCCAAGAGAATTAGTAAATTACTGAGGCGCCTTTGTTGTCGCGCTCCGCTTATTCCGCAGAGCGGATCGACTGACGATTTTTGTATGGCTTTCTCAAAAACAGTTGGGCGAGCGTCAGTTCGGCAAGTGAGCGAGATCAAGATAGGAGAAGGTAGACGCTGTGCAAGCGCTGAATACGAAAGCCGGAGCGTTTGCCCCGACCTTTTGCGTGACGGTAAGGACTCAAATGGACGCCGCCAACGCCTCCGCATCCTCACCCGCCGGCATCCGCATCGGCGCCGCCGGATCGTTCACCGCGCGCCACACGGCCCGCGCAACATCCTGCCCATGCGTGACCGGTCCGCCGCCGCGCACGCCCGCAAACACCGATTCCAGCATCGGCGCATACACCTCGGGCACCTCGCCCTCCATGCGCGGGCGCGCATTCTGGCCAAAGCGCGTCGACGGCGAGCGCCCCGGCAGCACCAGGCGCGTGCGGATGCCGAGCGGTTCCAGTTCCAGCGCCAGCGATTCGGTGAACGCATTCACGGCGGCCTTGCTGGCCGTGTAGACCGACAGCAGCGGCAGCGGCAGCAGGGTCACGGCCGAGGTGACGTTGACGATCACGCCGGCGCGGCGCGCGCGGAAAGCCGGCAGCACGGCCTGGGTCATGGCGATGGTGCCCAGCGTGTTGGTCTCGAACACCTGGCGCGCCGTCGCCATCGGGGTGGCTTCCAGCGGATACAGCATGCCGATGCCGGCATTGTTGACCAGCGCGTCGATCGGTCCGGCGGCCTCGATGGCGGCGCGGATGCTGGCGGCATCAAGCACGTCGAGCGCGAGGATGCGCAGGCGCCCGGAAGGCGGCAGGATGGACGCATCCGGCGTACGCATGGTGGCGACGACCTGCCAGCCCTGGGCGAGGAAGTGGCGGGCGATCTCGAGACCGAAACCGGACGAGCAGCCGGTGATCAGGACGGTTTGCATGATGAATTCCTTTGTTGGGTGGGAGTAGTGCAACGATAGGGCAGGGCGGCCGGACGCGCTACAATCCACAGTCTTGAATTCTTTTGCAGGAGTCCGGACATGACGGATCCATTGGCCGAGGTCGTCGGCTTGCTGCAGCCCGGTGTGCGCTTCACCAAGATCGTCGGCGCGGCCGGGCACTGGGGTGTGCGCCGTGCCGAGACGGGGGAGCCATCGTATTGCGTGGTCCTCGATGGCCGTTGCCGCATCGCGGTCGAGGACAGCGCGCCCATGGTCCTGGAACCGGGCGACTTCGTGCTGATCCCGGCGACGCGGGATTTCTCGATGACGAGCATGGCGGACCCTACCAGCCTGGACTTCGACACGCCGCCGGTGCAGCTGCGCCCCGGCGAATTCCGGCTCGGCAGCCAGGACGGCCTGCCCGACGTACGCTACATCATCGGCCACTGCGTGTTCGGTTCGCCCGATGCGGCACTGCTGGTGTCGCTGCTGCCGCGCCTCGTGCACGTGCGCGGCGAAGCGCGGCTGGCCACGCTGGTGCAGCTGGTGAACGACGAGTCGCGCGCGCAGCGGCCGGCGCGCGAGGTCGTGATGGCGCGTCTTCTGGAGGTGCTGTTGATCGAAGCCCTGCGCTCGACGGTCGGCACGGCGGCTTCGCCGGGCCTGGTGCGCGGCCTGGCGGATGCGCGCCTGGCCGGTGCGCTGCGCAGCATGCACGAGGCGCCGGACCGGGCCTGGACCGTGGCCGCGCTGGCCCAGGCATCCGCGCTGTCGCGTTCCGTGTTCTTCGAACGCTTCCAGCGCGCCGTCGGCGTGGCGCCGATGGCTTACCTGCTGGCCTGGCGCATGGCGCTGGCCAAGGATTTATTGCGCCGGGGCGCATGCGGGATCGCCGAGGTGGCCGCGCGCGTCGGCTACAGTTCCGCGAGTACCTTCAGCGTCGCGTTTGCGCGCCATATCGGGGCGCCGCCGGCGCGTTACCTGCGTGGAGGCGTCACCCGCATGCCCGCAGAAGCGCCGCCCGCGCAAGCAGGCGCGTCGAGTCCAGCGTAGGCAGCGACGCATTCGCATCGCTCATGATGAGCGGGATTTCCGTGCAACCCAGCACGACCGCGTCGCAACCCTCGGCCCGGAAGCGGTCGATGAGCTGCTGGAAGGTCCGTACCGCCGCGGGCTGGAACAGGCCCTGCACCAGTTCATCCATGATGATGCGATTGATCTCCTCGCGTTCATCCCGCGCCGGGCGCAGCGTTTCGATGCCCCGGGAAGCCAGGCGCCCAGGGTAGACATCGCTCTCGACCAGCCACTTGGTGCCCGTCAGTCCGACGCGGCGGTATCCCCGCCGGCTGGCCTCGGCGGCGACCGTATCGGCAATATGCAGCCATGGCAGCGGCGACAAGCCTTCGATGTGGGGCAGGGCCTGGTGGATCGTGTTGTCCGGACAAATGACGAAGTCGGCGCCGCCGGCGGCGAGCTTGCGGCTTGACGAGAGCATGAGCTGTCCCACGCCCGCCCAATCGCCCCGGTCCAGGCAGGCGACGTAGTCCGCCAGCGAATGCGTATGCAGGCTGACTTCGGGGTGTGCGTGCGCGCCCATCAGGGCTGCCCCCTCCGCGCAGAGGGTCCGGTAGCACAGCGCGGCGCCTTCGGCCGAACAGCCAACGATTCCGATATGTCCTGGCATGTGATCACCTGGTCTCGGCAGTCCGGCCTCTTGACGGCCTGCACGATCGTCTCGCCCATCCTAGCATGATTCGCCGTGCCTGCCGCCCCGTATGTTGCAGGTTGCATATCCACCACGGGTGCGGCACGGCAGGAAACGTACGTGGTCTCATGCGCGTAGAATCAATGGATGCTTGACTACATTCTGCTCGTCGAAGACGACGAACTCGACCTGTCCTTCACCATCCGGGCTCTTCGGCTCTGCTCGGTCGAGGTCCCGGTGCGCGTGGCGCGCGACGGAGAAGACGTGCTCGCCATGCTCGACGGCGCCCAGGGCGGCAAGCCGGTCCTCATCCTCCTCGACCTGCGCATACCGAAAGTGGACGGCTTCGCCATCCTCAAGCATATCCGGAGGACGCCGTCGATCGACGCTATCCCGGTGATCATCGTGTCGGGATTGCTGCCCGAGGCGGACCGGGTGCGCGCCATGCTGTTGGGCGCCAACAATTGCGTGGTCAAGGCCTTCGAATTCGCGGACTTCGCCCAGCAGCTCGCCCTGGCGCTCCTGCCTTACGCCGGTTCGCTCAACGTGGGCGGGCGCTCGGCGCCGCCCGCACGCCGGGCCGGCGACCGCCTTCAGGCCTGAACCGTGCCGCAGGCCGCCGCGCAGGGCGGCATGGCGGCCAGGATGGCGTCCACGTGCTCCGGGGATGCGGGTTTCAGCAGGTGGTGATCGAAACCGGCGGCGCGGGTCCGCGCCCGGTCTTCCTGCGCGCCCCATCCGGTCAGCGCGACCAGGCGCAGCTTGCCCAGCCCCGGCAGCATGCGCAGGGTGCGGGCCGCCTGGTAGCCGTCCATGCGCGGCATCCCGATGTCGAGGAAGGCCAGGTCGGGCCGGAAGCTTGCTGCGGCGCGTACCGCGTCTTCGCCGTCGTAGGCCACGTGCACCTCATGGCCTTTTTCCCGCAGCAGGAAAGCCAGGGTGTCGGCCGCGTCGACGTTGTCGTCGGTGACCAGGATGCGCAGCGGGCCGGCCGGAGGCTGCGGCCCGCCGGCCGACTCCGTCGCGGCTGGCGGCGCGCCTGCGCGCGTGCCCGCCGCCAGCGGCAGGCGGATCGTGAAGGTGCTGCCGAGACCCGGTCCCGGACTGGACGCCACGACCCGGCCGCCATGCAGCGTGACCAGGTGGCGGACCAGCGACAGGCCGATGCCCAGGCCGCCCTTCGAGATGCCGATGCTGTGGGGCGCCTGCGCGAACATGTCGAATACGCTGTCGAGCGATTCCGGCGCGAGTCCGATCCCGGTATCGCTCACCCGGATGAGCGCCGTCCCGCCGTCGACGGCGGCGCCGACCTCGATCCGGCCGTCCTGCGGCGTGTACTTGGCCGCGTTCGACAGCAGGTTGCTCAGCACCTGGCTGAGCCGCACGGCGTCGCCGTCCATCCACAGCGGCTCCCCGGGAAGGTCGAGCGTGAGCCGGTGCCCGGCGGCGTCGATCAGCGGCATGCTGGTCTCGACCGCGCTGGCGATGACGGATTGCAGGTCGACGCGTTCGACCTTCAGCACCACCTTGCCGCTCGAGATGCGCGCGATGTCGAGCAGGTCGTTGATCAGGTGGACCATGTGCGCGACCTGGCGCTCCATCGTGGCGCGCACCTTGTCCATCAGGGCCGGCTTGCCCGCGCCCAGGCGCAGCAGTTCGAGGGCATTGCGGATCGGCGCCAGCGGATTGCGCAGTTCATGGGCGAGAGTGGCCAGGAATTCGGACTTGCGCCGGTCGGCCTCGCGCAAGGCTTCGGTGGAACGTACGCGCTCGATGTGCGCCCAGCAGCGGTCGACCACGTCTTCCACCAGCGCGACTTCGTCCGCGGTCCAGGTGCGCGGCTGCTGCTGGTGCACCGCCATCATGGCCATCAGCCGGCCCTGCTTGACCAGCGGACAGCAGATGATGGCCTTGATGCCGATCTGGTTGAACATCTCGTAGCCGTCTCCCGGCGCCAGCTCGCGGTCGACGTCGTTGATCAGGAGAGTGCGCCCGACGCGCAGGTTGGAGGTGGCGCGCGAGCCGAACAGGTCGAGCGAATACACGCCCACGGTGCTGATCGCGCCTTCGATGCGCCAGTCGTGGCGGATCGTGAAGCGGTCGTTGTCCGGCTCGAGGTCGGCATAGGCGACCCGGGTGACGCCCAGGTATTCGCCGAGCAGGCGCGTGCTGTGCTCCATGATGGCCTTGGGCTCGGCGGCGACGCGGGTCGCTTCGCCGATGGCGTCGAGCAGGCGCAGGCGCGCCTCGACCTGGCGCCTTTCGGTGACGTCCAGGGTCGTGCCGATCAGGCGCAGGGGCCGGCCGCCATCGTCACGGATCACCTGGCCGCGCGTCACGATCCAGCGCAGCGGGCCGCCGGCCGGGCCGACGGTCCGGTACTCGGCGCGGTAGCGGTCCTGTCCCCCGGACGCCAGCACGGCGCGGGTCTCCCGCAGTACCCGTTCGCGGTCGTCCGGGTGCACTGCGGCTTTCAGCATCGTGCTTGTCACCGCGCCGTCCAGCGCCAGCCCGAAGTGGTGCCGGGTCCGTTCGCTGCAGGTCAGGATGCCGCCCTGGAACTGGAAGTCGAACATGCCCAGTTCGGCGCTGTCGGTGGCGACCTGCAGCTTTTCGACGTGGGTCGCCAGTTCGGCCAGGGCGGCGTCCCTTTCCTGCTGGGAGCGGACCTTGCCGGTGGTCTCGCTGCAGACGCACATGACGCCAGCGATGGCGCCGGTTTCGCCGCGGATCGGGCTGGTCGAAAAGCTGGCGTACATCTGCTCGGCGAAGCCATTGCGCGTCAAGGTAAAGGCATGGTCTTCGAACCAGAGCGATTCGCCGCGCAATGTCGTATCCAGCATGGGGCCGACCTGGTCCCACACCTCGGCCCAGACTTCGCTGAACGGCTTGCCCAGGATTTGGCCGGGATGGGCCGACTTGGCGCCAAGGAGCTGGCGGTAACCGTCGTTGTAGAGCAGCAGCAGGTCCGGCCCCCAGGCAATATACATCGGGTGGCGCGCACCCAGCATCATGCTGACGGCGGTGCGCAGCGATTGCGGCCAGGTGTGCAGGGGGCCGAGCGGCGTGGCCGCCCAGTCGAAGCCTCGCACCACGGCGCCCATGTCTCCGCCGCCCAGGGCAAAACCGAGGTCGGCAACTTCACAAGCGGAGCGTGACGGTTCTTGCATGGCTGAACAGATGGTGACGGTTGGCTGGAAAAATTGACAAGCCAGACAATACCATCATTGGTGGCTGGCGGTGTCCATCATCGGTTGCAGCCGGTCGTGACACTCCGTGATTTTTCTGGCGTGGCAGGGTGCTATGCTGAACTCAGTGGCCGGGTTCGTCCAGCAGCAGTCCTTGATGCACGGATGATGGGCACAGCGCAGCTGAATGGCGCGCACACGCGCACAACAGTTGCATAGCGCTGTAAGCTGGTGCGGCGCAAGGTCGCAGAGCTGGACTCATGGGAAGGCAAACCGGGTACGACAGCGGAGTCTTTTCATCCTGCGAATCCGCAGCGTCCGGTTGATCATCTTTAGCGCTTCCGGCTGGAATCGGCCGGAGGCGGACATCTGTTCCACAAAACGATCTTATTTTTCGAGGGGGGGGAAATGAGTGCAAGGTATGCTGACGGCGCGGGTTATCTGTTTAGTTTCGTGCGATTATATTCCTCGCCGTAGCTGGCCTTTGTTTCGTGCAAAAGCTATGCTGGGCGACTTGATTGCTGGGTTCAGCAATCCCGGCATTCAATCGCATCAGGAGCAATTGGCAGCATGAGTTCACGCATTCATCCGCAGGCCCGCACCACACCGAAGATCCGCCAGGAGATCAAGGATTCCGGCTTGTCTTCCAGAGAAGCCGCCAAGGTCTTCAACATCACGCGAGCCACGGCACAGAAGTGGCTCGGGCGCGACGATGTGCAGGATCGATCCCATCGTGCTCACACGCTGCATACGACTCTGAGTCAGGCCCAGGAAGCCATTGTCCTGGCACTGCGTCAGTCGCTCTACCTGCCGCTCGACGACCTGCTGTTCATTACCAAGCAGTACATCAATCCAGCCGTCTCGCGCGCGGGTATTGCGCGCCTGCTCAAACGTGAGGGCATGTCACGCCTGACGGACTTGATTGCGACGGCCGAGGGAGAAAAGGTCACGCTGAAGAAGACCTTCAAGGACTACGAACCCGGTTTCATCCACATCGACATCAAGTACCTGCCGCAGATGCCGGATGAGACCTCGCGCCGCTATCTGTTCGTCGCCATCGACCGTGCAACGCGCTGGGTTTTCATGCACATCTACGGTGACATGAGCGAGGCAAGCAGTGTCGATTTCCTGCGTCGGCTCAAGCTGGCTTCGCCCATCAAAATCAGCAAAATCCTGACCGACAACGGCTCACAATTTACCGACCGTTTCACGACCAAAGACAAAAAGCCCAGCGGCAAGCACGCTTTCGATGTCGCCTGCGCAGCGCTGCCTGCCGAGCATCGACTGGCGCCGCCACGCCATCCGCAAACCAACGGTATGGTCGAGCGTTTCAATGGACGCATCAACGAGCTGCTACAGCAGACCCGTTTCGACAGCAGGGCCGATCTGCAGGCCACATTGCTGAACTATTTGAAGCTCTACAACCACCATATTCCGCAACGCGCACTCGAGGCCAAAACGCCGATCTTGGCACTCAAGGAGTGGTATAAAAAGCGTCCCGATTTATTCGCTAAACGCGTTTATGATCAAACGGGACTGGACAGTTATCTAGCAATGTACCCCGATCTGAGGCGCTGGATAACTACGTGCGTCTGCTGCCAATTTAGCGGTTACAAGCCTGAGATGCCGCCAAATGATGATCCTCTTTTCAAAGGGCAGAATTTGAGGCGCTACTTTTCGCCTCTCGCGGTGAATGCTGAAGGGCTGTGCACGCAATGCAGTGCCGCGCTGAACCGATAACTGCCCACGAACATTCATCAAACGACATAAAAATGTTCAAGTACGTAAAGCGCCACTGGAATGAGAGCCGCGGTGACCAACATAATGCCTGGGGTACGTCGTGGTGGTATTTCGAAATTGCCGACGATGGCCAAGTCATTCGGCAAGTTGAACAATACGAGTCCGGGGTACTGCTGCACTATGGGGCCCAGCATGAAGTCGATACGTACGGCGGGCTTGCACAGGAGCCGTTAGACCTATCCGAGCCGAAGTACCTCTACATCCCGGAGCAAGAATTCGAACGGGTATGGAAAAATGCTCTCGGCGCGGTTAATGCAGGAGGTTTTGACATCGACTTTTGACATCGACATGGCAGGTCCCGCGCTGATGCTCGAGATACCGCCGGAGATCATGGCGCCGCACGTGCGCAACCCGATCCGGCCGGCGGGTCAGGGCAAAAAACAGGCTCAGTCAATCTTACTCACGAACTGCCCAAGCGGGCGGCGCACCTTCGGCAGGTCGACCAGCCAATCCTGCTCGGCCTTGCGATAGCCCAGCGGCAGCATGACCGCGCTGCGCAGGCCGCGCTCGCCCAGGTTCAGGATGCGGTCGACGGCGGCCGGATCGAAGCCTTCCATCGGCGTGCAATCGACTTCCTCGAAGGCGGCCGCGATGACCGCCGCACCGAAGCCGATGTAGGCCTGGCGTGCAGCGTGCTCGAAGTTCACCTGCGCGCCGCGGCCCGGGTAGGTCGCGAGCAGTTGCTGGCGGTAGGCTTCCCAGCCTTCGTTGCGGAAACCGCGCACCTCGTTGGTGAGGTCGAACATGTGGTTGATGCGCTCCGGCGTGTAGTCGTCCCAGGCGGCGAACACCAGCAGGTGCGAGGCGTCGACGACCTGCGCCTGGTTCCAGGCGACCTCGCGAATCTGGGCGCGCAGCGCCGGATTGTTCACGATCAGGATTTCAAAGGGCTGCAGGCCGGACGAGGTCGGCGCCAGGCGCGCCGCTTCGATGATGCGGTCGAGCTTATCCTGGGGTACCTTGCGCGTCGGGTCCATCGCCTTGGTGGCATAGCGCCATTTCAGTTTGTCGAGCAATTCCATGTGTGTCCTTTCGAATAGAAGGGCGCCATTGTATTTGTTCACGCCCGATCGATAAACTACGATTGTGGCAAATGATTTGTTCTTGAGGGAGTAGGATGGGGCGCAAGTTCGATCACCTGGCCGATGTGGAGGTGTTTCTCAACGTCGTCGAGCACGGTTCGTTCAGCGCGGCGGCGGTCGTGCTGTCGACGACGGCGTCGGTGCTGAGCCGGGCCGTGTCGCGGCTCGAGGCGCGGCTTGGCACACAGTTATTGCGCCGGACCACGCGCAGCCTTAGCCTCACCGATGCCGGCCAGCGCTATACCGACGAGGCACGCGACGCCTTCGCCCGGCTCGGGCAGGCCGAGCAGGCAATGCGCAGCACCACGGCGCAATTGAGCGGCAAGGTACGCATGAGCGTGTCCACCGGCTATGGCCAGCAGCGCCTGCCACCGGTGCTGGCCGCCTACGCGCGCGCCTATCCGCTGGTCGAACTGGACGTCGACATTACCAACCGCAACGTCGACCTGGTGGCCGAAGGCTTCGACCTGGCCATCCGCTCCGGCCCGCTGCCGAGCAGCACGATGGCGTCGCGCCACCTGGAAGCGTCGCCGCTGTGCCTGCTGGCTGCCCCTGCCTACCTGGAGACGGCCGGACCGCTCGCGACGCTGGACGACCTGGCGCGCCAGCAGTGCATCGCCTTCGTCCGGCCAAACACCGGACGGGTTTTTTCATGGCAACTGCGCGATGGCGAACGCGACATCGACTGGATTCCGCCGGCGTCCGTGACGGTATCGACCGAGGCGATGGGCGTCGTCTGGCTGGCCGAGCAGGGCATGGGAATTGCCCTATGTCCGCGCATGTTTGCGGAGGCCAGCCTGGCGGCGGGACGGCTGGTGGAGGTGTTGCCGCAGCTGGGTGGCCGCACGCGCCCGTTCTCGGTCGTGTATCCGGCCCACCGTGGCTTGTCGGCGGCGTCGCGCGCGCTGATCGACATGCTGGTGGCGGCGCGGGACAATGCGGGCAGGATGTAGCGCCCGGTACCGCTGCGCTCGCGCGGACCAACGGGCTTTTGTTGTCGAGAGGTAACGAAAAATCTGAGCCGTTCAATTTCTCTATGTAAATATCTCGACTTGTATATGCCCCTTCGGTAAAGTTTGAGCCGTCCCGTTTGCAACGTTTCCACCAGTCCCGCATGGGCTGCGGCCACACTTCGACCACGATGACGTATCCGACTTTTCACGCCGCCGCATATGCATTGCCGCAGATGCGCGTCGCTTCCATCGAGGCCGTGTCTTGAGCATGCTGCGGCGGATTGCCGTCTTGCTGTGCGGCACCGACGCCGGCCTGCACCGCATGCTGCGCTACTGGGCCGCGACCTGCGTGCTG
>Ga0265780_10007384_pt1 | contig 13519 bp, 17 predicted proteins | sample P1T30metagenome_FD_192432 | JGI IMG/M metagenome (GOLD analysis project Ga0265780, IMG submission 192432) | Plant litter microbial communities from East Loma Ridge, Irvine, California - P1 T30 | ecosystem: Environmental > Terrestrial > Plant litter > Unclassified | place: USA: California... | reverse complement strand
TGTCTTTCTGCCTTCTTCTCCCTCTTTGAGGGCTCTTACAATCTGTGTTTCGGTAAACCGTGTCTTTTTCATTCCCTATTTAAAACTAAGCATTTCTGTCCAGTTTTAAACCGTTTGATTTTTAGGGACACTTACAACACGGCCGCCTGTTTACGAAAACACCCGTTTCAAAGCTTTTTTATCACCTCCTGTAGCATCTGTTTATTCAGACTCAGGTCGGCAACCAGCTTTTTCAACTGATGATTCTCTTCTTCTAACTGTAGCAATCTGCGTAATTCACTCAGCCCTAAGCGACCGTACTTCTTCTTCCAATTGAAAAAGAGTAGCCTGGGGAATACCCATCTTTTGGCTGATTTCCTCCATCCGAGTTCCTGTCTCTGACTGCTTCAGCACAAAGGCGATTTGAGCTTCGGTAAACTTCGATTTCTTTATGGCAATTATTTATTTAAATTATTTATAATTGCCCGTCTTATCTAATTTAAGCTGCTGCTGTTTTCCGAGAGGAAGTCAAAAATTCTAGCTGAGTAATGGATGCAAAAATATACTATACTAGAGCACACAATTATTAAAGCGATGACATCTAATTAACTTGCGTCGCCCTTGATGAGGGCGTATATTCATAGGAAAACTCCAAAAGATATCCCCTGTGAATGCAAAATATGTCAATCTAGATTTCCCGTTAACCGACCAGTTCAAATTTAGTGGGTTACTACTAGTTTCAATTTGATGTTTCTCCATATACTAGATACCACCTGTTTTTGAATTTGACAAATCATTATTGCTGATACCTCTTTTACTTTTCTTTATATTATCTTTTAGCCTGCCAAAGTTATATGCAACATTTATATTGTAATGCCTAAAATTGATTTGGTTGCTTCTTAGCTGCGAAAAGTTCGATCCTGTAGTTTCAACATTCACATATCTATGTTTTTGAAAAGGATTATTCGCACCCATGGAAATATACAGTTTATCCTTCAATATGGTTTTATTTAAACTTAGATTTGAACTTACATAGCCGTTAATATATTCCTGTAAGGAAAGTGGAGAAGCACTCGAGATATAAATGCCCCCATTTATCTGAAAACCCTCATTTACGTTAATAGCTAAAGAGGTAGAAATTGTATGGAGCCATGATCCAGTGTCTACGACATCTAAATCGGTAGTTCCACCTATCGTCATGTAAGTTAGATTTCCATTAAAGTTAAGCTTAACCTTTTTAAGAATGGGATAGTTTAAACTTAAATTAGTGTTTAAGGCATTTCCCTTTCCCACGTTTTCAAATGTTGTAGAGGTTATGTTTGTAGTCGGATCATATGTTGAGACTCTTATATCCACATCATTGAAGAAGAAGTATCCAGCGCTCAACGTAAAAGACCCTTTCCCTGATTTCCCATAACCTAGCTGTATATTATTTGTAACAGAAGGCTTTAGCGAAGGATTCCCAAAGAAGACAAAGTTTGGATTGGATCTATCAACAAAAGGATTCAACCTATTTATACCTGGCCTTTTAAGTCTTTGCCCAAAAGCGAAAAATAAATTTGCTGCATTAGGTAGTCGGGTGCTAATAGATAATGCAGGAACTAGATTATAATAGCTTTGTTTTAAACTAGTATTTACCGATTTGAAATCAGCCAAGATATCTGTTCTCTCAAGCCTCAAGCCTGCTTTGATCCCCCAATTTTTATAACGATACTGATAAGAATTATAAGCTGCCAGCACATTTTGATCATAATCTAATTCACTTGATAAGTCCTCCATCTGATCATAATCCCCACTGGAGCTATTAAACAATTCGAAATTAGATTCCGCAATGTTGTTTCTAAATATTCCTTTAAGTCCAGCTTCAATGTTTATTTTCTTGAAATTATTTACATAATCAATTTGAAATGTTTGCTCTCTAGCTATGCCGTTATTAGACTGCTTGTAGTTAGGTGTCGAAAATTCCTTTTTCTCGTTGATGAGCACATCAATATCTTGCAAGTTATTATCTGTATAGTACTTGTATGACATTGTAAGTATGTTGTTCTTGTTCCCTCTAATAAATGTTTGATAATCTAGAGTTGCATCAAATGCACCTCCTTTTATGTTGTTTTTGTTTTCAAGAATATAACTTTCGATAAATAGACCTCGATCTGTTTCTGAAGATTGCGAACCTCTATCAAAACTTTTGTTTGCATTAAAGTTCACGCTTCCCCAGATTAGTTTAGCACTATCTATTTCATAACTTAAATCTAGCCCCACATAGCCTGATCTGCTGTTTGATTTTGATAATCCATATTGATTTAAAATTTGGGTTTCTCCTTCAAAAGTTGTTCTATTCGTTGTGTTCTCAGTTTCAGGCGATCGATTTAGATTACCTCCTAAAACACTTGATATACCAAATTTGCCTTGTTTGAAACTGAAGATAGATCCAAGATTTGGTCCCCCAACTGGAAATTGCTCATTAAGGTTGACAGAAGCTCTATATCCGTCACTGGTATTTTTCATAGTGACTATGTTAATTATACCACCAACGCCTTCAGCATCATACTTTGAAGAGGGATTTGTGATGACTTCAATACGTTGCACGGTACCTGCTGGCATACTCCTTAAGACCTCTTTAGCATTTCTTTGCATCATAGTTGATGGTCTGCCATTTATGAAGATCTTATAATTTGTAGTACCCTTGAGCCTAATTTCCTCATTTCCGTCTAAAGACAGAAGCGGAATTCTATCAATCATTCTTAATACACTTCTAGATTTACTATCGGGATCGTCCTGCAGGTTGTAAATTATACGATCTATTTCCTGTCTAATAAGAGGACTAGAATTTTTTACTTCCACTTCATCCAGTAGATTTGCACTTTCGTTTAAATGAATAATCCCGATATCAATAGTCTGATCTTTGATAGCCGGAGGAACTTGCATATTTACATGATCATAGCCAATATTTCTTATAGACAGCCTATATGGCTTTATTGTCAACGAATCAAATATAAAAGTACCATCAGTTCCAGTACTTGTTCCTTTTATTATCGCATTGGCAGAGTCTAACAAGACAATAGTCGCAGATACGACATTATCGTTTGTTCTTGAATTAACTATCTTTCCCTTTATTTTGATCATTCTAGGCAATGACTGTGCGATGGTCTGGATACTAAACAAGATTAGTATTGATGTAAGTGTAAATGATGGGATGGTAGCTCTTTTCATATAATTAGTGTGGGATAGCAATGTTTTTTAAGGAAGTAAGATTTGTTGTTAATTGACGGACCCGTTATTTCTTATTTTTAGAAATAACTAAATAATAAACATAAAAGCCTATAGCAAGAAATATAGCCTCAATGCCAAACGGAGTAGGAGAATCACTAGCAAACTTGCCTGGAATCCAGTCTATAACCAATAGACCGACTCCCCCAAATAAAAGTAGTATACTCCATTTTAAACCATTGAGCTTGTAATCATAGGTTTGAGTTAACAACTTTAAATATTCAATATCAATTTGACCAAATCTTATTGCGCGCTTCTTAAGCATATAATTGAATAAAGCTGTAGTAATTATTGTAATCGCAGTAAGCAGCGCAATGGAAGTGATCATTAATGCAAGTTGTACCATATCTTTAGATTTAATTTTTGCAAGTAGACCTATCTTTTTCAAAAAAAGTTGCAAATATTTTAAAAAAGGTTTTTGCAACATTTATATTGGTAACGCAGACTATTAAGTAAGAAAATTTATTGTTGTCTTAAGTTGAATATATATATGGATTAATGATTGATGAAATACAATTAGTAAAGGCAGTTCTTGAAGGCGATGATCGTGCCTTTGAAGATCTTGTGAGGCAGTATGAAAAATTAGTTTTCCATATATTGAATAGGTTCATTCCCAATAACGAGCAAAAAGAGGATCTGGCACAAGAGGTATTTATAAAAATTTATCAAAGGTTGAAGACTTTTAGATTCCAGTCGAAATTGTCAACATGGATCGGAAAAATCACCTATCTTACTATAGTTGATCATTTAAAAAAGCATAATGCTTTTGAAATGGTAAATTTTGAAGATACCAGTGAATTACATCATTATACGTTTGAGAATCCAGAATGTGTCCTTGTACAAAAGGACCTTTCTAGATTTATAAACGAAGCGATTCAGAATTTACCTATAAATTTGAGAATGGTATTAACTTTGTACCATCTCAACGAGTTCTCATATAAAGAAATCGAAACTATTACTGGATGGCCGGAAGGAACCATAAAGAGCCACCTATTTAGAGGGAGAAGAATGCTTAAGGAAAAGTTAAAGAATCTTAGCTATTTAAGATGAAAGAGAAGAATATCAATAAATTTCAAACTTATAGAGAAAATGCAGCCAATGATCTTACCTGGGAAGAGGTTGACGCTGAGTTACAAAATGATGTAGCATTTTATCAACAACTATTCAAAGGTTTAAAAGATCATGAGGATTTAAATATCCCACATGACTTTTCAAAAAAGGTAATGACAAGAATAAAGGCTTCCCGCGTTTGGCGTCCATCCTGGTTCTTTTATTTTGCGTGTATTATGATTGGTTTTTTGATCTTCGGATTGGGTCTAGTTTGTTCAACAGCGCTAAACGTAGTGCCAATATCAATTAATTTACATGATGTTCTTGCATATAAAGGGGTTTTTATTTTTATAGTTACCGGATTTGTATTAATCCAATTTTTTGACCACAAATTTATTGATGCAAGCAGCTAACACAGACTTAACATAAGATAAATTATAAGCGAACAAGGTCATTTGGAAAATTGACCTAGAATTCTTCGTTTCCCTTAGGTGAATAAAGTCGAATACACTAGTCAATAGCAACTCATATCATAAACTCATCTCATTATACACCAAAACGGTCGTTTCTGAAACATAATTCTCGATAGGTAATTTAAGTAATTTATTACCATATCCTCATTAGCTTAGTATATACTTAGGATTCTAAACAATTCTTAATGGATACAACTATTAACATCATTGGTAAAAACATAAGGACCTTACGTCAAAAACATGGATTGAGTCAATCACAAGTGGCCGCTCGCTTAGAGATATCTATACCTGCATTCTCAAAAATTGAAACCGGTATAACAGATATTAATATTTCCAGGTTAAATCAAATTGCAACATTGTTCGAGGTGCGCGCGTACGACATCCTTTGTCTACCGAGTGATAACCCGATTACGGTAAACATACATGAACTAAGTCAATGTAAAGATGAGCTTGCAGGTGCCCGACAGGAGATTATTAGCCTGCAAAAGAGATTAATCCATGTATATGATCAAACTCGCCACTTTTTCCAATCGGCAAAAGCAGACAAATCTACTTAACGATATAAAAGTCAATACTATAATACTTTTTAAAATAACGCTGTTCAGACAAGAGGGGCAGTTTTTTTATTTTCATCTTGGTCGAATCACGATAATCCTGATGCTGATCAGATTGCGATCAGGCCCTCCCCCATTTACGCTTTTTTGAATGTCCTACCTCTGTTGATAGGTTCAATAGTATTAACGTTGGTGGCTATTATGTGGATGCCTATTTTCTGGTATCGGTATTTGACCCTCCGTTTTACTGTCTATTATATTGATTCTGAGGTTCTGAAGATTAAAACTGGCATTAATGCCAAGCGGATTGTTAGCCTTGAATTGTACCGAGTTAAAGATCATATTGTCACCCAATCGTTTATGATGCGTATATTTCGGATCATGACGATAACTCTGCTCACGCAGGATTTGACCAGTGGACAGGTAGCTTTAACAGGTATTCCACTTTCCGATTTACCAGATCAGATAAGGGATTATGTGCAACAAGCTCGAATAAAAAATAGAATTTTTGAAATCAACTAATCTGTAACTATGAGAAACAACATCTTGAATTTTAGCAAAACTCTACTTCTATTTATAGCGATAACATCCGTTATTGCTTGTAAGAAAGATGATGATGGTGAAAAAAACAGCTCCGATAAGGTAATCAAACTTACCATCGAGCATTCTGGTGATCTTCAGTATTATAAAGGCTATCTCTCGGTAAACGGCACAATCAACAAGAATCAAAAAAGAGTAACTGTCAGTGGGGTTACCTGGGACGATCAAACAAGTGAAGGCGAAATTACGCTTTATGAAAAATCTTTTGATCCAATATCCGGAACAACGACTATTCAAACAGATGCACCAGCGTCCGGTATTAATATCGGATATTCAGCTTTTTATATTCCGACTGCTCAAATACAACATACACCCGTAACAGCTACTTTCAAATATTATGTAGATGGGGAGCTTGTCAAGACCGATACGTATAAAGCAGGTAGTAACGTTAATGTTGATCCTTACCTCGGATCGATTGATGCAAGCAAGTTTTAATACTCTGTTTAGTAGTCACTTTAATATATAAGCCCTTCCAACATTGTGGAGGGGCTTTCTTTTTAAGCTTATCAAGTGACATATTTCAATCTTATCGACCAGAAACAGCTGCCGGCATCGAGGCATGTAGACGAGTTATCCTATTAGGGAGTACAATTTTCTTTTTTGGCGTTCCCTTTGGGCGTACCCTTCTAGAGTTCGCTTTGCTCCGTCCTGCAGACAAATTATTACATAATTTCCTTTCAGGCTACTAACGCTTCCCTCCCCCAGACTTCAATGGTGTTTCTACTATTACTCTAATCCTCCATTTACCATTTACAGCAGCTTCCCAGACATTTTAGTTTTTTATCATGCAAAGGTACGGCACCTGCTTTTTGATATGTAAAGGGTATATATCACTCTTATCTCCCACAAAGAAAAAGATTATCCTTCCTCCCATTTTCATCAGTAGTCCCTCTTTCTCGCACTCAGTTTTCTGGCAAAAGAAAAATGCCTAGCCTTTATTTCTATAAACTCTAACCAAATAAATCTAAACTTTCATTTGCAAATATATGTGTTTATACATATATTTATATAACAAATGAGGAAGATATGAAAGCTAAAAACATAGTCCTAGATTCTGCACCGGTAAAGGAACTTAAATATCAAATTGAAACTAAATCCGGCTTGCCAGATGCGTTAACGCACATAGTTGAATGTATTTCATTTTGGAATAAAGAAGGTGCTATCTGCCATCAGAATTGCAAAACGACCATTTGGCCAGATGAACAAAAAAATCGTACGTGCAAGACCATCAGCTATGAGGACTTTATTTTATGGATGATTGCTAGCGATTGTGAGGCTTTCGTAATTTCTAATCCGCAATACCTTACAGGTAAAGGCGGCCATTATGTTTGGATTGCTGACAAGGATACCAAAGATCGAATTCTATGTATATTCTTTGAGGTTACACCTCCTGAACCTACCAAGACACCTAAACGTAGATTTAAGGTCAACCCAAAATATACCCACTTTGCCATCAGCAAGGCTACTGGAAAAATTGTAGATGGTTGGGAGTATAAAGGTCTTGATAAAGAGAGCATCAAAGAGTATACGAGCATGGATTTAAGAGATAACGATAGATCACCAAGAGACTTCAAAATCTTAGAAAAGTCAAAGGTCATCAGGTCAGGAATAGATCCTTTGAATTGGGACAACTGGGGTAATCAATAACCCATTTTCAGCAGGATAAATCAAAACTAAATTTTATACTATGGGACATCAGGGTTCGATATCAGGCACAGTTTATTACCACGGCACTAATTGCGATTTTATCTACTTCAATCCTAATAGAATAGGTTCAAATTCAGAAGACGATGAAATTTTCAAAGGATATTATTTTACAGATAATATTGATGATGCCAAGCTATTTGGAGAGCAAATTATAAAAGCTACGCTTTCTTTAAAAAAGACAATAGATCTGCGCACTCACTCGCTTTTTACACTTGAAAGCCAAGCTGCTGATATCTGGGAAATTGCATCTGGCGAAGTACTTACGAATGCAGAGGCCCTGAATAAAATCAACGAAGAAATAGATATGGGTGAACTTGCTGAGTTCTCCTATCTTCTTACGACAGAAGGTGCGAATGCAACAATCGTGAACAAAGGGTATGACAATATTATTCAAACCTTCGACTATAATAAGACTGAAATTATTGTTTTCAGTAGTAATCAAATTCAAAGAATTTTTGATTCATAGGTGACAGCCATTCTCCGGAGCGGAGCGGATCTGCACCAGATCCGGCACTCTCCAGGCACAAGCTAGGCGACAAAAGTCAACCAGGTTAACGAGCTGCAGGCGCTGCCGGTGTCTAATTCAGGCGACATTTCCAAAAGTTATTATAGCTATAGGAATCCTCGGTTACGAGCAATTTGACTTCTCATGTACTCATTGAATAATTCTTCCTGAGCTCGTTGTTTCCGCTTTCTGTTTTGGCGTTTAAGGAATCCATAAATAAACCATGCTTTCAATAGCATAATTACTACATAGGGGGTATAGCTGAATTCTTTTGATGTAGTTTCACCTAATGCAATCATCGAGACTGCAATGGATAGTAGTAAGAAATAGAATACAGTTCTCATAACATTAGGATTTATATAAAAATCAACTTTTATCAGCTTCTTTCAAGCTCATTAAGCTTGTAGAGGCTCTCTTTTATTTTATCTGGCAACTGGTCTCCATATTTTTCTTTCAGTTCTTCCAGTACCGTTTCAATTATTCTAACAGTATAAGGAACAGTAGGTTCTTTAAAGGTAATCCCCTTTTTCCTACCCGCCCCGCTACGTTTGCCACCTCGTAAAGTTGAATCCATATGTCGTTTATCCAAAGCTATGAGATCCATATCTATAAGACAAACTACTAAGCGATTTTGATTAAATGTATACATTTAATGATTTTTAGATGACATTTAATATAATGCTTAATACATATATTTTGTATATATAAAATTAGCGTCATGAAAATAAGAGCTTTCAAAATTGATTCACTTAACAGGGAAATTCTTGAACTTCAGATTGAACCGTCTTTAAAGGTTTTTAATGAGGTTATCGGCTGCCGTTGTGTTAATGTGATTAGGCCGGATTCATTGGGAACGGATGTTATTTACATAGATGATCAGGGACTATATCAGGTACCTGAAGAGGCATTTTCAGTAAGGGGGCTTTATGGTGTGTTTTCTGGGAACGGACTTGTTGTAGGAACCTTCGAGGGGCAGGACGTAGATTGAACAATAACTCTTGATAAACTTAAAGAACTCGTCAGGTTTGAAGATCCGCATTACCTTCCAGAGCCAGCTTTACAGTTTATTGTATTCTAGAATAAATTGCTAATTTGGGGCGAGAAGGAATTAACCCTGATTTGATATATTTAGATGGAGAAAATTTTAGATGGCGATCAAGATCAGCCTTATTCAACCTATATTCATAAGCTCCTGGAATTTGAGTTAATCACTCCTACAACGCTTTCCACTAAGATGTGGCCGAACCTACCTGAAAAGACTGCATATAATAAGCTGTACAACAAATTGAATAGAAAGGCTAAACAACGGATAACTGATGCTGATATCGCTTTAGCAAGGTCTGTTTGTCACGAATTGAAGCTGTTTCTCTAAGATTCGGATTCATCTTCTCCCTTCAGCTTACCGGATTTAAGAGCAGATATTACTTCATCCTTAGTACTAATGATCTTGTGTAAATATTCGTTTTCTTTTTTAGTTAGCTCTAGCTCTTTTTGCAGTTGAAAAATAATTCTTTGATTTTGATCTCTGTAGAATTTCTCTGTATCATCTTCTGATGATAGTCCTTCATTTTCTCTAAGGCGATAACGCTCTCCTTGGCCGGTCTCCAAATAGTCAATATTGATATTATAGATTTCCTCAAGCATGTACTTAATCCGAGCAGTCAAGTTATTTTTTCCCCTCTCAAGATCAGAATACCCGCCTTGTGTTAAACCTAATGATTCCCCAAATTTTCCCTGGGTTTTGCCTGAGTCTTTTCTGTATTCTCTAAGTCTTAAGCCTATTTCCTGTTTTTTTTCCATTATCCATTGAAGCGCGTCTTTAAGATTTTCCCCTGAGACGATGATATTTGCCTAAAGCACAACATTATGCATAATTGTGCATTTATGCATAATAAGTTCCTCCCGAATCGTAAATATAGATAATCGTTTTTAAAAGGATCTAAGTTCCAATCCCGAAAATTGACTGAGTAAAATATCGTTACCCACTTCCCAATAAAAGCACATAGAGACAATATATTATAACGTTTTACAGTTATAATATAGCTAAAACCGTAAAAAAGCAAATCCGGCTATAATGGGCGCCGGTTTAGCTATAAAAACCATTATAATTGTGCAATCATTAACCCTATTCTTATACTATGAAAAAGGCGAGAGCTGAAGACAAGCCATTAGTTGTTGCTATTCTTTCGAAGTCTTTCAATGAAAATCAAAGCGTCAACTACATTGTTAAACAAGACCACAAAAGAGAATCACGATTAAAAGAACTGATGGCTTATTCATTTGAAATTTGCTATCACTATGGTGAGGTATATTTATCTGACGATAATACCGGTTGTGCTCTAGTTCTTTATCCTGAAACAAAATCTATTCTGAAGACCATCTCCCTGGATCTCCGATTGCTAATTAAATGCATTGGTATCGAGAATGCAGGTAAAGCTATGAAGCGTGAAAGTCTGATTAAAGGTCAGTACCCTAAAGAGCCGATTTACTATCTGTGGTTTATCGGAGTGCTTCCAGATCAACAGCACAAAGGTGTAGGTACTTCATTAATGTTGTCAGTTTTAGATGATGCCAGACGTCAATCAAAGCCTGTTTATTTAGAAACCTCTACTGTGAGAAATATCACGTGGTATCAAAATTTCGGCTTTACTATTTACAATGAACTTGACTTTGGCTATAAGTTATTTATGCTGAAAGGACGGTAGAAAGATATGAATGTATTTGATACTGAAATGCACCTGGTGACATTTCTCTTTGTAGTAGCTGAATCCGTATTATTATTATTCCAGGCATTCTATCTTATTTCAAGACCATCGGAAAAGCGCAGGCTTTATTTCGTAATTCTTTTATCGCTGCTAATTTTGTATAACATCACTGGTGGCTTGTTTCCTGATCCTAACCTCAGCATAGATATTAAAGTTCAAAATATCTTAGCGTATGGCACCGGATTTTTAATGGCTTGCTATTTTCCGTACTACTTCTATAAAGCATGGGAATTGAAGGAGTTGAGGTTTCATGCATATTATGGTGTTTGGTTGTTTTTGTTTCTACCTTACCTGGCCTTTATAGGAATCGAGTATATGTTCACCGGTGATCTGACCTCTTCGGTCCAACATGGGGTCGCAATACCGTTTATATATGCCGTAGTTGTAATGCTAAAGATGTTCAAGGCAATATCAACGAAATATGACCTTGATAATAGTGGATGGAGAGCTGATGTCTATCTGACCTATTTTGCCATTATACCCTGGATCACCTTGCCATTAGTTAGCTTCTTTCAACTTTCCCAATTTATAGAAGTGATGGTAACAAATCTTGGCTTTACTATTATTACATTCTTGTTCTCCCGGAACAACATTATTAAATCTTGGGAGGAAGAACGCCAGCTGGCTAGCCTTAATGGAAATCTAAGCCTTTTGGACAGCTCTTCTGATGTATTTCTGAATAATTGTCAATATTATAATTTAACGGCCAGGGAAATAGAAATTGCTACTCTAATCCGAATAGGACAGACATACAAAAGTATTGCAAATGATCTGTTTATAGCGGAAAAAACCGTTGCTAAGCATGTTCAGAATGTATATCGGAAAATGGACGTGTCTAATAAGATGGAGTTAATCGCCAAATTAGAAGACAATCAACCCAAGACTGAAATCTAGTATCTGTCTATTTTTTAGGCAGATATTTTTTCTTCTGAAATACAGCAACAATATAAGCAGCTGGATCTTCTATTTGCGCCTTATTCTTTTGCTTCTTTATTTGCTCAATTAATGCTTCGAATTCGGACATATATTTTTGAGCTATCAACTCAGCATACGCCTTTGATATGCCGTAAGCTTCTACTGTAGACACAGCCTTTTGATAACTTAAAGAAGTCTGGATGTCTACCTCCTTAGTATTAACCCTATTGTAGTTCACATATATAGTAATGGAGTGAAAGGAGCGCCCTTTCTTATGTAATTCGTAATCAAATGTAATGTCAGTATGCGTGTTGATTTGTTGTTTTGAAATTTCTAAAACATTCTTTCTAAATGCGTTCACTTCTGTGAACTGCTCAGGAACTTTGTTTTTAGGATCTTTTAAATATAGCATCTCCTTAAGCTTGGCGATCTCAATGGTGACCTTCCCTACTGCCCTCCACTGGCACGCTAGGGTGTATAGACGTTTGGCATACTTTGAGGAACAGGATAGAACGGACTTTAGCTGAAATATTGTAAAGTTGTTTTTCAACTCAAATAGGTAGGGTCTGGCCTCTGGAGATACTGAAGCTGTAAAATATCCTTTGCCCTTCATGTATTCAAATCCACTAAATAGCCAGATTTGTTTAAGGCTCCGTTCAGTCTCAATAGTAAACATTCTGCTACCCATATCCTCAGTAGCCTGCTGTAATTGATTATAATGCCATTCACGACCGGTTATCGATTCAATGTCCTTTGCATAGAGGTTATATTTCTTTTCTTTATCGTCATCTTTTTCTAAAGATGCGAGTAGCAAAAACAGAATATCTAGTTGACAAGCAGTAAAGTCGTACCTTCCACTGGTAATCATGTTATGCTGCATGATTACTTTGTCTTTGGGTAGCTGTTGAAGTTCCATGACCAAATGTAATAAAACGAATATCAAAAACGAAGTATTGTTTATCAATATTCGTTTTTAAATAAATGCTTTCGTTAAGGTATGTGCCACAGGCGACAGTTATGTGCGTGAACACTCTAGATCCCGTGCTGATATCTCCGCGGACTGGATTAGTTCAGGCGACTGTTTGTAGCCTAGCCGCTCAGCTGCCGGTTCTCCAGGAAGTCTAACTAGGCGACAAATTTTAAAGAAATTTTATGACTGATAAAACCTTCGTTTTAGGATTCTGCATGAGATCACATCTGTGGATTGTTATTATAAATGAGGTAGTTGCATAGAAGATTCACTGATAAAACCTTCGTTTTCATCCCGCTAATATATCTGATAATTAGGTTATTAGTTTTAAACCATTCTGTTAATGCATCTCTTATCTGTGGAATAAGATAGCAGTCTACCCCTTCAAAATATCATATTATTAGAAACTAGCTGATAAAACCTTCGTTTTAGTTTCATCAACATGCGGTGTATCAGCTAAATACAAATTCATCAGGTTTGAAACACACGGAATTTACTGCAATTTATAAAAACGAAGGCTTCTTTATGGCCCTCGTTTTTAACGGATAAAACCTTCGTTTAGAGATGATAAAACCTTCGCTTTTAAAGATGATAACTTCGCTATAAATGATAATAACTTCTTTTTAGCTGATAATTCCTTCGTTTTATGGCTGTTAAAATATTGATTATTAATTAGTTACAAAGGCTTAAAATAACAAAATATAGAAAGTAATTAAATTAAAGAAACATGT
>Ga0265780_10007383_pt1 | contig 13520 bp, 9 predicted proteins | sample P1T30metagenome_FD_192432 | JGI IMG/M metagenome (GOLD analysis project Ga0265780, IMG submission 192432) | Plant litter microbial communities from East Loma Ridge, Irvine, California - P1 T30 | ecosystem: Environmental > Terrestrial > Plant litter > Unclassified | place: USA: California... | reverse complement strand
CTCGGTAGGTGATGGCGGCAACGTCGTCGGCCTGCGAGACGACGCCCTCCGACAGCAGGAAACCTGCCGCGAGGTCGAAGTCGCTTCCCGGGGTCCGCATGGTGACGGCCAGCTCGCGACCGCCGACCCGGATCTCTAGCGGCTCCTCGGCCGCGAGCGTGTCGGCGCGGACGACGACGTCGTGGCCCGGCCGAATGCGCGTGACGGGGCGGCGCTGCGTGCTGCGGGCCATGGGGTCAGCCTAGTGACGGGGCCGCCGCCCGCCGAAAGTACCTCGGCGTCGCCCGAAAGTGCCTCGCGAACGCCCGAAAGTGCCTCGCGGTTCTCACAGGGGACGAAACACGACTGTGCGCAAATCGCAGCACGGGTGTGACGCACCGGGGCGTCCCGGGAAACACGGCCTTCCTACCGTCGGGTCAACCGCGCTGCGCATCCCCGACGCAGGCCCGGCACGAGGAGACTCGCATGACCGCTCCGGCCCCGCTCGACCCGAGCCTCACCCCCGTCGCGACCCCGGCCCTCGCGCCCACCCGCACCTCGCAGGCGCTGACCACGCGCCGTGGCCGCTGGATCGAGGGCTGGAACCCCGAGGACCACGCGCAGTGGGAGGGCGGTGGCCGCCGCATCGCCCGGCGCAACCTGGTGCTCAGCGTGTTCGCCGAGTTCCTGGGCTTCGCCGTCTGGGCCAGCTGGAGCATCGTCGTCCCGCAGCTCTCCGCCGCCGGCTTCGCCCTCACGGTCGACCAGAGCTTCTGGCTGATCGCCATCCCCAGCCTCGTCGGCGCGGCGCTGCGCATCCCGTACACGTTCGCGGTCGCGCTGTTCGGTGGTCGCAACTGGACGATCGTCTCGGCGCTGCTCCTCCTCGTCCCCACGGGCGCGATGGCCGTCGTGCTCCAGCGTCCCGAGACGCCGTTCGGCGTGATGGTCGCGATCGCGGCTCTCGCGGGCTTCGGCGGTGGCAACTTCGCCTCCTCGATGGCGAACATCTCCTTCTTCTACCCGCAGGCCGAGAAGGGCAAGGCGCTCGGGCTCAACGCGGCGGGCGGCAACCTCGGCACCGCCGTCGTGCAGCTCGCGGTGCCGCTCGTGATCGTCGGAGCCGCGGGCGTCCAGCTCGAGCGCGCCGGCCTGATGTTCGTGCCGTTCATCCTGCTGGCCGCGATCCTCGCGTGGCGCTTCATGGACAACCTCGCCGACGCCGCCTCCGACCCGCGCGCGTACGCGAAGGCCGCCGGCCACCGCCACACCTGGGTCATCTCCTTCCTCTACATCGGGACGTTCGGGTCGTTCATCGGCTTCTCCGGCGCGTTTCCCACGCTGCTGGCCAGCACGTTCCCCGAGGTCTCGCTCTCGCTCGCGTTCCTCGGCGCACTGGTCGGCTCTGTGGCGCGCCCGCTGGGCGGGATCGTCGCTGACCGTCTCGGCGGGGCGCGCGTCACGATCGTGGCCTTCACCCTCATCGGAGCGGGCGCCGCGGGCGCCGTCCTCGCGCTGCGGCAGCAGAACTTCGGGCTGTTCTTCGGCTCGTTCCTCGTGCTGTTCACGGCCACGGGCATCGGCAACGGTTCCGTCTACCGCATGATCCCTGTCGTCTTCCGGCACGGCGCGACCGACGACGCCGAGCGGGCCCAGCGCGCCCGGGCCGCCGCGGGCTGCATCGGCATCGCCGGCGCCGTCGGCGCGCTCGGCGGGTTCGCCGTCCCCCGCGCGTTCGCCGCGTCGACGTCGATGACCGGCTCCATCCAGGCCGCGCTGGTGGCGTTCATCGGCCTGTACGCGGTCATGGCGCTCGTGACCTGGTGGACCTACGCGCGCCGCGGCAGCGCCTTCGGCGCCACGGTGGTGTGAGGGTGACGGCGAGCCACTGCCCGTACTGCGCGCTGCAGTGCGCCCAGACGCTGGCGACCGACGCGCTCGACGGCGTGGCGGTCACGGCCCGCGAGTTCCCCACCAACCGGGGTGGCATGTGCCAGAAGGGCTGGACCAGCGGGTCTGTCCTGACCGCGACCGACCGGTTACGCACCCCGCTCGTGCGCGGCGCCGACGGCGAGCTCCACCCCGCCACGTGGGACGACGCGCTCGACCTGATCGCCACGCGGATCACCGCGTTGCAGGCCGAGAGCGGCCCGGACACGGTCGCCGTCTTCGGCGGCGGTGGTCTGACGAACGAGAAGGCCTACGCGCTGGGGAAGTTCGCCCGCACCGTGCTGCGCACCCGCCTCATCGACTACAACGGCCGGTTCTGCATGGCCAGCGCGGCCGCCGGCGCGAACCGGACGCTCGGCGTCGACCGCGGGCTGCCGTTCCCGCTGACCGACCTCGGCGGCGCGCAGGCGGTCCTCCTGCTCGGCTCGAACCTCGCCGAGACCATGCCGCCCGCCGTGCAGCACCTCGCGGGGGTGCGCGCGCGGGGCGGCCTCGTCGTCGTCGATCCGCGACGCAGCGCGACGGCGGCGCTCACCGCCGAGGGCGCGGGTCTGCACGTGCAGCCCGTTCCGGGGACCGACCTGGCGCTGCTGCTCGGCCTCGCGCACGTCGTGCTCGCCGACGGCCTGGCCGATGCCGACTTCCTGGCCGAGCGCACCACCGGGCTCGAGGAGCTTCGTCGCAGCGCCGCCACGTGGTGGCCCGAGCGCACCGAGCTGGTCACCGGCGTCGACGTGCCGACGCTGCGACGGCTCGCGCACCTGCTTGCCGACGCCTCCCCCGCTCGCGGTGGCTCCGGTGCGTACGTGCTGACCGGCCGCGGCGTGGAGCAGAGCTCGCAGGGCACCGCCACCGTCACCGCCGCGATCAACCTCTCGCTCCTGCTCGGCCTGCCGGGGCGCGTCGGCTCCGGCTACGGCGCGATCACCGGCCAGGGCAACGGGCAGGGCGGTCGCGAGCACGGCCAGAAGTCCGACCAGCTGCCCGGCTACCGCTCCATCGAGGACGACGCCGCGCGCGCCCACGTCGCGCGGGTGTGGGGGGTGGATCCGGCGTCGATCCCCCGCTCGGGCGTCCCCGCCGTCGAGCTGCTGCGGCGTCTCGGGACCGACGGCGGACCGCGCGCGCTGCTCGTGCACGGGTCGAACGTCGTGGTGAGCGCGCCGGCCGCGCGCGGCGTGCGCGACCGCCTCGCGGCGCTCGACCTGCTCGTGGTCTGCGACTTCCTGCCCTCAGAGACGGCGCTGCTGGCCGACGTCGTCCTGCCCGTCACGCAGTGGGCCGAGGAGGAGGGGACGATGACGTCGCTCGAGGGGCGCGTGCTGCGCCGACGTCGGGCGATCGCGCCGCCGCCGGGCGTACGCAGCGAGCTCGAGGTGCTCGCCGACCTCGCGGCCCGGCTCGGCTCCGCGGTCGCGTTCCCCACCGACCCCGCGGTCGTGTTCGACGAGCTCGCACGGGCCTCGGCCGGCGGCCGCGCCGACTACTCCGGCCTCTCCCACGCGAGGCTGGACGCCGAGGACGACCTGTTCTGGCCCGTACCGGCATCGCCCGATGGCGAGGCCCCCCACCGCGGGACGCCGCGCCTGTTCCTGGACCGCTTCGCGTGGCCGGACGGCCGTGCCCGGCTCGTGCCGGTGCAGCACGTCGGACCGACCGAGGACGTGCACCCGGGCGCCCCGACCTACCTGGTGACCGGCCGGGTGCTCGCGCACTACCAGTCTGGCGCGCAGACCCGCCGCGTGGCCGAGCTCGTCGCGAGCGCCCCCGAGCCGCTCCTGGAGATCCATCCGCTGCTGGCCGAGCTGCTCGCCGTCGAACCCGGGGACCTGGTGCGGCTGACGACGCCGCGCGGCACCGCCGTCGCCCGCGCCCACCTCACGGCCGACGTGCGCCCCGACACCGTCTTCCTCCCGTTCCACTGGAGCGGTGCGAGCAGCGCCAACCGCCTGACGACCGACGCGACCGACCCGATCTCCGGGATGCCCGAGTTCAAGGTGTGCGCGGTCGAGGTCGCGCGGTGGGAGGGGACCGTGGACGTGCTGGCCGACGAGGCGCTGCTGGACGAGCTCGTGCTCGCCGACGGGGCGCGGCTCTGATGCGCGTCGTCGTGGTGGGGCACGGGATGGTCGGGCACCGGGTGCTCGACGAGCTGGCCGACCACCGGCCCGCCGGGGCGATCGACGACGTCGTCGTGCTCGGCGCCGAGCAGGCCGAGCCGTACAACCGTGTGCTGCTGTCCGAGGTCGTGGCCGGGCGCTACGCCCCCGCGGCGATCCGGCTGCCGTCGCTCGGGACGGGCGCGGGGCGCGTGCTGACGGGGCGCCGCGCCGTCGCCCTCGACCGCGACGCGCGCGTGGTCCTCGACGACGCCGGGGACGCCCACCCCTACGACGCGCTCGTGCTCGCGACGGGCGCGGCGGCGCGCGTGCCGGACATGGCAGGGCTCGTCGACCTGCCCCTGCTGCCCGACGCCGGGGTGCACGTGCTGCGGGACTTGGCCGACGCCGTCGGGATCCTCGCGCAGGTTCACGGCGCGCGGCGCGGCTGCGTGGTCGGCGGCGGCGTGCTCGGGTGCGAGATCGCGCTCGCGCTGGCCGGTCACGGTCTGGCGACCACGGTCGTGCACGGCGGCGACCACGTCATGGACCGGCAGCTCGGACGCGGTGCGGGCACCGCGACGGCGGGCGTGCTGGAACGCGCCGGGGTGCGGGTGCGGGCGGGGTCGCGGCCGACGGCGATCGGGCACGACGGCGGTCGCGTCACCTCGCTGACGCTCGCGGACGGCAGCCAGGTGCTCACCGACCTCGTGGTGCTCGCGGCCGGGACGCAGCCCGATGTCGAGCTGGCCCGCGCCGCCGGGCTGCCGGTGAGCCGCGGTGTCGTCGTCGGCCCCGACCTCGCGAGCCCCGGCGACCCGCGCGTGTTCGCCGTCGGGGACTGTGCGCAGCCGCCACAGGGGTCGACCGGGCTCGTGGCGCAGGGCTGGGAGCAGGCGCGGCGCCTCGCCGTCGTGCTGGAGCAGCGGCGTGCGGCGCTGGAGACTCCGGGCGACGTCGCTCCCGCGACCGACTCCGGCGGTGCGCCCGAGGAGGTCCCGCTGCCCGCGGGCGGCGCCGACGTCGTGCGTGTCAAGGGCGCGGGCATCGACGTCGTCAGCATGGGTGTCAGCGGTGGCGCGCACCGGCCGGAGGGGGCGCGGCGGATCGCGCTGGCCGATCCCGACGGCGGCCGTCACCTCGAGGTCGTCGTGCTCGATCGACGCGTGATCGGCGCGACGTGCGTGGGCGGCGGCCGCGTGGCCTCCGACCTCGTGGCGGCCTACACGCGCGGCACGCTCGTGCCCGCCGACCCAGCGCAGCTGCTGCTGCGACCGGTCGCGGGGGCGGCCGTCGAGGCGGAGACGCCGCTGCGGATGCCCGACGGCGCGACCCTGTGCCGCTGCAACAGCGTCACCAAGGGTCAGGTCGTGGCGGCGTGGCGCGACGGCGCGCGCTCGGTGCCCGACGTCGCGGCGTGCACCAGGGCGACGACGGGGTGCGGCGGGTGCACCGACGCCGTCGGTGGCGTGGTCGAGTGGCTGCGCGAGTCCGATCCGGAGGGTGCGCGCGACGGGGAGCCGGCGGGCGCTCCGCGCTGAGAGCGGTCAGCCGTCCGTGCCGCGGGCCCACGCCTGTTCGAGGTGCTCGAAGTCGTCCCCGTGCAGGTCGACGACCTGCTGCTCGTAGGCGTAGCGGATCGCCGTGAACCGGTCGGGGTAGTCGGTGGCGAGCCGGCAGGTGGCGTCGTCGACGGCGATCGTGATCTCCTGCTGCTCCAGCCGGGCCACCTCGGGGTCGTCGAGGGGGACGTCGCCATCGGCGTCGACGTTCTCGCCGTACCAGTCGAACCAGGACTCGCTCGCGAGCTGCCAGGCCTCGAAGGGCTCGGCCAGGCCGGAGTAGCCGGCGTCGGCCATGCACGCCGACCACTCGCCGTTCAGGTCGGTCGTCCTGCGATCCCCCGTCATGCGGTCGGTGACGTCCCCGGTCGCCTCGTTCCTCGCCGGCCGCGCGGCGCTCGGCACCGCGCCGTTCATCGGCGCAGCAGGTCGAAAGATGCTGCCGGCGGGCGGGCGCGGGCCCAGCCGCTCAGCGAAACCTCACACGCCACCACCCCCCGCTGTGCACCACATGTTCCTCGCCTGAAACACACCCGGTGCGAGCGCGAGACACGGCGTCCCTAGCGTCAGGGAACAGCCGAGCTCCACGGTTCGGCCACCCGCACCGAGCAACGCCCGGAGGACCCGATGCCCGCCACGGCCCAGCCCCCCAGCACCGAGCCCGCCCCCCGCCACCTCGTCGTCGTCGGCGGCGGCATGACGGCGCACCGGCTCGTCGAGGCGCTCCGGGCGCGCGACTCGCGCGGCGCGTGGCGCATCACCGTCTTCGCCGACGAGCCGCGCCGCCCCTACGACCGCGTCGCCCTGACCTCCTACTTCTCCGAGCGAGACCCCGAGGAGCTCTCGCTCGGCGACGACGCGCTGTGGGCGGACGACCTCGTCACCCTCCACACCGGCACCCCCGTCATCTCGATCGACACCGCCGCCCGCACGGTCACCGACGACCTCGGCCGCGTCACCCCCTACGACGAGCTCGTGCTCGCCACCGGCTCCTCGGCCGCCGTCCCGCCGATCCCCGGCGCCGACCTCCCCGGCGTCTTCGTCTACCGCACGATCGACGACGTCGCGGCGCTGCGCGGCTGGGTCGCCGAGCGCGAGGCGGCCGGACGCGGGGCGTCCTTCGACCGCCCGGTCCGCGGCGCCGTCATCGGCGGGGGTCTTCTCGGGCTCGAGGCCGCGGGTGCGCTGCGGGCCCTCGGTGCGCAGGCCACCGTCATCCAGTTCGGCAGCCACCTCATGAACGCCCAGATCGACCTCGGGGGCGGCGAGGCGCTCAAGCGCCTCATCAACGGCATGGACGTCGCCGTGCGCGTCGGCACCGCGACGAGGACGATGGTCCCCTCGCGCCGCACCGGCCACGTCGGCCGCCTCGACTTCACCGACGGCACGCGGCTCGACGTCGACGTCGTCGTCCTCGCGACCGGCATCCGCCCGCGCGACGAGCTCGCCCGCGCCGCCGGCCTCGAGATCGCCGATCGTGGCGGCGTCGTCGTCGACGACACGTGCGCGACGGCGGAGCCCCACGTCTGGGCCATCGGCGAGGTCGCCTGCATCCAGGGGTCGTGCGTCGGTCTCGTGGCACCCGGCTACGCGATGGCCGAGATCGTGGCCGACCGGCTGCTCGGCGGCGCCGCGACCTACCCCGGTGCCGACACCGCGACCAAGCTGAAGCTCTCCGGCGTCGACGTCGCCAGCTTCGGTGACGCCTTCGCGCGCACCGAGCGCTCGATGGAGATCGTCTGGGCCGACCCGGTCGCCGGCGTCTACAAGAAGCTCGTGATGTCCGACGACGCTCGCACCCTCCTGGGCGGCGTGTTCGTCGGCGACGCCTCGGCCTACGCCTCGCTCCGCCCGATGGTCGGCGCCGAGCTGCCGGGCGACCCGTCCGCGTACCTCCTGCCCGAGGGCACCGGCGGCGCGCCCGACCTCGAGCTCCCCGAGAGCGCGACCGTCTGCTCGTGCAACAACGTCTCGGCGGGCGAGGTCCGCGCGGCCGTGACCGAGCACGCGTGCACCGACATCGGCGCCGTCAAGGCGTGCACCAGGGCCGGCACGAGCTGCGGCTCCTGCCTCCCCCTGGTCAAGAGGCTCGTCGGCACCGAGCTCGAACGGCTCGGCATCACCGTCAGCACCGCGCTGTGCGAGCACTTCGCGCTCTCGCGCGCACAGCTCTACGACGCCGTCCGCCTCGCGGGCACCCGCACGTTCAGCGAGATCGTGGAACGGTTCGGGCGCACGGGAAGCCGCGGCTGCGACATCTGCCGCCCCGTCGTCGCCTCGATCCTGGCCACGACGGCGCCCGCGCACGTGCTGGAGGGTGAGAACGCCTCCCTGCAGGACACGAACGACCACGTCATGGCCAACATCCAGAAGGACGGCTCCTACTCGGTCGTGCCGCGGATGGCGGGCGGCGAGGTCACGCCGGACGGACTGATCGCGATCGGCGAGGTCGCCCGCGACTACGGGCTCTACACGAAGATCACCGGTGGCCAGCGCGTGGACATGTTCGGCGCGCGCATCGAGCAGCTGCCCGAGATCTGGGCGCGGCTCATCGAGGCCGGATTCGAGTCGGGGCACGCCTACGGCAAGTCGCTGCGCACCGTGAAGTCGTGCGTCGGTTCGACCTGGTGCCGGTTCGGCGTGCAGGACTCCGTCGCGCTCGCGGTGCTGCTCGAGCTGCGCTACCGCGGCCTGCGCTCGCCGCACAAGATCAAGCTCGGCGTGTCCGGCTGCGCGCGTGAGTGCGCCGAGGCCCGCGGCAAGGACGTCGGCGTCATCGCCACCGACAACGGCTGGAACGTCTACGTCGGTGGCAACGGCGGCTTCACCCCGCGCCACGCGCAGCTCCTCGCGGAGGACCTCGACACCGACACGCTCATCCGTGTCATCGACCGCTTCCTCCTGTACTACGTGCGCACCGCCGACCGGCTGCAGCGCACCGCGCCGTGGATGGAGGACCTCGAGGGCGGCCTGGAGACGGTCCGCGCCGTCGTGCTCGAGGACTCCCTCGGGATCGCCGCGGACCTCGACGCGCAGATGGACGCGCACGTCGCCGACTACGTCGACGAGTGGAAGGCGACGCTCGAGGATCCCGAGAAGCTCCGCAAGTTCGCACCGTTCGTCAACGCGCCCGGCGAGAGCGACCCCGACCTGCAGTACGTGCCGGTGCGCGGTCAGATCCGGCCCGCGACGGCGCAGGAGCGCCGCGCCGGCGCCGTGCTCGTCGCCCCCGCCACCCTGGAGGTCCGGTCGTGAGCACCCTGAGCGAGGCGGTCACCGCCGTCGGTCACCAGGACGTCTGCCTGCTGACCGACCTGACGCCGGAGCGCGGCGCCGCGGCGCTGCTCACCGAGACGGTCGACGGCGAGGGGCGCCGCACGCAGATCGCGCTCGTCCGCACGGTGGGCGAGGTCGTGTTCGCCGTGCAGCACCGCGACCCCGTCACCGGGGCGAACGTGATGGCGCGCGGCCTGGTCGGCACGCGGCTGGTCGACGGCGAGGAGGTGCCCACGCTCGCGTCGCCGCTGCACAAGCAGGTCTACGACCTGCGGACCGGCGCGTGCCTCGACGCCGCGGGCAAGGAGCCGCTGCCGGGCGAGGGCGGACTGCGGACCTGGCCGGTGACCGTGGTCGACGGCGTCGTCCGGGTCGGGCTCGACCCTGTGGCGCCCGACGGTGGCATCGCTGGAACGACCGGTCGGAGCGCCTCGTGACCACGCTGATGGGCCTGGACCTCACGGGCCGCGCCGTCCTCGTCGTGGGCGGCGGCCCCGTCGCGGCCCGCCGCGCGCAGGCGCTGCTGGCCGACGGCGCGGCCGTGACCGTCGTCGCCCCCGACGTCTGCGAGACGCTGCGCGACCTCGCCCTCGCCGGCGAGGTCGAGCTGCACCGGCGCGAGGTGGAGTCCGGCGACCTCGACGGCGCGTGGCTGGTGCACACCGCCACCGGTGACTCGATCACCGACCTGGCCGTCGTGGCGTGGGCGGAGGAGCGCCGGATCTTCTGCATCGACGCCGGCAGCCGCGGCCGCCCCGCCGCCGGCTCGGCCCGCACCCCCGCGACCACCCGGACGGGCGACCTCGTGCTCGGCGTCGTCTCGACCGGTGCCGCCGACCCGCGCCGGAGCGTCGCCGCGCGCGACGCTCTCGCCGCGCACCTGCGCGAGGGCGCCGTGGACCTGCGCCGCCGTCGCGACCCGCGGCCGGGCCAGGGCCACGTCACGCTGGTCGGCGGCGGGCCGGGCGAGCTCGGTCTGATGACGGTCGAGGGTCGGCGCGCGCTGGCGCAGGCCGACGTCGTCGTGACCGACCGGCTCGGTCCGGTCGGCGTGCTCGACGAGCTGCCGGCGAGCGTCCAGGTCATCGACGTCGGCAAGGTGCCCGGCCACCACCGCTTCACCCAGGCTCAGATCGGCGACCTGCTGGTCGAGCACGCGCGGCTGGGCCGCGCCGTCGTCCGCCTCAAGGGCGGTGACCCGTTCGTCTACGGCCGCGGCGGCGAGGAGGTGCTCGCGTGCCGGACGGCCGGGGTCCCGGTCACGGTCGTCCCCGGCGTCAGCAGCGCGTTCGCGGCGCCGCTCGCGGCCGGGATACCGCTGACGCACCGCGGCGTGGTCGGCAGCGTGCTCGTGATGAACGGCCAGGACGGGTTCACGAACGCGGCGCTCACCGGGCTGCGCGAGTCCACATGCACCGTGGTGGTGCTGATGGGCGTCGGGGTGCTGGGCGACCTGGCGGCCACGGCGCTGGCGGCCGGCGTCCGCGGGGACCTGCCGGTCGCCGTTGTGGAGAACGGGACGCTGCCGAACCAGCGCGTCACGCACTCGACGCTCGCGGGAGTGACCACCGCGGCCGCCGAGCGCCGGGTCAAGGCGCCCGCCGTCATCGTGCTGGGCGACGTCGCCGATCCCGGACTCCTCGTGCCCGTGCTGGACGCGCCCACGACAATGGGCTCGTGAACAGCCACATCGACCAGGTGCTGACGGGGTGCGTCGTGCTGATCACGGCGGAGCGGCGGGCCACCGAGCTGGCCGCGGCCCTGGCCCGGCGCGGTGGGATCTCACGGCACGCGCCCGCGCTGAGCATGCTCCCGCACGCCGACGACGAGCTGCTGCTCGAGCGCACGCGAGCCGTCATCGCGAGCCCGCCCGACGTCGTCCTGGCCACCACCGGGATCGGCTTCCGCGCCTGGATCGAGGCGGCCGACACCGCGGGGCTCGCGGAGGATCTCGTGCGCGCGCTCGGCTCCGCCCGGCTCATCGCGCGAGGTCCGAAGGCGCGCGGCGCGATCCAGGCCGCCGGCCTCACGGCCGACTGGGTGGCGGAGTCGGAGACGTCGAACGAGGTCGCCGAGCTGCTGCTGGAGGAGGGCGTCGACGGTCTCGACATCGTCATCCAGCACCACGGCGCCGGCGCGGACGGTCTGGACGAGGAGTTCCGCGACGCCGGGGCGCGCGTGACCAACATCGTCGTCTACCGCTGGGGGCCGCCGAAGGATCCGGCGCTGGTGCTGGAGTCCGTGCGCGCGGTCGCCGACGGCGAGATCGACGCCGTGACGTTCACCTCCGCCCCGGCGGCGGCGGCGTGGCTCGGCGTCGCGCGCGAGGCCCAGATCCTCGACGCGGTGCTCTCGCGCAAGGACGTGCTGTGGGCCGCCGTCGGCCCGATCACGGCCTCGCCGCTCGGGGTCGTCGGCCTCGAGCCGCTCATCCCCGACCGCGGGCGGCTCGGCTCGTTCGTCCGCGCGATCACGACCTACTACGCGGCGCTGCCGGGGGTGGCGACGTCGGCCGGCGCGCTCCACCTGCGCCGCGGCGGTGCGGTGCTGGACGGTCGCGACCTCGGGCTCACGCCGTCGGGCCTGGCAGTCCTGCGGCTGCTCGCCGACAACGTCGGCACGGTCGTCAGCCGCGACGCGGTCCTCGGGGCGCTGCCCGGTGGATCGCGCGATCCGCACGCGGCGGAGGTCGCGATCGCGCGGCTGCGCGACGCCGTCGGCAAGCAGGTCATCCGGACCGTGGTGAAGCGCGGGTACCGGCTCGAGGGCGCGGACGAGGGCGCCGACGGCGAGGAGAAGGCATGAGCAGGCGGTCCAGGAGAGAGGCGAAGGTCGCCGAGGTTGCCGCAGCAGCAGCTGCGGCCGACGCGGCGGGCCCCGTGCTGATCGGCTGCTCGCACGGCACCGACAGCGTCGCCGGGCGCGCCGCGATCCGCGGGCTGCTGGACCAGGTCCGCGCCGCGCGACCCGGGCTGGACGTGCGCGAGGCGTTCGTCGACGTGCAGGATCCGCGCGTCGACGACGTCGTGGCGGAGATCGACGGCCCGGCCGTCATCGTGCCGCTGCTGCTGTCGACCGGCTTCCACGTCAAGCAGGACATCCAGGGCGCGTGCGTGCGCGACGACGTCGTCGCCGCTCCCCCGCTCGGGCCGCACCCGATGCTGGCGCAGCTGCTCGCCGACCGGCTCGCGCCGCACGACCTGCACCCCGGCGACCAGGTCGTGCTCGCCGCGGCCGGGTCGAGCGATCCCGAGGCGGCCGACGCCGTCGCCACCGTGGCGCGCGACCTCGCGCAGCTCCTGGGCCGCGGCGTGGTCGCGTCCTACGGGGCGGGCGCGCAGCCGCGCGTGGGCGACGCCGTCGCGCAGGCGCAGGTGCCCGACGGCGGCCGCGTCGTCGTCGCCTCCTACCTCCTCGCGCCGGGTTACTTCCTGGACGTGGTGCTGCGCGCGGGCGCCGACGTCGTCACGGGCGCGCTCGCCCCGGACGAGGCGCTCGCCGCCCTGGTCCTGGAGCGCTACGACGCGGCCGCCGCCCTCCTGCCCACGTCGCGAGGCACTTCGGGGCGTCCGCGAGGCCTTTTCGGGCGTCTCCGAGGTACTTTCCGTCGGCGTGTCTGAGGCGAGGCCGCCCAGAAGTACCTCGGGAACGCCCCAAAGTGCCTCGGAGACGCCCAAAAAGGCCTCGCGAACGCCCGAAAGTGCCTCGCGAGAGAGGTCGTTAGGCTGAGGTGGTGCGACTTCCCCCGCTGGTCAGCCCCGGTCCGCCCCTGCGCGGCGAGGAGCAGCTGCGCACCGCGCGGCAGAGCCTCCTGCCCGAGCTCGGCGAGATCGGCCAGCGCCGCCTCGCCGCCGCACACGTCGCGGTGATCGGCGCCGGCGGCCTCGGTGCGCCGGTCCTGCAGTACCTCGCCGCGGCCGGCATCGGCACGATCACGATCATCGACGACGACCTCGTCGACCTCACCAACCTGCACCGTCAGGTCATCCACTCCGCGGGCGCCGTCGGCGAGCCCAAGACCACCAGCGCGGCGCGGCGGCTGCGCGAGCTCGCGCCCGACGTCGTCGTGCACGAGCGCCGCGAGCGCCTGACCTCCGAGAACGCCGCCGCGCTCCTGACCGGCGCCGACCTGGTGCTCGACGGCACCGACACCTTCGCCACCCGCTACGTCGTCTCCGACACGTGCGCCGAGCTCGGCACGCCGCTCGTCTGGGGTTCGGTGCTGCGGTTCGACGCGCAGGTCTCCGTGTTCTGGTCCCGCCCGCCCGCGGGCATCGCACCCGTCACCCTCCGCGACCTGTTCCCGAAGCCGCCCGCGCCCGGCACGGTCCCCTCGTGCGCCGAGGCCGGCGTGCTCGGCTCCCTGTGCGGGATCGTCGGCGCGATGATGGCGACGGAGGCGGTCAAGCTCGTCGTCGGGGCCGGTGACGTCCTGTTCGGCCGGGTCGCCGTCGTCGACGCCCTCAGCATGCGCGTGCACGAGGTCCCCCTGGTCGGCGCCGCGACCTCCGCCCTGTCCGCCCTGGCGGCCGCGGCCACGGCCGGCACCGCGGCGGTCAACCCGGCCGCCGACGAGGCCGCGCACGTCTCCGTCGTCGACCCGGCCGTCCCCCTCGCGGGCGGCGCCGTCGACACCACGCTCGACGCCCCCTCC
>Ga0265780_10007382_pt1 | contig 13520 bp, 10 predicted proteins | sample P1T30metagenome_FD_192432 | JGI IMG/M metagenome (GOLD analysis project Ga0265780, IMG submission 192432) | Plant litter microbial communities from East Loma Ridge, Irvine, California - P1 T30 | ecosystem: Environmental > Terrestrial > Plant litter > Unclassified | place: USA: California... | reverse complement strand
TCGACGCCGGCACCGCCCGCATCAGCCGCTACTCGACCCGGGCGAAGGTGCAGCGCCTCCCCATCGAGGCCATCTCGCAGGCGAGCGCGAACCAGCGCTCGGGTCGCTCCGGCCGCACGAGCAGCGGCATCGCGATCCGCCTCTACAGCGAGACCGACTTCGGCAAGCGCCCCGAGTTCACCGAGCCCGAGATCCTCCGCACCAACCTCGCCGCGGTCATCCTCCAGATGATCTCGCTCGGCCTCGGCGAGATCTCGGCGTTCCCCTTCCTGCAGCCGCCCGACTCGCGCGGCATCAAGGACGGCCTCGACCTCCTCCGCGAGCTCGGCGCCGTCACGCAAGGCGGCCACGACGGCTCGAAGCCGCAGATCACGCGCGTCGGCAAGCAGCTCACGCGCCTGCCGATCGACCCCCGCCTCGCCCGCATGGTGATCGAGTCGAAGACGCAGGGCACCACGCGCGAGGTCATCGCGATCGTCGCGGCGCTCAGCATCCAAGACCCCCGAGAGCGCCCCCTCGAGCGTCGCGCGCAGGCCGACGAGAAGCACTCGCGCTTCAAGGACCCAAAGGGCGACTTCCTCAGCCTGCTCAACCTCTTCGAGTACCTCGAAGACAAGCAGCAGGAGCTCAGCGGCAACGCCTTCAAGCGCCTCTGCCGCGAGGAGTTCCTCAACTACCTCCGCGTCCGCGAGTGGCAGGACGTCTACCGTCAGCTCACCCGCGCCGCCCGCCCGCTCGGCCTGCACATCGGCGAGCGCAGCGCGAACCCCGACGGGGTGCACCGCAGCCTGCTCGCCGGCCTGCTCAGCCAGATCGGCCTGCTCGACCCGCAGAAGAAGGACTACGTCGGCGCCCGCCAGACGCGCTTCCTGCTCTTCCCCGGCAGCAGCCTCGCGAAGAAGCAGCCCGCCGCGATCATGAGCGCCGAGCTCGTCGAGACGAGCCGCCTCTTCGCCCGCGTCGCCGGCGTCATCGACCCCGCGTGGGCCGAGCCGCTCGCCCCCGACCTCGTGAAGCGCAGCTACGGCGAGCCGCACTGGGAGAAGAAGCAGGGCGCCGTCGTGGCCTACGAGCGCGTGACGCTCTACGGCGTGCCGATCGTCGAGCGGCGCCGCATCCAGTTCTCGCGCATCGACCCCGGGTACGCCCGCGAGCTGTTCATCCGGCACGCCCTCGTCGAGGGCGACTGGGAGTCGCGGCAGTCGTTCGAGAAGGCCAACGCCGACCTCGTCCGCGAGCTCACCGAGGTCGAGGAGCGCACCCGCCGCCGCGACATCCTCGTCGACGGCGACGCGCAGTTCGAGTTCTTCCAGCGGCGCATCCCCGCCGACGTCGCGAGCACGCGCGACTTCGAGGGCTGGTGGCGGAAGGCGAAGGCCGAGACGCCCGACCTCCTCACCATGACCGCCGCCGACCTCCTCGGCGACGACGAGCCCGACGTCGACGAGGCGGCCTTCCCCGACACGTGGCGGCAGGGCGACCAGACGCTGACGCTCCGCTACAAGTTCGAGCCCGGGGCGGAGGACGACGGGGTGACCGTCGTGGTGCCGCTGCCGCTGCTCGCGCGCCTCCGGCCCGTGGGCTTCGACTGGCAGGTGCCGGGCCTCCGCGACGAGCTCGTGACCTCGCTCATCAAGTCGCTGCCCAAGCAGCTGCGCAAGAACGTCGTGCCCGCGGCCGACTGGGCGGCGAAGATCACGGCCGAGTTGCCGACCGATCCCCCGGCCGACGTCGACGAGCCGTTCACCGCGACCCTGGCCCGGGTCATCAAGAAGCTCACCTACGCGCCCGTGACGGCCGACGACTTCGACCTCGACCGGGTGCCCGCGCACCTGCGGGTGACGTGGTCGGTCGTCGACGAGCGCGGCCGCACGGTGGGGTCCGACAAGCGCCTCGACGCCCTCCAGCAGCGCCTCGGCGACGACGCCCGCGAGAGCGTCGCCCGGGTGACGCAGGGCGCCGGAGGCGCGGGTCGAGGCCGGCGCGGACGCGGCGGCCCCGCAGACCCCGCCGCCGCGCGCCCCGTGCCGAACGCCATCGAGCGCTCGGGCATCACGACCTGGGACTTCGACGAGCTGCCGACCGTCGTCGACACGCGGCACGGCGAGACCGTCATCCGGGCCTACCCGGCCCTCGTCGACGAGGGCGCCTCGGTCGCGATCCGGCTCATGGCGACGCCCGCCGACCAGGCGCGCGAGACCCCGCGGGGCGTGCGCCGCCTCCTCATGCTCGCCGTCCCCAGCCCGGTGGCCTACGTGCAGCAGCACCTGACGGCGCCCGAGAAGCTGATCCTCGCGACGAGCCCGTACCAGAACACGGCCGCGCTCTTCGCCGACTGCCTCGTTGCGGTCGTCGACGACGTGCTGCGACGGGTGAAGCCCGACGGGCAGCTGTACACGAAGAAGGAGTTCCTGACGGTGCGCGACCGGGTCTCGGCCGCGGTCATGGACTCCATGTTCCAGACCGTGTCGCTCGTCGCCCGCACCCTGACCGCGGCGCGCGACGCCGACAAGGCGATGAGGTCGGCGACCTCGATGGCCCTGCTCACGGCGCTCACCGACATGCGGCAGCAGCGCGACCGGCTCGTGTACCCGGGCTTCGTCTCCGCGACGGGCCTGCAGCAGCTCCAGCGGGTGCCGGTCTACCTGGTCGGCATCACCCGCCGCACGGCGAAGTTGCTCGAGGCGCCCTCGCGCGACCGGGCCTGGCTCACCGAGGTGCAGCAGGCGACGGAGCGCTACGAGGAGGCGGGCGGGGCCTTCCCGCCGGCCGACGCCGCGCCTCCGGCCCTCGTCCGTGCCCGGTGGCTGCTCGAGGAGTTCCGCCTGAGCCTCTTCGCCCAAGACCTGCGGCCGAGCGAGAGCGTCTCGCTGCAGCGCATCGTGAAGGTGCTCGCCTCGGTCTGACCGCGCACTAGCCTGGCGTGATGCGAGCGACTGTCAAGGACGTGGCGGCCCGTGCCGGCGTGTCGCCGAAGACGGTCTCGAACGTCATCAACGGCGTCGTGCCGGTCAGCCCCGACACGCGCACGAGGGTCGAGGAGGCGCTGGTCGCCCTCGCCTACGTGCCCAACCTCAGCGCGCGCGGCCTCCGCAACGGCCGCACGGGGGCGATCGCGCTCGCCTTCCCCGACCTGACGACGCCCTACAGCGCCGAGATGTCGCACTGGTTCGTCGAGGTCGCGCACGAGCGGGGCTGGTCGGTGCAGCTCGAGCAGACCGGCATGCGGCCGGAGCGCGAGCGCGAGCTGCTCCTCCGCGGCAAGGAGCACCTCGTCGACGGCCTCGTGCTGAACCCGGTCAGCCTCGACGAGAGCGCGATCGTCGGCGCCGAGTCGCTGCCGCCGGTCGTCGTCATCGGCGAGGTCGAGCAGAGCCTCGTCGACCAGGTGCGGGTCGACAGCGTCGCCGCCGCCCGCGACATGACCGAGCACCTGATCGGCCTCGGGCACCGGCGCATCGCGGTGCTCGGCACCTCGGGCGAGGGCCTCGACACCGCCACGGCCCGGGCCCGCACGCTCGGCTGGGCGCAGGCCATGGCCGCCGCCGGCCTGCCGACCGGCGACGACCTGCGCTGGGCCTGCGCCGCGTGGTCGCCCGGGGCCGCGGCCGACGCCGTCCGCCGCCGCCTCGAGTACGGCGACGCCCCCGACGCGCTCTTCTGCTTCACCGACTCGCTCGCCATCGGCGCGGGCCACTCGCTGTGGGAGGCGGGCCTCCGCGTGCCCGACGACGTCTCGCTCGCGGGCTTCGACGACGTCGCCGACGGCCGCTACGCCCTGCCCCCGCTCACCACCGTCGGGCTCGACAAGCGCCGCTACGCCGAGCGCGCCCTCGAGCTGCTCGCCGCCCGCATCGCCGACCGCGACCGGCCGCCCGAGCTCGTCGTCATCCCGCACGAGGTCGTGCCGCGCGCGAGCACGGGACGCGCCTCCCGCTGAGCGGCGACGCCGCACCACCCGAGCTCCACGACATCCGTCGCCTGTCCCCCGATCTCGCGGCCCGCGGCCAGCCCCGCGCGATCAGGGTACGGCGGCCTCCCAGTCCCCTGGCAACCCCCGACCAGGAGGCGCGCAGCGGCCTACCGTCCCACTCCCGAGCACGAGACAGAGAGGCACCCATGTCTGCTGACCAGTACGCATTCGAAGACCCCACCAAGAAGTTCGCCGACATCACGCCGAAGGCCCAGTACCTGGAGGGCGCCGGCACCGACGAGGAGCTCTCGTCCTCCGCCGACCACGGCGAGGAGACGTACCGCGGCTCGGGTCGCCTCGAGGGCCGCAAGGCCCTCGTCACCGGCGGCGACTCCGGCATCGGCGCCGCCGTCGCCATCGCCTACGCCCGCGAGGGCGCCGACGTCGCGATCAGCTACCTGCCCGAGGAGGAGGAGGACGCCCAGCGCATCGTCGGACTCGTCGAGGCCGCGGGTCGCAAGGCCGTCGCCCTGCCCGGCGACATCACCGACCACGACTTCTGCCTCGACCTCGTCGCGAAGGCCGTCGAGGGCCTCGGCGGGCTCGACATCCTCGTCAACAACGCGGGCAAGCAGCAGCACGTCGAGGAGTTCCTCGACCTCGACGACGAGAACTTCGACGAGACGTACAAGACCAACGTCTACGCGATGTTCTGGATCACGAAGGCGGCCCTGCCGCACCTCGCCCCCGGCTCGACGATCATCAACACGACGTCGATCCAGGCGTACCAGCCGGCCCCGATGCTCGTCGACTACGCGTCGACGAAGGCCGCGATCAACACCTTCTCGAAGGGCCTCGCCATGCAGCTCGCGCCGAAGGGCATCCGCGTCAACGCGGTCGCCCCGGGCCCGATCTGGACCCCGCTGCAGCCGGCCGGCGGCCAGCCGTCGGACGCCCTCCCCGACGTCGGCAGCCAGACCGCCCTCGGCCGCTGGGGCCAGCCCGCCGAGCTCGCGCCCGCCTACGTCTTCCTGGCGTCGGGCGAGTCGAGCTACGTCGTCGGCGAGACCCTGCACGTCGACGGCGGCATGCCCACGCCGTGACCTGAGCACCACCGCCGAGGGGCCGTCCGCGCAGCCGCGCGGACGGCCCCTCCGTCGTCGGGCCGTACGACGCATCCGTCACGGTCCGTGCTTGCGCTCGCGTTACAACGATGTAATGCTGTCGCCAGTCGACGCATCACGAAGGAGTGACCACCGATGACACCCCCTGAACCGAACACCGGTCCGTCCCGCCGCACGATCCTCCTCGGCGCAGCCGGCCTCCTGAGCGTGGTGGCCGTGGGCACCCTCGCGGGCTGCGCGCCCGGCGCGACCACCGCCTCCGGCGCCACGGTCGAGCAGCTGAAGTTCTGGCACCTGCTGAGCGGGGGCGACGGCGTGAAGATGTCCGCCCTCGTCGACCAGGCGAACGAGCAGAACCCCGAGTTCATCGCGACCCAGACCGTGCTCGCCTGGGGCACCCCGTACTACACGAAGCTCGCGATGGCGTCGGCGGGCGGCCGGGCCCCCGACGTGGCGATCATGCACGCGTCGCGCGTGCCCGGCTACGCCCCCGGCGGCCTGCTCGACCCGTGGGACATCGAGAAGCTCGCGTCGTACGGCCTGCGCGAGGAGGACTTCGCGCCCGCGGTCTGGAAGGCCGGCTTCAGCGGCGACCAGCTGTTCTCGGTCGCGCTCGACTCGCACCCGTTCATCCTGCTGTACAACACCGACGTCGCGCGCGAGGCCGGCGCCCTCGGGACCGACGACCGGCTCGTCGAGATCACGAGCCCCGAGCAGTTCCTCGAGGTCGCGAACGCGATGCAGGCCGTGACGGGCAAGCACGGCGCGTCGTGGGGCTACCTCAACGACGGCGCGCAGCTCTGGCGCATGTTCTACACGTTCTACAAGCAGCAGGGCGCCGACATGGTGCTGCGCGAGGGCCGCACCGTCGAGTACGACGAGGCCGCCGCCGTCACGGCGCTCGAGTTCATGCAGCAGCTCACCGACGGCACCGCGATGGCGACCGCCAGCGACATCCAGTCGGGCATCGCCGAGTTCGTCTCCGGCGAGAGCGGCATGCTCTTCACGGGCGTGTGGGAGGTCCCGAGCGCCGAGGCGTCGGGCATCGCCTACGACGCGAGCATCATCCCCACGCTCTTCGGCACGCCCGCCGTCTACGCCGACTCGCACGCCTTCGTGCTGCCCCGGCAGAGCACGGTCGACGACGCCAAGCGCGAGGACGTCTACAAGATGGTCTCGACCATCCTGAAGGACTCGATCTCGTGGGCGCAGGCCGGGCACATCCCCGCCTACGGCCCGGTCGTCGACAGCAGCGAGTACGCCGCGCTCGTCCCCCAGTCGCACTACGCCGAGGCGGCCGAGTACCTGAACTACGACCCGCCGGCCTGGTTCAGCGGCTCGGGGTCGGACTTCCAGACGTACTTCCTCGACAGCATCCAGTCGGTGATCCTCGCCAAGGACGACGCCGCCGCCGGCATGCGGCGGTTCGTCGACCGGGTGGACACGCAGCTGTCGCGACCGGCACCCGTGTAGGCGACCCGTGCCTCCTGCCCCCTCCTCCCCTGACCTGCACGACGACGAAGGAGTCGATCTGTGACGACCACGACGGCCAAGGCCCCGGCGGCGACTGCCGACCGCAGCGCGGCCAGCGACCGCAGCCGCACGACGGCGCGGAGGCGCTCCGGCGGCTCGAACGAGAACCGGATCGGCTGGGGCTTCGCCGCGCCGTTCACGATCCTGTTCGGGCTCTTCCTGGTGTGGCCCCTGCTGCACGGCCTGTACCTGAGCTTCACCGGCCAGAGCCTCACCGGCCAGGGCGGCGAGCTGATCGGGTTCGCGAACTACGTCGAGGCGTTCGGCGACGGCGCCATGTGGCGCTCGATGCTCAACACCTTCTGGTTCACGCTGCTGAGCACGGTGCCCCTCGTCGTCATCGCCCTCGTGCTGGCGCTGCTCGTCAACACGGGCCTGCCCGGGCAGTGGCTCTGGCGCCTCAGCTTCTTCCTGCCCTACCTGCTCGCGTCGACGGTCGTCTCGCTGTTCTGGATCCAGCTCTACAGCCCGACCCTCGGCCCGATCAACAACGTCCTCGCGACCCTCGGCCTGCCGCAGCCCGCCTGGCTGCAGGACCCGGACACGGCCATGATCGCCGTCGTCGCGACGACGGTCTGGTGGACGGTCGGCTTCAACTTCCTGCTGTACCTGGCCGCGCTGCAGAACATCCCCGACCAGCAGTACGAGGCCGCCTCGCTCGACGGCGCCGGTCGCTGGCGCTCGCTGTTCTCGATCACGATCCCGCAGCTCGGCCCGACCACCGGCCTCATCGTCATCCTGCAGGTGCTCGCGTCGCTGAAGGTCTTCGACCAGATCTACCAGATGACGAACGGCGGGCCCGCGGGCACGACGCGCTCGACCGTCCAGTACATCTTCGAGTCGGGCTTCACCGGCTACCGCTTCGGCTACTCGAGCGCCATCTCGTACATCTTCTTCGCCGTCATCGTGGTCATCTCGATCGCGCAGTTCTCGATCACGGCCCGCAACCGCAAGGGAGCCCAGCGATGACCGCACCTGCCGTCGCCCCCACCAGCGACCTCCGCGCACCGACGGCCGACCGCGGCCGCCGCGCCGGGAGGGCCAGCTCACCCGTCCGCGGCGGCAGCGGCGGGCACAAGCCCGGCCAGTCGCGCTTCGGCGTCACGGGCGTGCTGAGCATCATCGTGCTCGTCGTCCTCGCCGTGCTCTGGCTGCTGCCCTTCCTCTGGTCGCTGGCGACGTCGTTCAAGAGCGAGGCCGACGCCGCCGCCACCCCGCAGACCTGGCTGCCCGCGGGCGGCTTCACCCTGCAGGCCTACCGGGCGATCCTCGAGCAGGGCAACATCCCGACGTGGCTCTTCAACAGCCTGTTCACGTCGATCGTCATCACGCTGATCGTCGTGGCGACCTCGGCGCTCGTCGCCTACGCCTTCTCGCGCCTCGACTTCCGCGGCAAGAAGTGGCTCTACGTGGCGACGATCGCGTCGATCATCATCCCGCCGCAGGTGCTCATCGTCCCGCTCTTCTACCAGATGCTGGCCTTCGACATGGTCGACACGTACTGGGGCATCATCCTGCCGCAGGCGATCGCGCCGGCCATGGTCTTCGTGCTGAAGAAGTTCTTCGACCAGGTGCCGATCGAGCTCGAGGACGCCGCCCGCGTCGACGGGGCCGGGCGCATCCGGGTCTTCTTCACGATCCTGCTGCCGCTCTCGCGGCCCATCCTCGGCGCGGTGTCGATCTTCGTGTTCATCGGCGCGTGGAACAACTTCCTCTGGCCGTTCATCGTCACGAACGACGCGTCGCTGCTCACGCTGCCCGTCGGGCTGCAGACGATCAAGAGCGCGTACGGCATCCAGTACGCGCAGAACATGGCCGCGGCGATCCTCGCGGCCCTGCCGCTCATCCTCGTGTTCCTCTTCTTCCAGCGCCAGATCATCAAGGGCATCTCGACCACCGGGTTCGGGGGGCAGTAGCAGCCCGCGCCTCCCTCGATCCGCGCCCCGCGCCTCCCGTCCGCCCCTCCGTCACCGCCCGCACGCCGCTCCCCCTCTACCTAGGAGAACCATGACCACCGCCCGCATCACCGTCGACCGCGAGTTCACGATCGGCTCCGTGCCGCGCCGCCTCTTCGGCTCCTTCGTCGAGCACATGGGCCGGTGCGTCTACACCGGCATCTACGAGCCCGGCCACGAGACCGCCGACGAGAAGGGCTTCCGCCGCGACGTCCTCGACCTCACGAAGGAGCTCGGCGCGACCGTCGTCCGCTACCCCGGCGGCAACTTCGTCTCGGGCTACAACTGGGAGGACGGCGTCGGCCCCGTCGACCAGCGCCCCCGCCGCCTCGACGGCGCGTGGCACACCGTCGAGACCAACGCCTTCGGCCTGCACGAGTTCGTCGAGTGGTCGAAGCTCGCCGAGGTCGAGGTGATGGAGGCCGTCAACCTCGGCACCCGCGGCGTCGACGCGGCCCGCGAGCTCGTCGAGTACGCCAACCACCCGGGCGGCACCGCGCTGAGCGACCGCCGCATCGCCAACGGCGCGGCCGACCCGTTCGACATCAAGCTCTGGTGCCTCGGCAACGAGCTCGACGGCCCGTGGCAGATCGGCCACAAGACGGCTACCGAGTACGGCCGCCTCGCGCAGGAGGCCGCCAAGGCGATGAAGTTCGTCGACCCCACGATCGAGCTCGTCGCCGTCGGCAGCTCGGGCCGCGGCATGCCGACCTTCGGCGCCTGGGAGCACGAGGTGCTCACCCACGCCTACGACGAGGTCGACTACGTGTCGATGCACGCCTACTACCAGGAGCACGACGGCGACGCGACGAGCTTCCTCGCGACGGCGGTCGACATGGACGCCTTCATCGAGGAGGTCGTCTCGACCATCGACGGCGTCAAGGCCGCGGGCAAGCACGACAAGCAGGTGCACATCTCGTTCGACGAGTGGAACGTCTGGTACCAGACCGGCCTCGACACCGACGACCAGCCGCACAACGTCTCGAAGGGCTGGGTCGAGCACCCGCGCCTCATCGAGGACCAGTACAACGTCACGGACGCGGTCGTCGTCGGCACCTTCCTCAACTCCCTGCTGCGCCACGGCGACCGGGTGAAGATCGCCAACCAGGCGCAGCTCGTCAACGTCATCGCCCCGATCCGCAGCGAGCAGGGCGGACCGGCCTGGCGCCAGACGATCTTCTGGCCGTTCGCCCGCATGGCGGCGCTGGCGCAGGGCGAGATCCTCCGCACCGTCGTGACGAGCGACAAGATCGACACCCCGAAGTACGGCGACGCCGACCTCGTCGACGTCAGCTCGACCTGGGACGAGGAGACCGGGCGCGTCGCGTTCTTCCTCGCCAACCGCGGACTCGAGGAGGCGGCGGACGTCGAGCTGGTCCTCCGCGGCTTCGCGGACGGTCGCGTCACCCGCGCCGAGGTGCTGGCCGTGCCGGAGGGCGGCGACCGCTTCACCGCCAACACGGAGCAGGCCCAGGACGCGGTCGGCCTCGTGCCGCTCGACGGCGTCACGGTCGACGGCGGCAGCGTCCGCCTGACGCTGCCGGCCCTGTCGTGGGCCGTCGTCGAGCTCGAGGTCGCCAAGGCCTGACGCTCTGCGCCACGCACGACGCGGGCACGTCCACACCGGGTGGGGACGTGCCCGCGTCGCCGTGCGCAGGCCGCCGCCGCCGCGCCTACTTCTTGCGGCGCGGGAAGAGCCGCGAGATGGAGTCGCGCACCGACTCCTCGATGGTGTCGCTGAAGCCGTTCGAGAAGGCGAGCGAGTCGGCGGCCGCGCTCTCGGCCGTCATCGACGCGATCACGGCCTGCCCGTGGTGGGCCCTGGCCTCGCGCGGCCCGGCGAAGGCGAGGCCCTGCGAGGCGGCCAGGCGTGCCAGGTGGTCGAGCCGCGCCTCCAGCGGGATCCCCGCCGTGTCGGCGAGGGCGCGCGCGTGCTCGTCGTCGACGCCGTCGGCGACCCAGCGAGCCGCCCGCTCGGGCAGGACGCCGTCGGCCAGGAGCCCGATCACGCGCTTGGCCTCGTCGTCGCGGATCTCGCGCCGCGCCGCCTCGACGCCGCGGGAGGCGGGCTCGGAGGGACGCGCGGGGTCGATCGGGTCGCTGGACATCCGCCCACGATAACCCCTGGTCGTGGCGGCGGTCGTCCTCCTCGGGGAGGGACTCCCGGTCGGGGGCGTCACCGCGGTCGCTAGCTGAAGAGGCGTGTCGGCGTCGTCAGGTCGAGCTCCGCCGCGCGGAGGTCGGGCCGTGCCCCGTCGTCGCCGGCCACGGCGCGCTCGATGCGCTCCTTCTCGGCGATGCTCGAGCGGATCAGGGGCAGGCCCCGGGCGATCGCGGCGCGGATGCGCTCCTGCAGCAGCGGCGCCGTCACGCGCCGGTCGGTGAAGTCGCTCGCGTGCGCGTAGACGCCGAGCGGCAGCGTCAGCGCCTGGAAGAAGCCGAACAGCGGCCGGAGCGAGTGCTCGAGGATGAGCGCGTGCCGCTCGCTGCCGCCGGTCGCGGCGAGCAGCACCGGCACGTCGACGAGCGCGTACTGCTCGACGAAGTCGAACAGGTGCTTGAACAGCCCGGTGAAGGAGGCGCGGTACACCGGCGAGGCCGCGATCAGCAGGTCGGCCCCCTCGATGGCCCGCAGCTCGCGCTCGACCCGCTCGTCGAGCTCGTCGCGCGTCAGCGCCCCCGCGAAGAGCGGCCCGAGCTCGCTCACGCGGATGACGTGCCGCTCGATCGGCAGCACGAGGGCGAGCTCGTCGAGGATCGCCTCGACGAGCGCGTCGGTCTTCGACGGGGTGCTGAGGGTGCCCGACACGGCGACGACGCGGAGCGGGGTCGCCGTCGGCCGGCTCGGGTGCGGAGGGTTCTGCGTCATGCCGTCATGCTCCCCCGGCCGCCGACGTAACGCAGCCCGTGTGACGACATGAGTCGTGCGAGGGTGTCCTGGTGACGCATCACCTACCTGAGCCGGCCCCGACCGACGCGCCTGCCGGCGAGCACTTCGACCCGACCGACCCGCGGGTCGCCCACGCCGCCTCCTTCGGCCGGGCCGCCGACGTGTACGAGCGCGGCCGTCCGCCGTACCCGCGCGACGCCGTCGGCTGGCTGCTGCCGCACGGCGCCCGCGACGTCGTCGACCTCGGCGCGGGCACGGGCAAGTTCACGCGCGCGCTGCTCGACGCCGGGGTCGCCGTCACCGCGGTCGAGCCGAGCGACGGCATGCGCGCCGTCCTCGAGCAGGTCGTCCCGGCCGCCCGCTCGGTCGCCGGGTCGGCCGAGCGCATGCCGCTGCCCGACGCCTCCGTCGACGCCGTGCTCGTCGCGCAGGCCTGGCACTGGGTGCAGCCCGAGAGGGCCGTGCCCGAGGTCGCCCGCGTGCTGCGCCCCGGGGGCACCCTCGGCCTCGTGTGGAACATCCGCGACGAGACCGTGCCGTGGCTCGCCGAGCTCAGCCGGGTGCTGAACCAGCCCGCCGAGCGCGACATGCAGTCGGGGTCGCCGGTCGTCGGCGCGCCCTTCGGCCCCGGCGAGCGCCACGACGTCGAGTGGGTGCACGAGCTCGACCGCGAGGCGTTCCTCGCCATGGTCGCCTCGCGCAGCTACGTCATCACGCTCACCGACGACGACCGCGCGCAGGTGCTGCGCGACGTCGAGCACCTGCTCGACACGCACCGCGACACGCGCGGCGTCGACCTCGTGCGCCTGCCCTACGTCACCCGCTGCAGCCGGTTCACGCTGCCCGCGTAGGGTCGACCCCATGGACCTGGAGGCGCGGCTCGTCACGGTCGACCACGTCTGGTCGGGACGATGGCTGGGCCCGCACGTCGTGCGCGCCTCCGACGCCGGCATCCACCTGCTCGGCGCCCCCGACGCCGCCTCCGGCGGGCTGCCGCACCTGCGCGGAACGCTCCTCTCGCCGTTCACCGACTCGCACGTGCACCTCGGCCTGGTCGACCCGGTCGCGCTCGGCCCCGGCGGGATCGGGCGGGTGCTCGACCTCGGCTGGGACCCGGACGAGGCCAGCCTCTGGCCCGAGCACGGCCGCCTCGACGACGCGTGGCCGGAGGCGCAGGTCGCGGGCGGCCTGCTCTGCCCGCCCGGCGGCTACCCGAGCCGGGCCGGCTGGGCCCCGAGCACGGCCTCGGTCGAGGTGGCCGACGCCGCCGACGCCCACCGCGAGGTGCGGCGCATGCGCGACCTCGGGGCCTCCGTCGTCAAGGTCACGCTCAACTCCGACGTCGGCCCGGTCTTCGGCGACGCCGTGCTGCATGCCATCGTCGAGGCCGCGGCCGACGTGCAGCTGCTGACGATCGCGCACGTGCAGGGCGTCGGCCAGGCGCGCCGAGCGCTCGACGCAGGCCTGCTGCGGTTCGCGCACACGCCCTTCAGCGAGGTGCTCACCGACGACCTGGTCGACGTCGCGGCCGACGGCACGTGGATCAGCACCCTCGACATCCACGGCCGGGGCCGTCGCGGCCCGACGCACGAGATCGCCGTCGCCAACCTGACCCGCTTCCGCGCCGCGGGCGGGCACGTCCTCTACGGCACCGACCTCGGCAACGGCGAACTGCCGGTCGGCGTGAACGAGCGCGAGCTGCGGGCCCTCGAACGCTGCGGACTCGGCCTCGACGCGCTCCTGCACGCCCTCGGCAGCGACGACTCCCTCGACGCCGGGCACGACGGACGGCACTGGTCGCGGCGGGCCACGTGGATCCCGAGCGCGCCGCCGACCGGCGAGCTCGAGGAGGGGCGGGCGGCCGCGTGGCTCGCGGAGGCGACCGTGCTCACCGTCGACACGCTCGTGGCCGCGGCCGCGGACTAGCGTGGGCGGGGTGACCGACCCGACCCGCGCCTCCTCGTCCGCCCCCGAGTCGGCGGGCTCCCCGGCCGACCTGCCGGCGGGGCCGCTCGACGCCGCCGACCCGCTCGCCGCCTTCGTCGGGCGCTTCCTGCCCGCGGGCGACGTCGTGTCGTACCTCGACGGCAACTCGCTCGGCCGAC
>Ga0265780_10007381_pt1 | contig 13521 bp, 7 predicted proteins | sample P1T30metagenome_FD_192432 | JGI IMG/M metagenome (GOLD analysis project Ga0265780, IMG submission 192432) | Plant litter microbial communities from East Loma Ridge, Irvine, California - P1 T30 | ecosystem: Environmental > Terrestrial > Plant litter > Unclassified | place: USA: California... | reverse complement strand
ACCACCCGCTGGCCGGCATGGCCCTGCGCTTCGAGCTGTCGGTCATCGACGTGCGCGCCGCCACCGACGAAGAAATCGCCCACGGCCACGTGCACGGCGCCCATGGTCATCACCACGGTGAAGACGACGGCGACGAAGGCGAAGAAGGCGACCAGTTCCGCAGCCAGCCGCTGCACTGATCGCGTCGTAACGTCACCAACGAGAAACGGGACCGTGTGTCCCGTTTTTTACGTGTGAATATAGAGCCAACGCGGTGCGGATGTCACGCGTGGGCACAGGAGCGCCCACCCTACGATATCAAGGGCCAGCGGCTCCGGATGCCGTAGGGTGGGCGCCCCGTGCCCACGCGTAAACGCTGATCAATCCGCAGCGTCTTTTACAACAAATAACGACTTCGCACCCGGCTTCACTTCCACCTCGACCGCCTGGTCATCCACCGACAGGTGCCCCAGGTTCCCGCGCCACTCGATCTCCGGCCGCTTCCCTTTGCCGAGCCCCGCACTGTCGACCAGCAGCACCTTGCCATCGAATTTCCTGGCCAGCGCCAGCACCTGCTTGCGTGTCGCCGCAAAGCCATCGAAGAGGGGCGACCCACGCCGCAGCAGGCTGGGCGCCACCGGGTCGGTCAGCGGCTTCAAATCCCCTTCCGAAAACAGCACGATCGCATCGAGCTTGTCCCCACGGGCCAGCGTGAACAGGCGGTTCAGCCAGAAGCGCGTCGCCACCTGCCGGTCTTCGTACTCGCTGTTGCGCCCGGCCGCGGCCAGGTAATGGTTGTTATTCGCCGGCAGGTTCACGCTCGCATACAGCACCTTGCCCACGGTCCAGTGGGCATTCTCCGCATACGCGCGGAAACGCGGACTCATCGACAGCCGCGTGAGCGGCAGTTTCTTCACGCCGAGCGACGCCGGCTCTCCATGGAACAGCTCGCGCAGGCGGTTCAGGCGCTCGACCGCATTCGTGCGCCCGGCCGAGTTGCGGCAGGCGGTCCAGTCGCTGCCGGCCGGCAGCACGATCACCGGGCGCTTGACGCGCGCGACCAGGTCGCGCCGCGCCTCGTACACGCGGTCGCCGCAAGGCTCGCTCGCATGCTTGATGCCGGTGAGGACCACGAAGGCATTCGTCTTGTCGGACGTGTCTTCCAGCGCTTTCTTGAAACGCTTGTCGCTCTTGCCGTCGAAGCTGTGGCCGATGACGCCGAAGTGGTGCGCATCGTCGTCTTTTGCGCCCGCCACGGCCGGCAGGCAGAGCGCCGCGCACAGGGCGGCTGCCGGCAGGACGAAAGCGGGCGGGAAACGCATCAGGCGGCCAGGCGCTTCAGTTCGTACAAGCGGGCCAGCGCCTCGCGCGGCGTGAGCGCATCCGGGTCGATCTCGGCCAGGGCGTCCAGCAATTCGCCTGATGCGGCCGGCGCCGGGGCAGGCGCCGCCTCTTCCTCGGCCGGTTCCTCGCACACCTGGGCGAACAGGTCGCGCTGCGGCGTCGCATCGAGCGCCTGCGATTCCAGCCGCGCCAGGTGCTTGCGCGCGGCCTTGATCACGGCGGGCGGCACGCCGGCCAACTGGGCCACCTGCAAGCCGTAGCTCTGCGAGGCCGGGCCTTCCTGCACCGCGTGCAGGAACACGATGCTGTCCTTGTGCTCGACCGCCGACAGGTGCACGTTGGCGGCGCTGGCGTGGGTCTCGGGCAGCTGGGTCAGTTCGAAGTAGTGGGTCGCGAACAGCGTGAAGCTGCGGCTGATGTCGATCAGGTGCCGCGCAATCGCCCAGGCCAGGGCCAGGCCATCAAAAGTAGAGGTGCCGCGCCCGACCTCGTCCATCAGCACCAGCGAATGCTCGGTGGCGCCGTTCAGGATCGCGGCCGATTCGGTCATCTCGACCATGAAGGTCGAGCGGCCGCCGGCCAGGTCGTCGTTGGCGCCGATGCGCGTGAAGATGCGGTCGATCGGGCCGATGGTGGCTTCGGAAGCCGGCACATAGCTGCCGATGTAAGCCAGCAGCACGATCAGCGCGGTCTGGCGCATGAAGGTCGATTTACCGCCCATGTTCGGGCCGGTGATCAGGAGCAGGCGCCGTTCGTTCGACAGCTTGCAGTCGTTGGCGATGAAGCGCTCGATCTGCTTTTCCACCACCGGATGCCGGCCTTCATGGATCGTCAGGCAAGGCGCCTCCACCAGCTGCGGCGCGCACCAGTTATTCACCAGCGCGTGCCTGGTCAGCGCCACCAGGGTGTCGACCTGGGCCAGGCCTTGCGCCACCGTCTGCAACTGGCCGATGTGCGGGGCCAGGCAAGCCAGCAGCTCGTCGTAGAGCTGCTTTTCGCGGGCCAGCGCCCGGTCCTGCGCCGACAGGGCCTTGTCCTCGAAGGCCTTCAGTTCCGGCGTGATGTAGCGCTCGCAGTTCTTCAGGGTCTGGCGTCGGCGGTAATCGTCCGGCACCTTGTCGGCCTGGCCGTTGGTGACCTCGATGTAGAAGCCGTGCACGCGGTTGTACTCGACGCGCAGGTTGGCAATGCCGGTGCGGGCACGCTCGCGCGTCTCCAGGTCGACCAGGAACTGGCCGGCGTTTTCCGACAGCGCGCGCAACTCGTCCAGGTCGGCGTCGTAGCCGCGTGCGAACACGCCGCCGTCGCGCACCATGGCCGCCGGTTCTTCCATCACGGCGCGGGTCAGCAAATCCAGGCAGTCGGCCGGCGGCAGCAAGGCATCGTGGATCTCGCGCAGCAGGCAGGAGTCGCCCGGGATGAAGCAGCGCGCCACGCCCTGGCGCAGGGCCGGCAACTGCTTCAGGCCGTCGCGCAGGCTGGCCAGGTCGCGCGGACGCGCCGACAGCAGGGCGATGCGCGTGGTGATGCGCTCGATGTCCGGCACCTGGGCCAGGATGCTCGACAAGCCATCGGCGGCGTCCCCTTGTGCCAGCGCCTCGATCGCTTCGTGGCGCGAGCGGGCCACGGCCTGGTCGCGGCGCGCGTGGTGCAGCCAGTGGCGCAGCAGGCGCGAGCCCATCGCGGTGCGGCAGCCGTCCAGCAAGGAAAACAGGGTTGGCGACTCCTGGCCGCGGATGGTTTCGGTCAGTTCCAGGTTGCGGCGCGTGGCGGCGTCCAGGCCGATGAATTCGTTTTCGGACTCCACCGTCAGGCTGTTCACGTGCTGCAGGCCGCGGCCCTGGGTCGAATGGGCGTAGCGCAGGAGCGCGCCGGCCGCGCCGAAGGCGGCGCCCAGGCCATCGGCGCCGAAGCCGGTCAGGGTCGACACGGCCAGCTGGTCGACCAGCGCCTTGTGGCCCTTGACCACGTCGAAGTGCCATTCGGGTACGCGCTGGGTGTGGGCGACAGGGCTGTCCTCGAACAAATCGCCATCGTCGGCGCGCAGGATCTCGGCCGGGGCGATGCGTTCCAGTTCCTGGGCCAGGCGGATTTCGTTGGCGCGCGCGTCGCCGCTGAACTCCATCAGGCGCAGCGCGCCGCTGGCCAGCGACATCCAGGCAAGACCGGTGGTGACCTGCTTGCGATTCGTGACCGAATACAGGGCCAGCAGCGGACGCTCGGCCTTTTCGGGCAGCAGGTCGGAGTCGGTCAGGGTGCCTGGCGTGACCACGCGCACGACCTTGCGCTCGACCGGACCTTTGGACAGGGCCGGGTCGCCGATCTGTTCGCAGATGGCGCAGGATTCGCCCAGCTTGACCAGCTTGGCGAGATAGGGATCGAGCGAGTGGAAGGGCACGCCCGCCATCTTGATTGGATTGCCGCCCATCGAGCCGCGCGCGGTCAGCGTGATGCCGAGGATGCGCGCGGCCTTTTCCGCGTCGTCGAAGAAGAGTTCGTAGAAGTCGCCCATGCGGTAGAAGACCAGCATGGTGGGGTAGTCGCCCTTGATACGTAAGTATTGGGCCATCATGGGCGTGACTTTTTCCGTGGCGCTGTTCTTGACGGCGGCGGCGTTGATTTCGGATGGAACGGTGGTCATGTCGGTTGTGTTCGGTACGGCGGGGCAAGGGATGCCAGGACCGCCATTTTAACCGCATCGGCTGGGCAGGAGCGGCAAGGACGCATGCACGCCAGGGACGGCGGGCAAGGAAGGGCAGGGGGCGGCGCCTGCCTGCCGCTCAAGGACGCCTGGAAGCGGCCAGGCCGCCCATCAGGTGGGCACGGCACTGCACGAACGAGGCCGCGTCCTGGTCCGGCATGCGGCCATAGACGAATGCACGCTGGAGCTCGGTCATGGCCGCGTCGGGCGCACTGGCCAGTCTGTTGTAGGCGTTCACGCGCTGCAGGCGCGCGGTGACGGCATCGAGGCTGGAGGAGGCAAGGGAAGCATCGGCATGGACGGGAGCGGCGCTTGCCATGTCAGTCCTTGCGAAAGCCGCGGCGCTCGGGATGGACCCCGGCCGGGAAGCCGTGTTTTCCCTTTCCAGGCGTCCGAACAGCTCGGACGACCCCTCGCGCGCGACGGCGCGTTCCATGGCGGCTTTTTCTTCCGGCGACGGCGCGGTGGGTTGCGTGGGCGGGTCCTGCGGGTGTGTCGAAGGGATGGGCATCGCTCCTCCTGGGTAGCCCAACCATGCGCCGGAAAACCGCCCGGGTCAAGCTGCATTTCAGCCGCCATGCCTACGGCCATTTACTGCTGTGTTCGCTGGCGCACGGTGAATGCCCGCCGCTTCACTATCATTTCCGGTCTGAAAGGAAAAAAATGGGCAGCAAGGCAAAACACATACTGATACTGGAGCGTGACCAAGGCGTGGCGCAGACTGTGCACAGCATGGCCCAGGTGCTCGGGCATGCCCCTCGTATCTGCGCGTCGAGCGACGAGGCGCTGGCGGAACTGTCGCGCAAGCACTACGACGTGGTGATCACTAACCACTACCTGAAGAACCCGTCGGTGTCGCTGCCCCGGCTGATCCGCTCGGTCCAGCCCGGGGCGAAGGTCGTCGTCACGGCCTGCACCCGGGGCGAGCTGGGGCCGGGAATCCCGGTCGATGGCCTGCTGCAGAAGCCGTTCGGCCTGAGCGACCTGGAACAGGCCATTTGCGCCGCAGCCGGGAACTGAGCCCAGGAACGCCTGGCGATTCAACGAGTACGGCCGCCCTTGTCGAGGATCGACTGAATATCAGCAATATTCGCTGGCTTTGTAAGATGCCGGTCAAACCCGCATGCTGCCACTTTCCGACCAGTGGAAGCATCGTTCCACCCCGTGAGTGCCGTGATATAGATGTGTTCTAGCCCAGGAAGCGTCCTTAGGCGAAGGGCAACATCATAACCACTCATTCCCGGCATTCCAAGATCCAGGAACACAATCTCTGGCATGAACTCGGCCGCCATTGCCAGCCCGGAAGGGCCATCGTTGGCAACACGGCCTGCATGTCCAAAGGCGCCGATAAACATTGCTAGCAGCTGAGCCGCGTCATCGTTATCGTCGACGACGAGCACACGCTTTGCTGAAGAGTCGTTCGGATTAAACATCATGCTCGTAGATCGAGAGGGGAGAATCAGACTACACCGGTTGTCGGATCAGGCCTCGCACTGTTACGTTTGTTACGTTCTGTCTCCTCACTGTGACGTCGTTCGAATCCTGCAGAAACATCTTATTCGAGCACGACCTTCTACAGGGCCTGGTTGCACGGGTGTTATAGCAACATGGTACTGTCCGCGAACGTTCTCCTGCCGACGAAGAACTGAATCGACGGGATGAAGGAATTTTTATTTTTACGAAGCGGCATGCTCATCCAATGGTCGCATCGAGGGCGCCCCATTGATATGCTCGACGCGTATGCCATTACGGTTACAATTGGTCTTTCATACCCGGGGATGCCGCATGGATGATCTATTGGATCGCAACAGACGAAACATCGTGGTTATTGGCACCTCGGCCGGCGGCGTCGAGGCGTTGCTGGCACTGTTTGCCGGCTTGCCGCCGGATTCTTTCGCCAGTTATTTCGTCGTGCTGCACATTCCTGCACATTCTCCGAGCCAGCTCGACCGCATTCTTCAACGGGCAACGTCAATGCATGTGAGCTTTGCGCACGACCAACAGCTCATCATGCCAAATAGCGTCTACCTGGCCGCGCCGGACCGTCACATGATGTTGGAAGGCGATCGCATCCGGATTACGCGCGGCCCCAGGGAATGCCGCGCCCGGCCAGCTATCGATGTGCTGTTCCGCTCGGCGGCATTGGCCTTCGGACCCCGCGTCATCGGGGTGGTCCTTACGGGTAGCCTCGACGACGGAACCGCCGGCCTTTGGCAGGTCAAGGACCGGAAGGGCCTGGCGTTCGTACAAGACCCTGCGGAAGCACCGCACAGGTCGATGCCCGACAGTGCGCTCGAACATGTTGACGTCGATGTCGTCGGACCGATAAAGCAGTTGAGTGCGGCGATCGCCCTGGAATCGTCCCGGGACATTGACCTGCCGGTCGTGGAAGCGCCAGGGCCGGCGCAACAGATTGAAAACCAGGTCGCACTCGAGGGGGATGGAATGTATGCCGCAATAATGGAACTTGGGAAGGTGTCGAAATACACGTGCCCCGAATGCCATGGTGTCCTGGTGCAAATCGAAGAAGGCAAGGTAGTGCGCTTCCGTTGCCATACAGGACACGCCTATTCATTCAGGTCGCTGCTGGCCGGGGTCAATGATGCGATCGACACGAGCTTATGGTCGACAGTCAGGGCGATCGAAGAACGCATCCTTGTCCTGCGGCAGTTGGCAGATATTGCCGAGGGCGACGGCAAGATAGACAAAGCTGTGGAGCTGCGCAATAAGGCGGAACAGGCAGACGAAAAATGCCAGCCACTGCGCGAACTTGTGCTCGACGCCAACTTCTTCACCATGGACTAAGATAGGTTCTAAGTAGCCTGTCGTGATACGTATGGCCGGGCGTCAATCGGAACCGATATGGTAAAGGTTGTACCCCGGCCTTCGGCGCTGTCGACCACGACACTGCCGCCATGGCTTTCCACGACGTTCTGCACGAACGGAAGGCCGAGGCCCCAGCCCTTGATGTCGACGTCCTCGATACGCTGGAACATCGTGAACAATCCGCGCACCTCTGCCTCCGGGATGGGCTTTCCTTCGTTATGGACCGACAACAGCATGCGGTCATCGACGCAGTGCACGGCCAGCCTGATCGGTTGCGACGTATCGCCGTATTTCTGCGCATTGGATGTCAGGTTCTCGATTACCCGTTTCATCGACGTCCGGCACCAGTAGCCGCTGAATTGCTCGCCGCTGACTTCCACTCGCTGGCCTTCAACCGGAATGTCGGCACATACTTCTTCCACCAGCGCCATCATGTCGAACTGCACCAGCCGCAGCTTCAGATTCATACGTGCCTTCAATACAGCCGCATCAAGCAAGGTCTGTATCATGGCGTCCGCCTCGCGTACTTTCTCGACGATGTGTTTCGCCAGCGCGCTTGCCTTCGGATCGGAGGAAGTCATTTGGATGAGCTGGGCAGATGCGCTCACGACATGTAGTGGATTACGTAGATCGTGGGACAAGCTGGTAATAAAAGCCTCGTTGACCTCCTTGTTGGCCGCGTTATAACCAACAACCGATTCGCGGGTTGCGTCTTCAATCGAATGTCCGATCACCTCAGCGTCCCGCTTGCGCAAGTGCAGGCCTTTCCTTTTCACTACAGTGAACAGGACATCACGAAAAATCTGAAGTTCGCGGATCAGGTCCTGGGGACCATATTCAGTCATGTTGGCGCGCGCGCGGCCGTGGAGCCAGGCGAGATTCGTACCGGAAGTCGCAATGTCCCGTTTTTTATCGGCCCTGAGAGCCTCGGCAATGTCAGCGAACAAGACAGGGAGCGTATCGACAAGAATCGGCTTGCCGAGTGCTGTAGCAGCCTGGACCTCGGCAGTGACCCGTCTGGTCCACTGGTCGAGCACTTCGTCCCGGCAGGCACTGAGCGCCAGTGCCAGATCGTCCGCCGGGGTGTCCCGGCTGCTGAGGCTGATTGAATTCATCTGACTCTTCGAGGGCTTCTGGTGCGGAAAGGCGCGGACGACAAAGCAAGCCGTCACGGACGCTGAGCCAGGTGACGGTTCAGTTTTTGCAGCCTATCCCGGCCTGGCGCGCAAATCCATCATTCTGTAAAGCATGATTTTAGTGACGACTCTTCTGCTGGAGACCCGCCCTGGTCGATAGCAAGCGTCTCCACTGTCGTGCAACCGGCCGAACTGGATCTGCCGTAATCAAGTCCCCGTCGGTGAGCGGAGTAGAAGCTGCGCCTCAGGCCTTGGCCATCAGGGTCCGCGTCACGATCACTTCGCGCAGGGTCTGCGAATGCGTCTTTGCCTGCTTCGCTTTCGCTGCGTAGTCGGCCGCACTTTCCGCATTACCCGCCTGGCGCTCCCTGTCGCAGAGCTTGCTGAAGAGCCGCTCCTGCTCATGAAGCGCCCGAATGGCGCCCCAGACGGCATCTTCGACCGTATCGCGCTGGAGCGTCTCCAGTACCCTGGCAGTGAAGGCATGACCCGTATGGCAACGGTAGCGTATGGGCGCCTTGTGGCCGACCTCCCATAAGGCGCCGGCACACTCCGGGCAGGTGAGCGAGGACGGTTTGCCGATTTGCTCGAGATCGTCCATATCGGTGTCCCTGCTTGCGATGCGATTTTCGATACCGATCCAGTCCGGCGCCGAGGAGACGGACATGTCATCGCCCCGGGCGCCGCGCCGCACGCTCGCCGCTGCCAGTTCGACGAGTGACGGCGCAATGTCGCCGACGCGCAGGACACGGTCGACGTCGACATGCTGCAGGGCGCTGGCAGGCATGTCCATGGCTTTCGCTTCGAGCGGGTCTTGCACGATGGCCATGCCGCCGCAGGCCTTGATGGCCTGCAAGCCGACTGTGCCGTCATCCAGGTAGCCGCTCAGGAGGACGCCGATCGTATCGGCCAGGAAGGCCGTCGCCGCCGAGCGAAACAGCGGATCGATCGCCGGCCGGCAGTGGTTTTCCCTGGGGCCATGCAATAACCGGACGTAAGCCCGGCCGTCCGTGGCGACGACCGTGAGATGTTCGTCCGGCGGCGCGACCAGCACGCGTCCGGGGATGATCGGCTCGCCGTCGGTCGCATGCCGAACCGGCATTGCCGAGCAGCGTCCCAGGATGTCGGGAACGGTGCTTTTCTGCGAACCGATGTGCGTCACGATCAGGACAGCCGCAGGAAAGTCTCGCGGCAACATGGGTAGCATGAGCTTGAGTGCTTCGAGCGCACCGGCCGATCCGCCGATAACTATGATCTTGGCCATCGTCTCTCCAGTAGTCGTCACGACTAGACTACCGGGAAATCGCAGCACGAGGCGCAGGCCATGCTGCCTGGCCGGCGCCGTTCGACAGGATGCCTGCGGAATACGCCTTGCAATCCGCGACTGATTTCACCTGCCAGTATTTACCCGCAGCGATATTTTCGTCTTATCCATGCTGTTTTTTTCATAATCTGGCCAAAAGATGTGACAATTCGTCTAGACTTCAGGCTTGACCCTACTATGCCCAAGATGATGTCCGATTCCGCCAACGCGCCAAGCACGCCGCCAACTGAACAAGGCGTGGTCCCGAGCACCATTACCTTCCCCGTGGTCGGGATCGGCGCGTCGGCAGGCGGCTTGCCCGCACTGCTGCGCCTGTTCGAAAACATGCCGGCCGGGCAGGAGATGGCCTTCGTGGCCGTCCTGCACCTCTCGCCCAAGCATCCGAGTTCGGCCGCGGAGATCCTGCAGCGCTCCACCCGCATGAAGGTAACCCAGGTCACCTCCCAGGTACGGATCGAGCCGGACCACATCTATGTGATCGCACCCAACGTGCATCTTGGCATGGTCGACGGCCTGCTGGTGGTGTCCGCGCTCGAGCGCCCGCGCGGCCAGCACGTGGCGATCGACCTGTTCTTCCGCACCCTGGCCGAGGTCCACCGCGAACGCGCGGTCGCCATCGTGCTGTCGGGCACCGGCGCCGACGGCGCCGTCGGGCTGACCCGGGTCAAGGAGCAGGGCGGCGTGACCATGGTGCAGTCGCCGGCGGACGCCGAGCACGACGGCATGCCGGCGGCCGCGCTGCGCACCGGCGCGGTCGACTTCGTCCTGCCCGTGGTCGAAATGCCGCAGAAGCTGATCGACCTCTGGCAGAATGCCAGGTCCATCGTGCTGCCGCCGCCGGGCGACGGCGAGGCGCCGATCACGCATTTGCCGGCCCCGGCCGACAGCGCGAGCGCCGAGGATGCCCTGCACGACATCATCAGCATGCTGCTGGGGAATACCGGACACGATTTCCGCCACTACAAGCGCGCCACCGTGCTGCGCCGCATCGAGCGCCGCCTGCAGGTGCGCGGCGTGCACTCGCTGCCCGAGTACCGCGACCTGCTCGAGTCCGACCCGGTCGAACACAAGGCGCTGCTGGACGACATGCTGATCGGCGTGACCAATTTCTTCCGCGACCGAGAAGCTTTCGATTCGCTCGAGCGCGACATCCTCCCCGAGCTGTTCAAGGACAGGGGGCCGGCCGACGAGGTGCGCGCCTGGGTCGCCGCCTGCTCCACCGGCGAGGAAGCCTATTCGATGGCGATGCTGATGGCCGACCAGGCCGCGCTGTCCGAGCATCCGCCGCTGTTCCAGGTGTTCGCTTCCGACATCGACGATTCGGCCATCCAGGCCGGGCGCGCCGGCGTGTATCCGGCCTCGATCATCACCGACGTCGCGCCGGCGCGGCTGCGCCAGTACTTCAACAAGGAAGACGACCGCTACCGCATCCGCAAGTCGCTGCGCGACCGCATCCTGTTCGCCTCGCACAACATGCTGCGCGACCCGCCGTTCTCGCGCCTCGACCTGATCTCCTGCCGCAACCTGCTGATCTACCTGAACCGCGACGTCCAGGTGCGGGTGCTGCAGATGTTCCACTTCGCCCTGAAGCCGGGCGGTTATCTCTTCCTGGGCAGCTCGGAATCGGCCGAGTCGGTGGCCGACTACTTCGTCCCGGTCGACAAGAAGAACCGCATCTACCGCGCGCGCGGCGTCGGCCGCCCGCAGTCCTACCAGAGCCCGACCAGCAGCAGTTTCGGCGCGCGCCTGCCCGACCCGCAGCGCGCCAAGCCGCCCGGCAAGCGCCACTTCTCGTATGCCGAGCTGCACCAGCGCGCGCTGGCCCGGTTCGCCCCGCCCTCGGTGGTAATCGACCGCGAAGGGCACATCGTCCACATCTCCGAGCAGGCCGCCCAGTTCGTGCGCATGACCGGCGGCGAGCCCTCGCGCAGCCTGCTCAACCTGGTGCTGCCCGAGCTGCGCCTGGAACTGCGTTCGGCCATCTACCAGGCCACGCAAGCCGACACCAGCGTCGACTGCCGCCCGATCGAACTGGCCGAGAAGCGCGAGCTGGGCCCGGTCGCGATGACGGTGCGCCCTTTCCGCGACGACGACGCCGAGACCGATTTCCTGCTGGTGCTGTTCAACCGCTTCGAGCCGGCGCCGGACAAGGAGCTCGTGACGCGCCCGAACGGCAGCCACGACGTGGTGCTGGCCCAGCTCGAAGCCGAGCTGCAGCGCAAGCGCGAGCAGCTCCAGGAAACCATCGAGAATTCCGAGATATCGACCGAGGAACTGCGTGCCTCGAACGAGGAACTGCAGGCCATCAACGAGGAGCTGCGCTCGGCCACCGAGGAACTGGAAACCAGCAAGGAAGAGCTCCAGTCGGTCAACGAGGAACTCATCACCGTCAACTACGAGCTGAAAGTCAAGGTCGAGGAAACCGGCAAGGCCAACGACGACCTGAACAACCTGATCGCCTCGACCGACATCGCCACCATCTTCGTGGACAGCGGCCTGCGCATCAAGCGCTTCACGCCGCGCGCGGCCGACCTGTTCTCGATCATCGCCTCGGACATCGGCCGTTCGCTGCTCGACCTGACCCACAAGCTCGACTACGACGGGCTGGCCGAGGATGTCAGCGCCACCTTCGACACCCTGCGCCTGGTCGAGCGCGAAGTGCGCAGCAACGAGGGCCGCTGCTACATCGTGCGCCTGCTGCCCTACCGCACCAACGAAGACCGCATCGAGGGCGCCGTGATGACCTTCTTCGACATCACCGCGCGCCGCCAGGCCGAGGAGCAGGCGCGCGCCAGCGAGGCACGCATGCGCCTGGTGGCCGAGAGCGCCAACGACTACGCCATCATCACGCTCGACGAAGAAGGACACGTGACCAGCTGGAACAAGGGCGCCGAGTTCCTGTTCGGTTATAGCGAAGCGGAAATGCTGGGCCAGGTGCTGGACCGCCTGTTCACGCCCGAGGACGTCGCCGCCGGCGTGCCGGTCGACGAATTGCGCCGCGCGCGCGCGGACGGGCGCGCCGAGGACGAGCGCTGGCATGTGCGCAAGGACGGCTCGCGCTTCTACTGCAGCGGTGTGACCACGCCGCTGCGCAATGGCGACTTCTCCGGCTACGCGAAGATCGCGCGCGACGAAACGGCGCGCGAGCGCCAGGAAGCGCAACGCGTGCAAGCGCTGCGCTGCGACGCCGAGAGCGCCGTGGCGCTGAAGGACGAGTTCCTGGCGGTAATGTCGCACGAGCTGCGCCACCCGCTGAACATGATCAATATCAACGTCGAGCTGCTGGCGCGCATGCCGGAAATCCGCCAGTCGACGGTGTTCCAGCGCGCCGCCTCGATCATCCGCAACTCAGTGATGAGCCAGGCCAAGATCATCGACGATTTGATGGATATGTCGCGTGTACGCACCGGCAAGCTGACGATGACGATGGCGCCGGTGCTGCCCGACGTCATGGTGCGCAGCATTGTCGAGGTCATGCGCGCCGATCCGGCCGCGCGCGATGTCGCCATCGGGATCAGCGGCAGCGCCGAGGGCATGCACGTGCTGGCCGACGTGGTGCGCATCGAGCAGGTGCTGATGAACTTGCTGAGCAATGCGCTCAAGTTCAGTCCCAAGAACGGCCGCATCGAGGTCCACCTGGAACGCGAGGACGGACAGCTGCGCATCGATGTGACCGACAGCGGCCAGGGCATCGCCCCGTCCTTCCTGCCGCATGTGTTCGACATGTACGGCCAGAGCGTATCGGTCACCACGCGCAGCAAGGGCGGGCTGGGCATCGGGCTGGCGCTGGTGCGCGAGATCGTGGCCCTGCACGGCGGCCGGGTCGAGGCGTTTTCCGAAGGCATCGGCAAGGGCGCCCGCTTCAGTGTCTGGCTGCCGCTGCTCGAAGGCGCCGCCGCGCCGCAGACGCGCCACGGCGAGGGTGGCGAAGACGGCATGGCCGGGTTGCGCATCCTGGTGGTGGACGACATGGAAGACATGCTGCAGGTCTTCAAGAGCCTGCTCGAGGTCAGCGGCGCCACTGTGTTTGCCGCCAGCAGCGCGCTGGAAGGCCTGAAGCTGCTTGAGCGCGAAGAGGTCGACCTCCTGATTTCCGACATTTCCATGCCCGAGATCGACGGCTACGAGTTCCTGCGCCGGGTGCGCAAGATGCCGGGCCGCGCCGCGCTGCCGGCCATCGCCGTCAGCGGCATGCGCCGCGACAACGACAT
>Ga0265780_10007378_pt1 | contig 13524 bp, 12 predicted proteins | sample P1T30metagenome_FD_192432 | JGI IMG/M metagenome (GOLD analysis project Ga0265780, IMG submission 192432) | Plant litter microbial communities from East Loma Ridge, Irvine, California - P1 T30 | ecosystem: Environmental > Terrestrial > Plant litter > Unclassified | place: USA: California... | reverse complement strand
CACCCGAGGTCTTGTTTGTGTCACAAGGCTTTAGTCGTCTTCGACTTTGTTCACTGGTCACGTTGGTGCCATGCAGGCAATCAGGGAAAGAATCGTTGAGCCGTACGCCCACGAACAGCGCATGCATGCGGTGCGTGGACGTGAGACCTTTTCACTGAGATACGGGCATGTGGATCCGCTCAACATTCGATGGCAATTTCTGCAGACTATTCCCGGTAAACGCGAATCTTCGTTTGTTGACGTCATAAACATTATCGCAAATTTAAATGAGCGCTTGCAGGCTAAACCCCTTGAATAGGCCTGTCAGCAAAACCTAGGCTGATGGAGAAAGATGACGCTGGTATGGTATTTGGTCGGCCATGCGCTAATATCCAGTAATTACAGTCAAAACAGTTTTGACGTCAGATATGAATTACGCTTTACTCTAATAACAATGCATCTTCAAGTTGTTTTCCAGGGTCTCCAAGCCCACAGCTTCGATGAAGTCTGAACAGGAACATGAAATCCCTGCTTCGGTGCATCGACCCAAGTCACTGCGTTCCTACCTCCAACCACCTCAATACCCCATCTCACTTGCCCGTCGCGGCCCTTGAACCAGCCTAGCATTGTCTGGATGTCTCTGCTCTTCTTCAGCTCCACGCCCTTCTCAGCCACTAGCTCCAAAAAATTGTCGCTACCAGCAACTAAAACAAGCATATCGGCGATAAGCTGCACATCGCGGTTCATAAATCGTGTGTATTTGCGCTGCAAGCATAGAACAACGAATGCCGTCAGTATAAGCCAGATGAGGATTGCGGTAGAAAGGTAGGTCGCGATGACGTTCATGTGCAGGACACGAATGCGATGGGATGTCGAGGCTGTGATGGTGCGGCCTGTGTTGGCTGCCTCTGCAGCACTGTTTTCGGGTGACTGCCCCACAGACTCCATGCTGTTGTCGCTAATTGGTTGATATGCATATCCACCTTTGTCGAGCGACAGCTTGCTGTTGACAAAATGCTGGAAGAAAGTCTGAAATGTACGGTCGGCGTAGGTTGCGAGGGTTGTGTAGTTGAGGAGAGCTTCCGGGTCTTTTTCTGCCAGAAGGTACATGGAGTATGTCATCAGGTCCATGTTAATGCCATTATTTGGATCACGAAATGCGAATGCATTCTGATCTGTCCTTTCGGGAAGAAGGCCTTGCGTTGCGCCAGTGCCTTTGACTCTATCCGCGGTTCCGAGTAACGAATCCAAGAAAAGCACTCCGTATGATGCCGTGACGTTCAAGAGCTGCGAAGAACTCTTATTCATGTCATCTTTGGGGCTCGGCTGGTGCTCAGTAAAAACGTCGTCCCATGCCGTATCAGAAGCTTTTGCAGCATCTTCAATCTTGTGTGACAGCACATTACCGGTGCCTGCATCGAGCGTGACGCTTGCTTCGGCTGTCTCAATGATAGGTTGACAACGAGCAGCTTGGAGTCGCGGAATATCTGTATAGAACAAGCTTCTCTGCTTTCCAGCCCATAGAGACAGGTTGAACGCCGTACCAACCAGCCACTTCGTTGTAATCTCCATAGGCCAAGACATATTATCGTAGGGGAAATTGTCTTCCACGCGTGCAGCTGGGGGGTACACTGGCGACCAGTAGCCCATGATGGAACGCTGCGGCTCTGTCCTAGTTCCGTTGCCACAGCATGTTGGTACTTTTGTCCTTGAAATCATACTTGTGTGCGAGTCCGTTCCTGCGAAAATGCGGCTCAATAAGTGAAATGCATTTACCTTCGAAGTTGTGTTGATTTGTGCCCACTCGTTCTCTGGAAATTGCTCATCGTCGTTGTCCAATGTTGTTTGGTTGATCCACGTGGTTGTGTTTGCAATCTCAACAACTGCTTTACAGTCCAGACGAGCTCTTATGGCAGGCGTACTTACAGTTACATTAGCCAGAGGTATTCCTGTTGCACCACGATTTACTGTGGTGCCTGTAATTGTACTATTGGCGGCGCTCGAGAGATCGACTGGCAAAAAGTTCCAGCCTTCCGCAGTCCATGGAAGTCTTGAGCCATTGTACGAATCTTGTATGCCCGCACCGTATAGCCAATTTGTTGGGGCGTCCTCATAAAGTGTATTCAAAACTTTGAGAGAAGAGTCGCTCACAGGACCGGTGTCGGTCATGTTGACTTGCGTGATCAGAGGTAACTGGCGCATCTCCAAATTCTGTGGAATCGAAACTTGTTGACTGACACTTCGGGTCTCTTGTTCAAACAACGCTGACATAGAGACTGTCAAGACTTGTGCTAGGACTGAGCCCATCGAAATCAGAAGTAGGACCCAGTGCTTATTACGACCTGCTTTGATCGCCGCTCCCATCCATGTTTTTGATCGATAAGTCAATCCAGCTCCCTTGTTCAACGGAGTCGGGCCGCGAGACATCGAGATGAAGGGCTGGAGAATCCGGAATGTCGAGTCAAGTTGGTCCCACCACAACCCAACTAGGATACTGATCACAGTCGGGGCAATAGATATCGGCGCAAACTTCGAGAAGCTCAGACGGAGCTTTGAAACGTCTACCTCGGAGACGAATGCACGCTGAGATAGTTGCGAGCGGGCTGAAAAGGCGTTCATAATGAGGACTGCCACAAGTACCAGGGCAAGAAAGCCGCATAGCGATAGAAGCATACGTCTGTGAATCACTTTGGGTCTCCAATTGGGCCTTGGCTTAACTTTAAATGGGACATCTTTTCGGTATGAGTTAGCAAGGGATGCATCGCAAGAAATTTCAGTAGGCTTACCAGCGTTTTGATCGCCCTTGTGTAATTCATTGTCTGAGGTGAAATACTTCTCTCCCTGTAAGGCATTGTAGAATTCGACGCGAGATGCGCCATGCATACGCCTTATGATAGACGGACTTGCCAAGCGCTGACTGAACATAAGACTGAGTCCAACCGTGCTAGCTGGGTCTGACCGAAGATTGAGAGGTCGGCGGGATATTGGGGAGTTGACGTAGATAACTGCGAAAAGAACGGCAGAAGCGAAGAATAACGCGGCAAGGGTAATGCCAATTTCCATGAGAACCACAACCCGAGTCTGGATCATAGCACCCTGGCCAAGCAACGTTTCTGTCTCCACAAGCTGTGGATCTGTGAATGCATCTCTGAGCATTTCCATGAAAAACCGGTTCTTGATTGATCCAACTTGCTGAGCAAGGTTCGGGTCGTCGAGCAACGCGGTTAAATTGAAACGTGGATTGACAGCAAGGAGAGGAGCCATGCCAGAAAAGCCTGGGATTTTGGCCGACGATCCTTCTGCAGCTCGGGCCGTGTCTGATCGCATACTAGAATCGTCGAAGTAGTTGAGCCAATCGTTTGTTGCGCTTCTCTCTTGGAACTGTGCAATATTGATAATGTTGGGTGGAACTTGTCGATAGTCCTCCTGGGTGTCGGTCGGAGCACTTGTTATTGTTGTCGAGCCGCTAGATATGACCGCCTTCATAGTCTGATTCGAAATGAGATACTCAAAATCGCACAGCAATGCACGCATCCGGAATTGAGAGCTGCGCACATAGGTAGCATTCTGCGCAAGAAATCCTGGACGCATTGCGTCTGTATCTTGTGGCATTGTAAAAGGTGTGCTTGCAATGATGATGTCCCGGCCGCGGCATTGCTCAGATGCGTTCACTCGTGAATAGACATCTGTTGAAGTCATGTTTGAGGTGAATACTCGGCCACCAATTGGAAGGTTAGAGTTGCTGGTCGGTATGAAAGTGGATGCATCTGACCAAGTCATGCCGCCATAGGCTGCTAGATCGGCACCAGGGTGTATCGACAGTTCATACTTGCATCCGTCGTTAGACTCCAATATGAATGTTGCCATTGGCTGAGTACCATTGAGCGGTCCGTATCCTTGCATAACATATACACCCGAATAAAATTTTGGTGCAATTTCAGCACTTGTCAAAGCCATCGTTTGGCATTGGTGTCGTGATTGTAAAGCCGTCGTCTCTGCGTTCCATGAACTATAGGAAGAGGCCAAGGTAGGTCCGAATTGAGCTCTTTCCAGCGAGGGCCAGAAAGGGAAAGCGAGAGAGGTATCGTTGAGCCAGGCAGAAGTCGAGACGTTCCTCATGACGGCATTCATGGACCGATAGTATGTTTCTCTTGTTGGAATCATGGGAATCTGAGTATTGGCTCTAGGAACGAGCCTTGAGAACTCGACCGATTTTGGTACCAGGACTTCTTCGGAAGTAAGTAGAGCGGAAGATAATGGCGAAATAACCAGCAATGCGATGACATTGATGAGTGCTGCGCAGATCAGGCTCCAACTGGTGTGCCCTAGCTTCTTTCGCCTGAAGCAGACGTCGATGAAAATGGACCACCATGCTCTCGGTGTCTGGAGCAAAGTACCGTATGCACCAGTGCCCCCTGCTGGAGCTTTAGCAAGCCGCGTGAATGGTTCCGTTCTTTTCACATCTTCAAACAGAATGACTGTCATCTGTGCGTAAAGAACAGCAACGAGGGTTGGCGTAAAGCGCCACCCGAACAGAATGGCAGACGACCCATTGTCTTCCCCTAGCCCATGGTTTTGCTCGGAATGTATACTAAGGTAGACAAGGACGCTACCCAAGCAAAGACTCAGGATGGTGGGGATGACGAGATAGTACCATCGCAAAGTAAATGGAAGCCAGCCCCCTTTTTGAAAAGTGCCGGATCGACCTGGAAGTGTCAATCTGCGAACCAAACCACATGTTCGAATGACTTACTGGCATTAGATGCATGGAATGTTTGCGTCCGGGTAGTATTGAGATTTATTGTTGGAGGCGGCTGCGCGTCAACAGGCGACACGGGACTGTAGGCATGAGCCATTGTCGACCCAACGCCTTGCGAATATGAAATCTAACGGCGAACCAGCGAAAAAAAGACGAAACGCGACCGAATGCTGATGGCGAACCATAGCCAACGGCTGCAATGTACTTATTAGCACTGTAAAAGTGCCCTCATGGAATGTCCACACTTTCGACCCCCGAGAATACATTGCGGCGCGGTTGACAGTACATCGTTCAACCCGTTCAGAAGTAACGCCAGACCCGTAGGGATGGCAAGAGTTAGCGTTTCATCTTGTCGTGCAATGAGATGGTGGCTTAGCCGCCCGGCTCAACTGTGCAGCGGGTCGCGCCAACGACTTTGGGATGGGGGCGGCAATCTTTGCGCTGCTTGTACTACGCTCGCGCGTCGGCCTCGAATGATGTTATGAATTAGACTTTTAAAAGTGGATCATTGCCGCGGTGACAGACAAGATTCAGCCTCGCAGTGTGAAGAAAGAAAGATGTTGTTGCTAGCGCGAACGAGTTCGGTGCCCGCAGTGCGGCCTTCCAGGGTCAACTGCGAGGCTGTTTTTAAGACAGACCGAGGAAGATGCACCACCATTTTATTAGCCGCATACATGTATCTTCATTAGGTTTGCACAAATTATGAATGCTCACTTTGCGAACAGTAAGTGATCTGCGACAAATTCTGCCTTCTCGTGATGGACAAGAGAGCCTTTCGGGCGTATCTGGCTGCCGGCATGTGATACCCGAAAGACGACACTGCTTGCGCCGAAGGGCGCCTTACAGCCAATTCGCTGCGAAAGAACAGAGGTGGCAGTGCTAAAGAGTTTCCAAAGACTCCGACCGAGACTCTTCAAGCTGCAGACGACCTCTAGGGCTAATTTGGAAAACTTTGGAACACATTTACCGGAACAGGAATCACACTGAACCAACTGCACTATCGCTTTTGCATCGCTGTTAAATCGACCACATGGCGGAGTGCCCATCTGCTACTAGCATCACGAGAACCACCAGAAGCCAATAGTCTGTTTGAATTTTTTTTCGATGATGCTATGAAGTATCCCTCCCACTACATAATCGTTCATCTCTCTTTTCCGGATCTTTCTACGAACCTCCTTACGAGCTCTCCATCAAGCACGTTCCGCGGTGTTCCCGATAAACATCACCCGAAAAGCCTCGAATGTACGCATAATCTGCATGCAGTTTCTTTTGGACAGCACTACAGATAAAAAGTAAACTCTCGTACAAAGATAGTGGCCGCAAAGATACTGCACTGGTGACCCAAGGTAAGTGTGCCAGTGTCGGCAACAGCAGCCACATGAGATCAAGCCTGTATTCGTAGGCGCTGAATTAGTCCTCGACTTGATTGAAGTACACTTGATGACCAAAGCGATCTCAACATTTTCATCACGAAGACAGTGTGCCTTGTTGAGCGTCTTATCACTGTTTACATTTTTCTCGTCAACACTTTCAAGTGTCCACCTATTACACTACAATACGTAACACTGAAAAATGAAGTGTATGATGCTATATCTATGAGCAGCAAGATGTCGATGAGCGCCATCAAAACAAAAGGTTTACGAGCTATACCAGGGAGTAAAGTTTTGAATCTCAAATGCATGTAGGTGGGAAGATGACCGGAGCTCACTGCGGGATACATCAGGCAGTGCCTGTACTTATCAAACGAGGCACCACGTGGCTGCTTAAATGCTGCCCTGCATGGTGTAACTCAGGTACACTACTTGCAACTGGGATTTTGGTGTACATAGCAAAGCTTGCTGCAAGCTCGTTCGGGAAGTCAGTGGCATGTGACAGTGAGCCGATAAACGTTAGAGTACCCTGGAGAACACCACGATGTAGCCGAAGATACACAACTTGCTGCACATGATGGGCGCCCCCTAGGCATCCGCAACACAGCCATCTCTACGTGACTCCTGAGGTTGGAGTCCTGACTTCATGATCCAGTGGCGCGCCCCACGTTCCTCTCCGATTGGCCACAGAGCCGACAGGGTCCGTATCGCATCGCGGGACTTATCACATCTCCCCCTCACTACTCATCCCAGCATCTCCATCTCCCTTTCCTTCTTCAACTTCAAGGAGTCTTCGGTTTCTGCAGTGCAGGTTCACTTCTCTATCGCTTCTCTTCTTTCCCCCTTCCGATCCCCTCATCTCTTGTAATCGCTGTGCCGAGCACAACGCCACCACAATGGCCGTCATCGATGAGATCCCTCAACAGGCTGCCGCGCCGCAGCCTATTGATATTGAGGCATGGACCGAGCAGGCGACAGCTGCTCTGGGCTCTGTAGCCATCTCTGCACCCGGGGAAGTCGTTGGCGCGACTACTGTTACACTTGCGATCCCCCTGGATGACGATGCGCTTGCGACAGGTGGCCCCGTTCAGCCTGTCGGCGCCGCCGCTGCTGCGAAGGAAGGTGGCCTCTACAAGAGGAAGGCGCCTCTGAGGCGAGACAGCATGAATAGGCGCGAAGCCTTGCTCAAGGGCAAAGAGGGTAGCCGCCAGCGTAGGCGTTGGGAGAATGGTATGTCGCGTCTACGTTCTCCCTAGGCCTTCTATGCTTTGCCGTGCATACGGCACCTTCACGCCTCTCATATCTGCCTTCAAAACGGCGAGCTGACATTTGAGGATAGACCGTCTCCTCAACAACCCTCACGCTGAGCCGCCTACTCCTCGCGACTGGGAGGTCCACCCCACTCACCGCGTCAAACACGTGCCCTACTACGTCGCCCCGCTCTGGGATGCTGGTCTCAGGCGCCAGCAGAACGAGCGCAAGGCCGCCGCGAATGCACAGAAGGCTGCGACCAAGACTGTTGCTACCAACCCCACCACTCCGGGTGTCGTGCCAAAGGAGCTGCGCGAGAAGCTCAAGCGCTCGCGCGGTGCCAAGGGCCTTCTCATGGACCTTGAGGGTGAAGTTAGGAAGTTCGTTGAGGACTGGGAGGAGAAAGAGCGCCGCGCCGAGAAGGACGGCCTCCCTGCCGACCCTGACAGCGAGGACGACGAGATCGTCTTCGTTGGACGGAACGGTCAGACTCGCGAACAGACGCGCAACGAAGATCGCATCAAGCGTGAGCTCATGCTCTTCGAGACACCTGAAGGAGATCTGGGAGGCAGCTTTGGTCGCTGGCTTGTACACCACATAGGCGTGTACTATGGGCTCAGCACGTGGTCGGTGACGGTAGGAAATCCGGCGCGCCGAGAGGCGTATATCGGGCTGAAAGACGTGAAGATGATGAGCGGAAGCGTGGGGACAATTTGCAAGCCCATGCCCATGCCACTATGGGGTATGGTGTAGAAGCCACCACGGGGTCCTTCCCTTCACTCCTTCCTCTTTGCTATGCTTCGTGTACGCCTTGAGTATACACGTACACTCGTTCAAGTCGCAATTTGTGGCTTGTCTCTCCCTGAAATTTTGCATTTGTTCTGCGGGATTAGAACTAGACGCATTCTAGACTCAGCATTGCATACATAAAGCACAAACGTACCTGAACACTCTCAGGTCCTTGCAAACATTATTGACTTCAACGCATAACTGGTGAGCGGGAGCAGCGAAGCTTGTCTGCAGTACCTTCCCAGTTCGAAAATGCTGTGGTCGCGACTTCCTTCACGAAACGACAGTCGCGCTCCACGGGAAGAGACAGGCCATCGCAACCCCAGGTCTCTCACAGACTGCTACGTCATTCAAGCTACTACCTCATCCTTCGCATTCCCATTCCTCTCGATCGCAGCCGTATTGGCTACCAAACATCATCCTAAACCAACATTACCTAAACCGCCAGCCAACTCTCGCCTCTCATCGCAATCCTTTACCCTCGCTCACTCTCCTTCGGCATGTATCGACACGGGAAAGACTGACGCAGGCCACTAATTCTACCAGATACTGTTCGCCTGGAAGTGGATAAACGGTCGCAACAACGTCGCCTTACGTCGGAGTTTGTGGACTCAAAGGGTTATCACGCAGAGCATACCACGAGTCTGCGATCTCGGCCCACGACGGTGCGCCGTTCGAAAGACTGGATTCGCCCAGGTCTGCGAGACCTGGACAAGTGAACTCTTATCTCCTCGAAAGGGTTTTCTCCTCCACCCCACCACCTCGATCGCCAACTTTTGCAGAGCTCGTCGAACAAGGTGTCCCACCTAGTCCCTGGTGCGAAGGTCATCCCAGTGGTCTCTATAAAAAGAAGCAAATTAGATTGGCAGAGAAGGTTGCTGCTAGTGAGCGCGAGAGATTGACATTGAAAAGAGAAAGGACTGAACAGCAATTCGAACGCAGACGAGAAGAACAGCGCCGAGTCGGTCGAGAACTTGACGGGTCAAGATCCCCCACTCCCTCACCGGGTATCAGTCGCATTAATTCTTTCCGGCGCGCCGACACAGGGAGCAGTAGCATAAACTCAGGGAGCTCCGCGAACTCTTCCGCGTCGAGCAGAGTCTCTTCCTTCTACCACAATAACATATACCCTGTCATCTCTTCCAACTCAAGTAGACACTTGTCGTTTCTGAGCCGCATACACTCAGCACCCGCAGTCAACCATGATCGAAAGCCTGAAGGACATGAAGCACGGAAAGAGCAACAGCTACGAAGGTCTGACACTGGAACGGACCGCAAACCAGATATTGCATCGTATGGAGGACAAGGACAGCGAAGACTCCTTGGAAAGTACACGCGCGCGCGTTCTGTGTAAGTCCTTCGGTTCTGAAGATATTGCCAGTTGACTGACAGTATGACAGCGAACGCCCGCGCGATCTACGGCGCGAGTCGTCTCCTCGACGTGATAAGCTTCGCACCGACTTCTTCGCGAAAAATCGGAGCCGCCATCGTCGAGCACAATCCGACCAGTAGATCCTACATACACTGCTGCTCAGCGAAAGAGGACTCGCGCCTAGCTGCTGTAGAACACCTACTCGTCATTACTGAAGATATCCTCAATCGAATGCTGGATGCGGAGGGCATCAGCAGTAGTGGTTGGCTGCCAGCGACAGCCCAAGCACAACACGCAGCAACATATGGCATGCCTTCCGGATCAGGAGCGAGTACTATAGGCGGCGGTAGCGCGGCGGATAGCGTGGCGAACAGTCGAAGAAGCAGTGTTGCACCTCAACAAGAGTGAGTGTAGATGTGCCGTGGTTTCCCATCACCTCGAACACGTTTCTAACACGACGCTCCAGACTCATCCAAGCTGGCTACATCAACGATCACCACTCGCCACACTCGCATCACCACATTCAAACTAGGCACTTTATTCGTGGTAACAGCGATACCTCTTTCAACTTTGACCGAACGACACCGCAGCCGCCTATACTCCAGCGTACAGCCAGTGATGTCATACAACAACCGAAGCCGGTGCCTGTTTCTCAGCTGCCGGGCCGCGGGCCTGTCGGAGGAAGAGGTGTGGCGTGGAAGCTGGGCAGCGAGGACTGAGGTGGTACAATCACACTGGACGTGAATTCTTGACCTCCTTGTGTTGGCCCATCCTCTTGACTTTATTGATGAACGAATTCCCTTCTCTTGATTGAAGCGCTTGTATCGAATGAACGTGACTTTCGTGGTGCGCCGCTGCTCCTTGTTGTTGTCGTTACTGTCTCAGCGGAGCCTTTTTCGGTATGCTGAGTCAAGACGGCCGTTTGACTGCGACGCTTTAGATCAATTGGTCCACGTTAAGAGTCAGCAGCGATTTGTTGACATCAAAAGATGCAGCCAAAGACGGTGTTCTGTTCCAGTGTGAGTCGAAGGGCAAATACTAGCGCCGACTCTAGCGTGCGCACAAGCTCAGAAATGCCCCACCAGCCGCCACTTCCTCGTCCACATTATCTCCACGAATTTACGGTGCAGTACCCGGACTACGGCCACGACTCCTCCACGCCGACACATACCAATACCGCCAAAATGTCACGACCAGCAGGGTAAGACATTGCGCATTTTCCGATGTACCTATGACACGCTGACACGCCACCAGCCGCACCGACTGGGCCGAAGAAGACGACGAGACGGAGCTCGCCCTCCCCTCGCAGACCGTCGTCAAGAACAAGGACGGGTCAGAGACAATCACCACCTACCGCGTCGGCGAGGACGGCCGCCGATACAAGACCACCCGCCGCATCAAGAAGACGGTCATCAAGACCACCGTAAACCCCCGTGTCGCCGAGCGCAAACAATGGGCCAAATTCGGACAAGAAAAGGGAAAGCCCGCCGGCCCCCAAACAGACACAGTCTCCGTAGCCGAGAACATTCTATTCCGACCCGTCGCAGCATGGAAAGCAAGCAATGAAGACAAGGGCGACGAGGCAAAGAAGAAGGCCGAGCTCAAGAACGCAAAGATCAAGTGTCGTATTTGCCAGGGCGACCATTTCACCACAAAGTGTCCCTTCAAAGACACCATGGCCCCCGAGGGCGACGTCGCGCCCGCAGACATGCCAGACGACGCACCCGGATCCGCGAGCGGCGGCCTGGGCGCCGGCGGTGGCGGCTACGTACCACCGCATCTGCGTGGCCGTGCCGGCGCGGGAGAGAAGATGGGCGGCAAATTCGATCGCGACGACAGCGCTACGCTGCGTGTTACCAACGTCAGCGAATTCGCGGAAGAGCAGGATCTCAGGGATATGTTCAGCAGATATGGACATGTCACGAGGGTCTTCTTGGCCAAGGACCGGGAGACGGGCAGGGCGAAGGGTTTCGCGTTTGTTAGCTATGCTGACCGGACGGACGCTGCTAAGGCGTGCGAGAAGATGGATGGATGTAAGTGCTGCCCATTTCCGCGATCTAGGGCGCGGTTGCTAACGCTATCACAGTCGGTTTCGGACATCTTATCCTGCGCGTCGAGTTTGCGAAGAAGGCTTAGTTGGTGGCACGTTGAGGATCAGACGACACATGCATATTGGCGTTACATGGGAAACAGGTTGCTTCCGCACATGGTCGTGAGGCTCTCTAGTCTTTGCCATGTGCAGCGGATCCAGCCACGAGGTCTTGTCATGCTACTTGATAGATATGCACGAATGAAGGGCAGCATCATCACGAGTCAATTCTCGCTTACCGCGAGTGCCAGCGCTCTTGATTCTACTTGTGTACATTCACTGTGACCATCCAGAAAGACGTCACCCTCGTCCAAGACCAATTAAGCAGCGCTCATACACTTCGCACAATCCCCATTCGGCAATTTCTTATCGCAGCTGAATTCAGATACTGCGAAATGTCCAGTCTGCTATCAGACGAGCACTACTCGACGCGTGTCCTCCAAATCACGCTCTCAGCCAAACCCATATCACAACCCACCGGCCCTTTCGTGACATGTTCGTTTGCCACTCCTTCTTTAGACATCACAACGTCCAAAGAACACACAACCTAGTAGACGTATGTTTTTTTTTGTATTTGCGTGCAAGACAAACATCATGTGTTAGTGGCAAATCTTCGAGTCTTCGTCGCACGCAAACATGGCGGGTCTTCACTCGCCTGTAGAACACCCGGATCTCATATGTCGAACAAATCACGTTTTTTTTTGAAATGCAGCGGAGAAGGAAAAAGAAGACACATGCGCGTGTGTCTGTGAATCTTTTTTTGGTTCGGGGTTGTGTGGGACGTACTCGACGGCGGGAGAAAATGTTTGGACGTTGCAAGTGAGTTTTGGGCAGATGTTGGGAGAGCAGAAGACATCAAAAGGCGATGTTGTTCTTTTTTTGGTGAGAGGGTTTTGGGGTGTGGAGAGGAAGAGGTTGAGTTGGTGTGGAGTGGGTTACATGTATGTTGCCGGGAGAGAGACGGGACATATGTGGTGATACTTTTGCTCTTAGAGATGGAGGGCATATAATATTCGTAGAGGTCCTTTTGTGGCAGAAGGGTGTCGCGCTCATGGAAAAGTGACGTATAAACTTTTAGAGCGTTGGGGAAGAGCGGGAAGACATGGCGGCTGCACAAGAGTCTTTCTAGCCTCGACAGGAGGACAGGGAGAACATGAACCCGATTTCTCCCTCTTTTGGAGAGAGGCGTGGGAAGTTGAGGATGATGGGGAAAGGTTGGAAGCAGGCTGCGAAGGGTTTTATACACGAGCTTTCGTCATGAACAAGCGCGTTCAGTGTTTTGAGAGCATGAAAATCGGCTATGCTGAGCGGTCAAAAACGCACGTCTCCGAACTACGCCTTTATGATCCTTCTAGGTATTCTGAATGTGTCAGCACGAAGGCATTTTCGTCTCGTTTGAGTTTTCAACGCAGCGTAGAGCGTTTTGCACAATTGTTTGCTCACATTTGACATACTCAACGCAGAAAACTAGACGTTGAATGGTTCATGATCTGTTAAAAGTGTGCGAACTCATGAAAGGCCTGTTGTGGACCTTTTCGAGTCGTAGATGTGCATAATGTTTTAGCTTCCAGAGGCTCGTGATCATCATAAACTTCGTTTGCTGTTTGAGTGAGAAGAACAGTTAAAAGGTTCAGTAGAACAGTACGTGATGAGGTCTTTTAGCAGTCTCACAGAAACTTATGGGGCACTCCTTGTCATGCTTTGGCATACATCTCATCTACCCACTGCTTGTTTTTTTAGTTTCTCTCAGTAGAGAGAAGGCTTTTGACGTAGTGATGGAAGAATATACAGTGCTTAGGACTTTATATGCAAAGATTTCCTTTGGCTCGTTTGGAATGTCATCTGGTGGAAGCGCGGTTGGCTTTTATTCTTTCGTCATGATGAGATAAGTAATCGCAATCTGTTAAACTTGAGA
>Ga0265780_10007377_pt1 | contig 13525 bp, 8 predicted proteins | sample P1T30metagenome_FD_192432 | JGI IMG/M metagenome (GOLD analysis project Ga0265780, IMG submission 192432) | Plant litter microbial communities from East Loma Ridge, Irvine, California - P1 T30 | ecosystem: Environmental > Terrestrial > Plant litter > Unclassified | place: USA: California... | reverse complement strand
GCGCGCACGGGCCTCCTGTTCGGTCTCGACCACCGACCGGAGCGTGGCGATCGTGGTGGGGAGGTGCGCCATCGGGGCGAGGTCGATCAGGGCGACCGGTCCGAGGTGTGCGGTCGCGGTGAGGAGCGGGCCCTCGGTGTCGAGGAGCGCGTCGAGCGTGGCATCGGGGCGGGGGACGTGGCGGGTGTCGATCGCCTTCAGTGCGGTGAGGGCGCCGTTGCCGAGCCACGCGAGGGTGGTCGTCAGGTACTGCTCTGCGCGTGCTGCTGCTTCGCGGCGCTCTCGGCCGGCGAAGATGCCGGCGATGCCGGAGGCTGCGTCCTCGTCGGCGAGGGCCACGGGGACGTCCTTCGTCAGGACGGTGAGGACGTCCTCGGCGGCGCGGTCGGCGTGGGGGAGTGTGGCGGCGTGCTGTAGCGCTGCCGCGAGGGTCGTGTCGGTGGGGCGGAGGGGGAGGACGGAGCAGGAGAGGGCTGGGCCGGTGATCGTCAGGCGGCGGGTGAGGAGGGTGTCCTTGGCCGTCGCGGCGGCGTCCTGGATGGAGGCGCGGTGGAGGCGGACCTCGGTGGCCACCTCGGAGAGTGTCTGTAGGCGGTCACGGAGTGTTCGGTCGACCATTGGTGCCCCTCCCTGGGTCGTTGGACCATCGTGGCATGGGGGCTGACAGGACCGAGGCAGCTTGTCCGCTGGGACGGCACCAGTTCGCGGACTCTCCGTGCTGCGCTTTCCCGCAAGCTGGGCGTCGGACTCGAGTCCTCATCGATTTTTACCCACAGAAGGGTCGTTGCTCTGCTTAGACTCGCTGCAACGATGAAAGGCCGTACATGGACGTGCGCGAAACCTCCTTGCAGGAACTGCTCGGAGGCCCGAAGCAATACCTCGTTCCGCTCTACCAGCGGCCCTACGCCTGGGAGGTCCGGCAGCGGAAGCGCCTCTGGAGCGACATCCTCGAACTCGCTGGAACCCGCCGGACAAACCCCGCGGCAACGCACTTCATGGGCTCGCTTGTCCTGTCGACCGGAGCGATCGTCCTCACGGGCATGGAATTCCTGGTGGTGGACGGACAGCAGCGACTGACCACGTTGTCCATCTTGCTGTGTGCACTGCGCGACTACCTCCGGATCCACAACTCAGAGGACCCATCGCTCGCAGAGAGCATCCATGAGCAGTACATCGCTGACCGGTTCAAGCGGGGAGACGCTGGTCTCAAGCTCTTGCCGACCCAGGCCGACCGCGAGTCTTACCGGGCGGTCGTCGACGGCGCAGTCGGCGCCGATTCAGCCTCTGGTGTCGGCGATGCCTACTCGTTCTTCCGGCGCGAGCTCGAGGCGGCCGACGATCCCGAAGACCCGCATGACATCGAGCGGATTCGCGAAGCGGTCCTCAGCGGTCTGAACTTCGTGTCGATCACCGCGCGGGACGAGGACAACGTCTACCGGATCTTCGAGTCGCTGAACAACACCGGCCTGCGGCTGACACAGGGTGACCTCGTCCGGAACTACCTCTTCATGCGGCTCGGATCGCGTGGCGAGTCGGTCTACTCGTCGTGGTGGCTCCCGATGCAGCGCCGGCTGAGCGTGAACGACCTGGAGTTGATCTTCTGGCTCGACGCGGTCGCCAACGAGCCGCTCCTCAAGCAAGGCGACATCTACAGCTACCAGCAGGCGCGCCTGGCGAAGATGGACGACGGGGAGATCCTGGCGGAGATCGAGCGCTTCAGTCGCCTTTCGAACCAGCTCGAGGTCATCCGACAGCCCTCTCGCGAGAGCCACGCCGCAGTACGGCTGCACCTCGAACACCTGGAGGAGTGGGGCTCGACCACTACCGTGCCGTTGACCCTGCGGCTGCTCGCGCGTCGCGCTGCGGGTATCAGTTCGGACGACGAGGTCGCCCGAGCGCTCGCCATCGTCGAGTCCTACATCGTGCGGCGCACCATCGGTGGGCGGTCCGGACAAGGCCTCAACCGCACCATCCTCCAAGCTTGTGGTGAGCTCGATGACCGCCCCGTCGACCGCGTGCTCGCCGACTACTTCTCATCCGGCCGTAAGTACTACGCGGCTGACGAGCAGATCCTTGATGCGGTCAGGACGCAACCCTTCTACCTTCGCGGTCTGCGGAACCAGCAGAAGTTGATCCTGAAGTGGGTTGGGCAGTGGATCAACCCGCGGGAGACGGTCGATGTCGACCAGGCAACGATCGAGCACATCCTCCCGCAGACCCTCACGCCGGAGTGGCGAGCGGAGCTTGAGGTCGATCTGGCCGAAGACGAGACGGTCGAACTGGTGCATGACCAAGTCGTCCACTCCCTCGGCAACCTCACGCTCACCGGCTACAACTCGGAGTTGAGCAACCGCCCATTCCCCGCGAAACAGGAGGACTTTCGGCGCAGTAGCTTCACTGCGCTGAACCGGCTCGTGCTCGATGCCTCCCGCTGGGGACGATCCGAGATCGCAGCGCGGAGCGATTGGTTTGCGGATCGCATCATCGAGCAATGGCTCGGACCGAACGAACAGGTACAGGAGACCCAGACCGGCCGAGATTGGTCACTCGTGCACCAGGCCATCATGGCGATCCCCGCCGGTCGGTGGTCGTCGTACGGGGACGTAGCGGCACTCGTCGGAACGCATCCGGTCCCGCTCGGCTCCCACCTGGCAAGCACTGCCGTTCCCGGAGCGCATCGGGTCCTGCAGGGCGGTGGAACCATCTCTCCCGTGTTCCGCTGGCCGAACTCTACGGACCAACGCGACCCCCGATCCGTCCTCGAACAGGAAGGTCTGAGCTTCTCTGCGAATGGAGTTGCAGACGATGCCGGACGCCTGTCGACGGCGGAGCTCGCGGAGCGTATCGGGCTGGTGACGGACGAGGCGGCCCCGACCGATCCAGTCGCAGACGGCACCTTCTTCGGACAACTCGCCGCTGCCAACCTGCCGATGGTTGTCGACGCGGTGGCTGTGCTCTTCGCTGACTGGCAAGAACTCGGCGGGACCGTCGCGTTCGGTGGCGGACGAGAGAGCAGCGCGTTCTTGGTGGCGCCTCAACCCCAGGAAAACGAACGCGGACTTTGGCCGTTCGCCATCTACCCGATTGCAGGAAGCGTGGAGGTGGTCTTCCAACACCTCCGCGTGCGCCCTCCCTTCGACGACGTCGCGCTTCGCCAGGAGTTCCGTGCGCGGCTGAACACCGTGCCGGGGATCGACCTCGCGGAGGCCCGCATCGACAAGCGTCCTTCGTTCCCCATCGACGTCATCGTCAACGAGTCTTCGCGTCGGACTGTTGTTGCGGCATTGCACTGGTTCGTCGAACAAGTGGTCGGCCGCCCAGAAGACACAGGCGAAGCAGCGTGAGTATCACGGCCCCGGACCTCGCTCTTGTACTCGGCGTGGACCCGAAACGGCTTCGAGCATTCCTGCGTGGTACCGCGACCGACCACCGGCTCGGCGACCGTTGGGCGATCGATGAATCACTCGCTGAGCAGGCTCGCGCTCATTTCGCGCCCAAAGCCGCGACATCGCCGGGAACCATGTCCCACGCTCAAACAAATCAACGCTGGGCGCACCCTCGCCAGCGCAAACAGCCAGGAGAAGACCGTGGATGACAGCATCGAGATCATCAGTGATGAGGACGGCCTCGTCCTCATCGGCGAGCCGAACGCCATCGAGCGATTCCTGCACAGCGAGGGACTCATCGAGGAATCAACCGCGCAGACCGCGGAGGTTCCGCTTGCGGCGCTTGGCGCCCTAGGTCAACTAGCCGGCACCGGGATGGAGAGTTCGGGTCGATGGGTCAAGCTGACCAAGGAGTCGGCAGCGATCGCTCGCAAGTACCCGCTCATGAAGGACAGCGTGACCGGCCTGAGCATGGGAGTCGCGCGAACCGCCGGCGGACAGACCGGCCATCTGCTGCGCTTCGCTTCAGTGGGCTCGATGCTGAACCCGACGACCATCGCGAGCATCGGCACGATGATGAACCAGATGGCGCTGCAGAAGTCGATTGATCAGCTCGGCGAGTACCTGGCCGAGATCGACGAGAAGGTCGAGGACGTCCTTCGCAACCAGCGAGATGCCGTCTTGGCCGACGTGATCGGCGTCGACTTCGTCATCGACGACGCCATGACCGGGCGCGCGTCGTCCGGTCGAGTGGACGAAGTGGCGTGGTCGAAGGTGCAGACGACATCGGCGACCCTCGCGCGGACGCAGGGTTACGCGCTTCGTCAGCTTGAGGGGTTGGAGCAGAAGCTCGAGAAGAAGATGAAGCTGGGCGAGCTCGCCGACGCCACACAGTCCATCGAGCCAAAGGTCCGTGAATGGCTCGCAGTGATCGCCCACTGTCTGCAGCTGCAAGACACACTCGATGTCCTTGAGCTGGACCGTGTCCTCGACGCTTCTCCAGAGGACACGAACCAGAAGCGCCTTGCGCTCCGCGCCATACGCGAGAACCGCATCGAACGGATTGCTGGGAGCACCGGGAAGCTCATCGAGCGAATGGACGCTGCGGTGACCCGGGCTAACGGCAAGGTGCTGTTGCAGCCCATCCCGGCACGTGCGGTGGTGCGCGCGAGTAACGGCGTCGGCGAGGCTGTCGGGCAGTTCCACCAACGAGTCGGCATCGAACACGGGCACGCTGGGACCGACGCCAAGCGGTGGACAGCCGCGGTGGGGGAGTTCCGAGACAGAGCGGTCGCAGAAGGAACCGAAGGGCTGGGGGCAGCACGTGCACTCGGGTCTTCTGCAGTCGACCGCGCTCGACTCGCTACTGGGCGCGTTGCCAATGACATTGCGGAGCGGGCGTTGCGGGACAAAGGCGGCGTGAAGGCTCTCAAGCAGTACGAAGCAACCGACGAGGGGTGATGATCATTCAACGACGAACACGGCTGTCAGCGGCCTATGCCGACCGCAGTAATCAGCACGACTTCGCGCCCTATCGGAAATTATAGGGACTGCAGAGGATGCGCAAGTCGCAGGATTGGAGCTAGTGGCACTGCCCACATCCTTGGCGGTTTTTCACTCTCTCATTTCACGGCAGCGAGGCGGTGCCGTAGCGCGACGACAAGCTCATACAATGAGTCACCGGAACGATACCTACCTCCCGAAGGGAGGAGGCGGTCGAGCGTGTGGCCGTGGCGCTCGCGCGAAGGCCGGTCTGCCGCGACACATCGTTGCCTACCTCTAGACGTCGGACCCGTCCTGTAGCGTCTACGCGAGCACATCAGCAGGAGTGGCGGCTCAGCGCGAACGGCTGGACAAGCGCGAGCGATAGCGTCGGTTTCAGGCTCAACAGCCGGTCGGCTGGAACAGAGAGGCAACCAGTGTCAAGAGTTGAAGGCGCGCCCGAGCTTGGCGCCCGTCCGGGGTACATTCGCGACTACATCTCCGGGGTCGAGGTGAAGGATGGACCGGAGGAGAGAGAAGCGACTCAGGTATTTTCAGAGATCCTTGTTGAGGACTACGGATACCCTCGAGCGCACATTCAGACCCGACCGCAACATCGAGTTAAAGCGCGACCGAGTGATAACAAGCGAGAGTATCCGGTAGACATTGCTGTTTTCACGGATGCCAAAAAAGACGATGACTCCGCGTATATCATTGTTGAATGTAAGAAGAAGAATCGACGGGATGGACGAGGGCAGCTCGAGGATTACCTGCGGTTTTCCCGGGCGGAGCTAGGCGTATGGTTCAACGGTTCAGATTCCCCCATCTTCCTGCGGAAGCGCGAGCATGCCGGAACGGTCACGTTTGAGGACATTCCTAGCCTTCCGCGCTTCGGTCAGAGAGTCGACGATGTTGGGCGATTCAAGCGCTCAGATTTGCGAACTCCGACGAACCTGAAGAGCGTTTTTCGCTCGATTCGGAACTACCTGGCAGGTAATGCGGTTGGAATCACACGGGATGAGGTTTTCGCTCAGCAGATCATCAACCTCATTTTCTGCAAGATCTATGATGAGCGTTTCACGAAGCCGGAAGACGAAGTAACCTTCCGCGCCGGTGTCGGTGAGCCCGACGCTGCGGTGCTTGGTCGCGTAGTGAAACTATTCGAACAGGTCAAAAAGCGATACGCGGACGTAATTGACGCTGGCGACGTCATCCAGTTGGATCCGCGATCTCTGGCATATATCGTGGGTCAGTTGCACCAATATTCGATCACGGCGGCGGAACGAGATGCGGTGGGTGAAGCCTTTGAAACATTTATTGGGCCTTCTCTGAAAGGGCCGCAGGGGCAATTCTTCACGCCGCGGAATGTCGTTCAGATGGTGATCGATATGATTGATCCGAAACCCGGGGAGAAGATCATTGATCCCGCTTGTGGTTCGGGCGGCTTTCTCATTTCGTCTCTCCGATATCTCTGGGCCCGTGTTGAGGATGAGGGCGCTGCGCTTGGCTGGCCGGCGCACGAAATTGAGGCCGAAAAGCAAAAAGTCGCTATTGAAGGTATTCGCGGTATTGATAAGGATTATTTCCTTTCAAAGGTGGCGAAAGCTTACATGGCCATTTTAGGGGATGGGCGCGGCGGGGTGTTCTGCGAGAATTCCCTTGAGAAACCTACTCAGTGGTCGCCCAAAGCCCGTGAAAGTGTCCAGCTTGGGACCTTCGATGTCGTCATCACCAACCCTCCATACGGGAAAAAACTTGCTATCGACAGTAAAGAGCTACTAAGCCAGTTTGAGCTCGGGCATTCTTGGAAGGCGGCCGACGGCGAGTTCGAGCGCGGCAATGCTCTTGAAAAACAGACGCCCCAGTTACTTTTCATCGAGCGCGCACTGGATCTATTGAAGGACGGCGGCCGCATGGGAATCGTCCTCCTAGAAAGCACCTTTGGAATGCCAAAGTACAAGTATGTTGTTGATTGGATGACCCGGCGGGCGGAGATCCTCGCGATTGTCTCTCTACCGGAAGATCTTTTTCAACCCTTCACCCATGCGAAGACCTGTGTAGTGATCTTGCGTAAGACATCGAACCCTCAGCCGCACGATATTTTCATGGCGGATGTCAAGTGGTGTGGCCATGACAGTAGGGGGAACCCCACCTACACAGTGAACGATGATGGTTTGCAGGAGCTTCTTGACGACGTTCCAGCAATCGCCCCTCTCTATGCTGCAGGAGCGCCAGTTGCGAAGTGATTTCCACGCGGGTTGGGTGCCTTCTAGCTCGATTCGAGACGGTATTTATGTTCCGAAGTTCTATCATGCCGTCACGCAGGGGGATTTGGACGCCGGATTCGCTAAATTCGAGTTGTTGCGAATCTCAGCCTTGGTAGAAGTTGGCGAAATTGAAGTAAACACCGGTCATGAAATCGGTAAGGCGTCTTACGGCACTGGCGACATCCCATTTGTTCGCACTAGCGACATAGCGAACTTCGAACTGAAAACAATCCCGAAGCAGGGTATATCTCAGCGGGTTTATGCCGATTACGCTGCAAAGCAAGATGTCCGCCCTGGGGACATTTTGTTTGTCCGCGATGGGACATACCTTATTGGGCGTTCATGTTTCGTCACCGAGGCGGACTCGAAGATGCTCTACCAATCCCACGTGATGAAGATTCGCGTGACGCCTATCTCTCGCCTAAGCGGTGAGCTGCTATTCCTCCTCCTCAATTCCCCGATGGTGCAGCGTCAGATCAGGTCATTTCAGTTCTCGGCAGACATCATCGACACAATCGGTCGGCGGTTTTTTGACATCCAGCTACCGGTGCCGCGTGAGGCAAAGCGCCGGGACGAGCTCGAAAGTGCGGCAGCGGATCTTCTCAACGCCCGCAGCTCACACCGCGTTCTGATTCAGCATTTCCCTGATCTTATCGAGCGCGCGCTATCCGCCGGTTCCGCGCAAGTACTTCATGACTACTTAGAGCTTTCGCCTTCTGAGCAGGTCGAGACGCTTGCAGGGCGGACGATTTCTTCGGAGTTTGGTGAGACTACAGCCACTTGGCGTTCGTCGGCTTCAGTCGAGGACAACGTTCTGTTGCCGAAATATTACGACGAAAGCGTCTTATCGGAACTAGATGAACTTCTGACGACCTGCGAACTTGTGAGTCTAGGGGAGCTGATCGATCAGGGAAAGGTGACGGTCCGCGCCGGCTGCGAGCCAGGAAAGTTGGCATACGGCTCGGGAGAGGTGCCGTTTGTCCGAACAAGTGATTTCTCTAACTGGGAGCTCGCCGGAGAGGCCAAGCAGGGTGTCTCGGAGGCGGTCTACGCTGAGTATTCCGATCGACAGTTCACGAGTGGGGACGTTCTTCTAGTCCGCGATGGAACGTACCTCGTCGGTTCTTCCTGTATCGTTACCGAGTTCGACAAGCCGGGCCTCTATAGCGGCGGTGTTTTGCGTTTCCGTGTGACGGAGGAGTTCGGTTCCCCCTTCCTTCTGCTGGCGTTACTGAATTCGCATGTTGTTAAACGTCAGATGCGCGCGCGCCAGTTCACTCGAGATGTAATTGATACTCTCGGTCAACGCTATCTCTCGGTAAAGCTTCCGATTCCCCGGGATGAAGAACTTCGCTCTGAGCTTGGCGCCTTGGCTGAGCGGACCGTGTTGCGCCGGGTGAAAGCGAGGGAGAATATCCGACGTTTATCTGACGAACTTTGGGTTTAGCCCATGGGCGAGAGTGCAGCCCGTATTAGCGGCAACGATCGGGTCAAGTATTCCGGACGGGACTCAGGGAGTTCGAGTATAGTCTCAGCCGATCGGGCAAAGAGTGGGTCCTGTGCCGTTTAGTCGGCTTATTAGTCAGGCATTCAGTATTCGAGTCCTAGTCGCTACCGACTTTCGTCAAGCGCGCGTTAGCGGTTGACTAGAAAGGTCGCTGGCATGGGAATTCGTCTTTGCTCAGCCTGGTCTCACGATCGGTAGGACTTCGTCGACCGGCGCGCCTTTTTTCCGATACACGAAACACTGTCCCTGGTAAAGCTAGCCCTTGCCACGGGCGCGCTGGCTGCTACTTATCTGACGCTGCCCTCTCCCCATACCGCTCAGCCGTGCCGCTTACTTCGGCACTAGGTGCTCTTGGAGCGAGGACGACCCAGCGGCGTCGCCCGTCACCCCCGCCGGTACACCCCCGCCGGCTTCCCCGGCCCCTCCGCCCGCTTCCCCTCGGCCACCACGAGCCGCCCCGCCATCGCCCTCCGGAACGTGTCCGGCTGCAGGTCCACCCCGAGCACCACCTCGTGCAACCGCCGCAGCTCCGTCATCGTGAACGGCTCCGCGAGCAGCCCGTGCGGGTCCGGCCGCTCCCGGTGGTCCTCCCGCAGCTGCGCCACCGCGTACTCGAGGATGTCGTCATGCGCGTGCACCATCGCCCCCGCTGCCGCGACGGGAACCAGCCGCGCCCGCCCGGAGTCGATCGCCAGTGCAGCGGCGGGCACGACGTCGAGGTGCGCCACCGACAGCACCCACCCCCGCGAGTCCCGCGCCGGTTCGTCGAACACGTGGAGCTGCCGTGGCGCGAGTCCCTCGACACCGGCTTTCTCACGCAGGGAACGCAGCACCGAGTCGGCGAGGCGTTCGCCCTCGTGCACGAACGTCCCCGGCAGCCGCCAGTCACCGTCGACCGCGTCGCGGACCTGCAGCACCGACAACTCGCCGTCGACGACGGTCATGACCGCGGTGTCGACCGCCACGGAGGGGTGCGGGTAGTCCGCCAGACGCTTGCCGCTCGGGTCGCGGTACTCGGTGTCAGCCACGGGCAGGAGTTTACGCGCACTTGCGCTAATCACTAGATCGGTGCAGGATCGGATTAGCGCGGAACTGCGCTAATCCGATCCGGAGGTCTCGTCATGACCGAGCACACCACGATCCTCGACCGCGCCGTCGGCGCCGTCCTCGGCTCCGCCGCCGGTGACGCCCTCGGCGCCGGCTACGAGTTCGGCCCACCCGTCCCGGAACCGACGCCGATCCTGATGCAGGGTGGCGGCTCGTTCGGGTGGCGACCAGGGGAGTGGACGGACGACACGAGCATGGCCGTGCCGATCCTCCAGGCCGTCGCCCGAGGCGATGACCCGGCGGCGGAAGCCACCCTCGACGGCTTGGTCGCCGCCTGGGCGAAGTGGGCGCTGGACGCACCCGACGTCGGCATCCAGACCCGACAGGTCTTCGCCAGCCTGGGCCCACGCGAGCCGGTTCCGACGCGTCGCGGAGCTTGCGGAGCGACGTGGCGGCCGAGCTCGTGGGGAGAGGCGCGGACCGCCGCCGCCAGTCGGCTCGCTGCCCGGCGGGTGCACGAGTCGACCGGCCGGTCGGCCGGCAACGGGTCGCTGATGCGGACCGTGCCGCTGGTCCTCGCGTACCTGCGCGGCGACGACGGTGAGGAGGAGCGGCTCGCCTCGGCGGCGCGCGCCGTCAGTGACCTGACGCACCACGAAGCGGACGCGGGGGACGCGTGCGTGCTGTGGTGCGTCGCGATCCGGCACGCGGTGCTGCACGGCGAGCTCGATGTCCTGCGGGGGCTGGACCTGCTCGCGCCGGCGGCTCGACGGACGTGGACAGAGCGACTCGTCGCAGCGGAACACGCGGAGCCGGTGGCCTTCACCGCGACGAACGGGTGGGTCGTGTCGGCGCTGCAGGCGGCCTACGCGGCGGTGCGGTCGTCGACCTCGCTCGAGGACGCCCTGGTCCGTGCGGTCCGGTCGGGCAACGACACCGACACGGTCGCGGCGATCGCGGGCGGCCTCGCCGGTGCGCTGTACGGGGCGGCGGCGCTGCCGGAGGAGTGGCGAGCCGTGCTGCACGGGTGGCCGCGGCTGCGGGCGGACGACCTCGTCACGATGTCGGAGCAGGCGGTCGGCGGGCGCTGACCTCTGGCGCTGGAGCCGGCGTCGGAAGCTGCCGTGGGGGGAGTTTCCGACGCCGGGCCGGTGCTACGCGACGCTGCTGCGACCGCGGAAGACGCCGACGCGCACGAGCCAGACGTACATCAGGCACCCGATGCAGACGTCGAACGCCGCGTTGAGGAACGCGGCGACCAGGGCGACGGCAGCGCCGACCGGTGCGGCGTAGGGGACGCCGATCAACGCCAGGACGAGGGCGACACCGGTCACGACGAGGCCGACGCGCTGGGCGAAGGTCGGGGGCTCGGGTGCCTCCAGCTCGGCGGGCGGGCCGATCCGGGGGCGCACCAGGCGGCGGAACAGCGCGCCGTACGGGTGGCGGGCGATGCCGGCCAGGCCGCCCCAGGCGAAGAGCGCGGCGATGACGGCGAGCAGGACGGTGCCGATCGTCCGCGTGCTGTCGTTGAGGGTGAGGACGATGTCGAGCGCGAGCAAGACCGTCGTGATCGCGGCGCCGAAGCGGGGCGAGCGCGGGTCGATCCCTCGGGAGGGTGCGGGGCTGGTGGTCATGAGTGCTCCTCGGTGAGGACTGCGTCGAGCGCGGCGATGAGTTCGGGCTGGCGGGGCGGTCCACCGAAGCGGGCACGGACGGTCTGCGTTCCGTCAACGAGGAGCACGGTCGGGGTCTGCATCACGTCGAAGCGCCGAGCGAGCTCCGGGCGTTCGGCGAGGTCGATCTCGAGTCGGCGGACGCGGGCAGGACCGTGCGTCGTTGTCGTCGACTTCGATGCGGCGACCGCGTCGAGTTGCCGCGCCGTGGCGGGGCAGCGTGCGCACGTGGGCGTCGAGAACTGGAGGAGCGTGGCGGCGGTGCCGAACGCCTCCCGGCCGGCGAGGTCGGCAACGGTCGTCGCGTCGCTGACCTTGGACGTGACCACTCGTGCTCGGCCGGTGCGGCTGCGGAGCAGCAGGCCGAGGGCCGTCGCGAGAGCGAGGATGCCGGCGACGATCGCGAGTGAGAGGGCGACGGTCATGGTGTGGACACTACGTCGCCCGGGTCGTCGGACCAAGGGTGTTGAGTCCCGTGACGAAGGCAAAGATCTGTTGGATCGGATCCGATGGAGATCAGTTCGAGACACCGACCCACAGCTGGTCGCGCGCTCTGGTCATCCCGACGTAGAGCTCGCGGAGATCGAGGCGGCGTCGTTCGAGGGCGCTCTCGTTCTCGGCCGCTGGCTCCTGGTCGAGGAGGCGCGATGGGACGTCCGTCAAGAAGACGTGTTTGAACTCGAGGCCCTTGGCACGCTTGATCGTGCCGACCTTGATGTTGCTCGTCGTCTGACCCGTGTACCGCTCGATCGACACGGCCGGGAGGCGCTCCTCACGCAGTATGCCGATGACACGGTTGGCTGCCGCATTGGTCCGGGCCAAGATGCCGATGTCGCCGGTCCTCGTCCCGCCCCGGACAGCCGACCGAACGGCAGCCACCAGGGCTCGGTGGAGGTCCTTCGACTGGGTGAAGCGTCGGAGTACCGGCTCCGGTCCGGTCCGGGTGATCGCGGCGACCGTGTCACCAGCAGCATCCGTGCCCTCGATGTCAGTGACGACGTCGTCCTCGACGAGACGGCGCGCGAAGTCGGCGATCTGACGGGTGTTGCGGTGGTTGACGTCGAGGATGACGCCACGACCTGCGAGGCTGATGCCGATCTCTCGGAGCGTGTATCCGCCGGGGTAGATGGACTGCTGGCCGTCGCCGATCAGCGTCAGGCCGTCCGGTCGGTCGCCGACGAGGGCGTGCAACATCCCGACCGTCACGCAGTCGAGGTCTTGCGCTTCGTCGATCACGACCGCCTCGTACCGATGGAGCGGACGCTCCCGGAGCTCGTCGCGGGCCATCCGGGCCAGGTCGGCCCAGTCGACGACGCCAGCGGAACGGAGATTGCGGTTGTACGCCTCGGTCAGGGCCCAAGCCCGCTCTCGGAGCTCGACCGGGAGGGCGTACTTCCGTCCGACGCGGGACACGGCTGCGTACCGCTCGAACTCGGTCAACCCTCGACCCTTGATCACGTGCGTGACTTCGTCCTGCCAGTAGCCAGCGCCGAACCGCGGTGATCTGAGCGGGTCCTTCGCGTCGAGGGCGTTCCAAGCGCGCCACCAGGCGGTGTTCGCGGCATCCGGGTCGATCTCGAACGGGATGCGGCGTTCCACGAGAAGTGAGCGGGCGAACGAATGAACGCCTGCGAACTCGACCTTCGCGGCGTGCGCGGGTTCCAGCCGCTCGAGCAGTGACTTCAGCACTGCCGGGAAACTCTTCACGTACGTCGTCACGAGCACCTTGTCCGTGGCGGCTCGAGCGAGATGCGCTGTCCGGTGCAGGCCGACGACGGTCTTGCCGGTACCCGCAGCACCGCGGATACGTGCTGGCCCGTTGAAGCTCCGTCGTGCGATCTTCGCCTGCGCCGGGTCGAGGAAGGACATCCACGTCTCGATCGGCGCTTCATCCAGGTGCAGGAGCCCGCGGTGGAACTCTTCCAGGTCGAAGACCACCTCGTCCTCGTCCTGTTCGACGTCGATCTGCAGCGCGGATGGTCCGTCCTCTGGGTCGACGATGGCCGCGAAGTAGTCGCGAGCGACCGCAGCGAGCTGCTCCACGTCGGCGACGTTCAACCGGGCACCGGGACGTCGCAGTCTCTCGACGAGCTTCTCCGTCCCCACGACCTCGACGGTCCCGACCTCAGTCGCGATCCGGGGCTGCAGCGACATCGCGGCGAT
>Ga0265780_10007375_pt1 | contig 13526 bp, 15 predicted proteins | sample P1T30metagenome_FD_192432 | JGI IMG/M metagenome (GOLD analysis project Ga0265780, IMG submission 192432) | Plant litter microbial communities from East Loma Ridge, Irvine, California - P1 T30 | ecosystem: Environmental > Terrestrial > Plant litter > Unclassified | place: USA: California... | reverse complement strand
AACACTTCTTAATTTGATGCTCATGTAGAAAATGGCTACACCATATAATTTACTACGTAGAAGACGAGTTATAATCATTTTACTGCACATCTATCAAATTTACTGCTTTTTGATAGTATTAGCCATACAGTGCATTTCTAATCCTTTTAATACCGGTTTTGTCCGGCTTATATAGTATTAATTTGATTTTTTAGAGGCTATTGGAAACTTTTCAAGCATCTCTTTGGCCTGTGCTGTTTTTTTAAGCACATAAGGCGAATTACTAAAGTCTTTTACTTTAGTGCTTCCAGATGAAGCATTTTTTCCTGTTGGATATTGTGCGTTACGTGCCATAGCTATACAAATATAATTTTTTATTTTCTGTTTGTCAAAAAGGCTTTATAGTTAACGTTTTTCTGGAAAGGCTCCCAGCCTTCATCGGTAAGTCCCTTAATGTCAAATTCTTTACCGATCTCTTCTAGGTTACGCGTGAGGCTGATCTGGTAGAGGCGGGTCCTCGATAAGGTACTTCCCTGTGCATAAATAAAATGATTTCCGTGCGTGTTACAAAAGTCATGAATGGATGCTGCTACTGTGGCCAGTACTTTGTCCCGGTCCTGATTATTGCTGGTAACCGTATCATCCAGATCGCCTGTTCGTTCGTTCACATCTCCAAAGGCAAGATTGTATATTTTGAAAGGCTTTCGGGTAACCTCACTGAAAATGATCATTTTTCTAATTATACCATTTGGACCATCACTGTAGAACTCATAGTTCGTGAAGTTCTCATTGGGTACATATTCGTATTTGGGCAGGTTCATATGTAAATCGTTGAATCCTATTAATAAGTTAAAGTTGATGGGGCTTTAATCAATAATGATATAAGCCCCATCACTTTTAATGGCTGCTAAGCTTCCTTCTTAAGTCAGCCATGTCATCACTGATCTTTTGTTCTAACACCCTGGCGTAGATTTGCGTAGTAGAAAGTTTATTATGACCTAGCATTTTGCTTACGGTTTCTATCGGAACACCATTTGACAGCGTTATAGTCGTGGCAAATGTGTGCCGGGCAATATGAAAACTCAGGTTCTTTTTAACCCCACACTGGTCGGCAATCTCTTTCAAATAGCTGTTCACCTTTTGATTGGAAAATACAGGGAAGACCGTACCTTTCGCTTTCGCCCGGATATTTCCCTGGTACTTTTCAATAATTTCCATGGCCGCCGGTAAAATAGGCGTGCTTACAGGCATCGCAGTTTTTTGACGGGTAGTTTTAATCCAAAGGCCACCATCCATTCCTTTGACAATGTTTCCGGGCATAAGATTCATTACATCGACATAAGCCAGCCCGGTGTAGCAGGAGAATACAAAGATGTCCCTGACAATCTCCAGTCGCTCCAGGTCAAATTCTTTCTCCACAATGGCTGTCAGCTCATGCTTATTCAAAAAGTCTTTTTCTACGCGCTTCTTTTTCATTTTAAAGCCGAGAAAAGGATTACCTGGTATCCAGCCTAGTTTATGAGCCAGGTTAACCATCTTTTTAAGCCGGACTAGATGTTTGAGCACACCGTTTGTATCCATTGGCTTTTGGTGGTCTTTTGGCTTATGATTATGCAGGAACAGTTCAAAATCGGAAATGAATTTGAAATTCAATTGATCAAGTTCAATATCTACCTTGCTGTATTGTAATTTAAAGAACTTTTCAAGGTAGCGTTGAGTCACATAGTAATGCGCCATTGTACCTTTAGCCAGTAAGGTCACTGCCTGTTTGTTGTGGTAATCGATGAGATCTGACATGGTTGGCACCCGTTCCTTTTTAACATTACCCAGGAAAAGATTTTTCAGATTTTCCAGCGTAATATCTTTTCCCTGTAATTCCAGGTTCCTGTAGTGCCCTTTAATTATCAGTCTGATCTCATCAAGATACTCATTGATCTCTTTGCCCTGCCGGGTATTCTTTTTCCCGCATCCCTTGTTAGTGTCCCAGTGGCTGACCTGTGCCTGGTAATTCTTTAGCGCCAGGTAACTTCTTGTCCCGTCTACGGATAGCCCCAGGTACACCGGTGCCAATCCATCTTTTTCTCTTTCCAGCCTCAGCTTGAAGTGAATTGAAAATTTGCTTGTTGCTCTCATGATCCATTAATTTTGATACAAATTCATAAACATTGGTTTTTGGTACCCGAAGCGGTAATCAAAAACGGTATCAAACAGGCTCAGAATATCTCAGAATTAATGATTTCAAGACGTCGTAACAATCTGTAAATCAATATATTCCGAGCTAAGTGAGTACCACAAACGTAAGTAATAAAATTTGGTACTCACTTTGGTACCCAGAAATTTGAGAAACTTTAATAAAGATTGAGGTGGGTAGAAACTAAAAGCCCTGTAAATCAGCAGATTTACAGGGTTTCGGACTTGTTTGAGGTCCTTTTAGTGGGAGCTACTGGGTTCGAACCAGTGACCCTCTGCTTGTAAGGCAGATGCTCTGAACCAGCTGAGCTAAGCTCCCTTGGTTCGCTAAATTTCTTTAGCAGGTTTGAGTTTTGCAACTCGTATATAGTGTCAGGCCTTATGTCAAACAATCAGGCTGCGTTCCCTTGTTTTGGGACTGCAAACATAGGGTCTTTTTTTATTTTGTCAAAATATTTTTTCAAAAAAATCAAAAGTGCCTGAAACGCACTGGATTATAGTTTTCGCAACATAATCAGCCTTAATAAAACATCTTATGGCTATATCCTGTTATTAGTAAAAACATCCACTATTATGACCGATAGCTTCAAAAATACGACTGATGGTAAATATGAATTTACTATCAATTATTCGGAACGGGAACTAACCTGCCATGTTGAACGTGAAGGCGACACCCTGCATTTACGTATTGACAACAACATAAACGCTGATTTGGAATTACGCCCCGATGGTACTGCGGTTCAAACCTCTGGCCCGGAGTTGCCACAATCGAGCATTGATTATGTGCGCCGTATGGTGTTAGATGAGGGCAATATTGATAATGGACCCGGATCTGGCATTTAATGATCTTGCATTCCAGCACAGCAGGCTGCCTGGAATAAATTATATCTGAATAAGCAGGCAGCAGGACATTCCTGAAAATTTTTATCTTTTAGTTTTGTAAAAGCAGGGTTTAAAAGCCTTGCTTTTTTAATAAAATCGTATCATGCCGAATCTTTCCAAAACCATCCGTCTATTATTGCTATTAATTTTATCGGTCGCTATATTATATTTTTCAGCCACAGTACTTATCCCGCTTACTTTTGGCGGTATATTGGCAATGCTCTTAGTACCCTTTAGCCGCTGGCTCGAAAACAAAGGCTTAAATAGGGGGCTGTCATCATTAGTAAGTTTGGTATTTTTCACATTGCTGGTGTGCGGACTAATTTTACTGCTACACTGGCAAATAGGCGACTTACTTAAAGATTTTTCCAAACTTCAGGAACAACTGGCTAAGCTGTTTGCTCGGGTTAAAGATTATGTGCGCTCACAATTTGGCATTACCACCAGGCAGCAACAACAAATACTTAAAGAACAACAGAGTGGCGGAATGGAAGCCGCAGCCGGCATGGCCATAGGTACACTCACCACAACGCTAAGTTTAATGGTAAGTACGGTATTGGTGCTGGTTTATGTGTTTTTGTTCCTGTACTTCCGTGCGCACTTTAAAAACTTTATACTGCGTTTAGTATCGGTACCTAACATGCCCGTTGCCGAAAAAGTAATGCATAAAGCCAGCCGGGTTACGCAGCAATACTTAAGTGGCCTGGGTATGATGATCGTAATGTTGTGGATCATGTACGGCATTGGGTTTACCATTGTAGGGATAAAAGGCGCTATATTTTTTGCCATACTTTGTGGAATACTTGAAATAGTACCTTTTGCCGGTAATATAACCGGCACCTCTATTACCGTATTGATAGCTTTTGCACAGGGCGGCAGTATAGATATGGTGATTGGCGTGCTTGTTACTTATGCCATTGTACAATTTACCCAAACCTATCTTTTAGAGCCCTTAGTGGTAGGCAACCAGGTAAACATTAATCCACTATTCACTATTTTAATTATTGTAATAGGCGAATCCATTTGGGGCATAGCGGGTATGGTGCTGGCTATACCGCTGCTGGGCATGTTTAAAGTAGTGTGCGACCATGTAGAGCCGCTTAAACCCTATGGTTATCTCATAGGCACACAAAGTGCTAAGGAGGATAAAAGTATTTTCAAAAAGATATTTGGCGGCAAAGACGGGGATTAAGCCAGCACTTCTTCCAGCACCTCGTGTGAGCGGATGTAGCCAAAACCTTCAACATGCAAGGCAAAATACTCAAGCAGGCGGGTAATGAGGTACCTGCGTTCATCATTGCTTAACTTAATGTTGCCTAAATCGTCAAAACCACGGTTAAGTAAGGTCTTAAAATTATGGGTATGAGGGGGCGACAAGTATAAGCTGCTTTCGGGCTTATAACGGGTAAACACGCCGTTGTGCATATCAAAATAATCGGTATCGGCAGCGGTGGCAAAGCCAGGATAAAAGCCCAGGTAGCGGGTTAAGCCTAATAAAAAAATCAAATGAAAATTGGCCAAACCTACTTTCAGATTGTCAAGCAATTCAATACTGTTAAACACATAGCCAAACAATTGCTCGTCGGCCGTTTGCTGCTTAATGGCCTTATATAGCACTTCGTTTAAAAATAGGGCTATGCTGCTTTTTACCACATCATATGGAATATGAGTAAGTAAGGGCAGGTTTTTTAACTCTTTAATGCGTTGCACCGAGCCTGTATTTTTGTAATACACCACTAAATCGAGCAGGTGAAGGGGCTGCAACATATTGCGCCCAATTTTGGCCCTTGGCTTTTTAGCACCATTAATAATGTATGATTGCAGCCCAAATTTTTCAGTAAAAATCTGAACAATGACGCTGGTTTCACCATAATCGGTTAACTTAAGCACTATACCCCTGGTTTTATGCAGCATGGCCTAACAGGTTTATGAGCTTAGGTAAAAAGATGATTATGCCCGTAATTAAAGCAAACAGAGCCGTAATAACTACGGCTGCGGCTGCTACATCCTTTACACGACCGGCTTTCTCATTATAATGGGGCGATACCAGGTCGGTCAGTGTTTCAATAGCCGTGTTCAGTAATTCTACCACCAGCACCAAGGTAATACACAGCATGATCCAACGCCATTCATTGCCTGATATTTTTAACCAGTAACCCATAAATACCGCAGTAAACATGGCTACTAAGTGTACCCGGAAATTAAGTTGGGTAATTGCCGCATAAGCTATACCCTTAAAAGCATACCCAAAGCTGCGTACAAGTTTATTAAAGCTGTTAGAAGCAGACGGTAAAGGCTTGGGTGCAGGCATATTTAAGTTGGAAAGTAATTTATATAATGCTAATAACTAAACTGATAATCTATAAATATTTATAAGTATAAATAGCAAAAAGCCTCCTAATAACTTAAGAGGCTTTTATTATATTTAATTAACCTGTATTACGCTTTTTGCAATACGTCGTTGATGGTTTTTTCCAGTTCTTCTAAATCAAAAGGTTTAGCCAGGTAGGTTTCGGCACCTGCATGATCAGCCAGGAGCTGAATATCGCTGTTTGCCGAGAAGTAAACCACCGGAATGCTTTTTAAACTTTCATCGTTTTTAAGGCTTTGTGTTGCCACTATGCCGCCAACGTCGGGTATCCAGTTATCCATTAAGATAACGCTGGGCATAATAGGCGATACTTTTTCAATAATGTTGTTGCAATCGATAAAGGTATGAACCTCCCAGCCTTGCTCTTCTAAAATATATGCGCAAATAGATAAGATATCTTCGTCATCATCAAAAATGACAATCTTCTTTGCATAATTGTTATCCATAGGAGTATTAAGTGTAGTAATACAAACTTACAATATATTTTGAGTTTGATTTTTAATTATTTATAAAATAATTATCTCATCTAAGAAAGTCAGGCTATCTAAACTAAGCAAGTACTCTTTCTGCCCATACTTTAAACTTAGCAAAAGTTTTGTTTGCGGCATCAACTACCTCATTTTGCTCATTGGCAGCGGTGGTTTGCTTATTCAGTGCATCTTTAAAAACATTCCACATGGTTTCGGTGTCGGGGCCATAACTATTAAAGAACGAAAGGCCTTTACCATCAGTAATATTCAGCTGCTGCGCTATCATTTTGCTGATGAATTTTCCACCCAGGGTTGAGCCTTCAATTACATAAAGCGCCGCTATGGCATGCAGAGGGCTATTTATGGTTGGCAATGCGGCTCCATTGGCAGTTTGCGGAGGTGTTCCACCTAAAGCTTCTATGTCATGTGCCAGCGATGCCGATTTGCGTCGCTGTTCATAATCGGGCAGCAGATTTCTGTCTAGGTGTTGGTCAATTTGCTTTTCTAAGCCGCCAAAATAGCTGTAAAATAAATGCAGCAGATCAATGTAATCTTGGGTTGTACGTATGGTCTTCATGCGGCCTACCAGCATTTTTTCTAATTGGTGATGGTTGGCTAAGGTGTCTTTTTTTAATATATCCGCGAGCATGTATTGGTTAAATAGATGTTTATGATTATTATAAAAGCGTATAAAAGCTCAAATAATTGCTTAAAAAGTTCTTAAAAGTAGATTTAATTACCGGCCCAACCTTCGCGGTCTAAACTGCGGAATTGTATGGCTTCGGCCAGGTGTTCTATTTGGATATCTTCGCTACCGGCAAGGTCGGCAATGGTGCGGGCCACTTTCAAAATTCGGTCATATGCCCGTGCCGATAGGCCCAGCTTTTCCATGGCTTTCTTCAACAGGTTTTGCCCGGCATCGCTTATCTTGCAAACTTCGCGTACCATTTTAGTGGTCATTTGTGCATTGGCATGCATTTCGGTTTCGTGGCCAAAGCGGGCAATTTGTATATCGCGGGCTTTGATCACGCGTTCGCGGATGCTTTCACTTTTTTCGGCTATGCGCTCGGAAGTCAGTTCATTAAAATTAACCGGCGTTACTTCCACATGAAGGTCTATCCGATCCAACAAAGGGCCCGATACCTTGCTCAGGTATTTTTGCACCACTCCCGGCGGACAAACACAATCTTTTTCAGGGTGATTATAATACCCGCAGGGGCAGGGGTTCATACTGGCCACCAGCATAAAGCTGGAAGGATAATCGACCGTAAACCTGGCGCGCGATATGGTTACCCGGCGCTCTTCCAGCGGCTGGCGCATTACCTCCAATACCGACCGTTTAAACTCGGGCAACTCATCTAAAAACAATACGCCGTTGTGCGCCAGCGATATTTCGCCGGGTTGCGGGTTTCCCCCACCTCCTACCAAAGCCACATCGCTAATGGTATGGTGCGGCGACCGGAAGGGCCTTGTAGTCACCAATGCATCGGCTGCGGCAAGCTTGCCGGCTACCGAGTGTATCTTGGTGGTTTCTAACGATTCCTGCAAGCTTAAGGGTGGCATAATGGAGGGCATGCGCTTGGCCAGCATTGTTTTCCCGGCCCCCGGCGGACCAATCAGGATGACGTTATGACCACCGGCTGCGGCAATTTCCAACGCACGTTTAATGTTTTCCTGGCCCTTTACCTCGCTAAAATCGCTGGCGTAGTTGCACAGGCTGTCGTAAAACTCTTCGCGGGTGTTTACTATAGTTCTTTCGAGGGAGGTATCGCCACTAAAAAAGCCTACCACTTCTTTAATGTTTTCAATGCCGTACACTTCCAAATCGTTCACAATAGCTGCCTCGCGGGCATTTTGCTTAGGAAGAATGAAGCCTTTAAAACCTTCTTTGCGGGCCTGAATGGCAATAGGCAGTGCGCCTTTAATGGGTTGCAGGCCACCGTCTAACGATAGCTCGCCCATGATAATGTACTTTTCCAGTTCGTCGCTTTGAAGCTGACCGCTGGCCGCCAGTACGGCGGTGGCAATGGTGAGGTCATACGCCGAGCCTTCCTTGCGTATATCGGCCGGGGCCATATTGACCACCACCTGCTGGCGCGGCATCTTGTAATTGCAGTTTTTCAGGGCCGATTCTATGCGGAAATAGCTTTCTTTAATGGCTACATCGGGCAGGCCCACAATAAAATATTTGGTGCCGGCAGCAATGTTTACTTCTACAGTAATGGTAGTAGCTTCAATACCGTAAACAGCGCTGCCGAAAGTTTTTACTAACAAGTTATTAAGGTTAATTATGAAGCTTTAAAGATATTAATTTATTGAACCCATTGCTTACGCCACTAAAACAAAAACAGTATAATACAGCGAGCGAGGCGCGTTTACAACTCCAAATACCACCCTCAACGTTCACGCCAAAAATGTCTGTTTATATTTATAAAACCTTAAAAAACTTCGTTTTTCTTCATTAAATTAGGTTTTTGCAGGCGCCAAAACGAGCTATCCTGGCCAAATTCAGCCCAAAAGTGTTCACGCATGAACACTTTTTAAACGGCTTATGAACGCTTTCGTGAACACTTTTACCGGAGTATTGCATGGAGAATAGTGGCATGTTAAAGTCTGTAGCAATTTATAGGAGTGGGCAAATGGCGAGCATTGCTGGTAAGCCATTTAATTTCATCTTAAAAACACTTACTCAGGTTTTTAGGTGTTGTGCATATAATTGAGTAGTAGCTGTAACCTATGAAGACTAACGTAATGTACTATAGCCTCAGGGTTTGGCTAACCAGTGTTATAATGTCGCCCATACTTGTGGAGCTTTACCTAACATGGCAAGACAATAGTGCTCCGGATAGTGAGCTGGCTCTGCTGATGCTGGTGTGGGGCAGTGCATGTTCTATTCCAAGCCTCATTGCATTGTGTTTGTGCTGTAATCATTTGGTACACCGCAGAGATACGGTAAAGGCCGTTAAGTTACCGCTCACCATTATTTCGGTAATACTAACCTATGCCCCATTTTGGGTTTTAAATGGCTTTAGCTTTGCTGATAATAGTACTGCTTCTATCTTTTTTATCCCTTATTGCCTTACAATTGTAGCAGGGATATGGTTTTATCAATTGAAGGGTGTTAGCGATGCGAGGTTGGAAGATGCCGCGAGTTAACAATATCTTCGGATAAGGCAAGTTGCCTAGTCTTAACCCGGCAACAACTGCAGTTATTGTGGCAGACCAAAGTTGGTGGACATAGTGGTTCGTAATATGGAGATTATCGGATAGCCAATTGAGTAGCGAGACGTTGAAAAATGCCGACAAGCCCTTTAAATTAATCTAAAAACACTTACTTAGGTACTCATATATTGTACATATCATTGAGCAGTACCATCAACCCATGAAGACTAACGTAATGTATTATAGCCTTGGCGTTTGGCTAACCAGTGTTGTTGTGGCGCCCATCATGGTAGTGCTTTACTATGCCTGGAAAGATCAGATGTCGCCCGATAGGGAATTGGTTCCGCTGATGCTGATGTATGGCGGTGCATTCTCTATTCCGAGTCTCATTGTACTTGGCTTATCCTGCAATTATTTAGCACACCGCAGAGATACCGTAAAGGCACTTAAGATACCACTAACTATTATTTCGGTAATACTCACCTACGCCCCCTTTTGGGTTTTAAATGGCTACAGCTTTACCGATAGCAGTGGCACCGTTTCCATGTTCTTTTCGTCTTATTGCATTACTATAGTAGCAGGGATATGGCTTTATCGGTTAAAGGGTGTTGGTGATGCAAGGGTGGAAGATACCGCAAGTTAAGGCAGACTAAAGTCTGCGGGCATAGTCGTCCGAAGTCTGGAGACTTCGGACAGCGGGTGAAACTACATCCATAGTAATTTACTGGATTTTGGCCTTAAAGCAGAAATACAGCTCGGAAGCTTATCGGTTGGATATGAATATATTCGTCGTACTAACCTAACAAGGCACTTGGGTCAACTTTCAGATCTAATGGGCTAATTCACTACAAAATAAAAGATGGTCTCTTTCTTACGGGGGCATTCGGCAGGAACTTTCTTCCAATTAATAATCTTATCACTACAATTGGCATAAACTGGGGTATTTCAAATGGAAAAGAAAACATTGATAGTATGTGAAAAAACTATAGTTACATACGAAGTGTGCCCCCAACTTAGTATTATTTGATTTCTAGTACACCATTCAACTGTGGTCGGTGCGTTATCCTTTAGACTAGCAAAGCAAAAATAGAGTAAAGAACTTGCTTTGCCAGTCTAAAGGATAACACCTACCGCAAGCTTCAAAAAAAAAGCTGATGAAAGCAATTTTGTTAGAACCACTTTCACCAGCTTTATACAAGCAATGCTTTCTTTACCTTGTTATTTACGAATAACGTTTACAATAAAGTCCCACCAGATACTTCAATGCGTTGGCCGTTAATCCATCGGGCGTCATCGGTACATAAAAATGCAACTACGCCGCCAATATCATCCGGCAAACCCACCCGGCCTAAAGCTGTCATGCTAGCTACTTGTGCATTAAGGTCTTTATTGTCGCGCACGTGGCCACCGCCAAAATCGGTTTCTATGGCACCCGGTGCCACTACATTGGCTGCAATTTGGCGCGGACCCAGTTCTTTTGCCAGGTATTTGGTTAGCACCTCAATGGCTCCTTTCATGGAGGCATAAGCCGAAGAACCAGCAAAGGCAAAACGCGCCAAACCGGAGGAAATATTGATAATGCGGCCACCATCGTTTAAAATGGGTAGTGCTTTTTGCGTTAAAAAGAAAACGCCCTTATAGTGAATATTTAATGCCGTATCAAACTGCTCTTCGGTTGTTTCGGCAAAAGGCGCATATAGTGCCGTGCCAGCGTTATTAATTAAAAAGTCAAAGTTGTCCGCATCAAAGGTTTCTTTCAATGCTGCTTTTAACTGGCTAAAGAAAGTATCAAAAGTATTTGTACTGCCTGCGTTTAATTGTAGGGCAACAGCTTTGGCGCCGGCAGCCTCAATTTCGGCCACCACCTTGTCTGCCTCTTCTTTGTTGCTGTTATAGGTCAGCACTACATCAATGCCTTTTTTGGCAATATTAATTGCCATATTTCTGCCAAGTCCGCGGCTGCCGCCGGTTACCAATGCTATTTTGTTGTTCGTTGTCATTATTTATTTTTGATTAATTAACAAAACAAAGGTCGGCCTAAAGCAGCTTTGCAAAATTGCAAGCTTCAATCTAAAGTTTGCAAAATTCAAACATTGGTTTAAGAACGAAAAGAAAGTGGCGAGCCGGCAGTTTGCTTTTTAAAGAAGTTAGAAAAATGAGACACTTCTTCAAAGCCCAGCGAGTAAGCAATTTCAGATATATTCCATTCGGTTTGCTTCAGCAAAATTTTTGCTTCCTGTAATACGCGGTTGCCAATAATTTCTGTAGTGGTTTTACCGGTACTTTCTTTCAATACCTTATTGAGGTGATTAACATGAATGGCCAACCTATCTGCATAATCTTTTGCTGTTCGTAGCTTAAGCTTTTGTTGCGGCGATTCAATGGGGAACTGCCTTTCCAGTAACTCTATAAATAACGACGAAACACGTGCAGAAGCATTGCTCGCTGTATAGGAGGTAATTACAGGCTGCAGTTTCTGTCCGTAATGGATCAGTTCAATTACGTAGTTACGTATCAGGTCATATTTATAAATATAATCTGAAATGATCTCCTTTTTTATCTTACTGAAAATTAAAGCGATCTCTTCTGCTTCCTGCGCAGTGATCTGAAAAACCGGGTAACCTCCTGCTTTAAAAATAGGCAGATCATCCAGCACCAGGCCGCTTTTATTCTTGATAAGAAATGCATCAGTAAAAACACAAAAAGTACCCGATAAGCCTTCATCTTTAGGCACCCAGTGATAGGGCACTTTAGGTGTAGCAAACAGTAAAGCACTCTCTTCAATATCAATTACTTTATCAGCATACTCGGCCTGGCTTCTGCCGCTAATGAGGCTAATTTTATAGTAAGCCCTCCGGTTGTACGGCATAACTGCTTTTTGTTTAACCTCCTCCATGGTTTCAGCAATATCGAACACGTTAAAATGGCCAATCTCTTTGTTAATGCCCGGCGGCAAAAGCGTACTGATCTCTTTACCGGTATAAACGGCGGCTTGCTCGTAAAACTCATTAAGCGAGGTGCCTTTAATAGCTTTCATGATATTGATTTTTTACAAAAATCAAATATAAGAATCAGGAGTAGTAATTTGAATGGTGATTAGTAGTTTGCAGCAAGCCGTAGCCCTTCTAATGAAAACCTGGTTAACTGTGCATACTGCCCGTACGATAAAAATTCTCACCAACGTTTCAAAACATTTTATCTACGTAACGCCACTCACTATCCTAAAGGATACCGGTTTCCTTTAGGATAGTACCCTGTTTTTAAAACAATGGTTACTTACGTTTGCTTAAACATCAAAAGCAAATAAATGAAAATTCTACATCTAATATCAAGTCCGCGGGGCGAGGCATCTTTCAGTATTAAGCTGGGCAACGCACTTGTAGAAAAATTACAGGCAGCTAATCCAAACAGTACGGTAAAAGTGCATAGCTTAATTAAAACACCGTTTCCTCACCTGGAAGAGGCACATTTGAATTCCTTTTTTACCCCGGTTGAAAGCCGTACGCCAGAGATGCTGGAAGCCGTAAAACATTCTGACGACGCCATTGCCGAATTACAAGATGCCGATACCATAGTTATTGGCGTGCCTATGTATAACTTTGGTATTCACTCTACCTTAAAAGCCTGGATAGATCATATTGCACGTGCAGGCATTAGTTTTCGCTACACCGAAAAAGGCCCTGAAGGCTTAATTAAAAACAAAAAAGTTTACCTGGCTATCTCTACCGGTGGCATTTATAGCGAAGGACCTATGAAATCATTTGATTTTACTGAACCTTATTTAAGAAGCGTATTAGGTTTTTTAGGAATGACGGATATTACCGCCTACCGGGTTGAAGGCGTAAACATGCCGCAGTTTAAAGATAGTGCGCTTGAGAAAGGCATTAACAGCATCGAGATTTAAGCGACACTGCATTTCAAAAAAACAACAAAGCCGGATGATCTATAGATCATCCGGCTTTGTTGTTTCATCCCTCAACACACTATTGTGTTACGGCCTCAATATCTTCCCTGTTGTTTTCTTTAGCGTAAAGCTCTTCTACCAATACCATAATAATGGCCAGCATAGGCGTAGCTAATATTATACCCAAAGCACCCGATAGCGTACCCATTAACAGCTGACTGATGATGAGCAGCGCAGGCGGCAGGTTAATCATTCGCCGTTGTATGGTTGGGGTTATTACATTGCTTTCCAGCGTTTGTATGAGGATGTATAGTGCCGCTACTATAATGGCTGTTTGCGTACTATCTACCAATCCTAATAAAACGGCAGGCACCATAGCCATAATAGGGCCAAAGTTGGGTATAAAATTAAGGATGCCTGCAATAACAGCTAATGCCAGTGCCATGGGTATTCCAATAATGGTTAAGCCCGTAAACGATAATACCGCAATAAGGATCATGGCGAGTATCATACCCTTAAGCCAGCCTTTAAGCACCTGGCTTAGGCGGTCAATAATTTGGCGGGCCTT
>Ga0265780_10007374_pt1 | contig 13526 bp, 6 predicted proteins | sample P1T30metagenome_FD_192432 | JGI IMG/M metagenome (GOLD analysis project Ga0265780, IMG submission 192432) | Plant litter microbial communities from East Loma Ridge, Irvine, California - P1 T30 | ecosystem: Environmental > Terrestrial > Plant litter > Unclassified | place: USA: California... | reverse complement strand
CTAACGTGAGTGTACGGCTAAATGATGGGTCGGGCAACTTCACCCCTCCGGCCAACAACCCGCAGGTGACCGTAGGGAATGCTCCCTACAGCGTGGCGCTGGGGGATGTGGATGGGGATGGGGATCTGGACTTTGTGACCGCGAATGGGAGTGACGACAACGTCAGTGTGCGGCTCAATGGGCCAATTCCTCTCACCCTTACCCTCACCGGGGTGGCGGCTAGTCCTAATCCCGTCTGTGCGGGTCAAGCCCTCTCGGTGACGGCCAGTGTGGGCAACTTCACCACCAGCTACAGCTACACCCTCTCGAACGGCAGCACCGCCATCACCGGCACGGGCACCACCCCCGCCTTTAGTCGGAGCCTGACAGCGGGCGGCTCAGGGGTGCAAAACTTCACCCTGACGGTCAGTAGCGACGGACAGGGTGCCACGGCCACCACCTCCGTGACGGTCAATGCCGCCCCCACGGCCAGTCTGGTCAGCAGTGGTACGCTCAGTTGCGGAGTAAGCAGCGTGACGCTTACCGCATCGGGCGGGGGCACCTACCGCTTCAGCAACGGAGCCACCCAAGTCAATGGAGGCAACACCGCCACGGTGACCACGGCGGGTCTGTACTCGGTGACGGTAACGGGCTCCAACGGCTGCTCGGCCATGGCCAGCACCAGCGTCACTACCGGTCAGCAGGCTCCTTCGGTGAGCATCAGCGCCAGCCGCACGGCCCTGACCTGCGCCAGTCCAACCGTCAGCCTGACGGCCGTGGGCACGGGATCGGTGCGGTGGAGTACGGGCGAGACCAGCCCCAGTATCTTGGTGAGTGCTGCTGGGACCTACTCGGTGACTCTGACCAGTGGCAGTAGCTGTTCGGCCACCGCCAGCGTCACCCTCCAGGAAGATCTGACTCCGCCCACCAATGCCAGCCTCAGTTCGGGCACACTGAGTTGTAGCCAAACCAGCCTGACCCTGACAGCCTCGGCCAGTGGCGGGGTGAGCTATCGCTTCAGTAGCGGCACACCCGTGGGCGTGGGTCAGGTGGTGGTGACCACAGCGGGTGTCTACTCGGTGACCATCACTGGGGCCAATGGCTGTAGTACGGTGGCCCAGGCTACCGTCAGTGGGACGGTCGGAGAGCCGCTGGCGTTCGTCCAGCAGCCAGCCTCGGCGTCAAGCGTGGCGCCGGGAGCCAGCGTCACCACCACCGTTTCGGTGAGTGGAAGCGGCCCGCTGAGCTACCAATGGTACAAAGACAACCTCGCCACGCCGGTGAATGGACAGACCAGTGCGACCCTATCCTTGCCCAACGTTCAGCTGGCCGATGCGGGGAGCTACTCGGTGGTAGTGACAGGAAGCTGTGGCATCGGAACGCCAACCAGTCTGACGTCCACGGCCTTTGCCTTGCAGGTTACCCCCAATCCGCTCGTGGTCAGTCTAACGGCTGATCCGGCTAGTTTGCTGACGAGTGATGTTACGAGTTTATCGGCGACGGTCTCGGGGGGTACGCAGCCGTATAGCTACCGGTTTCAGGGCCCTGGGGTAATTAGTCCGTTGGGCTCGACGGCGCGGGTGACGAACCTGCCGGTGGGGGTGCGAAGTTTCACGGTGGTAGTCAGTGATGCCACTAGCCCGGTAAGTCTGACGAGCTCGGCGACGGTGAGTGTGACGGTGAGTGCTGCCAACACGGCCCCCATGGTGGCCAGCGCCGTCAGCAGCCAGACAGCCACGGTGGGCCAGAGCTACAGCCTGAATTTGGCCAACACCTTTTCCGACCAACAGACACCCAACAGCCTGACGCTCTCAGCCAGTAGTCTACCGGCCGGTTTGAGCTTGGTAGGTACAACCCTCTCGGGCACCCCATCGCTGAGCGGAGTGAGCAACATAACGGTGACGGCCACTGACCCGGGCAGCCTGACGGTGAGCACCAGCTTCACCATCACGGTGAGTCCGGCCCCGGTGGTCAACACGGCCCCCACGGTAGCCAACGCCATCAGCAGCCAGACAGCCACAGTCGGTCAGAGCTACAGCATCAGTCTGGCCAGCACCTTTACCGACCAGCAGACACCCAACAGCCTGACGCTTTCGGTGAGTGGTCTACCCGCGGGCCTAAGTTTAGTCGGTACGACGCTTTCGGGCACACCTTCGGTGAGTGGCGTGAGCAGTATAACGGTGACGGCCACTGACCCGGGCAGCCTGACGGTGAGCACCAGCTTCACCATCACGGTGAATCCAGCCCCGGTAGTCAACACGGCCCCCACGGTAGCCAACGCCGTCAGCAGCCAGACAGCCACCGTCGGTCAGAGCTACAGCCTGAATTTGGCCAGCACCTTTACCGACCAGCAGACGCCCAACAGCCTAAGCCTCTCGGCCAGTGGTCTACCCGCGGGCCTAAGTTTAGTCGGTACGACCCTCTCGGGCACCCCATCGGTGAGTGGCGTGAGCAGTATAACGGTGACAGCCACTGATCCGGGTAGTCTGAGTGCCAGCACCAGCTTTGTACTGACGGTGAGCCCGGCCCCGGTGGTCAACACGGCCCCCACGGTGGCCAACGCGGTCAGTAGCCAGACGGCCACCGTGGGCCAGAACTACAGCCTGAATTTAGCCAGCACCTTCACCGACCAACAGACGCCCAACAGCCTAAGCCTCTCGGCCAGTGGTCTACCCGCGGGCCTAAGTTTAGTCGGTACGACCCTCTCGGGCACCCCATCGCTGAGTGGGGTGAGCACGGTCGTTCTGACGGCCACTGACCCGGGCAGCCTGACGGTGAGCACCAGCTTCACCATCACGGTGAGTCCAGCTCCGGTGGTCAACACGCCCCCTACGGTGGCCAACGCCATCAGCAGTCAGACGGCCACGGTGGGTCAGAGCTACAGCATCAGCCTGGCCAACACCTTTACCGACCAACAGACACCCAACAGCCTAAGCCTCTCGGCCAGTGGTCTACCGGCCGGTTTGAGTCTGTTGGGCACAACCCTCTCGGGCACACCTTCGCTGAGCGGGGTGAGCACGGTGGTGGTGACGGCCACTGACCCGGGTAGCCTGACGGCCAGCACCAGCTTCGTGCTGACGGTGAGTCTAGCCCCGGTTATCAACACAGCCCCCACGGTAGCCAACGCCATCGGCAGCCAGACAGCCACCGTCAGTCAAAGCTATAGCCTGAATTTGGCTAACACCTTCACCGATGAGCAGACACCCAACAGCCTGACGCTCTCGGCCAGTGGCCTACCAGCGGGACTAAGCCTGGTGGGGACAACGCTCTCGGGCACGCCCTCAGTGAGTGGGGTGAGCACAGTAGTAGTAACGGCCACTGACCCGGGTAGCCTCTCGGTGAGCACCAGCTTCACCATCACGGTCAGTCCCGCTCCGGCGACGACAACCGCCCTGCGGGTGCTGCACCGGGACGTGGACAACTACGCCGACAATAACGCCGTCCAGCCCATGCTTCAGCTGGTCAACGAGGGCACGGGCAGCCTGCCCCTGTCGGCCATCACCCTGCGCTACTACCTGACCCTGGAGGGCAACAGTGCCCTGAGCGTGCTCTCCATCAACTACGCCCAGCTGGGGGACCAGAATGTCAGACTGCGCTACGTGCCGCTGAATCCGGCCCGCCAGGGGGCCAGTGGCTACGTGGAGTACAGCTTCACGGCCGAGGCCGGGAGTCTGGCCGCGGGGGCCAACTCGGGTTCTATTCAGAGCTACTTTGCCAAGGGTGACTACTCGGCCCTCAATGAGCTGGACGACTACTCCTACGCCACAGTACGGGACCAGCTACTAGCCAACCCCCGCATCACGGCCTACGCCAACGGCGTGCTGGTCTGGGGTCAGGAGCCCGGTACCGGACCCGGTCCCTGCCCCACCATCAGCCTCACCGCCAGCAACAATGGAACGCTGAGCTGCAGCCAGCCGAGTCTGCTGCTGACGGCTAATGGCGGACAAACCTACGTGTTCAGCAGCGGCACCACCCCCGTGAGCGCCAACCAGGTCTCGGTCAGCAGCGAAGGGCTTTACTCGGTGAAGGCGACCTCGGCCAACGGCTGCGTCGATGTGGCCAGCGTGCGGGTCGCGGCCTCGGCGACGCTGCCCACCCCCGACTTCACTACCCGGGGTAACGCGGCCCTCGCCGACGGGCTGACCAGTGTGACGGCGGCCCAGAACAGCCCCCTGGTTCGCTTTGGTGCGCCCAACTGCAGCGGCACGCTGAGCTGGAGCGGTAACGGGCTCAGCGGCACCGGCGTCCTGGATGCCCCGACGGCCAGCCCGGGCGTGTTCGTCTACCAGGCCACCTGCCGCGTCGGCAACTGCGTGAGCGGTCCGGCCAGTGTGACGGTGAGCGTCATGGAGGCCCCGGTCAACCGGCCGCCGGTGGCGGTGGCCAACGCGGATCAGGTCGCCACCGTTGGTGTACCGTTCACCTACACGGTCAACGCCTTCACCGACGAGCAGCTGGCCAGCCTGGTCTACTCGGCCAGCCTGGTACCAGCCAACGGCTTGCGTTTCGATCCGGCCACGCGGGTGCTTTCGGGTACGCCATCGGTGAGTGGGGTGAGTACGGTCACCATCACGGCTACTGATCCCGGCAACCTGACGGCCAGCACGAGCTTTACCATCACGGTGAGTCCGGCCCCGGTGGTAGTGACTCCGCTGGCCCTAAGTTTGACGGCCAGTCCGACGCAGCTTCTGACGAGTGGCAGCACGAGTCTGTCAGCGACGGTGTCGGGGGGGACAACGCCCTACCGCTACGTCTTCACGGGGCCGGGCACCATCACCCAAACCTCGGCCAGTACTACCGCTTCGGTGTGGGGCCTGAGTGCGGGCGTGCAAACCTTTACGGTGGTCGTCAGCGATGCCACTAGCCCGGTGAGTCTGACGAGTTCGGCGACAGTGAGTGTGACCGTGAGTGCGGCCAACACGGCGCCCACGGTGGCCAGCGCCATCAGCAGCCAGACGGCCACGGTGGGTCAGAGCTACAGCATCAGCTTAGCCAGTACCTTCACCGACCAGCAGACACCCAACAGCCTGACGCTCTCCGCCAGTGGTTTGCCCGCGGGCCTGAGCCTGGTGGGCACAATCCTCTCGGGGACCCCCTCGGTGAGTGGGGTGAGCACGGTGGTGGTAACGGCTACTGATCCGGGTAGCCTCTCGGCCAGCACCCGCTTCACCATCACCGTCTCCCCCGCTCCGGCGACGAGGACCGCCCTGCGGGTGCTGCACCGGGACGTGGACAACTACGCCGACAACAACGCCGTGCAGCCTACGCTCCAACTGGTCAACGAGGGGACAGACCCGCTGCCCCTGTCGACCATCACCCTGCGCTACTACCTGACGGTGGAAGGAGCCACGCCCCTGAGTGTGCTCTCGATCAACTACGCCCAGCTGGGGGACCACAACGTCAGGCTGCGCTACGTGCCGCTGGACCCGGCCCGGCAGGGGGCTAGTGGCTACGTGGAGTATAGCTTCACCCCCGAAGCGGGTAGTCTGGCTCCGGGGGCCAACTCGGGCAACATCCAGAGCTACTTCGCCAAGGCCGACTATTCGTTTCTCAACGAGCTGGACGACTACTCCTACGCCCCGTTGCGGGATCAGCTGGTGGCTAACCCCCGCATCACGGCCTACGATAACGGCGTACTGATCTGGGGCCAGGAGCCCGCATCGGGTGCCCGGCGGCAGGCGGTTGCGGAACCGGTGCCCCCCTTGACGGTGACCCTGCTGGGCAACCCGGTGCGGGAGGACAGGGTGTCGTTTGTGGTCAGCGGCGCGGGAGCGGCCCCGCTCCAGTTGCAGCTGACGACCCTGCAGGGGCGGGTTCTGGATCAGCAGCAGGTAGTGAGTCCACAGGCCACCGATCAGTACCAACTCTCCCTGGGTGGTCAGTCGGCGGGAGTGTTCCTCTTGCAGGTGAGCAGCTCTACCCAGCGCCAGACGGTGAAGGTGGTGAAGGCCGACTAGATTATCTTTTGTACACGCATCAAAACAGCAACGTCCGTAATCTGGACGTTGCTGTTTTGATTTGGCGTAGGGAAGAAAGTGCTACTGATGGACCTTTTTCTGAACGTGGGGTAGGAGAGGGTGCACAAGGCGAAAAGTGGCTTTCTGATGATTAGAAAATCCGTACACTTTTCTTGTTAAGTTAATAGCATAGTTTTCTGCTTTTCCTGGCCAATTGTAACCGACGCAACTAGTTTAGTGGACAATTATTAGTTGCTATCTCTAGAAAAAGGAGATATTATTTTATTCGTTGACCATTTCATATCCAAAAGATCATGAAGTTCGGTTACGCCCGTGTCTCTACCCATGAGCAAATCCTCGATCTACAAATCGATGCGCTAAAAGCGGCTGGTTGCGAACGCATCTACCAGGAAAAAGCCAGCGGCAGCAAGGCTGAACGACCCGAACTGATACGAATGCTTGATCAGCTAAGGACAGGGGATACGGTCGTTATTTGGAAACTTGACCGACTAGGCCGATCACTAGCTCATCTCATCAAACTGGTCAGCGATCTGGAAGAGCAAGGTGTAGGGCTGCTCAGTTTAAATGACCCTATTGACACCACGACGCCACAGGGGCGGCTTGTCTTTCGCATTTTTGCTAGCCTAGCCGAGTTTGAGCGGGATGTAATCCGTGAGCGCACTATGGCTGGCGTAGCCTCAGCGCGTCGACGGGGACGGTTACTGGGCCGTCCAAAGGGCTTGACTAAACAGTCCGAGCAAAAAGCCCGGCTGGCAGAGAGTCTTTACAAAGATCAAAATTTCTCTGTCGAGCAAATTGCCCATGAACTGCATATATCGAAGACCACTTTATACAAATATCTCCGGCATCGGGGTGTTCCTATTGGTATACCTCCTAATTAAGTCGTGCAGGATAGTCTACTACTCTCAATTCCGCAAACATTTCTCCACTTCCGGCAAAATCGCGGTCCGTTTACTCACTCAAATTTTGATCTTGATGCTACTAGTACATTAGCCAAACAATTGTTATTGATCGTATACTCTTTACAGTAAATGCTGTCGTTCTCCTGACCCTTCCCTTGAACAACTTCATGGCCGTTACGCCTTTAACCTTGTCATTGATCTCCTCTTTGTCATAGAGTTCAGTATTACGTAGCCCTGCCAGAAGCAGGTCAACGACATGTCGAAACTTCTTTTCGTGCCTAGGATCTCGCTGAATGTAGGCTAAAATAGTGTCTACGTTCTCCGCATCCGCTGCTATACACCATACACCGACGACCCTCGTCTGACTTCATGAATATAACGGCTTCTCGCTTTACATAATTAAACAGATGCTTAATTATGTAGATAAAATTGACGAAATACATTAGGTGGATTCCATTTCATCTATTTCTGCCAATCTGAATTACAAAGTGAAAAGTTGTAAACTGGCTTTAACCAGAGAGGATGTTCGAGACTCAATATCGTCAGCCGACCAGCTTTCTTTTTGCGCCAACGCCTGGTTAAGAAAAAGACCGTTCCCGTAGCCTACATGATGGCCTTTTTTGTCTTTGCGATCCCGTTTGTCGGTAAATGGAAGGTTACTAAGGGAACTGTTATAACCTGAAATAGTAAGATTGCCTAGCTTATGAGCAAGGGAATCCTGTACTTGCTGAGCGGTGACCGCATCACCGGATCCGATCATGCTAATCCAGTCGGCAGGGAGGTTTTTGCCCTGTGGCAGAATATGTTCGATGGTCCAAACGTACTGGCCACTTTCCAAACGCCGCCATAGGTCAGTGTTAGTTTCCTGCGTTTGATGATGTTGCTCTATGCTGCATAATAGAAAGCGGGCCGCATCAACGTTGTCCTGATAGATATTTCCGCTAAGTTTTTGGGTAAATATTTCGTCAGACACGTACCAGGCAGGTTGGCGCAGGAATGATTGAACAACGCCAGCAGTAGGCATCTGATCTTGTTGGCGACACCAGTCGATTAACTCAATAAAGAGTCTGTCCAAACTACGTGTGGGGGGCGTATCAGTGATATTTCTTCGAACGAAAAAGGTAACCAGCAACCGAATAATGGCTGCCAGCTCCGAAGGAGCAAGCGTTGGATACGTAGCGACAAGAAAGAGCAGAAAAGCCTGCGACGTAACACCGCCAATCCGTTGCAAATCAAATAACTCAGCCGTCACTGCGGACGAGTTATCAGGATGATCAGGCCGAATTAAACGACTGTACAGCTTTGACTTTTCGTAAAGATCATCAAAAATCTGCTTTACGTCAGCGTCTATAAGCTGCGAGTAAATCATCAGAATATTTGACCGGGTTGCGGTAGAAAAGCCCTTTAAAATGACTTCAGGCCGAAATTTGAATGCATTGTAGTAGTGCCGCAGGTATCGTTGCTGAGTAGCGGGGTCGTCAGTCAGATTATCAAGTAGCCTAGTCCAGCGGTCGAAGTTTTGGTCGAGTGTGTTGATATGCTGCTTTTCCAGAACATCGAGTAATTTATTTTTGATCAGGTCGAGCGCTGATAGAGGCTCTCCCCGGTTATTAAGGGTTTCAAAGAGGGTGAACGCATCGGAGTGGTTACTGACTTCAATTTTGACCATTGACGCAGCATTCAGTTTCTCCAGCAGATTTAGAACTGCTGGGCTATCGAACCTTGAATTACGTTCCTCATCGAGTTCATTTAGTCGATTAAGAAAATACTGGTAGGCCCTGTAAATACGCCGTTTGCCAATGTTAGCCAGCTTGTCAACATCCCTTTTCAGTAATCCTGCCTGATGTAATACGTACTCATAATCCGATAAATTTTTGCCCTGCATGGATGGTTCGAGTCGGGAGGTGTTCGGGCTGTTTTTCTGAACTAGCTTGTTTCGTATACCAGCCATTTCAACCCGGATATCATCATCGTCCTGATCCGCATTCTGCTTTAACCAACTGTAAATAGCCGTGTACAAAATTGAGGTTGTTGTGACACGCTGCTGCCCGTCTACTAGTTCAAGTCGTAACGTCTGGAGCACATCCGTACTGTGGTTGATGCAAATGATTGACCCCAAAAAATGCCCTTTATCTCCTTCGGCAACATCATCGAATAGGGACTCCCAATGGCGTTGCTGCCAGACGTATTCACGCTGGTATTTAGGTATAGTATATTTGATGTTTTGGTCGGGATTGAAGAGGACAGAGAGTGGATAGTGATTGGCTGATTGAATCATAATCTTGAAAACAAGGGAGGAATTTAATTGAGTAAGTACTGATAATCGCTTAGGTAGGCATCCATAGAAAAGGTCTTAGCGGTTGTCGCTTTACAAAACTCGCCTAACCAAGTACCCACCCGTGCCTGCTGCTTGTCGATATGTAGGGTATTGGTGGAATGTGTAGCGTAGTCGGTGGCTATGTTGAAAACAGCGTAGGCCGTCGGTCCCATTTCTGACCATTATTTAGTTTTCAGTCGCTCGATGTCCTTTTGAAATAATACCAAGCGGTCTGTTTCTTTCTTGCGTCTTTCAAAGTTTTTTGTCTCGATATCGAACCGTGCATCTATAATCCGAGCGCACAGGGCCAGCACGTACTTATCGACAACCGGATAGCTTTTGAGTTGCTGCATCCACTCGATAAATGAGTTGTGCAGGCGACTCATCCGGCCATCATTTGCCAACTGTTTCTCAATGGCATCGATGTTCAACAGTCCCTTTGTATGGGTGTAGGCAAACGTGATGGTCTCCTTTTCGAAGATTACGCCATTGTCGCATAATTTCCGGCAAAACCCCAGCTCAAAAATTAGTTTTCGGGTGCGATTGTAACTGTTGGTTACCCGAATAAAAGGCAGGTATACTTCTTTTGCCCCCAGATTGACCTCGTAATTTTTGTCGATGATATCAATATGGCAGAAAGACTTTGTCTCTGGATAAATTAGATTGAATACATCCATCGACTCCATATCGACTGTGTTGAAAACACGCTGGTAGACGGATTTGGCTATGGTTAAAGCATCCTTATTGGTCAACAACTGGTAGTTGTCTGTAACCACACAGTAAACTGTTTTATAACTGGGATCGTGGGGAAATCCCGCAATTGCCTTGAAATTATTTATTGGAGTAGTTGTTCCGGCTAAATAAATTGGCTCCAGAGCGACCGGAAAGAGTAGGGCACTTAAGTCTATTTTACGTTTATGTGTTCGCGGAAATAGTTCAGATTGCGTCATCCTGTGAATACTGGTCTTGATTAGGAAATTGCTATACTGTTACTGGATGCTATATACTCAGCCTCAATTACACTAAACGTCGGGTTGCAATGCCTCGTTGGAGATCGTACAAATGGCCGTGTTTGTAAAAAGTACCAATGGTGATTATTACAACGTAGCTTGCCGAACCCATTCACGGACTGTGTGACGTGAACACTTTAGACTTCGAGCTATCTCAATCTGTTTGGCTCCTTCGGCAATTCGCCTCTTGATGTAAGTATCGTGTTGCTTTAAGATTGGATTCTTTTTCTTGCTCCCAACCGGACGGCCCAACGTTTTCCCTTCTGCTTTGAGCCGGGCAAGTGATTCTTTGGTGCGTTGTGAGGTGAGGTTACGTTCGATTTCGGCAGCCAGCCCAAATGCAAATGCCAGTACCTTTGAGTTAATGTTATCACCTAGTTCATAGCCCTCTTTAATAGCGAATACCGTTACATTACGCTCCATACAGAGGTTCAGGATACTCATTATTTGCATAAGGTTTCGGCCAAGCCGTGAGAGCTCAGTTACAATCAATAAATCAGTTGATTTAAGCGATTTAAGCAGTTTGCTTAGCCTCCGTTCGTCCAGCCGACGGGTAGCACTGATTGTTTCCTCCACCCAACTATTGACAGTGATAGAGCGGAATTCTGCAAATCGCTCAATTTCATGCCTTTGATTAGCCGTGGTTTGCATCGTTGTACTTACGCGAGTGTAGGCGTATACCATATTGTTGAGAATGTATGAAAGATTGCTGCGTTTATTATAGACACCGCTCAGCGCGACCGGCTGGTAGCCGAAGACCCTCGCAGTGCGGAGGTGATCAAGCCCATTCTGCGGGGCGAAGACGTTAAGGCCTATGTGCCACAATGGGCAGGATTATGGTTAATTACTACATTTCCTTCTTTGCGATTATCAATTGACGATTACCCAGCTCTAAAAAAATACCTAACTAATTACAGGAATGTTTTGGAGCCCAAGCCCCGCCATTTCGAAGGCAAATGGGAAGGACGTAAGTCAGGTTCATACAAGTGGTTTGAAACGCAGGATCCAATTGTTTATCACGATGATTTTTTAAAGCCAAAAATCATCTATCCCAATATGACCAAGTACATGCCGTTTGTATATGACAAAGACCGGTTTTTCACAAACCAAAAGTGCTTCATTATCACTGGGAATGACTTAGGCTACTTAACTGCTTTTTTTAACTCTCGAATGTTCCGCTTTACATTTAAAGAATACTTCCCTGAATTATTAGGAGACACTCGTGAGTTAAGCAAAGTATTTTTTGAAAATGTCACTGTAAAACCAGTAAGTTCTGATATCAGCGAAATTTTTTCGGGTTTAGTTGAAGAGATTCAGCAGTTAAAGAAACAACGAAAGCCAACGATCGATATAGAGAATGAGATAGAAAGTCGTCTAGCCACTTTGTATGATCTATCCGATGGTGACCAAGGGATTATTGGGTCTAATGAGTACAATTAGGGTAGAAATTTGGATTGGATGATGAATCGGTCCTCCTGACTTAACTCATACAAGTCAAAAATTCGCTCGTCTATTTCAGCTTCAAGTGTAATAGTGGACTGTCCGAGTTGTTTTTCGTTGATGATTGATTCTAGTTTTTTTTCATACCAGCTTTCATCAGAGATAGCTTTTATTGGCACAGTCTCAAAAAAAACTTTTCGGACTTCTCTGGACTCACCAAGTAACTCAGGAAAATATTCCTTAAAGGCGAATTTGAACAATTTTGAGTTTAATAAAGCAGTGAGATAGTTAAGCCAATCGCCTGTTAGAATGAATGCTTTATCGTTTATAAAAAACCGGTCTTTATCATATACAAACGGCATGTACTTGGTCATATTGGGATAGATGATTTTTGGCTTACAGAACTCATCAACATAGGCGCAATTGCGAAGATTAGTCCAATGGTCGCCCTTATCTTGCCGCTTTCTTAATGTTTCTGAAAATTGGCTTAACCATTTGTAAATAGCTCTATAATCCCTTTCAATATCAACAGGTTTGATACCTTTAGACCTAACTCCATTATGGCTATTAATTAACCATAATCCTGCCCATTGTGGCACATAGGCCTTAACGTCTTCGCCCCGCAGAATGGGCTTGATCACCTCCGCACTGCGAGGGTCTTCGGCTACCAGCCGGTCGCGCTGAGCGGTGTCTATAATAAACGCAGGATTATAACCTGTCTTTATCCCATAGTTTATCCGTATATTCCACTTCTTGAGCGGAACACCCTGCATCTCAATACGTCTAATTAAGTCGTATTCATTCTTGTTGTAAGCGATCCAGCTGTTTTCGCCCGGATGATCAATTTCAATTTGATTGACCGATACGTAAGCCTGTAGCGAAGTTTGAGGTTTGTAGTCGCTGTTAATGCGACAAATCGTTAACTGAGTCTCAGGTGTTTTCTTTGCAGCCAGCAGAATGTTAGTATAAGTGGTTGCTGTTTCAAACACTTGTGCCATGCCAAAATCGACAACCTGTTTTGTATGGTATTTAGCCGCGAAATGCTTGCGTGTCACCCGGCCGTAATCCGTACGCATCCATTTATTACTAGTGATGTAACATAGATGCCCTCCTGGTACTAAGACGTTTAGCCCTAATTCGTAGAACAACTGATAGAGATCACCCATCCGGGTGTACGTCTCGTACTTCTGGTTTTCAAGAGCGGCTTTAGTAGACTCATCCAACTTTTGAATCTGTACATATGGTGGGTTGCCAACTACTATATCGAAGCCTACGTTCTCGGTGACGTGTGGATTGAGCACTTCGGGGAAGTCCAGCCGCCAGTCGAAGTAGGGCAAGGATTTAGTAGGATCCAGCCGCAGGGCTTTTAGCTTACGAATAGTGACATCAACGTTCTGTAACTGTTCCTGCAATGCTGCATGGAGCTTCTGCTCTTTAGCTGATACGCCAAATAGACTTATTGCCGGCATTTTAGCCAGTAGCTTGGCGCGGTCGAGGTTGATTTGCGCTAGCAACAGGTCAATTTTCAGGTCACGGATATCGCGTTGGGCCGTGGCTTTGTCGCCCGAGGCCGTGAAGAAGGCACGCTGTTTCTGGCCCAGCTGTTTGGTAAGGGTCACAATTTCCTGCTCGGCCCCAATGTTGCCGCGTAACGTCCAGTCGAGGGTTAGTATCTCGTCGTCAAGCTTACTAACTAGCGAGTTGCCTACCACAATCTTATAGTCGAGGTTGGGAAGCGAGCGAGGTCGTTCTTCGTCTACGACCAATGAGAGCCAGAACCGAAGCCGGGCAATATCTACCGCACCGCGCTCAATATCAACACCGTAAATTGAGTTTTGAATGATATTGAGCTTTATTTCGGCGTGGTTGGTGTTACCAGGCAGAGCCAGTTTACACTGGT
>Ga0265780_10007373_pt1 | contig 13526 bp, 14 predicted proteins | sample P1T30metagenome_FD_192432 | JGI IMG/M metagenome (GOLD analysis project Ga0265780, IMG submission 192432) | Plant litter microbial communities from East Loma Ridge, Irvine, California - P1 T30 | ecosystem: Environmental > Terrestrial > Plant litter > Unclassified | place: USA: California... | reverse complement strand
AGTATCTAAGCGTTTAAGTTTTTTTAAAGCTATAAAAAATCCTGGTTCTTAGAGGAAGGTTGTGCCAAACATATTAATATAATCATCCCAAAATAATATGATCACCATTTCTATTTTAGAAGACCACGCTCAATATCGCAATTTGCTTGTAAAAGCAATTGAAAACAATAAAACTTTTGCGATAAAAGGAGTTTATGCAACTGCTGAAGAAGCGTTGTTGAAAATACAAGAAGATAAACCAGATATAGCTTTGGTCGATATCAAATTAAATACGAAATCGGGTATCGAGTTTGTCAATCAAGCAAAACCTTATCTTTCGTTAACGCAGTTTTTGATGTGCACCAGTTATCAGAACGATGAAAATGTATTCAATGCCTTGAAAGCTGGAGCTTCTGGATACATCTTAAAAGGGTCAAGTGTAGAAGAAATACACTCTGCTATCACTGAACTTTACGAGGGCGGTGCCCCTATGAGTCCCTATATCGCAAAGAGAGTAATTGGCTTATTAAATGGTAAACAAAGTAACCAACATACTTTTGGTTTAAGTGAAAGAGAATTAGAGGTTCTTTCATTGCTTAGTAAGGGTCTCCTCTATAAGGAAATTTCTGCTCAGCTTTCCATTAGTCCAAATACTGTTAAAAATCATTGTAAGAATATCTATAAAAGACTTCATGTTCAGAATAAAATTGAAGCGCTTAATAAGTTCAACCATTATACTATGAACTCATCTTCTTCAAATATCTCGTAACTCACTGATAATGAGGTGTTTATATTCGTAGTCCTTTTGGGCTATTGTATAGTATCGTTAAAACCCATCAATTTACATTTATTATATATAAAGTGATATAATAGATTAACAAATGGTTAACAACATCTAAAACGCCGGTACTATGAAAAGTCGTCATGTTTTTATACTTATTACCTTATTGGTAATATTTGATGCTTTAGCGATCAACTGTTCATTTGGTATCGTCTATTTTTCTGGATTTTTAAAAGAAAGCAGTTTAGGCGGTAACGCAAGGTTTTTGATTTTGCTTAATCTGTCCTGGATGGCTTCGGCAATAATTTCTGGAATTTACACCTTTGCGAGTGTTCAAAAACATGAAATATTATACAAAAAATTAGTGATAACATTTATACTGCAGCTAGTGTTATTATCTATCATTGGCAGTCAGTTTCTGCCAGGTGTACACATTACTATAGCGTTAGTATATGTTTTCATAACCGAAATATTATTTTTTAGCACCATTCGTCTGATGGCGTATATTTCTGATCGTTATTATTTAAAAATGGACGTTTTCAAGAAAAAGATAGCCATCATAGGTAATCACGATTTAGGAACTCGGTTGGAAAAATTCTTTTTGATGAATAGTTTGACTGTAGATTTTGCTGGTTCGTTTAAAGATTTGAACGAAGAGGTTCTGGTAGATAATCATCCAATGGATAACTTACGCAATTCTATAAAGTATGCAATAGAGAACAAGCTGGATGAGGTTTACACCACAGAGTTCCCTGAACAGTGCAGTGCGCTAGATGAAATATTGGAACTAGCGGAGCAACACTGTGTAAGAATAAAATTTGTGACATCTTTCATTCATTATCATAGAGAACAAGAAACATTTAATCGTGCTAACTACAAACTAAGTAGTTACTATGATGGGATTCCAATTTTGGTAAATAGGAAGGAGCCACTAACAAGGTTAAGAAATCGAATAATTAAACGTGCCTTTGATATTGTTTTTAGCTTAGCTGTAATTGTGTTTGTATTATCCTGGTTATTCCCCATAATGATGATTTTGATCCTTCTTGAATCTAAAGGAAATCCAATTTTTAAACAATTACGTTCAGGAAAAGATAACGAGCCATTTTACTGTTTTAAGTTTAGGAGCATGTGTGTTAATGCAAGTAGCAACACTCAGCAGGCCGTACGAAATGACCCTAGGGTAACCAAAATTGGTTCGTTTATGCGCAAAACAAGTATCGATGAGCTTCCTCAGTTCTTTAACGTTTTATTCGGAGATATGAGCGTAGTGGGGCCAAGGCCTCATATGCTTAAACATACTGAAGAATATCGCCAGATTATTGATCAGTACATGGTTCGTCAGTTTTTAAAACCTGGTATCACAGGGCAAGCTCAGGTAAATGGTTTCCGTGGAGAAACCAAAGAGAAAGCTCAAATGCAGGGCCGCGTTCGGTATGATATCTCCTACATGGAAAATTGGAATTTGTGGCTTGATTTGAAGATTATTTATAAGACTGTTACGAATGCCTTGGGTGGCGAAGAAAATGCTTTTTAAACTAACCAAATATATTCCTTAAGAAAATGCCTGCAATGGCATTTTTTTTTGTCTTTTAATCTCGCCTGTCGATCTTGAATCTTTGTAATCAGATGCTTGAAAAGGTCTATACAACGCTGTTCTCTAATGAATTGCAGTGCATGGCGATAAAGGGCTATTGATGGAGATTATGCCTCAAGGTACCTTAGCTAAACTAAAACAAGGCTCTCAGTTAGCCACTATAATTTTTTTAAAAAGTTTTAACAATGGTAAAACAAAACATATTGCTGGTGCTAATCATATTATTTCTTAGCGCTTGTAGCACTTATAAAACTATTCCTTATTATCAGGATTTAGATCGTTCTAAACTTAGTCAGGAAGAGATCAAAAACTATCAGCCAGCCGTTATTCAGGCTTCAGATATCTTGGGGATCAACGTGAGCAGTAGAACGCCTGAACAGTCTGCTATTTTTAATTACACTGCAAATAACCCACAGTCTAATGTATCTGGCTATCTGGTAGATTCGAAAGGAGAAGTGCAGCTACCGCTAATTGGCTCATTGAAAGTAGTTGGTTTGACAACTAATCAGCTTCAGGAGAAAATGAATCAGTTATTAACCACCTTTTTTAAAGACCCCATAAGCAATGTACGTATACTTAATTTTAAAGTAGCCGTTTATGGAGATGTACTTAAGCCAGATGTATACACTGTTCGTGATGAGAAAGTATCTATTACTCAGGCGTTAACGCTTGCTGGAGACCTAAATATCACCGCATTGCGCAAGAATGTAGTTCTAATTAGAGAAGAGCAAGGGAAGAGAATGTTTGTTCCGATTGATTTAACATCCAAAAATTTGTTTCAATCCGAATACTATTATTTGAAAAATAACGACCAAATATATGTGCAGCCGGGACCCACAAAATATGCTAGCGTAGACCGAGGATACCGGACCTGGAGTTTATTAATCGGTGCACTTTCTGTGATTACAATAGTTGCATCGACTCTAATTAAATAAGTAAGGGTTGCATTACACATTTCAGATAAGATATTATGATTTCAACAAAAAATTTTTTAGAATATTCTCTTTTCACAAAGAAACTAGGCGATTTCCCTTCCCAATCAAAAATCCTAATCAATACGATAAATCAGTATTCGTATTGCATCGCTCAGGAAGATTCTGAATTTAAGCGTGCCTTGCAAGCATCAGATGTCCTGCTTCCTGATGGTATAGGTGTAGTGATAGGCGCTAAGTTTTTGACAGGAGAGAATATAAAAAAAATTGCAGGCGCTGATGTTCATCATTATCTTTTAAATGATTTGAACAAAAAAAATGGGAGCTGTTTTTATCTTGGATCTTCCGATGAAACATTGAAGAAGATAACGGAGAGAATAAAGATTGAATATCCAAATGTTAACATACATTCTTATTCGCCTCCCTTCAAACAGGCTTTCTCTGATGACGATAACAAGGCAATTGCTGATGAAATTAATATGTATAAACCTGACGTTTTATTTGTAGGAATGACAGCGCCTAAGCAGGAAAAATGGGTATTCTCAAATAAAAATCAGTTAGATGCTGGTATAATATGTACGATTGGAGCCGTATTCGATTTTTATGCTGAAACTGTTAAAAGACCTTCTGAATTTTGGATATCACTAGGCCTGGAGTGGTTGGTTAGGCTTGTTAAAGAACCTAGCCGTATGTGGAAGAGATACTTATATTATGGTCCTATATACATCCACTATCTCCTAAATAGAAAATTTACTACTTAAAAAATTGCAACTAAAGTTGTATAGACTGCATTATAGATATGACCCAACAAGACAAATTTCAGACTTATTACGGCGTTAAAAAGAATGAGCCAGGTATAATGGCAATCTTAAACCGTTATATTTTCCATTGGCCACTTTTTCTAATTTTTATCGCTTTTGCGTTAATTGCTGGGGTTATAATTACAAAACTTAAGAAACCATCTTTTGAGATAAAAGCAACTATTGCGATAAAAGACAGCAACAAGGCTCCAGATGCGAAAGGAGAAGTGTTTGATGCGATCGGAATTAGTAATCCATCTCAAATCATAGAGAATGAAATTAAAATACTTAAATCCAGAGAACTTGTAAGTAAAGTTGTACAGGATCTAAATTTATGGATTTCCTATCAGGAAAAGGGAGATGTAGTTTTCAAAAATGATAACCTTGCAATCAATGATCTTTATAATGATGGACCAATAAAACTAAATATATCTGGTCCAGCAAAGTCTGAAAAGCTAGTGGTTACGGTTCTAGATAAAGATTTCTTTAATCTAGTTACGGAAAATGGTGAAACAAAGAAGCTCAAATTTAATACTCCATACAAAACGAAACTAGGCAGCTGGGAAATACAACCAACAAACAATTTAAAACAGTATTTAGGTAAGTCTATAATTGTTAATGTAGCAGATGCTGAGTCCATTACCTTGTCGTATCAGAAAACAATCAGTGCGATCTTATCAGATAAGTTGGGTACATCTATCGATCTTGGCATAGCTGATAACAATGCCCAAAGAGGTAAAGATATTTTAAATTCCTTAATCCAGAATTATTACAATTCCGCATCGCTTGAAAAAAATAAAGATTTAAAAAATACACTAGACTTTCTAGACCAAAGAATAGCTTCCTTAACAGGAGCACTTTCAACTACTGAGAAAGGCATCGAGGGATTCAAAAGTAGCAAAGGCTTGACAGATATCAGTTCGAAGTCAAAAATGAGTTTGGAAAATCTTCAATCTAATGATGCGAAATTAAATGAGGTCAACATTCAGTTAGATGTAATTGAAGGATTTGAGCGCTATTTAAATCAAAGACAAGTTGGAGGCAATGTTCCATCTGCAATTGGTATTAATGATGCCGCATTAAATGATGCAATAGCAAAGCTATCTTCTTTACAGTTACAGTATGACGGAATGGCGGCCACTATGCCAGAAACTAATCCAGAATTTGAACAGATAAACAGACAAATTAAAACAACAAAAACTTCAATTAGGGAAAGTATTAGAAATATCAAATCTAGTTTGTCGGGCACTAAAAATAAGCTTCAGTCTTATAATTCGCGTTTCGAAGCTTCTATAAAAGATATTCCTGGCGATGAGCGACAGCTCATCAAAATACAAAGACAGCAACTTAGTAAAGAGAATACCTATAACTACCTTTTACAAAAAAGAGAAGAAGTGGCTATAAAATACGCTTCTAATTTAACGGAAGACAAAGTTATTGACAAGGCTTACGCAGAACAAGCGAACAATTCCAAAGCGATTACTTTAATAATTTGTTTGGGGTTAGGACTTGCAGTTCCTTTTGCAATAATCTTTATCAGAGACTTAATTGGAAATAAAATTTATTCCAGCAACGATATAAGTGACGCAATTGATGTGCCTATTGCAGGAGAATTGCCATTTGAAACAAACAAGTCACCATTTGTATTTAGTGAAGATATGGCAAGCGCAGTTAGCGAACAACTTAGAGCATTGCGGATCAAACTATACTATCTACATGGTAAAAAGGAAAGTGGTAGGGTGACATTAATTACTTCCAGCATATCAAAAGAAGGGAAGAGTTTCGTTAGCTTAAATCTAAGTGCAGCTACATCTTTAGCTTTTAAAAAGACGATAGTTTTAGAATTAGATTTAAGAAGGCCAGAACTTATAAATTCTCTTGGCTTACCGACCGGTAAAGGAATTAGTGATTATTTAAATGATAACAGTACAATAGCAGACATCATTCAGCCTTCGAAATTAAATCCAAATCTAGATGTTATTTCTAGTGGAACTTTGGTTAACAATCCATCAGAATTATTGGAAAAACCCAGGTTTGCTGAACTTATCAATCACCTTAAGAAGATCTATGATGATATCATAATCGACAGCCCTCCTGTACACTTAGTGCCAGATGCCAGTGTAATTTCGAATTATGCAGATGTTACTTTGTATGTGATCAGACAAGGTGTTACATCGAAAGTGGAATTAGACTTTCTTGAACAACTGATTGCTCAGGAACAGCTTGTAAACGTTAGCATCGTTTTCAACTCAGTTAAAAGAGTTAAATACGGATACGGATATAAGTTTGATGACAAATATTATAATAATGCAAAAAGAGGCTTGTTAGAACCGGTTTTTGGGGATTTTGGGAGCAGGTTTTAAAGTTAGACTTATTTCTATCACTACGATACCCGGTAAACTGCATGAATAAAATATTATCAACCTTTCTTAAAGGTGCTAGAAAAGCATATCACATCACAAGCAATAAAGAGTCTAATTTAGGGCGTAAATGGAATATGTTTTCCAATAAAGAATATTCCAATAAATTGATATATGATTTGTTGGTTGATGACAATCCTTGTATGATTGGTCGCTTTGGTTCAACAGAAATGCTTTGCCTAGTTAATTATTTGGGCGTTCAACAAAACAATCAGAAGTGGACAAACTACATCAAGCAAACAACATTAGCTTGGTGGTGGGAAGAAAGTGCGCTCAATCAGCTCAATAAATGGTCGGGGTTTTTCCCTGCAACAGTTGCTAACGTGGAGAGGTTTTGTGAGCTAATGATTAGTGATATGGAAAATCTCGATATCCTTGGATCATGGCTTAAAGAAGAAGATTTTTTCCGGCATAAGTTGACTCATGCTAAGCAGATAGTACTAGAAGATTTAGAGCCTTTTTTTTGTGTAAATCCATGGACTGCGGCTTTAGAAGGCAAAAAAGTGCTCGTTGTGCATCCATTTGCAGAAACAATTGAAAGACAATATGAAAGAAGAAATCTAATCTTTAAAGAAAACCTTCTTCCAAACTTTTCTCTCAAAACAATAAAGGCTGTTCAGAGCGCTGCTGGGGAACAACCTCTTTTTGATGATTGGTTTCAAGCACTCGAAAGTATGAAGAAGCAAATAGATAATGAAGATTATGATATTTGTATTATTGGATGCGGTGCCTATGGTTTTCCTTTAGCCGCACACGTTAAAAGAATGGGTAAAAAATCAATTCATTTAGCGGGTGCCACACAGCTTCTATTCGGTATTAAAGGAAAAAGATGGGAAGAGTTTGTGGTTTGGCCATATCAAAACTTATTCAATGAATATTGGGTCAGGCCAGGACAGCAAGAGAAACCAAAGAATGCTAGTATTATAGAAGGCGCTTGTTATTGGTAATTTCATGACAATTCGAAAAATTATAAAGATCATAATTTGGTTTCCATACGGAATTACCAAGGGTATCTTCTCATTAGGAAAAGGCAATGTAAGAGATATGTTAAACAAGAGCAGATATAAGACTGCTTTTGTAGGTAAGCAATGTGGTTTTACTTCTGATACAATTATTGGTTTGCATAGCCATATTTACGATAATTCAATTGTAAATCATAGTAACATTGGGAACTACAGTTATATAGATCATAATGCACTATTACAGTATGCAACTATAGGGAACTATTGTTCAATATCAAACTACGTAACTATTGGCTTAGGTATTCACCCGCTTAACTTATTTTCAACGTCTCCACTTTTTTATAAAAAAAGAAATGTATTTAAGCTGGATCTTATCAATGAAGATTTGGGATTCCCAGAGTATAAACCCACGGTTATAGGTAGTGATGTTTGGATTGGATCGAAGGTAACTGTAATGGGCGGCGTAAATGTGGGGCATGGGAGTACTATAGCTTCAGGTGCAGTAGTTACCAAAGATATTCCTCCTTATGCCATAGTTGGTGGAGTTCCGGCAAAAGTTATTAAGTACAGATTTACTGAAGAAGTTATAGAGAAACTTTTATTAACCAAATGGTGGGAGAAAAGTGCAGAAGAAGTATATCTAATTAAAGATGAGTTGGCCGATGCAATATCTTTCAGTGAAAATGAACAAAGAGAAATGAAAATAGCTGGAGACACTAGATGATAGGGCTTTTAAAAAAAATAAGAAATATATACATCGCGAATGTTCAGCTTAAGCCTTTCCAAATTGGCAAAGGTTTCCATGCAGGTGCAAGGGTTAGGATTTGGGCGAAAGATACCTTGTCAATTGGTAAAAATTTTTATATCGGTAGAGATTCATTTATAGAAACTGATTGCATTATAGGAGATTATGTAATTATTGCAAATAAGGTGGGTATCATTGGGCGGTATGATCATAACTATCAGGAGATAGGAACTCCAATACGGTTAGCATCTCAAATTAGGGATTTAGACTATAAATGGAAAGGTAAAGGGTTGATTACCAAAATCGGAAATGATGTTTGGATTGGGTATGGCGCAACAATTTTAGGCGGTGTTAACATTGGTGACGGAGCGATAATAGCAGCAGGATCGGTTGTCACTAAAGACGTTTCTGCTTACACTATTATTGGTGGAAATCCTGCTAAAAAACTATCAGATAGATTCTCCACTGAAGAGGATAAGATTAAGCATATAAATGATATAAAAAATAATTTCAATGTCAACTACTAGTATCAATAGCTTTAGTACTCCTATTCTTTTCTTGATTTTTAATAGAAAAGATGTTACGCAGCGAGTTTTCGACCAGATTAAAAAAGCTAAACCTAAATACTTATATGTTGCTGCCGATGGTCCAAGACCTGAAAACGATGCTGATCAAATCAACTGTGCAGAAACGAGAGAAATAGTTAATCAAATTGACTGGGATTGTGAGTTGAAAACGCTCTTCAGAGAAAATAACCTAGGATGCGGACCTGCGGTGGTTTCGGCTATAGATTGGTTTTTCAAGAATATTGAACAGGGTATAGTTTTAGAGGATGATTGTTATCCTGATTTATCATTCTTCGATTATTGTGAAGAACTTTTAGAAAAATACAGATACACTGGTAATGTAAAATTTATTGGAGGTAATAATTTCCAAAACGGTAATTTAAGAGGTGAGGGCAGCTATTATTTTTCCCGTTATCCTACATCATGGGGTTGGGCGAGTTGGAGACGAAGTTGGGAGTTATTCAATCATGATATTACTGAAGCGGAGCAAAATATTGCAGCGGGAAAACTAGATTCCATATTCAACTCTAAGCAGGAAAAGAAACACTGGCAAAAATCGTTAAAAATGGCTAGTCAGGATACCAAGGGAATCTGGGATTTTCACTTTTATTATGCCCTTTGGAAAAGCAATGGTTACTGTATAACTCCAAATAAAAACTTAGTAATTAATCTCGGTTTTTTTGATGGTGGTACTCATTATTTTTTAAAGGATTCTACCAAAACAAATCCACGATGTGAAGAGATTTCTACTCCATTATTACATCCTAAAGATATTGCAATTAACAAAGAAGCAGACAAATATACTTTCAACCACTTTTACAGTCATTCGTTGCAAAGAGCAATTAGAATTGTAAGAGAAAATGATTTGCTTTCAATCCTAAGATACTTTAAACATAAGTTACAATAAAATTCCATGAAATATATTTTAGTTAGAATTTACAAGTTGTTAAAACGATTAAAGTTTAAGTTAAGTTATCCTTTCAATCAACTTGTATGCAAAGTTATTTTCTGGTTAAACAATATATCATTTGGAAAATTTAGTACAATGGGGCTACCTTTTATATCGGTTTCTTTAGGCGGTGAATGCAAACTAGGCAATAACTTGGTACTTAACAATACTATCTCTTCCAATCCAATTGGTAGGCATCAAAGATGTATTTTCTTTGTCAAAAAAGGAGCAAAGCTTATTATAGGTAATAATGTAGGCTTAAGTCATGTCGCATTGGTATGTCACGAAGGTATTACTATAGAAGATAACGTAAAAATTGGTGGTGGTGTTTGCATTTATGATACAGACTTTCACTCACTAGACCCATTAATGCGCATGGATCCTAAATCAGATTTTGAACAAACTAATGTCAAAAAGGTGTTAATTAAGAAGAACGCATTTATTGGCGCTCATTCCACAATCCTAAAAGGAATTACAATAGGTGAGAACTCAATTATTGGCGCATGTTCACTAATAACAAACGATGTACCTAACAATGAAATTTGGGGGGGCAACCCCGCCAAAATGATTAAAAAAATATCACTTTGAAAAAAATAGTTAAAATAGGCCAAGCAGCGTCCATTCAGCACTCATCATTGATTGCGTTTATCTCTATTGGGATATTAATTGTTACGCTATCATCCTTTGCTCAATGGGCAAGTATACCACTTGGCGGAACACTCATTTGGTGGGCAATTGAAATTGCTATTCTAATCGGTTTTTTGAAGATAAAAACAAAATACCATAATGTTACTAAACAAGAAAGTCTTTTTGTAATTACCTTATTTGTTTTATGGAATATAGGTTGTATAGTAAGGGGGTTTTTAATTGCTGACAATTACTGGGAATTTAAAAATCTGATTAATACCTCACTGGTACTTCTTTTACCATTATCGATTTACAGTTTTGTTAATGTAGAAATTACTAATAACATAGCAAGAATCTGGGTGAAGTTTGCATTGCCATTTTTTATTATCTTCCTTCCTTTTATGACGGCTGGAGACGCATATGGTAGATATCTTGCCCCATTATGTTTTTTTCTACTTTTTTTTTCTTTTTTGAATACCAAGTGGAAAATTGTGATAGTGTTGTTTTCGGCTTTCGTTATTCTGGGGGCTATGAATGCCAGGAGCAGCGTTATTAAATTTAGCATTGCTTTCCTACTAGGTTTGACATTCTATTTCAGAACTTTTCTATCAGTAAATTTTTTTCGGATAGTAAGATTTTTCCTTCTTTTTTGCCCCTTTGTTTTTTTCTTTTTAGGTGCGACAGGTAAGTTTAACGTTTTCAAAATGGATGAATACTTGACAGCTGACTTAACAACTACTGTAAGCAATAACGGTCAAGCAGAGGTAGAAGATTTGCGAGCCGATACAAGAAGTGGACTTTATGAAGAAGTTTTAGCCTCAGCTCGAAAGCATAATTATGTTCTTGCCGGACGAACACCTGCGAGAGGTAATGATTCTGAACTTTTTGGTGAATTTTTGGAAAAAGATTTAAAAACGGGAAAGAGGGAGCGATTTACAAATGAGGTATCAATCCTAAATATCTTTACGTGGACAGGAGTTATCGGAGTGTTCCTCTATTTCTTCATATTTTATAAAGCAACTTACCTGGCGATCAATAAATCTAATAGTCTTATTATGCGAATCATCGGCACATTTGTGGCCTTTAGGTGGACATACGCATGGATAGAAGATTTCAGTGATTTCGATTTAACCTACATTTACTTATGGATTATGATTGGTATCTGCTTTTCAAAATCATTTCGAAAATTAACAGACAAAGAATTTAAGGATTGGACCTTAAAAATCTTCAGTAGCAAGAGGGTTATTCAAAACTAATATTATGGCACTTAAAGAAGTACTTCTAGTAACATTTCCAGTCGATTTAGGTAATAGAACTTTGGAATCGAACCTCCAATCGATATTTCGAGAGGATATGGATTTCTATCGATTTGCAGAACAACATGCGCTACGAATAGATTCAAAAAAAATCACCTTTATTGAAAGCGTGAAGTATAGAGTAATTTCTATGTTAGCTCTAAGGAAAATTGTGCGAAAATACACAAAAGCAAAGAAGCAAATTCTTTTTAACGGCTTAAGTCCTGCAGTATTCTCTTTCGGAATATGGAACCCAAAGAATACGTCGATTGTATTTGATTGGACAAGAACTTTATATCCAACAATTTTAAATCAACCCTATAAAAAAGATCTCATATTTAAGTTGCACAAAATAGTACTTAATAAGTGTCCAAAATTTCTATGTTGGACCGACTCTATTATCGAAAATCTGGTAAATGTCTATGGAGTTGATCAGAACATTTTACATAAAGTACCAACACCATTTATGATAGATAAATTAAGTATCCAGCCGAGAAAAACTCCTGCGATTCCGAGAGTTCTGTTTATAGGGGGGGATTTAGTTAGAAAAGGTGGCGATTTACTAATAAAAGACTGGGCGGCTAAAATAGGAGATAAATGTACATTAACGATGATGACAAATGACCCTACAGCTAAGATTGATGGTGTTAAGTACTTGCCAGGAGTAAAATATGGAAGTGAAATACATAAAAGAACATTTGAAGAAAATGATATTTTAATATTACCAACTAGGATTGATGCCTATCCACAGGTCATAGGAGAGGCGGCCTCAGCTGGCTTAGCCGTTATAACAACCAAGTTTGCTTTAGGCGCCAGAGAGGTGGTAGATGAAAATGAGAGTGGATATATTGCAGATACACCTGAGCAGTGTTTGGATCTACTTAATAAGTTGTGTGAAACACCAAGCTTAATTGATGCTTTTAAATCTAACGGCTACGATTTGATGCAAAGAAAATTTTCTCAAAAGACGATTAGGCAAAAATATCTTGATGTATTAAAAATACCCATTGATTAAAAAAATATGATGCAAAAACCTACTATAGCTGTCTTAATGACTTGCTACAATAGAAGAGATATTACTTTAGATTGTTTAAGTAAAATATACAACCAGCATGGTTTGGGTGTAAATTATGATTTAGAAATTTATTTGGTAGATGATGGTTCTTCCGACGGAACAGGAGATGCCATTCGGCAGAATTATAGTGGTGTTCATATTATCCAAGGAAATGGTCAATTATACTGGAATAGAGGGATGTACACCGCTTGGGAACATGCTTCTAAAGTTGAAAATGATTATTATTTATGGGTAAATGATGATACACTTCTTTATGATTTTGCAATTACTGAAATGTTAGAATGTAGTAGCATTGTTGGTAGTAATTCCGTAATATGTGGTTCCATTGCGTCGCCTTCAGAGCCAGAAAAAATCACATACGGGGGTTGCGTCATTAATGGACAAAAAAATAATATCAACTACCCTAACGGAAAGGTTGAATTATGTGATATCATAAATGGAAACTGTGTATTAGTTCCAAATTCAGTTTTTAAGGTTACTGGCAACTTAGATTGGAGATACGTTCATGCTATAGGCGATAATGACTATAGTTTAAGAGCCAAAAGACAAGGTATTTCCAGCTTTACTACAAGCAGATTTGTAGGTACATGCGAACTTCATGACACAATGCCTAAATGGTGCTTGCCTCAAACCCCATTATTAGAAAGAATTAGACATTTATATTCACCCCTGGGCTACAGTCACCCAAATATGTTTTTCATTTTTGAGAAGCAACACCTCGGGGTGTTGACAGCTATCAAGCATTATTTATCCATTCATTTAAGAGTACTAATGCCAAAATTATGGAAGTAAATTCGC
>Ga0265780_10007372_pt1 | contig 13526 bp, 6 predicted proteins | sample P1T30metagenome_FD_192432 | JGI IMG/M metagenome (GOLD analysis project Ga0265780, IMG submission 192432) | Plant litter microbial communities from East Loma Ridge, Irvine, California - P1 T30 | ecosystem: Environmental > Terrestrial > Plant litter > Unclassified | place: USA: California... | reverse complement strand
GTTTCCTGAATGGGCGTAAAATAATCATCATGGTCATTCCAACCTTGCTCATCTCGCCCATATTGACCATCTTCATTCGAGGTTATGACATTGTAATCTACCCGGGGATCCTATACATCTTCGTTAGCTTGCTAATTCTTGGCACCCGACGTGTGGCAACTCAATGGGTGACTTGGTATCACAACATCAAGACACTCAACGACTCCGATGTCAAAGAGTGGTACATAAAGAGACACATGGAAGCTGAACGCATAGCGGATGAAGCCAATGCCAAAGGTATGTACACAAGTCTGTGGCTTTGGCTGCGTATACTAAATAAATGATAGCAAACCGAGCGGGAAAAGCACCAAACGCGCTTGTCACCATCAGTGACTCAGTTACTGCTTCTTCGGATGATTCTCTTCGCGCGCCAGAGATGTTTCGCAACATGAGCGAGCCAGCTATCCTTGCGCTATGCCGTGATGCTTTGCACGAGGCCGTGTTGAAAGAGAAGGGACGTCGATTGTGGCAAAAGTCTACCAAGGATAGCTTCGTTAAGAAGCTGGCGGACTGCTGGGATTCTACACTCTTCTTACTGGATTGGTATGCACGTATAACGGAAACTAAACGGCCAATTCCATATAGCTCGACCTGGAACCTCGAGACGCAGGTTGCGCTCGAGAGTATGCAACAGTCGCAGAAGGGTATCCGGCTCCACAACTCTTTCATACACTGGCGTACCGCCGGCGATGAGATCTACTGCGGAATCCTTTACTTCCTGGTCGCGCTTATGGATCGATGGCTCGATCTCCTGCATGGTGGTCAGTTCGCCGGACTGGGAGTTCCACTGGGCGATTCGATACTTCGGTTATCGGTCGGCTTTGGGCTCGCATACTATCTTGTCGGGGCTGTGTTACTTGATTACAAGGCTCAACATCTACATACAATGTCGGAGCAGTTGTCACCCGTCTCGATCGAGAACTCGCACCAGATCAAGAAAGCCAAGGCCAACGACTTGAAATTCAGGCGGCATTTGTACTTCGACACCCTGTGTCGCTTCGTCGGCATCCATGTATGGGCTCTTGCTGTTTCCGCTGCCCTTCTGTGGATCTTCAATGGTTCTTCGCCAGGTCTGGTCTTGTTCTTGAGTTACATTGGCGCCTACACTGGCCTACTCCTCTATCAGTACAACAAGATCTTCTCTGGCCCGCATGCCCTGATGCCACTTTTGGCAGCCGTCATCCTTGGTTTAATTGTTGGCAACGTGCTCATGGGCATCTTCCCAGGATTCTTGTACGGTAGAATCATCGCTCTCGCCGTGTCAACTTGGACAGCAGCCCTTCTCTCGTTCCGGACGGCCAAGTTAGGAATGCCTGAAATCTTTGATATTCGTCTGTGGATCCTAGAGTCACTGTCAAAGATTAGCTGGTCTCATAGCTCAAACAAACCGGCATCATATGAGATGGTGGTCGGTTCCTCCACTAGTGACGTCTATCATGCCTACAATGGTGCCGGCAGCGACGCAGAGTACAGCCAGAGTGAACTTCACGCCTATTGCAACAAACTACGAGCCGCACCCAAGGAAAACAGATATCGCGTTCTTCCCGTTGGCCAGCCTGGCGACCAAATCACCGCGATACTTCTATCATGCACGCTCGATAATCTCTCCAGGCTAGCTATGCAGGCGTACCCAAACATACCATTTCTAGTGCAGCGCATCATCTCGGCCTGGAAAAGTGATCAAATTCAGGTCTTTATTGTACCGATCCGAACTGTAGCAGAAGTTACTGGTGACCTCCGGGCAATCTCGCACTCTTCAGGTGGCCGTCTGACGCTTTACATGGCTTCGGATGGGGATGGTACGAGCCTCGGGCATACAAATGTGAGCAGTAATTGTACCATTATTGCAGAAACAATGTTACATGCTTGCTCGGAGGCCATGCTTGGTATGCCGCATTATCAAGCCGAAATCGCCGAGTCCATGATCGCCTGCCGGGGAGATGATGGCTTTTATCCCATATCCGAGTGTAGCAAACGATCAATGCCGGCTTCGAATGCGGGGGCTGAGGCCGCTACGTTCGAACTGACGTGCCGAAAGGAGCTGTTACGGAACCTGTGTCTAGGATTCGACTGTGATACCCAATGGGACAATCTTTCCCTTGAAATTCGCCGTCTCTTCCTCCGGCGTTGCCTCGGTATTAGAGCCGCCTATTCGAACACCGAAATGGCATGGGTCAATGCAAATGTCTCCGCAGAAAGCTCTTGTACAATACTCTCGTGTATTGCACGGTACGACCTGGGTGCTTACTTGGCTGTGACCAAATACAACTTTTTCAGGAGCCGAGGCGATCAATCTCTGTCCAAGAAGGAATACCGTCAAATGAGTTCGGACATTCAGGAAGCATATCATCCAGTGCTGAACCGGTCGGCTGTCTCACTGCTTGGCATGTTCACCGAATACATACGCCTTCCGCTCGCCTATGTATATCACTCTACCGGAACCTGGGTAAAGTTCTTCTTCTTGGCATGTATGGCAGACCCCGAGTACCAACGTGAGCTGAATGGAGCACTTTTACATTCCCCGCGTTTTATGTCGATACCCACTACCTTTCTGCTTACCGGATTGTGGATATACAGTCGGGCTGCAATGTCCGCCTGCCTACCGTTCTTCCTGTACCATCGCCGCAAGGACATTGCAGATCTTGCGGGAACTGTCAAGGGCAGTTTGATTATCCAGAAGAAGAATCGCCTGGTCATCCAGAGCTACGGAGAAGTGGAGACAGCCTTTGTCCACCCTATACAGGATGGTGGAGTCAAGTTGACCTTCTATCAGGGTACCTTGAAACAAGAGCCGGTATGGGGCCACACTAGAATCACCCATTACGACAAGAACATGCGCATCACCTTACGCCAGGAGTACAAGAACGCAGTGGTAACCAACGAATACGTTTACGAGTACGGTGACAAGCAATCAAAGCGAAGATCGATGATATCAAAGGCCCGGTCAGGCAGGATTCCGCTAGGCAGGAGCTGCCGCAGCGGTAGTGACGATGGCTCTAGGGTCGTTTACAACCACAAGGGTCACATTGAATCTGGAAGCTACATCAGCCACGAGAACTTGGTCCGTTTCAAATACCATTACCGAAAGAACGCAAAGTACGACGACGAACTCCTTCGTGCGGAGTTTGTGCTTCCACACATGTCAGTTAGCGTCAGTTGGTGTGCTCCTCCCGTTCGTCACGCCGAGAAGATGGAGCGTTGGATACCGACACCTCGCGTTTACGAAGCGACATTCGTCCAGGGGCCCGACGTATACGAATGTTCCTGGTTTTACGATCACAAGTTTCATCCAACAATTACCACCAAGCTCAATGGCGACCCAGTCGAAACCCCCGATATGATTCGCTACGATTGGCTCGGCGTCCTCAAGAAGCCTACTCGATGCACCTTTGCCGATGAGAATCCCTTGCTGGTGTTCAAGACCCCAACTTCAAACTTCCTCGGTCAATTATTCAGGAAGAACATCAAACAGCAGGACATTTCCACATCTAGAGCTCGATCCCAGCTCTGGAAAGCTTGGAAAAAGCGTAACGATCTGGATGGTGTTGTCATTCGATGGGTAGATGAAGAGCTGATTCGAAATGAGGCCCTTCTCAGACCCTACTGGAGACGTCGTGATCGTGGCAGCCTTGTGAAAGCAGAAGACTACCTGGCAATGCACGCGGATGCTATCATGGCAAGCTCTGATCTTACTAGCGACATTAGTGCGTGGACACCTCTCGCCATCCGCATGAGCGACCTTTTCAGTTTCGGACAAGGTGGCGATGCAGTTATCTTCACCAGGACCAAAGCACTGCAGCGCGATACTGACCAGAATCTGCACGTCATTGCCGTCGATACTGGTACTTGGCCAAATGAAGGTGGCGGCGTGTCGGCATGCCGTCGCGATCTCATCAACAACTTGCGCACCATCAAATGGCACATGGTAGTCGAATCAGCCAACGATTTTGGTCTGCCAAAGCATCAGACCGAAGAGAATGTCGAATCGCTCAAGATCATTCCACTATGGGGCTTGGACTTTATGCACCCGAACCACGGCATGTTCACCAACAAGCTGGACAGCGAGGTCGACCATCTTGTCAAGGCAGCAACTATTAGCGACATTGAAGCAAATTTCATTCCTACTTTGACTGCACTCGTCCATGGTGCCCGAGCTACCACGATGACATCAGCAGACGTCAAGCAAGCAACGCGGGCTTTGGTCAACCTCAACACATACTTTCAAGATTCGCGGCATTGGAAGGAGGTGTGGACGAGTGATGTTGTAAAGAATGCTTGGAGGAACTTGTGGCTGGCGGACGACATTCCGAATGCGCAACCACCGTCGGAGTGGTTCCGTACTGAGCTTCCAACTCTCAACCACTTTGACACTGCGTTGGAACTGTGGTACAGATGTAAGAAATATTCACCGACATATGATAACGAGACTGACTCTAGTAGACTTGTTCATCTTCTCGATTCCTATTCCCGATAGGATTCCAAACGTCTTCCAAGCCTCTCATCACAGCGTCTCAGCCTCGTACGGTATCGTTTGCAAGCTGAAGCGCAACTGCACGCTTCAGATTTGGGACCATGCGATATCCTGGCGCGAGACTAACCTCTACCTCTCCTCAGCCATGTGCACTTTGCCGCCATTCATCCGAAATTCTCTTCTGGGGCTGATGAAGTTGACCTCATGTCTGATCCTGCATCACGCCGATCAAATTCTTCCATGTGCTGACTTTTTCAATCCCGGATGGGAAGTGGAAATCGGTAGTGCCAAAGGTCAACTCACCCACCGCAACGTGTTCCGTCGAAAGGTCGATCCGATCGTGAACGGCATCCCCGACATGACTAAATTCGCTCCTGTCACCGAGATCAAAACGAAGTCGCCAACCGTAACCATGTTATCCCATGTCTGGTTCGCGAAGGACATCAAAACTGCTCTACTTGCAGCCGACATCATCACCAATGAGTGGGGCTTCAAGGACTACAAGCTTGACATCTACGGCGCTCTCAACAAGTCACCTGTCTATTCATCCGAGTGTCAGGAGATTCTTGCCTGCAAGGGTCTTGGTAAAAATGTAGCAATGCGAGGCACTGCAGATCCCGCAATGGTCCTTGCAAACACTTGGCTATTCCTCAACTCTTCCGTCTCAGAAGGTCTACCACTCGCACTCGGAGAGGCTGCACTGACCGGAGCTCCGGTAGTATGCACAGATGTCGGTGCGTCACTGCGTGTCCTCACCGATCCCGACGATGGCAAACGTTACAGCGAGGTCGTTGCGCCGAACGACGCCTATGGTCTTGCACGCGCGCAGATCAATCTCCTTGCAATGCTAGACGAATGGGCGCAGTATGCCGACGATGAGCCTGGGGTACCGGCGCCCATCCTACCTCACAAGCCTACGCCCAAAGATGTCGAGATCATCACACGCCGCATGTACGAAAAGTCGGACCATCGACGAAAGCTAGGCATGATGGCGAGAAGCATCGTCCAGAAGTCTTTTGGTGGTGAACGCTACCTACGGGAGCACGAACAGATGCTCTGGGTTGGCAAGGCTTCTCACGAGATGCTTGGGCTCGAGAAGCGAGTACCGCCTCCCAAGAACCCAGCACGTATGCTATCGCTTCGACGTACGGTTCCGCGACCGCTACACGTGGACAGCATCTCCAGTCAGATGATCGACCCGCAGATGGAAAAGATGATGCATCCACGCCCATATGCTCCAAGGCGCACGTCAGCCGCTACATCTTTCTCATCAGTATATATCGACCCACCGTCTTCGTCGTCAAGATATTCCGACCCTGGCTGGGAGCAAGAAGATTGGAATGCACATACAGACTCGCCGGGTTCGTCAATCAGCGACGACTGGCCAGTGCAATCTGTTGCGCGCCCGGGGAGGACATACTCTGGCGCTAGTGCAACACCCATACCACCCATGTCAACAGCCGGAAAAGGGAAGCAACCCGCACACTATGTTCCCACTGGGCCTGGTGGGGATGGTAGCTTGATGCTTCCGGCAGCAAATCCAAAAATGGACCCGAGGAAAGCAATGAGGATGCGACAGAGTCTGGTTACGACTGATAGCGCAAGAAGCAGTGTTAGAACGAGGAGTCACCTACATGAAGTCGAGGTTGCCGAGTATGGCAACGTGGATGGGCGACTATGAAGGTGAAGAATAGATGGACGGTAGTGGAGCGGTCAGAAGCATTTGGTACGGCGTTTACCCATGGCCTTGATTTCTTCATTGTTGTTGTTGTTGTTTTTCAGACAAAAGCGCCTAGTCTGGTGGTCTATTTAGCGAAAATTTGCTCTTTCACGTATCCAAGTCGGAGATGTGGGAAAAGGCATTTCCTCCTTCTTCCCCATGATGGGATTAGTTGTATATACCAACACATAATTTAAAAAAAAGGACGGCAATCAATTTCAAAGTGCAAAATAGAAAAGTAAATAATATTAATAATTTTAACAATGTGCACGACTTATACCGGCTACTTTACAGTGCTCACTCGGTGAGTTTACGCGGTCGTGGTCTGATCAAGTTGAACAAGTAGGTATGTATTTGGCTATACTAGAATTATTTACTTCATTATTATCATTAATGCCTGTGCTTGGCGTCCTAACACTTAGTAGGCCACCATCTGGTTCAAGCCCGCGGTTTCGCGCTCAAAGTTCTTGTGCTGGGAGATTGAGAAGAGATAGGCGCTGGTAAAGTCCTTGGCTTCCTTGACCATGTTGACGGCTTCCTTGAAGCTGTCAGGCTGCACCTTGCTCGCAGTCACGACGCCGTACGAGTTGACCACGTCGCCGGAAGCTGAGAACTCCATGCCAGGAAGATCGACGGCCTGCTTGATAAAAGAGACGGCCTCGCCGGTGCCACCAATGGCCTTGAGGTGACCAAAGGCCTCGCGGATCCAGTGCACCGCACGTCCATTCTTGCTGAGCGTCTCGATCGACTTTGCACCACCGGGAACGAAGATGCTGTCATACATGGTGGATCGCTGGCCTTCGAGGTGGTGGTCTGCTACGACGCCCGAACCGCTGCGGTCCTCGCCATCGGCGTAGATCTTGTTTCTCCTCGGCGAGATGGTGAAGGGAAGAGCGCCGGCCGCGGTCAAAGCAGCCTTCATACCATTGTAGGCCAGCTGATCATAGCCATCAGCAATGAGAATGGCAACCATGCGGGTGGCAACGGTAGGCTTTTCGGGCATAAACTCCATCTGCGAGAGGCCCTTGGCCTTCTTGTTGTGCTTCGGACGAGTCTGCTGAGTAGGTTGCTCGGCACCAACCATATCTGCAACACTCCTGGCAAGCTCAAGATCGATCTCGCAAAGACGCTCACAGAGACGCTTGTAGACTACAGGGTCATCACAGTGGTCAAGTTCGAAGGCGAAAGCATCCTTCATGTGCATCTTCTCGTTCTCTGACATGGAGTTATAGAAGAGCTCGGCCTGGTTCTTGTGCTCCCTAAACTTCTTACTCTGCATACGAGCCTTGATGCCTGCAGTCTTCTCGGGATAGTCGATATAAGCGCCTTCCTTCTCAGTAGCAGGAGGCACGGTCTGAAAGCGGTTGGGCCAGTAATTGACCTTACCCTTTGTAATTGTGTGCCGCATAGCACCGTCGCGGTTGAAGTTCATAACTGGGCAGACGGGCTTGTTGATGGGCAGTTCTTCCCAGTTGACGCCAAGACGAGAGAGCTGAGTGTCCTGGTAAGAGAAGTTGCGGCCCTGCAGGAGAGGATCGTTACTGAAGCCGATACCCGGGACGATATGGCTCGTGCAGAAGGCGACTTGTTCCGTCTGAGTAAAGAACTCATCGGGGTTCTGGTTGAGTTCGAGTTGACCGATATACCTGATGGGAACCAACTCCTCGGGCCAAACCTTGGTAGCGTCGAGTATGTCAAAGTCGAAATCATGCTCCTTTGACTCAGGTAGGACTTGGATACCGAACTTCCACTTGGGATAGGCGCCGCTGTCAATAGCCATCCATAGATCTTTGCGGTGAAAGTCGGGATCCTGACCAGCAATCTTGAGTGCCTCGTCCCAAACAAAGCTGTGCACACCAAGTTCGGGCGTAAAGTGGAACTTGACAAAGTGCCTCTCCCCTTTGGCATTCATAAGTGTGTAGGTGTTGACTCCAAAGCCCTGCATCATGCGGTAAGAGCGGGGGATTGTACGGTCTGACATGGCCCACATAAACATGTGAGTCGCCTCACTGTGCCCAAATTGAAAGTCCCAGAAGTTGTTGTGAGCAGACTGGGCCTGGGGAACCTCGCAGTCAGGCTCTGGTTTGCCTGCGTGAATGACATCAGGAAATTTGATGGAATCCCTAAGGTGGAGTCAATAAATTTTCGTAACTGGTTATGTCATCCCGTACACGAGAGAAACGAGTAACCCAAGCCTCGTGTAGCCAGCAAACGCCAGCTCAAGATAGACTTGGGTGTCTCATCTTTCCCTTGTAGGCGCCTGGGTTGTGGGGGGATATCTTACTGGATGAAGAAGACGGGAATGTTGTTGCCCACGATGTCCCAGTTGCCCTCCTCTGTGTAGAACTTGACAGCAAAGCCGCGTACATCACGAACGGTGTCTGCTGAGCCACGGCTACCGAGGACAGTTGAGAAGCGCACGAAGACAGGGGTCTCACGTGATGTGTCTGTGAGGACGCCGGCCGATGTGACGTCCTCTGCCGACTCAAAGAGAGTAAACTTTCCAAAGGCACCGGAGCCACGGGCATGGACAACACGCTCGGGGATACGCTCATGGTCGAAGCGGTGGATCTGCAACTGTTAGATGTTATAGTCCTACCATGTGAGGCGCCAGTCACTTGCCTTTTCACGAGCAAACTGGTCCTCCAACAGTGAAGGGCCGGTCTGGTCGTCCGTCGCAACCTTCAGCCAGTCGTCGGTGTTGTTCTGCTTGACACCGTAGTCGCTGGTGATGCGCCACTTGTCGTCGTGAACATCCTTGGTCACGGCAGCGAGTTGAGCCATCTTGCCCGTCTTCTCGCCCACGAGGCCCTTGGCCTTCTCCGCGGCGTTGCCTAGTATCTCAGACGCCATGTTGTTGAAAGTTGTATTAGATTGAGTCGATTGCAAGGTCAATCGTCGTGGCAGCCAAATTTCTTTACGCTGTGCGCATCCTTTTGTATGACGCCCACGGTGCAATCTGTTTACGTTTTGACGTCATGGCGACGTCTACTTTCGGCTCCAAGCTGCCTGAAACCTCTGCCACATACTGCTCCTAACGGCCGATTATCGCGTTCATGCACTACGCTTACAGGTGGAGTTGATGAGTGCGGCCAATAGCAGGGCTGATTATGTTTGATCTTAGCAATCTGAGCATTTTGCGTGACTGCCGAGCGACGCCGATATGCCACGCGAGGCTCGACTTTGCCACGCCCCGCAGCTAGTCTTGGACATGGCCAATTCGAGATGTGCATGCTGAGAAACAGGCCAACTCTCAGCAATCAGACAACAGCACTTGATGTAATTTCTCGCTAGAGCAAAATTGGGGGATGCCCTTTGGAGCGCTTCTGCTGTGACGTCAGTGACTAGTAGAATCCAAAGGTGGTTGCAATCCCACGTGTGAGTGCCCCGCACGTTCCCCACCATGACATGGGATTTACAATAGAGTTGCAACGTGCGAGGACAACGATTCATCGTACGCAAAGCATGCGAGGTCCGGAAGTAGCTCAAGTCTTGCCGAAAGAATAAAAGGTATGCGCGGACTAAGTATAGACATTGAAATAAGCTTTCGCTGATTGAAGTCTACATGCAATCTTTCGGAAGGAGCTTGAGCGAGCAACGACAGCAGTGTTCTTCGCGCCAGGCATCACGATAGCCGTTTACGTTTGCAACACAATGACGACGCTAACCAGAGTCCCACGGTTATGCTGCAACTAGGCAAAGCCGGAAATGCCGTAGTGGTTTGCATGTCTACCTAGGGCCATACAGGGGCCCCGGAACATGCTCCGCGAAACAATCCTTGCTACAAAAAAGTTTCGTGAAACTGAAGCAAGCCGGTCAACGCTAATGCGGGGATTGCCTTTTGCATTTCACGAGGCCAAACGGTTTACAGAGTATCGATAGCGATAGCGTGCTTCGTAACCCGAACCCGACGGCCAACCTTGGAGGGTTTTGCGACGTTGAAGCTGGCATATCCCCGTGCTAGTCCATCTGCCGACGAGTCCCGTGCAGACGAAGTTGGTATCTGCAGCAAATCTGCCAACCAGGCTACCAGTCGAGACCCGCGGCACTACGGATAATCTGCCACCAATGGAACGAGTGCGTAGATCCTATTTATGCCAGCATTGACTGGCACTAGCATCTTTGTCCAATCAAGCCTTGAACGATCGACTGGCGTGGTACAAGGCCTGTGTACCTTGCATCTTGCTGCGAAGTCTCCGCATGTTCCGGAGAGGCTCACAGTGCGACGGAAAGCTTTTCCAGAGAGTCCTAGGGCGGTAGTAAGAAAAGTGCGGCGTGATTTGCCAAGGGTTGCTTTCCATCGCCCGTCGGAGCGGCCGCACCAACCTCGGCCGCTCAGAAGACAAGGCCATGGTTCTTGCGGTATTGCAGACAGATATGATATGCTGTCTTGATGGTTTAATGACGTATCACCAACTGCCACGCGTCGGCGTCAGTCTCTGCGCGCACGCCAATCACAGAATAAGTGAGCTCTTCTAGTGCATACAACATGCTTCACGGGTAGGTCGAAGCCACTCTAAGCAGCTGAGCAATGTGGCCATGTATCTACCTCCAACCCCCCCTGGTGGCTCAAAGACGCTCTAAACAATTTGGGTAGGTGGGCATGTATCCCGCCCACAAAAGCATCGTTCGTTTCGTGAACTTGGAGAGCGCAGGCATGGTGTGTTATCGATAGAGGGGGGGGGGGAGACGGTGGGGTGGCTTTTTTTTTGCATACGTCTTTGAATGCGGGTATGTATGCGCGCGGCATTGATGTGACGACGAACAAGGTGTGTGGGAACGAATGGCCTTGGGCAGAAGGTCTCGAGCGGGGTCTTCTTGGGTACTGGCAAGTGCCGTTATGCGACTTCTGTGGACTTGCATGCTGAACTGTACTGTACTGCACCGCACCGCACTGCACTCACGCCATTTGGCCGTGCTCTGGAGGGCTTTTGCGTAGGCGCGCCTGACGTGGTTAGCACGACGCAGCTCGGACGCAAATCTTGTTGTAGGCAAGTGGGCAAGGAGCAAGTCTCAACAAGATGCAGGACTGGACAGGTCTTGTGTGTGTGGTTTGGTCTGCAAGAAGCCAAGTAGCCGCGAGTAGGCGAAGGAATGGGGGAAGAGGCCTGGCATCCGTTGCGCGGGCGGGGCAGGTCCGATTCTAATTGTAGCCGATGATCAGGCGCTCGCTCCTTGGGCGAGGGTGGACGTGTAGGCTCCGATGCCTAACAGGCCCGGGGCGGCCAAGGATGCGCGAGCTGGTAGGAGAAGCAAGCGCCCTGGCCGGCCGTGTCTGGGGGTGTTTAGGGAGGGCATAGCCACGAGCCTCTGCACAAGCTGGAACTGGTGCCCGATGCTGTCAACGGGTTTGGTGATCAACGGAGGTTTCAAGGGAAAGGGCCGCTGTCACAAGCGCACCATGGCCGGATTGGTGAGTTAGTGCTCCAGGCCATGGGCGCATGGTAAGCGCAACCGAGAAGTTGTCATCCTGGAGATCATCGCCGGCCTGACCTTTCCGACCGGCCAGCGCTGGTCGAGTCACAGTCCATCCTTTGACGATGCCGCGTGAGTCGGCCTGCACGCCCGCTGACGCTGATTACTGCCTATGGCTTCGCTCTGACTAGCACCCCACACTATCCGCATGTGCCGACAGTCGTCAGCGAAAGAAGGAAAAAAGCCTCAGATAGCCGAGAAATTGCCGGACCACATTGGTCAGATGAGCGTGATGCGATGAGCGTACCAAGGGCGGAACTAAGCCACAGATGAAGCCGCAGGGGAAACGAGTTGCGTCTTCTAATCTCCAGCCCGCGAGCTGCAGTGGGCCGCCGGGCTTGCACCTCGGGACTTGGGCGAAACAGCAGCTGGCGCACGTCGACCGTCATGGCCTCACCACCAGACGGCTTGCCGATGGAGTGCATGGCTCGTGTTGCTTCTTTACGCACTCTTGGCCATGGCGCAGCTCTGGGTCCTGGGCCTCGCGAACCGAAACAGGCTGCATTGCTTTTGGATCATCGACGGCGCATCTGCGTTGTGGAGTTCCTGGTCGCAAAAGTCGATCAGGTAAGAGCGGGCCGAAGAACTAGGCCGTATGTGGAAAGGCGCCAAAAGCCCGCCCTCACTCTCCTGCTCCCCCTGCCGCGGCCGTTGCAGCGAAGACCGGCCCACGTCGAAACAAGGCCTTTTTTTGACAGGCTACACAGCATTCGCCGGCCAACGTACACTATGCATCGCCATGATACCTAGTACCCTTTGCATCTGATCATCATCATCGTCGTCATCGTCATCAGCATCATCATCATCATCGTCTTCTTCTTCTTCTTCTTCTTCTTCTTCTTCTTGTGCGCTCTGGCTAACATGTGCTCCTTGTCGTCGGCGGCGGCGGCGTGTAGGGGTGAGCAGTAATGAGCTTTGGGTATGACGGACAAGACGTCTCCACCATGCAAATCTCCAAACGACGCTGACATGGGAATTTCCGCTTGGCAAGCTTAGGGTCTGATGAATTTGGCCATTTTCGATAATTGCACCTGGTCCCCAAGCTGGCCACGACTGAGGTGAGCAAGACGGAAAATGCTTTTCCAGCTTGTCTCGGATCATGGGGGTGAGTAGCAATCATGGCGCTAAGGCTTGCGTATTTCCTAATCCGGGTCGGCCCATCAGACCCGTACGAGCTTCATGTGAGCTGCTTCACTTGGTCACGCCCTGCAATGTAGCGAGGTGCGCAACATATCGAATGTTATGCAAGGACGGCCCCTTGCCATTGCCTTTGCCTTGAATGTTGCACCCGTCTCCGTTGGCCGTCGGTTGGTGCTGGAAGCAGCTGGCGCATGACAAGACTGCGCTGCCACTGCTTCCCGCGACCCCAAGCAGACGCCGCAGGGGCGACAAGGGTGCCATGTGTCCATGGTATGCGCATTGCGCTCACGACCGGAGCAAGGGTAGAGTGATTGACCTTGGCCATGTCCTCGCCTCGATGCCCTGACTCAGGACGCGCAACCAAACTCGGACCTGTGCTGGGCCAGCAAATATATCAGAGTGGGATTTGCACAATAACGCGTTACAGATGAGCATGCAGGAGTGCGGGTGCCATGGTGTTGCACCTAGCCTCGCAACAGCCGGAGAGCTGCAGTATTGAGAGCGTTAGCAGCAAACGTTGTGCGAGTAGTCGAGATGGATGAATCAGCCCTGTGGACTGCTACGCAACGCTGATGTGTGACCGGCAATGGGCTGGCGACCAGCCGAAAGAGCCGAGAGGAACCCATGACTGATGGAGCGAGTGATAGTGTTTGCAAGGCGAGTAGTGTTGTTGTTGGGGGG
>Ga0265780_10007370_pt1 | contig 13527 bp, 6 predicted proteins | sample P1T30metagenome_FD_192432 | JGI IMG/M metagenome (GOLD analysis project Ga0265780, IMG submission 192432) | Plant litter microbial communities from East Loma Ridge, Irvine, California - P1 T30 | ecosystem: Environmental > Terrestrial > Plant litter > Unclassified | place: USA: California... | reverse complement strand
TAGCGGAAGCCCAGCAGCCCTTCTCGGTGCTGTATGAAGAGACCTCCTTGCCGCACCAGTTGGCGTTCTCCATGATGCAGCCTTCGGGCTTCAGGCCCGCAGTTTGCACGGTCGAAGCCTTCTTCATGCCGCCGGCTGTGAGCTTGGCGACCTTGGGGCCGGGGATGACGTAGTCTTTGGCATCCTTGTTGTAGATGTCGAAGTCGGTGGATGGCTCGTTGTACTTGACGTAGCCAGGGATGGAAACAGTGCTTTCGGGAACGAGGTTTCCGCTGCTCTCAACGAAGATCTGGGCGCAGCCAGTGTAGAACTGCGGGTCTCCGTCCTTTGCGGCGTGGAGAGCAAGGATCTCTGGACGAGCAAGGTAGTCACCGCCCTCAAGGCCCTTGGGGAGGTTCACGGACAAGAGACCGTTGTTGTCAATGATCTCATCGGTGCACCAGCGGTCGGTGGATGAGTCGTAGCCGTGGTCAAAGATCTTGAACCAACCGTCACCAGCAGCCGTGTCAGTGCTGGCATCGGCGACCTTCTTCAGGTACACGGCACAAGGACCTACGTGACCGCGGTCAAGACGCTCCTTGGTTGGGTCGTTGGGCCATGAGCGGATCTCGAACGTGATAAGGGAACCATCCTTGGCGGGCTGGACGCGAGAAACACCCTTTGTACCACCGACATTGCAGGCCATGTCGTCACTGTCGAGGCTGGGAACGGGGCTGCTAGCCTTGGCAGCATTGGGGTTCATGCGGATGGCGACACCATCACCCTACTTGTTGTTAGTAGACTGCATCTAGAAAGATTGGGAAAACAAACCTGAGGCATGCTGTCGATCATGAAGTCTGTGAAGACAGTGTGGGCAAGAGCAGCGGGGGCTGACGCCAGGGCCGCGAGGAGCATAGATTGGGTCTTCATGGTGAAAGTAACTCGGTTGATGATCGTATACGAAGTAGAGTAATTGTTTATCTGGGAAGATAATTGTGATAGAATAACACACGGACGAGGTTGTTTGGTCACTGGGACACAATGTACAGGTGAATGAATGAATATGCCGACTAGCGACAATGAAGGAATGGAATAGGCAGCCGAGCGCCCTGGAAGGAGAGACAGAAAGTTGGGTTTTGAAGAAGAGATCCTCGTGTGTGGTCGAAGATGAAGGAAGAAAGCCTATTCGAGGGCGGCGGCTCGACGCTTTTGATTCACGAGCTTAGCCTAGACCAGTGGTGCACATCCCCCGAATCCTCATTACACCTGACTCCTGCAAACATCGATATCCCTGGGGTCTGCATCCGCTTTGCCGCCGTTACGGGTTTCGTTCCCTGCATCGATCGTACGGGCGTTCGAGCCCGCTGTTCTGTTTCCTAGCAGTAACGCTGGGTTCCGAAGATGCTGTCAGCATCAGGCACCACAGGCCAATCAAGGCAGCGTTGAGGTTGTGCCGCTGAAACATGAAACACAAACCGACTAATTTAGCGAGACCCTAGTCGGGGTTCTGGTAAGCTCACCCGCTACCCAAGTGGATGGCGCTTTTCTCAGACAACACTAATTCAGGTACGGAGCCTTAATTAAACGAGTTTGCGCCTTGCGGGTCGATCTCGTTATCGGCCATGTGCAGATAAAGGCGCCGTAGAACGTCAGCAGCGGGGTTGATGATACAGTCCACCGATAGCAGGAATGTACACATCCACTCCTTGCCTGCGCGCTACAGATCGTCGAACATGGAAAGCTGTAGAAGTTTGGTTCAGGAGGCTGTTGGAACTTTGGCGGGTCAGGCTGACAGTCATTTCGCAAAGTCACCCACAGTGCAAATCTCGGCCCCTAGTGCCAAGAGTCACGCCGCCTCCTGGGGCCTATGTAGGACGCCAGACTGCGGCGAGGTTTGGCCCTTGAATGTGTTGACACCACCGCAAAACACAATTTGGTCGTTGGGCGCAAATGACGGGATGGATGTCTCAAGTCGTGGTTGCCCGAGATGAGCGAGTACGGTTGCGATGATAATGTCGATTCTTTTGTGAGGCGGCTAGCCCCCAAAGTTTACGCGGTGTACAACACTGAGATTCCCTTTGGGATGGCTGTCATCGGTTCCCGAACCTCGCAATATCATGCAGGGGCTGAGTTCTAGAGCCGCTGCTGATGTCCGAGAGAAAGCAAAAGAAAACAACACATCAAAGATGTCTGGGTAGCCCCGGCGTGTCACGACCTCATATGCCTACGGACCCCTACCTGTTCCTCAGAACGCGTGGACCATATCCAACGGCGATGTAGTATCAGCGCCAGATGATGCCGTTTCCCATGAAGCGCGCTGAATGTTAGAGGCCGACACAAAGCTCATGTGGGGAACCTGGGACTATTGGTGACGCCGCAGGATTGATCAGCAGAGTTCAGAGCGCGCTCTTGACTGGTAACACTCTCAGAGTTGTTCCGATAATGTGTGCTGAGAGCAGAACATTCGCCACAACTCAAGCGTAAGATGGTCTCTTAAGGCCTGGCGATGCATGGGACGCTGACGGGTGTACGCCCATACTTCCATGTTGCACATCGTGCGTCGACTTCGGAAGGTCTGCCTCCGCCTCCGCCCTCTCCAGAAAAGCCTTCACGATGTTCCTAAAATCGGCCGTGTCGTGAGAGCCATATGTCAGGAATCGTCGCGTCGCCCACTTCACATGCGAAACCTTGATTCCATAGACATCACGGAATGGGAGCTTGCTGAAGCCGATCTCGATCCCTTCAGAGAAAACCACACCGTCACGCTGTTGATTGATGCGGCACACAATCGAAGGCTCATACTTATGCTCGCCATAATCGATTCCCATCTCGCGGAGCCCTTGTTTCACGGCATCTATCAGCCATCGACTGCCTCTCTTAGTAAGAAAATGCAGCTTCTTCGAGTCGCCTAGTGAGTTCGATGGTAGCTGGCGCTCAGACAGAGGTTGGCCAATGAAATTTGCAATAGGTATCACGCCCATGCAGCGGTCCAGCTGGACCGCATCCACAGGACAAAAGAGGTTATCCCAAGGCAGTGGCCATGTGCTTGTAGATATCAGAGGTCCTAGAAGGAAGCCTTCTGAGATCGTTGTAGTACATTGTGGTCGAGGGCTCAAGTGGAGAGATGGACGCATCCCCGCAGCCGGTGGCAATGAACCGCGACCATCAATCCCGGGCATATCGTAAACATTGTTTCTGACTGCCATCATCAGGTTGCTCTTCTCAACCACATTTGCGGATGTAAAGATATTGGTTGGATCCATATTTAGCTCAAGGGTAGCCTCAATCCTCTTGAACACCCACAGCCAGTGATCGACGAGCCTTATTTCGGCGGCTATCCTTGAGGTACGGTCGCGTGCCACTCCCAGGCGACCAATAGATCCTTCATATGCAACGCAATACGCAAGGGCGGCGTTCGTATGCTGTTGAATATGCAGACAGACGTCCCCTAGCCACCGTGCTGCAGCTATATCACCATCGTCCAGGTTTTGACGGTTCAGGTAAATTCCGTTGAACACGCTTTCGAACAAATACTTTGCTCTGGCGTATTTCCCAGTGTAGGAGGCACAAACTCCAAGTAGATGCCTGAGAATACGTCGGTCGGGCTGGGTCCCAGACCTAGATGTTTGTCCCCGTTCGACAGCTACCAGCTGGTCTTCAAGAAGCTTCTCTGCAGTGACAAAGTCACCCCGAGTCCACGCGGTAACTATTTGTTGTGCGTTCCACTCGAGGTCCACCGTAACTAATGTTTCTTTCTCATCATACGTCCGAGGTGCACCGGACATTCCCATGTTAGCTGTAAAAGAAGGCTCTGGTAAAGAGGAAACAGTCGGAGAAGTAGGCGCTACGATTGGGATACTGTACGTGGGCGTAACAGGAACCGTAGCTTTTGGGGGTTGAACTGGAACGCGTCTGATCGCATGGCTGTTGTAGCCCATGGGAGTAGTAGGCTGGGACGCTGGGTGTGGCTCCGCGTAGAGCGATGATGCCTCCAACTCAGCAGGTTGGGACGATCCCAAGGAGGTGGTCGAATGTGCGCGAGATGTTGCTGAAGGTGTCAGATAGATCTGCTGCCTTTGCGTTAATGGCGGGCTAGACGCCAGAGGCAGCGCTGTGGGAGGACTGTGTGAGCCCCGGTACGCAGGTGAGATGATCGCTGGCACATCGACACTATGCGGTCGTTCATCGAAGTCAAATTCAGGAAGAGTGGTCCGGAGGTCCGAAGACATAGCTGCTAGAGCATCATGCTCTGGCCGCTCCTCCAAAAGCCTCCCTTCGTTGACAGCTGTGACAAGCCAGTCTACGATGACATCCCGGTAGCTTAGAGCCTGCTGCTGTGATACTCCCACATCTTCGAGGTCGCGGAGAATCTGGCTCCATGCCTCCTCGTCATCGTCGTCCTCGTCGGCTGTGCCTCCAGACGTGAGTCTCCCGATGGAAGCAATGCTCTCTTCGCGATGACCGCCTTTGTAGTCCTTCTCCAATCTTTCCAAAGCTTCTAGGATAAGAACCTGGCTATCGTGTATCAGGGATGTGTAGAAGGAATTGAGCATCGATACGCTCGCGATGAGGCGCTCTCGTATGTTTCGTGACTTCTCAGGGTCGTACTTGAGCCGGTCCCAAGCGCGTTTAGTTTTCGTGTCAAGCCCATTATAGTGCAGCACCAGCTTATCTAGCTCTTCGAGCACTTCGATACACGGTTCGTACGCGTCGATGAGCTGCTGCCGCTTGCTCTCGGGTATCTTGTCGTACTTGTCTTGAATGTCCTCGAGTAGGTTCGTTAATGTTCGTGCTTGCGATGTGAGATCCTTGTATTCGCCGGAGCAGTCGCGACCTGCGTTGAAGTCAGCACGATGAGAGCTACCTAGGTACGGGGTGGCAGGGAAAGCAGACAGTTCTTGTAGACTCTACCAGCTAGCTCACACAGCTTGAGCACATCTCCAATGCTGATTCCGAAACTCATCGCTTAACAAATGGAAGAAATAAGGTCCCGAGTTCGCGCGGCGCAGCTCATCACCAGTGGCCATGTCACGTATGGTCATCTAGTGATGCACACGGCTGGAGGCCTAGCATGTGGCTTGCAAGGGATAACTTGATTGGAGTTGGAACGGAACACAGCTCATCTCGCTCAGCATTGTTTATCCTACTTCCCGGTTGGAATCTGGAATATATCACTTCGCAGCGACCACGATTCTGTTGTCTCGCTTGGTAATCTATGCTTCGACGATGGCGGCGCGTCGGGTGCGGTGGATTGGGCGCATCGGCCTGCCCAGGTGGGCTGGCTGATGATGTCACATGACGGCGCTCGATGGGCCTCGGTAGTACTAATCAGGCCTAGTCTCAGAGGTGCTCCCCCATGGACACCCAGGCAGGTGCGTTCCCACATAGAGGCTGTAACATCATCCAGCAGATATCGAGACCTGTACATGGCACAATATCAACACGACGCAGTTTAGCCTCTTTGTGCAACAGCGCACCCAGATACTTCACAGGCAGACTTGCTTGCGACCTCGACCTCACTTAAGGGATTCAACAGAACATTTCAGAAATGATGGAATGCTTTCATAGAAGGATGTACCACAAGGCTGGCAATTCATTACAATATAAGTTTGTTCAACCCAAGTTGAACTCGCTCGCCATACCCGCATGACGCATAAACTTCTCCTTCGCACGAACCGCCTTCCTCATCTTCGCCGCTTCATCCGTATCCGCACCCTCGGGAAGATCCAGATCCACAACTGCCCTCTTCGATGTACCCGTATCAGCTTTGCGACTGGCCAGATCCACCTTCGGACCACCGCGCACCCTAGCAGGTGTCTTGTCGTTTCGTCCAGCACCTGTTCGTTGTCCCGGAATCTTCATTCCAGATGGTCGTTCGCGGAGAGCAAATGCTTTAGCCAAGTGACCCAAGTGCATCGATTTGATATCGAAGTATTGACGTTCATCTGCAACGTGGGTTGCGTAGGCGCGGATGTGGCTTTGGAAGGCTCGTCGGGCAGCTTCCAGACGAGCAGGGGATGCTAGAGCCCAGCGCTCAATGGCGAGCTGGAGGTCGGTTGCTTTGTCCATGTAGGCGTTCTTTTCCATTACTCCGCTGGTTACCAATCCTCGATTGAGGATGTCATCGGCATCTTGACGCACGACATGTACTCCAGCTTCTAGGTCTTTTCTGTCTGATTTTAGGATCTCGACGTAGCCTTCTTCAGTTCCGGGCATTAGGAAGATGCATGCCCGTCCATCGCGACCTGCACGCGCGGTACGACCGATTCGATGCAAATGGTCTTCACGGGCGAAGGCAGGATCAAATTCGATAACCAAGTCGACATTTGGAAGATCAAGACCTCGGGATGCGACATCTGTAGCGATAAGAACCGAGGGGTTTTTGTTCTTTGTGAATTGAGCAAGTGTCGAAGTTCTCACGGCTTGTTGTAATGAACCGTGGAGACGGTATGCTGTGACTGCGTGCGTCTTTGCAGAAAGTACGGGTGACTCCGCATCTGTCACTGTGAGCTTGGTGGGGTCTGCCTGTGTTATCGCTTTGGTCTTCTTTGGCTTCTTTTCTGCGTCATCAACGGCTTCCTCGACCTTGTCGCCCTCCTCCTCTTCTTGTACGTCTTCCTTCTTCTTTGTCTCGGTGATCCCTTCGATTTCGCTGGTGAGCATGTCAAAGTGAAAGTCGACAGAGTCGGCACACGAGATAAAGACGATAGCCTTCATCACGGATCCCTTCCGCGCGAAAGCTCGTTTCAGATAGGCTATCAATGATACCAATCTGAGCTTCGGTGCCACTACGGCGTAAGACTGCTTCAATTGCGCTGGAGCAGAGAATGAATGGCCACCTCCTGGCTCGCTTGTTTCTGGTCCCTTTTCTGACGGATCGGCTCTAATGTGTACTGCGTCTTTCAGACTTATCTGCCCAAGCCTCTCCACGTCCATTTTCATGGTTGCGGAACAGAGCACTGTTGTGCGCTTCTCCGGAAGGCCTGGTATTCTTGACTTCTCGTCTTTCCTCGCGCGCATTCGCAGATTCAGTGCTCCTACGATCTTTTGGATCTCCTGCTCAAAACCGAGCTCCATGAGCCGATCACCTTCATCCAGAACGAGCCACCTGACATTGCTGACATCCAAAGCTTCTGTGTTTTCCAGATGGTCGACCAATCGACCAGGTGTCGCGACGAGTATGTTGATGCCCTTGCGTAACCGTGCCTTCTCAGACTTCTTCTTCTCACCACCAATGACTGTTGTAGCCACAAGCCAATGCGCGCAGCCCAGAAGCTTCTCTAACACATGTTCGATTTGCTTGCTCAACTCGCGTGTCGGTGCCAGAATGATGGCAAAAAGACCCGAGTTTCTCTGCACGCTTTCGTCGACTTTGCGCTTCCTCATGTTCGCAGAGAGCTCCATGAGTCGCTGTACGATAGGTAGCAGATATGCCAGGGTTTTTCCCGAACCGGTCTCGGCCTGTATAAAGGCGTCGGAATCGTCTTTGATGAGTTGTGTGACCGCAGCCTTCTGAATCGCGGTCGGTGCCTTCAACTCCATCTTCTTCAACAAATGCGCCGCGATGGTCGTGGACATACCAAGGGATGTAAAGGTGTCCAGCTCGCTGCTGAGTGGTGCGTTCGAAGGTTCTATGGGCGCATCGTCTTCGCGGCGTTCGTTCGCTTCGGGCTTCGTCTTGGATGTGGGATTGTAGGTGAACAGCGAGGAAATGACCTGCTTTCCACCCTTTGGCGCATTGTTCTGCTCGCTTGGTCTTTTCGCGGGGTTCGGATTCGGGTTCGATTGGGGTCTGAAGTTGACATCGTCTGTCTTCTCCGTCGTCCTTGGCCTGAAGTCTCCGCTCACGCGCGCTCGCTTTACTGGTCTGTCGCCGGAATCGGGGAATTCTGGGCTCTTCTCCACACGTGCCTTCCGCGGGCCTAGTTCTATGCGGTTTACATTTGTCGCATTGTCGACCACCTGTTTCGGTACCTTCTCGCCGTTCAGTCGTGCTGTAGCCTTGGTGTGCCAGTTCTGCGCCGCCTTCTTCGCAGTGAGGCGCTCCTTCCAGTTGCCGCCTTTGAACGAGGGTTTCGATAATATGCCGCTGTCCGGTATGGAGAAGTTGAGGAGCATGCCATCGTCAGCCATGGTGTCGTATATCGTCGCGTGTGGTGGCAGATCTGGCGGGGTGCTGGTGCGAACGAGATGGAAATCTCGAGCCTGGGATCTTTTTAGTGGGGCACTAGGCTCAGACGGGCACTCCCTCCATGATGGGACCTTCAGCGCAGAAACGAGTCGTCTTGACCTTTCTCAACTTGATCACCATGGCTGCCTCCTCGCTGACTCTTCGCGATCTGTCCGCTTTCGAGTTGCGAGAGAGACTTCCTCGCTTCTTCCCCATCTTTGCGCGACGCGATAGCTAAGGCAGAGCTCTGTCCGCGACACTTCCGCAACTCTCCGCAATGGCTTTCCTACGTTTCGCAGCCGGTGAGTATGCTCCTCAACACACGCCATTGACTACCCTGACTAATCGTGTGCAGTGCCTATAGTACGAAGATGCTTGGTCAGGAGCTTTGCGCGTCCACTGCAAGCTCCTATCGGCAATGGCATCCGATGCCTGTCCACCAGTCCATCACTGCGCAATACCTCGCCCTCGACATCCGCAACCCAAATATTCCGCGATGTCGCGTCCTTACGTGACTTCCGCCGAGACCTACGCTCCAACAGCCGCACAGTCGGCCTTGTTCCGACGATGGGCGCCCTGCACGAGGGCCATGTCTCGCTCATGCGACACGCAGCTGCCGAAAACACCGACATCTTCGTCACCATCTATGTGAACCCTACACAGTTTGGACTGAATGAGGATCTTGCCTCGTACCCGAAGACATGGGAGGCAGACATGCAAGTCGTGGAAGAGCTGAACCAGGAGCTGGCGAGCGCAAACCAAGGGCGCGTGACGGCTGTCTTTGCACCAACCACAAAGACCATGTACCCCACACTACCGCCGGATAGCAGTATACCAGGTGTGGGAAGCTTCATCGAGATGCGCCCGCTTGGCCAACTTCTCGAAGGCGCGTCAAGACCCGTCTTCTTCCGCGGCGTAGCAACAGTCTGCATGAAGCTCTTCAACATCTGCACGCCAGATCGCGTGTACTTTGGGCAGAAAGATGTCCAGCAAACTCGCATCATCAAGCGCCTGATTCAGGACTTCCATCTAGATACAAGCTTGCGCATCATTCCCACTTCAAGAGAGTCAGACGGCCTTGCGCTCTCTTCTCGCAATGTCTACCTCGGCGCGCGTCGTCGTAGTGTTGGCATCGTCCTCAACCAAGCGCTTCGCAAAGCAGAACTACAATACAACAATGGTATGAGGTTACGGAACGACGTCCTCTGGCCTGCTTTCGACCACGGTAACATGACATTGATCGAGCAAGAACAGATGGAGCCTAGCAAACGCGCCAAGTTTGAGGTCGACTACATTAGCCTTGCAGATCCTGATACCATGGAAGAGATTGAGCAAATCGACGATTCAAAAGGCGCCATACTCAGTGGCGCAGTCAAGATGCTGCCAGTTGAAGAACCGCAAGAGGGCGAGGACTTAGGCCAGCTGGACTCTGAAGGTCGACAGGTACCTGTGCGCTTGATTGACAACATTGTTTTGGAACCAATGAGATAAGCGTGTCTTGCTGTAAACACAAAACATCGACAGATACAGTCGTTGCCACAAATGGATATATCCAATTCAGGGTATGAGCATCCGCCATGACTGGAAACGCACTGCACTACTAGAAGTCGACTGAATGCTAGACTACCTCTGATAGACCCTTGAAACGATATCGTTCTACCATACAGCGTGTAATGGCATGTCTATCCACAGTCCTTGCATCTCGATTCTTATGACTCCCTCTTACCAGACCTGTTTCTTTCCGTTTTGCTACAAGGCAGATACTACTGAACACCCTGACTGCGCGCCTTTGGTATACGCTAAAGCTCAATAGAAAAAACTCCATGCACTCATGACCGACAACAGGTCATGTCTCAAGATACAGTCATTCAGTATTCTGCACATTATGCTTGGATCATGGAGGAGGTTAAGAGGAGGAGCTGCAGATGATTCACTTGAGGTGCGATCGGGACACATGGCTTCTATGACTCTAAGACATGAAGGACATCAAATTCTTTCTTCGTGACTACCTCTGTATCGATAGCCATGCAAGCTTGGCCAAATATTGAAACGGCAAGCTGTTGAGATAACACGCGCAGACCTTGCTACTTGGAACAGCTAGGTAAATCCTATGGCATTATCGCGTAGAATACCGTGATCATGATGCGAAAGGGGGGACTAATGGAAATTTACAAGAACGTCATGTGTTCAGCTTCGTCCTCGTCTCCTATGCATTACTTCTAAGCTTACAAGCAGCAACTACTAGGTAAATGGGATCACGACGTCAGTGTCGGCCAAGGTACTAGGCTGAGGAAGAGAAGACAGTATAGCCGCTATATAGCCGCAGAAATCTGTACAGTATGCAAAAGTGGGAAGCAGAACATTTGTGTCAAGTAACCAAGGTTCAGTAAAAGCCTGTCATCTGTTAAAGCTTAACTGTAAGCAGACAGCAAAGGATGAAGTCTACAGGCCCGCTCACGAAGATGGTGGGCACTCTGCATCTCAGCTGCTTCTGACAATCGTCATATCGCGTTGCTGAAGAGAAAAACCTGATCTTCCAAACGTCCGTTTAAGCTTCCAGCCAGTCATCTGCTGCAATTACTCACTTTACCAAGAACCGGTCCATCTCCGCGACTGCAATCTGCAAGCCATCGCAATCCCTCATCTTCGCCTCTACCCGCCCGTCCGTCCACCACCAACATAATCTCATCGTACATATCGTACGCGCAGCATCGTCAAAGCTGTAGATCGCCACGGTCCGCAAGTCCACATACAAGCCTGCTCCACCACCACCAACATATCCCTAAGCGCCTGCGCTGCTCATCAAGGATCGTTCCTGCATGCTTCCAAGCTCTTTCTAGAAGGTAGTGGGAGCAATGCTTGCTAATTTTGGTGACATGTGGCTTGGTGTGGTTGCCGTGTGGCTTACCGATTGGTGGAAAATGGTGTTGTGGCGTCCCTCACGGGTGTTGGGAGATTTGAGTAATGCGACGGAGATTGTCAGAGGAGTGATATATGTGTAAGAGATGCTCTGGTGACCCTTCATGCGAGTGGGGATAGGTCTTCGATGTTGAGGATGGCGTTCGACATGTGCGGATTGTGGAGATGATGATGCGGCTGGTGGGTGGGCTAGCAAGATCCGTTGAGAATGATGTGGGAGACGCGATGTATGACGGAAACCTTGGAACAGATACCAATTGGTCCAGAAGAGTAGGAAGGCTTCAGATTGAAAGGGAAAGAAAGAGGTGGCTCGAAAACACCCCAATACGAGTGGATGCTGTATCCCATCGATGGATGAAGGCAGTGTCCTTTTCGTACTCACAATCCACGTACCAATCTCGATGGAGTCATCTCGCTTTCTGAACGAACTCATACGCCCCGGAATAATGCGACGTTTGTGTGTTGATCATGAGAGTCGACCTCCCCACGTCCTTAACGCACTCATGCGCTGGACAGTTCACTCCTCACATGCCGAAAGCGGATGCGATTTAATTGAATCGCGCAACTTGGGTTGAATGGCTGAATCTTTCAAGCACTCCAAAAAGATGAGTTGGAATGGAAGACAGACGGAACGCACGTGAAAGAGAGGGTCCATGAGGCTGAGTGGTCCGAATACGTCATGAGAGCACACGGCCCAAGCTTCAAGCTCTTCCAAGGTCCCATCGCGACCACGTCCAGTTTCCAATACACCCATCAATGTGAGTGCGCTCTCGACATCTGCTGTGGCTTCCAACTATCGAGCGCCAGCTGCAATCCATGCTGACCCACTTGTGACATATGAGAACACGAATTTCGTACGCACCATTTCCGTCGAGCACGATGCAGTAGCCTTTTCACACATCGGTGTGCCGCCAGACGTAACCTGCGGCATTCTTTATTCACCATTCGGCCCGAGACGCGTCGAAGGCCCTTCATCTAAATCACCTCCTAATTGTTCTGCATACCAGCGGTCACACATATGTTGGTAGCTCGTGCAGTACTATAGTCACAACCTCACGTATACCCCTATACTCCGTATTTCAAGATTCGTATAAGACACGTTGCGTTCTTGAGAGACTGATCCGAGTCTAGTGTTTTGTGCCTTGATAGGGGCATGCAATAAGCGCATCAGGGTACGGGAAGATGCGTGAGAATATAGTACAGAACTATATCGCAGTCTCGTCAGCCCGGAGTAGATGCAGCAAGGCGTGTGGTTGTCCCTGGATTTCTTTTGCAGCTGCTCGACCGATGTTCAGAAATTGGCATGTCCATGCTCGGCACGTAGCGATACGTTAGATGCCAAGATGCATTCCAACACGATTGAGATCAAGCTTCTCCACATTCCGCTTCGTCGCCGCAGCCTGCTCCCGGAAGATCGCGGCTAAGCTCGTGAAGCTTACCCCTTATAAGCTTCAAACAGCGCTGAAGAGTCGGCCCTGCTGTCGCCGTGAACTTCACCAAGCGTCAAACTTTTGGGCCTGTTAAACTTCGCAGAAGCCGCGAATGTCTCCAGCTGTGCGACCTTCGGGAAAACGTCATAATGCTGTGTGGGGCTGCGAGCTCAGCGCGCCTGTTGACCTGGACACTTTTCGTGTACAATCTATACCACGATATCACCTTGGCGGACCTGGGGAATATTGCCGGAAACCCTGCTTGTATTGCATACCCCACATTTCAAGACAAAGGCCAAAAGCGCAACGGGCATCTTAATAGCTCTTTGCTATGATAATACCAATTCTGAAGGATAGCCTGGTTTCGGAAAGCTTCTCGAAGGCCTTAATTGCTCCAGGACGCCAGGGCCGACGGTCCACGAACCTGTCCACTTGTTACAGTCTATTCAGGGGTGCCTGACAACACCTTGCAGGTAGCTATGAGTAGTTACGAGTACCTATAGGTATCTGCAGGCTGCCGTCGGTATGTGGAGATCCGTTTTGGTCGAGAGTATAACGGAGGGCATATTCGTCCACGGCTGACCCGTCTTCACGTTCATCATGATAACATTTTGTTGTTATAGCTTCGCCCTGCCGATTATAGATGCGCGTACGTCTTTGGGACTGGATCTTGCGTTCGAGACAATCGCATTAAGGCGCTCGGCTTATGCCATGCCGCCCGCTGCTGGCCGGGCGGGTGAGCTCCCGATGCTGCTAGGATGCCGTTCAGCACAGGGTACAATCCCGAACTACTTGTCGATCTTTCAACACTGATCCCCTTTCCACAACTATCTCGGTATGATAACTAGGACGCAGCACATGAACAAGAGCCTTTGGCCTATAGACGGGGAATTCCATTGAGCAGACGCGCGAAGCGAAGTTTACGATGTCGCGTAAGTATACACGACGCTTGCATCGCGATCCCGCGCATCTACAGCAGCTCCGGTCTAGTCGAGCATGGCCGGTCGGAAGTCCAGATGTGGCTCCCGG
>Ga0265780_10007369_pt1 | contig 13528 bp, 7 predicted proteins | sample P1T30metagenome_FD_192432 | JGI IMG/M metagenome (GOLD analysis project Ga0265780, IMG submission 192432) | Plant litter microbial communities from East Loma Ridge, Irvine, California - P1 T30 | ecosystem: Environmental > Terrestrial > Plant litter > Unclassified | place: USA: California... | reverse complement strand
CTCGGACGCCCGCGACGCGAGGCCCTCGTCGACCTCGCCGTGCTGTCGAGCGATCGCGAGGCCTCGTCGGCGGCGCTCAAGCTCGGTCCGCGCTCCGCGGACGAGGTCGAGCGCAACGTGCTGGTGGAGAGCAGTCCGATCCTCCGCGCGCTCGAGCGCTACACGGGCGTGCTCTACGATCCGATCCGCGCCCGGACGCTGACGCACGAGCAGTGGTCGTGGGCCACGGAGCACGTCGTCGTGCACTCGGCCCTGTTCGGGCTCGTCGGGGCCGCCGACCCCATCCCGGCCTACCGGCTCTCGCACGACTCGCGCCTGCCCGGTGCCACCCTCAAGCGCCGTTGGCGCGAGCCCGTGTCCACGGCCCTCGCCGAGTCGGGGGAGTTCGTCGTCGACCTGCGCTCGGAGGGCTACGTCGGCCTGGGGCCCGCCCCTGCGAGCCGGTCGGCGTTCGTGCGCGTGGTCTCGGACGCGGGCGGTCGGCGTCGCGCGCTGAACCACTTCAACAAGAAGGCCAAGGGCCTCCTCGTCGCCGCACTGGTGCAGGACCGCCCTGAGCTCGCGTCCCCGGACGACCTGCACGACTGGGCCGGGGCCCGCGGCATCGGGCTCGAGCCCGGCTCCGGACCCGGCGCCGAGCTCGTCCTCGTCGCGGACTCCCTGCTCGACCGCGACGCGGCCTAGGCCGGTGGCCGGTGCCGGTGCCCTCAGTCGACGGGGACGGGCCCGAGACGGTAGGTGATGCCCTCGTGGCCCAGGAGCCACGCCTTCGTGCTGATGCCCCCACCGACCGTGTACCCCGTCAGGCCACCGGTGCGCCCGAGGACGCGGTGGCAGGGCACCAGGAGCGGCAACGGGTTCGACGCGACCGCCCGCCCGACGGCGCGACCCGCCTGCGGCTTGCCCACTCGTGCGCCCAGCGCGCCGTAGGTCGTCGTGCCGCCCCAGGGCACGGACTCCAGGGCTGCCCACACGGACTGCTGGAAGGGCGTGCCCAGCGGTCGCAGGGGCAGGTCGAAGCTGCGGCGCACGCCCGCGAAGTAGTCGCTGATCTGTCGCTGGGCGCTGCGCAGCAGGTCGTCGGGCAGGTCGTCCTCGTCGTCGTCGTGGGGGAGCCGTCCGTCGCGCTCCACGTGCAGCCGCTCGACGGCGCCGTCCCGGGCGACGACCTCGATGCGGCCCACCGGCGAACGGAACCGGACGAAGGCGATCGGCTCGCGCGACGGGTCGGGCGGCAGCGGCGGGACGAGGTCGAGCGGGCACATGAGGGGACCGTAGGGGCTCGGCGGGGGTCGCGGGGCCGCCTCCACGAGGGCGAGCTCGCGGCAGCGGGCGCGGTCGTCCTGTGCAGGAGTGGTCGTGCGCGTCGCTGCTGCCGGGTAGCGTGGTCGTCGTGACCGACCACCCGGAGGATCTCGCCGACACCGTCGTGCGCCCGACGTCGTGGGCGACCGGGTCGGAGGACGAGCGACGGGGCACCGGCACGGACGTGGACGACACCGTGCTCTCGGTCCGGCCCCCCGGCGGTGCCGGCGGCCCCGCCCCGGTCCCGGGCCGCTCAGGAGGTCCGGGTGCGGTCCGCCCCGCGAGGACCCACTCCGTGCGCGTGGGCCACCAGGTGCACCCCCTCGACGTGCCCGTCGTCATCGGTCGACGCCCCTCTCCGCCCCGTGTGCTCCGCGGCGCGACGCCGCGCCTCGTGACGGTCGCGTCCGACGGCGGCGTCGTGTCCGGCAGCCACCTCGACGTGCGGCAGGAGGGCGACGTCGTCGTCGTCACCGACCTCCGGTCGACCAACGGCACGCGCGTGGCGCAGCCCGGTCGCCCCGCCGTGCAGCTCCGCCAGGGCGAGTCCCTGACGGTGCTCGCCGGCACCACCGTCGACCTCGGCGACGCGGTCCTGCTCGAGATCCTCCCCCCGCAGCGCCTCACCCTCAAGGACGGACCCCAGCCGTGACCCAGATCGGACGCCCGACGACCGCGCACGCCCTCGCGTCGACCGAGGGCGAGCTCGCCCTCGACTGGGCGGGGCGCACCGACGTCGGCCGTCGGCGTGCGCACAACGAGGACAGCTACCTCGCCGAGGTGCCCCTCTTCGTCGTGGCCGACGGCATGGGCGGCCACAGCGCGGGCGACGTGGCCAGCGCAGCGGTCGTCGACCGCCTGCACGAGCTCGCCGATCAGCCCGCGGTCACGGAGGCCGCCGTCGAGGCGGCCCTGCAGCGCGCCACGGAGGACATCGCCGTGGCCGCCGAGGGGACCGAGCTGGGCGTCGGCACGACGGCGACGGGTGCCTTCCTCTCGCGGGGCGACGACGGAGAGCTGCGCTTCAGCGTCTTCAACGTGGGCGACTCCCGCGTCTACGCCTTCGCCGACGACGTCCTCACCCAGGTGACCGTCGACCACAGCGTCGTCCAGGAGATGGTCGACGCGGGCATCCTGCACCCCGACGACGCGGAGCGGCACCCCGACAGCAACGTCATCACGCGCGCCGTCGGCTTCGACCCCGATCCGCGCCCCGACTACTGGCACCTGCCGCTGCGGCCGGGCCTGCGCCTCCTGATCTGCTCCGACGGCCTCACCAAGGAGCTCTCCGCCCGGCACCTCGCCGCGGTGCTCGCGGCCGTCGAGGGCGCCGACGACGCGGCGCGCACCCTCGTCGACGCGGCCGTCGACGCAGGGGGACGCGACAACGTCACGGCCGTGGTCGTCGACGTCCGGCGGGCCTCGCCCACGGCGGGCTGACCGTCCCCACGCCCCTCCGGCGTGCGTCGGTCCGCTCCACCTCCGACGTGGCGGCGACCGATCCGTCCACAGGTCGGCGCACCGTGAGGGAGCGACCGGAGCGCGGCCGTAGACTTCCCCGCGTCGGCACCGCCGACGCCCGCAGACCGTGACCCCCGGAACGAGCAAGGAGGCGACGTGGCACGCAGGCTCCCGTCCCAGCCTCCCGTCCTGCCCGGCTTCTCGTACGTGCACGTCCTGGGCTCCGGAGGGTTCGCCGACGTCTTCCTCTACGAGCAGAACATGCCGCGGCGCCAGGTGGCCGTCAAGGTCCTCCTGAGCGAGGTGGTCGACGACCAGGTCCGGCAGATGTTCCAGGCCGAGGCCAACCTCATGGCCCAGCTGAGCGGGCACCCGTCGATCCTCACGGTGTTCCAGGCGAGCGTGTCGGCCGACGGCCGCCCTTACCTCGTCATGGAGCTCTGCTCGGCCTCCCTCAGCGAGCGGTACCGTCGCGAGCGCATCCCGGTCGCCGACGTGCTGCGCATCGGCGTCAAGATCGGCAGCGCCGTCGAGACGGCGCACCGGCAGGGGGTCCTGCACCGCGACATCAAGCCCTCGAACATCCTCATGACGGCCTACGGCCACCCCGTGCTCTCCGACTTCGGCATCGCGGCGTCGCTCGGCGGTGGCGAGCCGACCGAGGTCGTGGGCATGTCGATCCCGTGGTCGGCACCCGAGGTGCTCATCGACGAGACCGCCGGCAGCGTCGAGTCCGAGGTCTACTCGCTCGGGGCCACCATCTACTCGCTCCTGGCGGGCCGCAGCCCCTTCGAGGTGCTCGGGGGAGAGAAGAACGGCGCCTCCGACCTCATCGGGCGCATCGACCGGGGCAAGCTGCCGCCCACCGGGCGCACCGACGTCCCGCCCGGGCTCGAGCGCATCCTGGCCCGCAGCATGTCGCGTCGCCCCGACCACCGTCAGGCGAGCGTGCTCGAGCTCATCCGCGAGCTGCAGCAGGTCGAGACCGAGATCGGTGCCGGGCAGACGCCGATCGAGGTCGCCGTCGACGACTGGGCCCTGGCGACGGTCGCCGACCTCGAGGACGCCACGCGCCTGCGGGGCTCCGCCGCCGTCACCTCGACGCGGCGTCGTCGTCGACGTCGCCGGGTCACGGAGGCGCAGGCCTCCGCCGTGCAGGCGTCGGCGCTGGGCCAGAGCCGCGCCGTGCCGCGGGGCACCGCGACGCGGGAACGCCCGCGCCGACGGGGGGTCACCGCGCTCGTCTGGGCGCTCGTGGCGGCCTCCGTCGTCGTGATCGCGCTCGGCGCGACGGCCACGTTGGTGCTCGTGCGGGCGACCTCGACCGAGATCCCGCGCGTGGGGGCGGTCGACGCCGAGCTGACCGACGACAGCGTGCGCTTCAGCTGGAGCGACCCCGGGCTGAGACCGGGCGACGCCTACGTCATCGCCGCCGGGGAGGGCACGAGCCAGCAGACCGCCGCGGACTACGTCGTCGACGCGCCGGGCGAGGGCGAGCGCGTCTGCGTCACCGTGAGCGTCGCCCGTGCGGGCGCCACGGGGCTGCCGAGCGGGGAGAAGTGCGTCACGGGGGAGGCACCGTGAGGCAGCGGCTCGTCGACTGGGCCAGGGGGCACCGGTCGGCGGCGGCCACCGCGCTGAGCGGCGTGGTCGTGGCTGCCCTCGTCGCGACCGTCGCGGTCGTGAGCACGGGGTACGAGGCCCAGCGCCTCGACCTCGACGACGGCACCGTCTGGGTCGCCAACGGTGAGCTGGGCGCGATCGGGCGTGCCAACGCCGACGTGCTGCAGCTCAACTCCGCCGTCCGGACGAGCGGCGCCGACCTCTCCGTGGTGCAGGAGGGGCAGGACGTCCTCCTGGTGGACCGGAGCAGCGCGACCGTCGGGATCGTCGACACCGCCACGGCGACCGTCGTCGACGAGGTGCCCCTGCCTCCGACGTCGCCCGCGGTGCACCTGGCGGGCGACCGCGTCGTCGTCGCGTCGGACGGCACCGGCGAGTACTGGTCGGTCCCGGTCGACGAGCTGTCCTCCTACGTCGCCGACTCCGATCCCGACCTGAGCCTCGGCGCCGACGCCGTCTCCGCGGTGACCCCCCGGGGCCGCACCACGGTCTTCTCCGCCGACAGCGGCGCCGTGTCGGTGATCGGCTCCGAGGAGCGCTTCGAGGTCGACGAGACCTCCGAGACGGATCTCCCGGAGGGCGACGACTACCAGGTGACCTCGGTCGGTCCGCACTGGGCCGTGCTCGACACGGCCTCCGGGGCCCTCGTCGTCGACGGGCGGGCCGTCGACCTCGGGAGCCGCTCCACGGGCGGGCTCGCGCTGCAGGAGGCCAGCGACGACGGGTCGTCGGTGCTCGTCGCCACGGGCACGGGACTCCTGTCGGTGCCCTTCGACGGGGGTGCCCCCACGGGCCTCGTCAGCGAACGGTCCGGCCTGCCCGCCCGGCCCGTCGTCGTCGACGGCTGCACGTGGGCGGCCTGGGGCGACGGCACCGCCTGGAGCGACTGCCGCGCCGACGGCGAGCAGGTGCTCCCGCTCGAGCAGGTCGCCCCCTCGGCCCCCCTCGTCTTCGACGTCAACGGGCGACGCGTCATGCTCAGCGACCCTGCCGGGGGCGGGTCCTGGGCCGTGCAGCGCGGCGGTCAGCTCGTCGACAACTGGGGCGACCTGATCGAGGACGACCAGCAGGAGGACGACCAGGAGGAGAACGACGCCGATCAGCCGCCCGAGCTCGATCCCGACCAGAAGCCGCCCGTCGCGGTGGCGGACGAGTTCGGGGCGCGACCGGGGCGGGCGAGCACGCTGCCCGTGCTCCTCAACGACTTCGACCCCAACGGCGACCCGCTCGCCATCGACTCCGTCGGCCCGGTCGACGAGGCCGTCGGGCGCGTGGACGTCATCAACGACGGCCAACAGCTCCTGCTCACGCTCGGTGAGGCGGCCACGGGCGTCGTGTCGTTCGACTACGTCGTCTCCGACGGGCGCGGCGGGACCGCGAGCGCGACCGTGACGGTCACCGTCCGCGGGGCGGACGAGAACGGAGCACCGCGCCAGGTGCGCAGCACGGAGGCGTCGGTGTCGTCGAGCGGGCGGCTCGAGGTCGACGTCCTGGGCGACTGGGTCGACCCCGACGGCGACGCCTTCTACCTCACGAGCGCGACGGGCGAGGGCGTCACGTCGAAGCCGACCGGCGAGGTCGTCGTCCAGGACGACGGCACCGGGCGGAGCCGCGTCGACGTCGCCCTCGTCGTCTCCGACGGGCGCGACGAGGCCGCGGGCACGCTGACGGTGACGGTCGACGCGACGGCTCCCCTGGAGGCGCGCTCGTTCACGGTCAAGGCCTACGCAGGGCGTCAGACCAGCGTCGACCCGCTGCGGTACGTCGTGGGCGGCTCGGGCCGCGCACGGCTCAACAGCGTCCCGCCGCAGTCCGGGTCCGTGGTCACGCCCAGCTACGAGAAGGGCACCTTCCGGTTCCGGAGCGACGAGGTCCGTTCGCACGCGGTCGAGTACACGGTCACCGACGGCGACCAGACGGCCACCGGCACCGTGCGCATCGACGTGCAGGAGCCGCCCGACCCGGGCACCCCGCCGGTCACGGTGCCGAAGACCGTCTTCGTGCGGACGCTGAGCACCGAGACGATCGACGTCACGGCCACGGACCGCGACCCGGCCGGCAACGTCCTCGTGCTCACGGGCACGTCGACGGTGGACGCGCGCCAGGGCGCCCGCGTCGAGGCGCTCGAGCAGCGCTACCTCCGCGTCACGCTGACGGCCCCCCTCGAGACCGGGTCGACGACCTTCACCTACACGGTCACGAACGGCCTCGCGTCGGCGGAGGGGAGCGTCACCGTCGTCGAGATCCCGCGGCCCGGGGTCGTGCAGCCGCCCGTGGCCGCTGCGGACGCCGCCACGGTGCGGGTCGGCGACGCGATCGACATCGACGTGCTCGCCAACGACGAGCAGCCCGACGGCGACGAGATCACGCTCGTGCCCACCCTCGACCAGGACGTCCCCGAGGGGGGAGGCCTGCTCTTCACCGCGGGCGACCGGCTGCGCTACCTCGCCCCGAGCACCCCCGGCGACTTCACGGCCCAGTACCGCATCACGGGCGCCGACGGGCAGAGCGCCTCCGCCCAGGTGGCCCTCGCCGTCCGCGAGGCCGACGCCGCGACCAACGCGCCCCCCGTCCCGCAGACCGTCACGGCACGCGTCGTCGCCGGTGAGAGCGTCCGCGTCTCCGTCCCGCTGGACGGCATCGACCCCGACGGCGACGCGGTGCAGCTCGTGGGGGTGGACACGAACCCCGAGAAGGGCAGCGTCACGAACGTCGGGCCCGACTTCCTGGAGTTCGAGGCGGGCCCCGGCCAGGTGGGCACGGACTCCTTCACGTACTCCGTCATCGACGGGCTCGGGGCCCGGGCCACCGGCACCGTGCGCATCGGCATCGCCGAGCGCGCTGAGGGTTCTCGGGACCCGGTCGCCGTCGCGGACACCGTCACCATGCGCCCGGGCGGGAGCATCGCCGTGCGCGTCCTCGACAACGACTCCGACCCCGACGGCGGAGCCCTGACGGTCACGTCCGTCGAGCCCAACGGCGACGACGGCGTGCGCGCCGAGGTCCACGACGGGACGACCGTGTCGGTGACGCCACCGCGCGCCGAGGGCGAGTACGGTCTCGTCTACACGGTCGAGAACGAGGTCGGCGGTGCGAGCTCCAGCTTCGTGACGGTGGTCGTCGACCGTGACGCGCCGCTCCGGCAGCCCCTCGCGAACGACACCGTGCTCGATCTCCGCGACGTCCTCGACCGCGACAGCGTCCGCGTCGACGTGCTCCGCAACGCGTTCTTCGCCAACGGCCCGGTCACGGAGCTCGGCCTCGGCCTCGAACCCGGTTACGGTTCGACCGCTCGGATCACGGGAGACGGCCAGGTCGAGGTCGAGGTGCTGCCGACGAGCCAGATCGTGCCCTTCTACGTCTCGCACCCCGAGGACGAGTCCCTGCGGGCCTACGCGTTCATCCGCGTGCCCGGGTCCGACGACGCCCTCCCGCAGATCGACCGGACGGCGCCGACGATCACGGTCGCGAGCGGGGAGGCGGTCGACATCGACCTGGACCGCTACGTCGTGGCCAGCGGCGGGCGCTCGGTGCGCCTGACCGATCCCTCGGCGGTCCGCGCGACCCACGCCTCCGGCGACGACCTGGTCGTCGACGCCACGACCCTGCGCTTCCGGTCGGCCGACCTCTTCTACGGCGCCGCGAGCATCTCCTTCGAGGTGACGGACGGCCGGTCGGCCGACGACCCCGACGGACGCAAGGCCACCCTCGTGCTCCCCGTCCGCGTCACGCCCCGCGAGAACCAGCCGCCGGCGTTCGAGGGCACGTCGATCCAGCTCGAACCGGGGGAGTCCCGCACCGTCGACCTGACCCGCCTCACCACGTACCCCTACCCCGACGACGTCGGCGAGCTGACCTACGCGGCGGGGGCCGCGTCCGTGCCCGGCTTCTCGTACTCCGTCTCGGGGCAGCAGCTCACCGTCACCGCCGACGCCTCGGCGACGAAGGGGACCTCCCGGTCGCTGCCGATCACGGTCGCCGACGCCGTGGCTCAGGGCAGGAGCGGCGCCGTGGCCGTCTCCGTCGTGGCGTCGAGCCGTCCCCTCGCCCTGCCGGCCGCCGACCGGGCGATCGTCCGACGCGGGGGGACCACGACGGTCGACGTCCTGCAGAACGACCAGGCCACCAACCCGTTCCCCGGGCAGCCGCTCGAGGTCGTCGCCATCCGGGGCCTCGACGGCGGCCGCGTGCCCGCCGGCGTCCGCATCACCCCGAGCGCCGACCGGCGCACGCTCTCGGTGACGGCCGACGCCTCGGCCCTGCCGGTCGACACGAACCTCCAGTACCAGGTCGCCGACGTCACCGGCGATCCCGATCGTCGGGTCTGGGGCAACGTCACGGTCTCGGTCCAGGACGTCCCCAGCACGCCCGCCGCACCGGTCAGGACGGGCACGTTCCGGGGCGGGCAGCTCACGCTCGCGTACCAGTCGCCCGCGGCCAACAACTCGCCCGTGTCGCGGTTCGTGCTGACGGGCACCTCGACCACCGGTGGTGCGACCTACAGCAGGGACTGCGGCGTCGCGACCGTCTGCACCCTCACCGACCTCGACCCGACGCAGCAGTACGCCTTCTCCGTCGTGGCGAGCAACGCCGTCGGCGACTCGGCCCCGAGCGCCGCCAGTGCCCCCTACAGCGCCGACTTCGTGCCGGCCGCGCCGGCCACGGTGACCGTGGCCGCGTCGCGCAGCACGCCGGGCGGGCTCGACGTCTCGTGGAGCCGCGTCCCCGACCCGCGCCCGGGCAGCAGGGTGGTCCGCTACGTCGTCGACATGACGGGGCCGGGTGCGCCCGCGACGTCCACGACGACCGACCTCCGGCTGCCGACGCTCGCGGGGCTGGACCCCGACGCGCGGTACACCGCCACGGTCCGTGCCGAGAACGCTGCCCAGGTCTCGTCCACGGCCGACTGGGCCCGGACGACGTCCGCGCCGGCCGGCCCCGTCGGCACCCCTCCGCCCGTGTCGGTGACCGCGACCGTGGTCGATCCGGGCCAGGGGTGGATCGGGCTCTCCCGGACGGACAGCTCCGCGCGGGGCGGAGGGCCCGTCACGTACTCCTACGGCCGTGCCGAGGCCGGGACGTCCACGCCGATGTGTGCCGTCGGCCAGGCGGACCCGTACGGCATCGAGCTGACGAGGGACCTGGTCGACCGCAGTGCGGTGGACGGGCGGCAGTACACGTACTTCGCCTACGCGCGCAACGGCTACTTCTGCACGGCGTCGAGCTCCGGGGCCGTCCAGAGCCTGAAGGCGCCCGGAAAGGCGTCCGTCGAGCTGGCCGTCGTCCAGAACGGCAGCAGCGACCGGTACGACGTCACCGCCTCGGGCCTCGCCGTCGACGGCGGCACCGCGTCCCGGTACGAGGTCCGCCTCGGCGACGGTCCCTGGGCACGTCTGCCGGCCTCGGGCAGGGTGACGACGGGGGACGACCCCGGCCTCTACAACCGCACGTCGGTCGTCGCCGTGCGGGGGTGCCGGGACGAGACGCAGCGGTTCTGCGGTCCGCCGTCCGACGGCGAAGAGGTCACCCCCGTGCTCGCGGGCTTCGTCTCGCCGACGTTCTCCGGGACCGCTGCCGGGGGAACGTGGACGTTCTCGGCACCGACGGGCAGCGGGCTCGCCTCCCGTCAGTACCGGTGCGGCGCCGGAGAATGGACGACGATCGCCGCGGGAGCGAGCGCGTCGTGCGACGTCACGATCGCCGACGACCCCGAACTGCGGCTGCAGACCCGCCTGCGGACGAGCACGGCCACCGTCGACTACGACCGGGACCACCTCCCGGTCATCACCGAGTGAGGAACGCGACATGACGATGACCCCCGAGCAGGCGACCTGGTTCTCCGACGTCTTCGGACGCCTCGTGGCGAACGTCGACCGGGTGCTGCTGGGCAAGACGTTCGTCGTCCGCCTCTCCTTCACGGCGCTGCTCAGCGAGGGGCACCTCCTGCTCGAGGACTACCCCGGCACGGGCAAGACCTCGCTCGCCCGGGCGATGGCGCAGAGCGTCCAGGGCACGAGCTCGCGCGTGCAGTTCACGCCCGACCTCCTGCCGGGCGACATCACGGGCGTGAGCATCTACGACCAGAAGGCCGGCGAGTTCGAGTTCCACCGCGGGCCGATCTTCGCGAACATCGTCCTCGCGGACGAGATCAACCGCGCGAGCCCCAAGACCCAGTCGGCCCTGCTCGAGGTGATGGAGGAGGGGCGGGTCACGGTGGACGGGGTCAGCCACGACGCGGGCCGCCCCTTCATGGTCATCGCGACGCAGAACCCGATCGAGCAGGCGGGCACCTACCGCCTCCCGGAGGCGCAGCTGGACCGCTTCCTGCTCAAGACCTCCATCGGCTACCCCGACCACGCGGCGACCCTGCGGATCCTCGAGGGGTCGGCCACCCGGGTGCACGAGGGCAGCCTCGCACCCGTCGTGCAGGCCGGCGTCATCACCGAGATGGCCGAGCTCGCCCGGACCGTGCACGTCGAGCCCTCCCTCGCCGACTACGTCGCGCGGCTCGTCGAGGGCACCCGCACGGCGCAGGAGGTCCGGCTCGGCGTGAGCGTGCGCGGCGCGCTCGGCCTCGTGCGGGCCGCCAAGACCTTCGCCGCCGCCTCGGGCCGGCACTACGTCACGCCCGACGACGTCAAGGCCCTCGCCGAGCCCGTGCTGGCGCACCGGCTCGTGCTCGACCCGGAGGCGGAGTTCGACGGCGTGACGCCCTCGAGCGTCGTGAGCCAGCTGCTGATCGAGACGCCGCCGCCGGCGGAGCGGACCGCCGTGTGAGCGCCGGACCCTCCTCGAGGACGACCTCGCGGGCCAGGGGCGGGGGCGCCTCCCGAGCCGAACCACGGCCCGGGGGCACGACCTCGAGCGCCCGCTTCGACGCCGGTTTCGCCACCGGCACCCAGGGCCTCACCAACGCCCGGACCAGGATCGTCGGCGACCGTACCGGCCCCGTCGCGGACGCCCTCGTGCTCGGCGTCCGGGTCGGCCGCGCGCTCCGGCTCGCCCTCCGCCGGGCCTTCGCCGCGGCGTCCTCCGTCGTCACCCCGTTCGGCTGGGTGGTCCTCGTCGCCGCGCCCGCGTCGCTCGTCGCCGGCTACCTCCTCGGCTGGCCGGAGCTCGTCGTCCTGGGCTGGGCCTCGGTCGTGCTGCTCGTCGTGGCCGGCGTGTTCCTCGCCGGGCGCAACGCCTTCGAGGTCGCCCTGTCGATCCCGCACCCGCGGGTCACGGTGGGCGAGACCGCCGGGGGAGCGGTGGTCGTGACCAACCCGACGCGGCGTCGCGTGCTCGGGACGACCGTCGAGGTGCCCGTCGGCGCCGGCCTCGCCGAGCTCGCCCTCCCGGGCCTCCGGCCGGGCGAGAGCGTCGACCGCACGTTCGGGGTGCCCACCGCCCGGCGGGGCCTCGTGCACGTCGGACCGGTGCGCACGGTGCGGGGCGACCCCGTCGGGCTGGCGCGGCGCGAGCTCGACTGGACGGGCGTCGCCGACGTGTTCGTGCACCCCCGCACGATCGGGATCCCGAGCACGAGCACCGGCCTCATCCGCGACCTCGAGGGCAGCCCGACCCGTGACCTCTCGACGAGCGACATCTCGTTCCACGCGCTCCGCGAGTACCAGCCGGGCGACGAACGGCGGAACATCCACTGGCGGTCCACCGCCAAGACGGGCACGTACATGGTCCGCCAGTTCGAGGAGAGCCGACGCAGCCACCTGGTCATCGCCCTCAGCCTCTCGGCCGCCGACTACGCCCTCGACGACGAGTTCGAGCTCGCGGTCAGCGCGGCGGGCTCGCTCGGTGCCCGGGCCGTCCGCGACGCGCGCGAGGTGAGCGTCGTCGTCAGCGAGCGCACGCCCGAGTTCGCCAAGCGCAAGAAGCTCGAGATCCGCCGCCTCGCCACCCTCACCCGCGAGCGCCTCCTGGACGACCTCGCCGTCGTCGAGCTCGCCCCCTCGGCGCTCGCCGTCACGGACGTCGCACGGGTCGCCGGCGAACAGGTGCAGGGCATCTCCGTCGCGTTCCTCGTCGTCGGGTCGACGACGACGCTGACCCAGCTCCGCGCCGCCGCCGCCGCGTTCCCGCTCGGGGTCGAGTCGGTCGCCGTGGTGTGCGACCCGGAGTCGGTGCCGGGCCTCCGGCGCCTCGGCGACCTCACGGTGCTCACGATCGGCTACCTGGAGGACCTCCAGAAGTCGCTCGCCCGGGTGGCAGCCTCGTGAGCACGGGCACGAGCACGAGCACGAGCACGACCGAGCAGGCCGACCGCCCCCGTCGACCGGGCGACCGTCGTCGTCGCCGCACCGGGCCTCCTGCGTCGTTCGTCGTCGTCGCGACGGGCTTGTTCGTCCTCGCGCAGGTCGTCGCCGTCAGCACCTGGTGGCCGATCCACCGGAGCGGTCAGCTCGTCGTGCTCGTCGCCGTGACCCTGCTCGTCGGCTCCGCCCTGGGCGTGGCGGGCGCCGTCCGGCGACTGTCGAGCGCCTGGCTGGCGGCGGGCACGGTCGTCGCGTTCCTGGTGCTCGGCGTGCCCCTGGCGGTCCCGGACGCGGCCGTGGCGGGCCTCCTGCCGACGGGCCGCGGCCTGCTCGACCTGGTCACCGGGGTCGCCCTGGGCTGGAAGCAGCTGCTCACCATCAGCCTGCCCGTCGGCAGCTACCAGGCGCTCCTCGTCCCCGTCTTCGTGCTGCTGCTCGTCGGGACCGTGGTCGGTGTCTCGGTGGCCCTGCGCACCCGCTCCGGTGAGGTCGCCGCCGTGGTCCCGGTGGTGACCTGGCTCTCCGGGATCGTGCTCGGCCCGTCCGAGGCCTTCCTGCCCACCGCGACCGCGCTGGCGCTGCTCGCCGTGCTCGTCACGTGGTCGATGTGGTGGCGCCTCCGTCGTCGGCGCCTCGCGCTCGACGCCCTGGCGGGCACGGCCGGCGGCACGGGCGCCCGGGCGGCCGGTCACGGGGCCGCGGTCCTCCGCGCGGTCGCAGGAGGCGCGACCACCGTGGTCGTCGCGGGTGCGGTGGCCGCGGGTGCGGTCGCGCTGGTGCCGCCGACGGGGAGCCGCCTCGTGGCCCGCGACGCCGTCGAGCAGCCCTTCGACCCCCGCGACGACGTCTCACCGCTGACCCGGTTCCGGGCGTACCAGCAGCAGCCC
>Ga0265780_10007368_pt1 | contig 13529 bp, 13 predicted proteins | sample P1T30metagenome_FD_192432 | JGI IMG/M metagenome (GOLD analysis project Ga0265780, IMG submission 192432) | Plant litter microbial communities from East Loma Ridge, Irvine, California - P1 T30 | ecosystem: Environmental > Terrestrial > Plant litter > Unclassified | place: USA: California... | reverse complement strand
GTAGAGATTGGGAATCTATTTTGGGTATTGTATGCACGATTCGTTTGGGAGGGGGGAAGGTTGTCGTGGTAGGGCTGGATATGTGGTAAGGTTGATCATGGAAGCGATCGGCAGTATGAGATTTGAGCATTGGAAGGGATCATCGTGATTTGGTAGGATGTGCTGATTGGCATGCATACCCAAATCAACGCGGTGCTGCGGGTTGCCGACTTATGCTAGAATCGATCAATATGATAGCGGGAGCTTACATTGTCTTTCTGATCCGTTTTTGTTCAGCCTGGGTATATACACGATTATGATGGCCGGTTTGCATGGAAGCAACATCATCTTATTATATGTATTCTTTCCGTCAGCGTCCATGGTCGTTTTCGCCAAGTGGAAGTGATCAATGCCACATGAGAACGAAGGCTGGAGTATATCGAAGAAGCATATACTCGTAGTGTCAGATGACCAACGTATTTATTGAAGGCTTCTGTAAGTTGGAATTTTCAATCAGCAACTGAGTGAGCATGACGATTTACGAGAAATGATTTCCCAGGATGTTACTCCAGGACCACGTTTTGGGGTTGCGCATAGCACGACGACTTTCTCCCGATACAAACTCGCACAGTCGCTGCTGAGATCTCTCACCGCAGAAAGTTCGCCAATCAAAATCGGCTGCTATGACTGGCTGAAGGGCTTAGTTTGTGCGGTGAGGAAAATATCCGTGTAAGCTTCAGCTATGTCGCCGTGCCATCAGCCCACCTGACGCTGGTTTAGCCTCAGCATCTGGCGACGTGCGATGCAACAACGCACTTTTGACGGAATTTATAAAGCTATATGGCTGCTATCAAAAGCTTTCATGACAAATCCTTCCATCTATCTCACTACTGCCCGCTTCATCCTCAGACTTGAATATCGACTGCATCTCTTGACCTCACGTTTCGAACGCAAAGCAACACGATACCCACCAATAGAACAGTCTCCCCAAGGTGATTCGACTCTCAGCGATTGCGGCATTGCTGTTCTCAATCACCACTATATCAGCCTTCGCGCTACCTCCAGCACCCGCGGACACAGACCTCGTCAACACGACACTCATCAGCCCACGCTACGCCCAACGATACGATCAAATGCATTTTCTCACCTGCGTATCGAACAAGAAGGTGAATCCCAAGAGATATGATGGCATGATCGCCTACTACGATCACCCACCAGTAGGTGCCGAGAAGCCGACGCAAGTGGCCTACTCCAGGAAATACTCGCTACCGTCTTGGGAAAAAGGATGTATGGGAAAGGGCAAGTCTACCGACGGCGCAGAGTGGACGTGCGCTATTCCTAGATATACATTCGACGAAAGGAAGTACTTCAAGAAGTACATGGGAAACATTACCTACGGGCACACGGGGTTCAACTGCTTCCACAACGACGGGCACGCAGCGCACTACCAGTCCGATGGCATTTGTTACTCAGAACTATACTGCATACACGAGCGCTGGCAGTCGTTGGCCATCAGCGCCTCCAAACTGACCGTCAAGCCGGAGTACCGCGTCAACGATCTCGAGGCGGGCAAGAAGCCAAACTTACCCACGAAAAGCACGAAAGAACTCGTCCGATCGTATCTGTAGAAAGCCAGGGACAATCTCGGAGATCAGCATTGTCCTGCGGATCCTGTTCCGCTTACTTTGAACTGCCAAGCGATACTTACCTGTGGAGGTACGGAGCCGAGATACTTGACGAAGCTTGCGGACGTTTTGATTAAGATGTATGATAGCGAGAACGACGATAAAGACAAGCCCTTGTAAGATTCGTTTCCCTTCCCGAGACACACAAACTGACGACATGATAGATATTCCGGTTATGAAACCAAGCAATGCACTCCTCAGCGCTCCAACTGCGACCCGGGGCGGCCTGGATGTATGATCCGTCCGGATCTATGCGACCACGTCAAGGGCGTCGAAATGCCGAAGAAGTTCGTAACTTCGCTGTACAGCAAGGTACCTCCGAACGCTGACGAAGATAATGGTGAAAATTCGAGCCACCTTGCGACTCTGGAAGTGAGCATTGAGTGCGGCGCTGAGAAGAATAATGATGTCATGTGTGGCGCTTTGAAGACGCTTTTCACGGGGTTGTCGCTGTTCCCGCCGATGTCGACGATATTTGGGGGAGCGGCATTGGGGACGGAGGTGGCTTGCGATTAGTGTTGACGAGATTCTCGTTTCGAGTCTGCGATTTCGCGTATTTCGACGTTGAACATAGACCATCGTATGTTATTGCATTCGGATGGGATGCGACGAGGGTGAGCGGCATGGTTAGTACATCGACAGGATGGCACATAGACTTGGATAGCTGTTGTAACTTCGAGAAATTCGTGTCGTTTGGTAGGGTACTGGAATTATGCCCGCAGTATGTGCACTCAATCTCTCTTTACCACAAAGTTGACCTCTCAAGAACGGACGCCATGTTGCGGTCCGAGCTGACTTCAATACTGGCCGTAGACAGAGAATGCCATCTGTGCCACGCAGTCTTTCTACGCAAGCCCGAATCGAGTATTGACTCACTGGGCCAGCTGAATGCCACGCACCATGATGCGTGTCCGGATAGAAGCACCAGAGCCCACCTCGAAGCTGCCCTCCTTGATCATTTCTGGCGCACCAAGCACGTCCTGGAAAGATACCTCGGCGCTTCCAGCCTCTTCTGTTTTGTTCATCAACGCGATTTTGAAGTTACCTGGGTTTGCGATCATGTCTGCTGTCAAAGGGATCTGGAATGCCTGATCGAACGAGGGGCTGAAGATGTCTGTACCGGGAGTGTAGGTTTTGGCCGCTGTCTGGAACGTTTTGTCACCCCAGGTGATCTTGACGCTGGGGTTGAGCTCATCGCGTTGACCGGACAAGCCGAAGGCGCCAGCAACCAGTATCGTCGCAAGACCGCAAATATCAGCTGGGGCACTGCTGTTCTGCGCAGATAGCGCGTTTGGCTCGGCTACGAAGTTGTAGAACTTTGCGTGGACAGTCAACTTAGCGTCCGTGGCCTCGCCCTTGTGGGTCAGGCTCAGCTCGTGAGTGCCGCCGTTGAGTAGAATATCCTTGATGGTAGTATAGCCAACACCGATATCATCGTCGCCGGCGAGATCGTCATCTTGGATATCAACAGCAATGGCCTGCTCAAAGTCGGAGCAAAGGAAATCATGGGTTTCGTTCCAGGACGGGTCGTGGTCGTTCTTTTGGACCGACGTGCGCCATTCCTCCTCAGCGCCAACATTAATTTTGACCTAGATATGAATGAACATAGTCAGTGTATGTCTCACATGCAGTTCGTACGCGGGACCTACATAACAATCTGGCACGTCCTTGACGACCTTGGCTATCAGCCTTGACACGCCACTCTTCTTCTTTGGCGCGGTGATGCCAGTCGCCTTCTCAACGGTCAAACGAACAATCCCGTGGTGAGGATGGTAAGTCTTGAAGTAGTCCACGTTGCCATCGAGCTTGACGAGAAATCGGTTGGGGAGGACGGCCATGCCAGAAATGATACCAAGAATCGTGTTTCGTACTGTGCCAGAAATCATGCCGAGATCGGCGATGCTGGCTGCGTCTGTGAAATCGAGTTCCAGCTTTGGCGGATTGACAAAGCTAACTTGTGCTGCTCCGATCTTGATATCTCATCAGCATGCATGATCATATACGTGGTAGGACTGTGATTGAGCTCATAAAAGACTCTTACCAGAGGGATGACGTTGGTGAGCGGGCATAGCAAAATGCTCAGCCTGCCCTTCAGCCGTGCCTTCTCGATGCCCTATTCATCAACTTTAGCCAAGGGCCGTGAAATTTGCCACGGAATGCACTCACGATCTTGGGGACGCGAGCTCCGTCCAACTCAATGTCGCATACGCCCTGCCAATCCATGTCCATGTCGAGCTTGATGCCATCATTCGGCGTCTTGTGGACATCAACGTTGGAGAAAGAGATGGGCACATGGCCAAGATCAAGTTTGGTGAACTTTAGATTGGCAAGAGGACCAGGAACTGATTGGAACCGTACGAAGTCAGCGTATGTCTCGCATGCTGTTCGTGCACAGGAGCTACCCACGGGTTGAAGCAAGAATGGGTTCGACTGTGTCCTTCGCGATCTGCAGAGGTGTAGGTACGAAGTCAGTGTTTGTCTCACATTCAGTTCGTACATGCAGCTCTTACCTGGGCGCCAGCTACGCAGATGTTGGGCCATAGATTCGCGACAATGTCATTCAGGAAACCTATACTAAGTCAGTGTAACGAACATCTGAGCTTCGAAGTCTCTTCTTCTACCTGCTGGTTCGGCGCCTCCGGAGGCAGTCAGTGTATCCACGAGTGTTGACATGATGGGTAAGTAGAGAGTATCGAGTGATGAAGTGTAAGGGTGATGTAAATATGAGAGAAGCTTGTAGATCAGCTATAAGTAGTAGTAGCGCCTATGAACATTGATGCAAATCTGTTCGTTTGCGAGACACGATGAGCTCGATAACCTGTTTGTAGATTCACAGACTTGGCTTGGCCTGCAGGCGGGGTTTGACTTGACGTCACTACTCGATGGGCGAGAGCTGTGTTTCTCATGAACGCTACGCCACGACGATACAAACGAATGGCGAGAACCATGCTGAAACGGTCGCTGCACGATGTATGGTGAGTGGAGGTCGTGTGTTGGCTAGTAGGTAGGGACCCCGCGTCAGGGGCTTTAGCTTCATCGTTAGCGCGATGCCAAGGGGCGGCTCTTTCTGCAGCTTTTGTACTTCTTCTGCATCGTGCTCGAAATACCCAACATTCGCAAGGAACGGTAATCACACGTATTACATCAGAACAGGTACCACATGCTGAGCGTGAAGCTCGGATGAAAACTTTGCTGCGACCGTGCCAGGGGTAAGCCCAAGATAAGCAATTGGTCAACACCAAGGTTTGCGACAATCACTGACTCCAGACAGGTACAGCCATTCGTCGCAACGCGATCAACAACCCATCGCCTATGATCTGTCGTGCACCGTGAATGTCACGCTCTTCGCGCTCTATCTACATCATCATACGGATGTTTCACATGCGTTGCCTTTTGGCCTCGTCTGTGGGTCGTGCCGTACCTTCATCTCAGGATGCATGGCTGCTCGACAAAGGCAATGTCCAATATCAATGTTGGCCAAGCTCGGCAAGTGGTGGCTGCACTGCGGCCGCAACTTGCTTGGACTAGTTGACAGTGAGCCTATCTGGCGTCCTTGCCCTGCTGTTGCATCCTCTTTGTTCCTGCTCTTCGAGTGGTAGAGCATCGATGGGAGCATGGCGTTCATTGGGATTGACGTTCCGTTTCAACTCATACATTTCTTTTGTATTTCGTTGCTGTCACAATACTCTCAGCTGTGATTTTCCGCCAAGCTCACACTCCTTCCTCACTGTGATACTTCTCCATCAATTTCATGTCTCGTGAGTTGCTTGTCATTTGTGGAATCATTGGGTTGATTTTGGTGGCGCCTGCGCTCAACGTCATCTGCGGATCTTGCCCAATGGGCTTTTTAGGCAACCATTCCACATAAACATCGTGTAGAACATCGTTCCGTTCCAGGAACACCATAGTCATGTCAGCAGTCAAGTGCTACACCCGCAAAAACTTCATGGACGAGTACACGTTTCCGTTGCACCCCGCAAATGACTTTGAACACAACGGACATCCCGCCGAGTACGCTTCTGGTCATCCAAAATCATGGCTGAGTACGTATGAGTCCTTTGACTTCGGCAAGGACTTGGGGATGGAAGGGTGTCTCGCATCTGCAAGCTTCCATACTGCATTGAGTCCTGATCAAAAGCTGTTGGCTATTAGCTCGAGTAGCGACCGCATCCTGGTCTACGACGTTGTTACAAAGGAATTGCGTGCGACACTCGAAGGTGGAGGCGAAGTTGTTTTCAGACCTGAGCAAGAGTCTGAGAGTCTGGGGTACACTTTGCTGAGCAGCATGTGCTACGATGGCTCGCGTGGTGCGGATCCAGAAAACAGCCTGTAAGTCATGTGCCAATGGCGAACTACAAACGTTCTCAATTGCTCACCTTGTTTCTCAGTATCCTCTGGGATCTCGATAAGCACGGCCGCGTCCTCGATGAGGAAGAGCATATCGATGTGGTCGCTTATGCGACTAAAGCGATCGATGCTCTACTTCCCGACCTGTCTTCAACGCATGAATGGACGAGAGAGTTCACAAAGTCCTCCAATCTTCAAGCCGACTTTGAGAAAGCTCTCCGCAAAGCTGCAGCAGATCACCGCCGGCGTCATTACACGACTTTCCGCGACGCACGCCTCGGAGGCTTCGGCTCTTCTGCATTCAGTAAAGACGGAAAAGTCTTTGTGTACCACGCCAAGAACAACACAACTCAGCGCGGGATGCGCGAGCCTGAAGAGCTCCCCCAAGTCATCATCTACGACATTGAGATGAGCAGGGAAATGCACCGTCTGGCAGGGCATACTGATGCCATCATGTGGTCTGCCATCAGCCCAGATTACCAGCACTGCGCCTCAGCTTCTTGGGATGGAACGCTACGCATGTATTCCGCTCTTACCGGAGAGCTTGAATGGGCCACAGAACGCTCGGGAGGACAGAGCTGGACCGGAGCCTTCTCTCCCGATTCGATGAGCATTATCTGGAGTTCGAAAGGTGGCCGGACCGTGAAAGTGTTGAAAGTTTCCGATGGCACAACGATATCGACCTTCCCTGAAAGTGTAGATGATTGGTGTCGAGATCTCCAGTGGCATCCTGCAGGTGACCAGGTGGCTCTTTATACCGGAAAACATGCCTATGTCTGGCGCCCTTTCGATGGATGGGACGGAGATGTTGTGCAGCACTTCGTGCTTGATCATGTCAAGGGCTGGGGTCGAATGACATCAGTCTCTACAATTGGCTGGCTCCAAGATGGCAGATCATTAGCTCTGGAGTTTTCGGATGGCAGTAAGATGGTATACGACACGGCAACCAATTCGAAAGAGGTCTTTACACGACCGGAAGGTGTCGACATCACGTGGGTAGACCAGGGATTCTATGGTGTTCTGCGACGCGCCGATGAGCAGGACTTCTATCTTAGTGTCGATGGTGATGGGAAAGTGAGGTATTGGCGGACCAGTGTGCCAGCATCTCCTTCATGGTGGGAGAAAGAGAAAGTTCAAACGGAAGATCATACGGCTGCCAAAAGGAAATATCCGGAGACCGACAAGTATGTGAAAATTACGAAGGCTTCAAGCAAAAGGCCAATTTAGGGGGACAGTGGACAAGGGACCAGGGCGGCCGAGTAGCTAATTGGAACGCATGCACCTCTGCCCATCACGAGCAACATGACGATTGCACGATGCAAGACAAGTTTCTTCGCGAAGATTCGAGCTTCAAGATCAATCCAATTGTCCTTGATATTGTAGCGTCTCATACGCCTATTAGTTCCATGTACAGTACCAGAACCGCGTTGACTTTCCACGTAGCGCGAAACGGAGAGTACACCTACATGCGTGGACAATTGAACAGCAGCAGCTCCCTCGACGGAGCCTCACCTAAGGGCTCTGCAATTTAGATGATTCAGCTAACCACTCTATTCGTCCTCAACGACGGAAGATCGGAGGCGCGGTGTAACTGTTGAATCATACAATGGAATTGTTTGCCGCGTGGCTGATGGCGATACGGACCGGGGGGCCGGCTCCCGTGCTTATGTATTCCTCCTTCAGGCTGAACCCCACACCGCTAATCGCTTAGCCCCACGTTCTACGGCTCATTGTGCACCGGACCATATAATCTCTGAAGCACGCATGACTTCTCGTCGAAAAATCGCTCGTTTTCATATTTCTTCTCTGTTCTGCACGCCCGTCGGTCTGTCGTTCTTGAGTCGAAAACAGCCCGCTTTTCCCTACGGATTTCTAAACGTCAAAACCCATCTTCATTAGCTATACGCGGTATACTAAAAGTCTCTTCATACTTGCTTCTAGCGTCATCGAGAGTATAGAGCTGGCGGGGTATCTCTTCACTGAGTGTATCTTCAATTTGATCACAGCGTTCTAACTCCGCTCTGTTGTATCACTAAATACAGTAAGCTTAGTTTCCCGCCGCCATGTCGGCCATTACGTCCTTGTATAACCAACCAGCCATTCTTGGTTTATTAGGCCATCATGGGAACCCAAGAAACGGTTCCAGAGTCGAAGCCAGCAATGGTGCGACCCACGGAAGACGGCGAGCGATATGAGCTTACAGACCCTACCGCGATGCCCAAAGCTGGCGCATTTCTCTGGAACACCCGCATGATGATCCAAGTCACTTGCCGTGGGTACGCGACCGCATCATTCATGCAACCAGAACCCGCGAAATATGCCTACGCGCCCGCCCTGGAGGCGAAAACCTTTATGCAGCCTGAGCAGAACTACTATGCCCACCACCCCGGTCGATTCGTGTATGTGAAGGACGAAGACACCAACGAACTCTTTTCCGCACCATATGAGCCAGTGCGAGCAAAATTGGATCGCTTCGAGTTCTCGGCTGGAAAGAGCGACATCAAGTGGATCGTGGAGAAGCTTGGAGTTCGTGTCGAAATGGGCTTTTCGTTACCAATGCACGATGTTGCAGAGTTGTGGAGCATTAAGATCACCAATCTCACGGACCGTCGTCGAAAGCTCAGCATTTACCCCTACTTTCCCATCGGATACATGTCTTGGATGAACCAAGAAGCAGAATGGAATGAAAAGGTCGGCGGAATCGTTGGTAGCTCCATCACCCCATACCAGAAAGCGGAGGACTACCCAAAGATGAAGTTCTTGAAGGACAAGACGTACTTCTTGTGCGAAACCACGCCTGTAGCCTGGGAAGCGAGGCAAAAACGCTTCGAAGGCGAAGGTGGCCTTCACAATCCTTCTTCGATACAAGAGCCGCAGCTAACCAACAGCGACTCCCGCTACGAAACGCCGACAGCCGCCGTCCAATACTGGGCTGATTTGAAGCCCAATGACAGCAAAGAATACCGCTTCTTATTCGGTCCCGCCTATGACGAGGAAGAGATCCTGCACATGCGCAAGACGTACCTTAGCGAAGCAGCGTTCACGCAAGCGAAGACAGACTACGAGGCTTACATCCGACGCGGCAAAGGCTGCCTGCGAATCGACACGCCAGACAAGGACCTCAACAACATGATCAACAATTGGCTACCTCGACAACTGTACTACCACGGGGACGTGAATCGGCTGACAACCGACCCCCAGACGAGGAATTATCTCCAAGACAACATGGGCATGAGTTTCATCAAGCCGGAAGTCTGTCGCAAAGCAATTATCACATCCGTTAGCCAGCAAGAACGAAACGGCTCAATGCCAGATGGCATTTTACTTGCTGAAGGCGCGGTCTTGAAGTACATCAACCAGATCCCGCACACAGATCACTGTGTGTGGCTACCGATCGCCTTGGACATCTATCTCAATGAGACTGGCGATTACGCGCTCCTGGATCAATCAGTCACAAGCATGTACGGGGACACTTACACCGTGTTCGAGCGCTTCAGCCGAGCAATGGACTGGCTTCTTTCCACCAACGCCCGCGATGAGCGCGGACTGAGCTACATCGCGCAAGGCGATTGGTGCGATCCGATGAACATGGTCGGACCCAAAGGCGTTGGCGTGTCAGGCTGGCTCACTGTTGCCACTGCTTACGCTGTCAATCTCTGGGCCGATATCTGCGAGGCTAGCGGCAAAACTATCGTTGCGAGTAACTATCGTTCTGGCGCGGACGCAGTGAATGCGTCGGCAAACGAGCATCTGTGGGACGGCGAGTGGTATTCCCGCGGCATTACCGACGACGGCGTGAAGTTCGGGATCAAAGACGACAAGGAGGGACGTATTTGGTTGAACCCGCAGACATGGAGTATTCTTGGTGGCGCGGCGTCGGCCGAGAAGATCGAGAAGATGCTCCCGCAGGTTGACGAGCAGCTCACGACACCGTACGGTGTTGTTATGTTCGCGCCGCCCTACACCGCGATGCGCGAAGACGTCGGACGCGTGACGCAGAAGTATCCTGGTCAAGGAGAGAACGGGTCCGTATACAACCACGCAGCTGCGTTCTACGCATGGGCATTGTACGGTATCGACGATGCGGATCGCGCGTATTCGACACTGCGGAAGATGATTCCAGGTCCGGACGAGAAGGATTTACTGCAGCGCGGACAGCTCCCCATCTTCATTCCGAACTACTACCGTGGCGGTCACGGTTTCAAGCATCTGGATCGCACAGCTGGTCGCTCTAGCCAGTTGTTCAACACTGGGACGATTTCCTGGGTGTACAGATGTTTCATTGAGGGGCTGTGCGGCCTTAGAGGTGTCAAGGAAGGTCTCCAGGTTGATCCAAAGATGCCGAGTCATTGGAATGAAATGAAAGTGTCGAGGTTTTTCCGAGGCGCAACGTTTGAGGTTGAAATTAAGCGCGGAGACACTGAGAATGTGCAGGTTGTTGTTGATGGAGAGAAGATCGATGGGAAAATCATCAAGGACGTCAAGGAAGGCCAGACGTACCAAGTAGAGGTCAAAGTGCCGAAAGCGAAGCAATAGAGGCTTGGTCGCTGAGACTAGAGTGCTGGCTCAGCAAAAAACATGTCAGCAATGTCAGTCCGTTCTGTTCAATTCTGCTCTCGATTGAAAGTCACCACGCCGATGCAATTTCATCAAGCGCGGTATGCTGTAGTTGCATACGCTATGCAAGTTTCGAACGCGAGAATTGCTTCCTCGTCGTGACAAGTAAGCCTGATTATCATTGCCACACCTAATTGGCACCCTTACCTCTTTTACATCTCTCCGATCCAAACTCATCGGCCACCCAGCGCGCACCCCAGATAGTGCAGCTACTGTCCATAGTACCGTTCCAACCAGCTCATATTTCCGCCTATTCGATCCGCACGCAACCACTTTCCGACGAAGCTCAGTGCCATGTCCCGTCCATGCTTAACGCTCTGCCGTTGCCGTCCTCGAATATTCCCTGATGCGAGTAATACATGCTCCCAATCTGAAGCCTCCCACTTCTGGTCCCCCTTCTCGCCCAATCTCACAATCCAATCCTCAACCGCCCTCTTAGTCCTCTCCTCCCACATCTCACCCCTCTCCCTCCTAGCACAGCCTTATGCCCCAAGATACGTCTCTGTATCCGAAGAAAGCCTGATGTAGCACATCGCGCTGTATTCATAGACGACGAGGCGGAGAGCGAGGCGGGTTTGCTTTCGATAGGGAAAGACGGAAAGGTGCTCTTTGGAGCGGGGTAGAGAGGAAAAGTGTGGTCTGAGGTCGGGGTCGGCTGAAATGATGTTGATGGCTTTGTAGCGGGGCGCGGTGAATGTGGGGGGCACGCCTGTGGGTTGTGAGGTCTGGTGTCTTAGTTAGTTAGGTGTGTGTTGGTAAGAGACTATAGGTACTTGTCGTATAATCCTCGCGGTGCACTAAACTCTCGAGTATCCAGCTACCGAGTGCCGTGCAGTGACGTACTTAAGCAACGAAAAGGCGACAGTCGAGAATAAACAAAGCTAGTGTTCCCCGATCCACGATGGGCAAATGCAAATGTACGTCAATGAAGAGACCCTTCATCTCCGCAACGCTAGAGACTATACACACACCCATGCATCGCCGTCGCCGTCCACCACACATTCTTCCCGCAGTATAGCATTCCGGCCAAGCCCGTACTCCTCGCCTGCAGCTTGTCGTCGAGATTCACCTCCGCCAAAGCATTTCCTGCGGTCTTGCAGGTAAGACACAACAGCCAGAAGCACAACAAGAAGCCGCTGACGAGGCTATCTTACTTGTCCAGGAGAGGAGAAGTACAGGAGACTCACACCAACCGCCTCGAGTCGCTGTCGTTGATGCCAGCGGCGCCGCCGAAGACACCCCTCCTTTCAGAGGCTCCCCACAAGGCCCGCCGCTTCACAGCACACCACAGCGCAGAGCAGGGCGGCAGTAGAGGAGGGAGTAGCTTACTCGTCGACTCACAGCGGGGGCGGTCCTAATGTGTCCTTGCCGGACACGTACGGCGGGTTGGCGCCTCGACGCTCTCAAGGGTCGCTCTCAGCGGCGACAGTCGCTCGACTTACTATGACTCCAGATCATTTACCAACACCCAGCGACGGCTTCGAAGATCTTGACAAACAGCCCGGCAGCCAGTTCGAGTCTCTCGAGACACCCGTCTACCAACAGCAGCATACGAGTCGAATTTGCTTCTGCAGGCGGACTAGCGAGCACACCGCACACCCACGGTCGAAGCGACAGCGACAGCGCACCGCTTGCACAAACAGACTCGATGCGCAACATCGAAGGACTGAGCTATCGACGGCGACGTGTCGAGTGCTCTCTAGCTCTACAGCTTCTCACACCATTTCGTTGTCCGCGGATGTCCGAGCGGCGAAGCAAAGGATACACCACAGACGCTAATAACTTCTCGAACCTCACTGTTCTCAGTCAATCGAGGAGGGAGCACATAGCACAGCCATCGTTCACTAAAGGAGTGTGCTGGCATGCTTTGCGGCAGACACCTCTGCCGGCGCTGACGACTTCCAGCAGACGAGCTTCGAGCCTCGACACAGCGCACTCACAAGACGACTAAGTCCTAGAAGGCCAGGCAAATTACAACGTGCTCGGTTGCAGGCAATGTCGTTATCCTCGACTGCACACGACATAACACAAGACTTTGCGGCCGCCGGAATTATTCCATACCCGGACCAGGACTCCGAAGCCGTGCGACATGCAGACGGCATCGCTGGTAGGAATCAGATATGGAGGACGGTCCGCGGCGACAGAGGTACCTTGAGTATGTGGCGCACTCAATGCTGGGGCATTGTGCACACACAACCATAAGCAGAGGGCCATGACTAGTGGCAAATCGCGCAAGACTGAAGGCGGACAGTTGACAACGAGGAAATAGAAGACTGAGAAGACGCTTCGTATAGCAGCACGGCCAAGTACCGTGCTTGGGAAGAGTTCAACTGAACGATGGTATGCCAAAGAAGACAAAAGAGAAAGGACGGCACAACAGCTGAGATGCACGCACGCAGATACGAGAGAACACACCTACGATGCCCATTTTACGGGCAGGGGAAACAAAAGTGTGGCTGGATCTTGTGACATCTGAAACCAATGCGCTCGACTGCGATGGCATGCAGGATGTGCAAAGAAAGCTGGCAGTATGGCCCCGATGAAGACCTCGCAGAAGCTGCATTTTCGGCCGAAGTGCCAAAGTCTCACCCGAACAAGGTGCCGAAAGACGGGGGTATGGGGACCTACCCTGGCGAAGAAGACGTCAAACTTTGGGGTGAATGGAGCTTGGGTAGGAGAAACGACGCCGGGTACCACTTCATTCCCGCTCTTACGACCATCCGATACTTTCGCGATCCAACCCAATCTCTCAACATCCATGGACGTCTAGAAAGCAGAATGCAATAGAGGTCGCCTTTACCGCATGCTCTAGAACGACAGTCGTCAGATCGCCCAAACTTGAGGAAGCACATACCGGAGGACCGGATCTTCCTATACGACAATCCCGTCCGGTGTATCGGT
>Ga0265780_10007367_pt1 | contig 13530 bp, 9 predicted proteins | sample P1T30metagenome_FD_192432 | JGI IMG/M metagenome (GOLD analysis project Ga0265780, IMG submission 192432) | Plant litter microbial communities from East Loma Ridge, Irvine, California - P1 T30 | ecosystem: Environmental > Terrestrial > Plant litter > Unclassified | place: USA: California... | reverse complement strand
ATTGCGCTGCTGAAAAATGGCCTGGCCATCAAGGCAGAGTCGCCGCTGCCGCCGAACGTGCTCGGCTATGACCCCGCCTACCGCAGCCCGGTCCCCTACGATCCGGCAATGGCCAATGTGTTGCTGGACCGCTTCGGCTACCGGCAGCGCGATCCGGACGGCTTCCGCCGCGGTCCCGACGGTCAGCCGCTGACGCTGACAATGGCCAGCGAAGCGACCGTGGGCGGCCGCCTGCGCGACGAGCTGTGGCGCAAGTGCCTCAACGCCGTGGGCTTGCGCGTGACTTTTCACTCCGACAAAAAGACCGAGATCATCAAGGCCTCACGCCTCGGCAAGGTGCAGATGTTCGAAACCAACTGGGTGGCCGACTTCCCCGACGGCGACAATTTCTACCAGCTGCTGTACGGCCCCAACGCCGGCCGCGCCAACTACGCTCGCTTCAATTTGCCCGCTTACAACGAGCGCTACGAGCAGGCGCGTATTTTGCCGGACGGGCCTGCCCGCCAAAAGCTGTACTGGGAAATGAACCAGCTGATCCAGGCATACAACCCGTGGGTGCCGCTGACACACGTGATTTCGGCGGATTTACGCCAGCCGTGGCTTAAAAACTACAAGCGCCACCCGGTGGAACTGACGCCATGGCGTTATCTCGATATTGACCTTGCGGAACGCGAACGGGTCAATAGAATGACGCGGTAGTTTTACCCATCCAGGATATTCCACGAAGTTATGGTGCTAGCCGGAAATTTCATTGGCTGGTGCGCCGCTTCGCCGCTTAATCTCAAGACATTAATAACGTAATGCCAAGACATTACGAGACAGATCGCGCTGCCAGCGCGATCGCGACCAGCACACCCCAAGGAGAAACCCCGTGAAGTTAAAGAAATTGGCACACCTGATTGCCCTGATGGGCGCAGTCAGCCCTGCGCTTGCGCAGGAAGCCGCGCAGGCCGGCGGCGCCGCACCGATGGCGCGCGTGGAAGTCACGGGCTCGAGCATCAAACGCATCGCCAAGGAAGGGGCCTTGCCGGTCCAGGTGATCACGTTCGACCAGATGGAAAAGAAGGGCATCACCAACGCCGAGCAGCTGCTGCAGCAGATTTCGTCGAACGGCACCGGCGCCGATAATATGGCGTCGGGCAATAACGTGTTCGGCGCCGACGCCGACCGTACCAGTGGCGGCGGCTCGTTCGCGTCGCTGCGCGGCCTGGGGCCGAACAGCACGCTGGTCCTGCTCAACGGCCGCCGCATCGCGACGCACGGCGGCAGCGGCAAGGCAGTCGACCTGAATTCGATTCCGCTCGGCGCGATCGCGCGCGTGGAAATTCTGAAAGACGGCGCCTCGGCGATTTACGGTACCGACGCGGTCGGCGGCGTCATCAACTTCATTCTCAAGACGAACTACAGCGGGCTGGAATTGTCGGCCTCGACCAACCAGACCGAAGCCGGTGGCGGCGCCATCCACCGTCTCTCGCTGCTGGGCGGCAAGGGCAACCTGGACGAAGACCATTTCAATATCATGGGCAGACTCACGCTCGACAAGAGCGAGCGCCTCGATTCAAAACAGCGCTCCTTTGCCAACGGCTTCCAGCCATCGCGTGGCTTGTCGCCGGACACGACCGGCACCCCATCGGCCAACCAGCTGAGCGGCGCCGGCACCGCGCTGGGTGCGAATTTCACGATGCCTGGCGACCCGAACAAATACCTGCAGGCTGGCCTGTTGAGCCTGCAAGGCAAGTGCGACACCGTGCCCGGCATGTCGCAGTACCAGACCGCGCTGTGGAAAGACGTGACGTCCCCGCTGCGCTCGACGTATTCGTGCGCTTACGATTACGGCGGCGACTATGTCATGCAATTCCCGGTCGAGCGCGCCAATGGCCTGCTGCGTGGCACGTACCAGTTCAATCCGGACCACCGCGTCTTCGTCGAAACGCTGGCTTCGCGCACCAAGGCGACGGCAATTTTGACGCCTGCGCAAATTTCAACCACGCTGGCCAACGGCAACGCCTACCCGGTCGGCGGCGCCTACTACCAGGACCTGTCGCCGTATATCTCCACCTTCGACAAGACCAAGCCGATCATCTACAAGTGGCGTGCCAATCCACTCGGCAACCGCACCCAGGAAAGCGTCACCGACAATGTGCGCGTGCTGGTCGGCTTCGAAGGCACGCTGGCGGGCAAATACGACTACCGTGTCGGCATGTCGCACGCCGAAAGCACGAGCCAGGTGTCGCTGCTCGACGGTTATGCGTACACGAGCAAATTCTATTCCGCGCTCGGTTCGGGCGTCATCAATCCGTTCACGTTGCCGGGCCAGGTCCAGACCCCTGCAGCCATGGCGCTGATCGACTCGACCAAGTTCCGCGGCGACCTGCAGCACGGCAAAACCGGCCTGTCCCAAGTTGACGGCAACCTGTCCGGCGAGCTGTTCAATTTGCCTGCCGGCGCAGTTGCCGGCGCCGTCGGTTTCGACCTGCGCCGCGAGGATTACAGCTACACCCAGGATGCCGACGCGACCCAGATCCTGCTCGCACCCGGCAACGCCGGCCTGGCCAAGGCCACGCGCGACATCAAGGCGTTCTATGCCGAGTTGATCGTCCCGGTCGTCAAGGACATGGAACTGCAGCTGGCCATGCGCCGTGACCAGTACAGCCTGGTCGGTGCGACCACCAACCCAAAAGTCGCCTTCCGCTACCAGCCCCAGGATTGGCTGCTGTTCCGCGGTTCCGCCAACAAAGGCTTCCTGGCGCCGAGCTTCACGCAGCTGTACGCGTCGTCGCTGGACCAGGAATTGCCAAGTGGCGTGAACGACCCGGTCGGCTGTGCAAGCCACCCGAACGATCCGCGCTTCTGCGCCATCGAACGCCTCGACTATAAATCCGGCGGCAACCCGAATTTGAAACCGGAAACGTCGAAGCAGGGCAGCCTGGGCTTCGTGATCGAGCCGGTCAAGGGCTGGTCGGCATCGGTCGACTACTGGGCCATCAATTCGAAGGACCGCATCCTGAACCGCACGCCGCAAATCGTGCTGGCCAACTCCGTGGCGCTGGCCGACAATATCCACCGCGATGCCGACGGCGTGATCGAGTACGTGCAGGCCGGCTGGATCAATGCGGCCGGCAGCAAGACGCGCGGCGCCGACATCGGCCTGACCGCGCAGGGATTGGCCTGGGACGGCTACAAGTGGTCCGCGCAGATCGACAGCACCTGGACCCAGAGCTTCAAGTTTGCCGAGATCGCCGGCCAGGAGTACAAGGAATATGTCGGCAATTTCTACACGCGCGACCTGTACCTGCGCTGGAAGTCGAACGCGTCGCTGACGGTCTCGAAAGGCGACTGGAGCGGCTTGCTGTCCTCGCGCTACGCCAGCGGTTACCGCGACCAGATCCCGGACGGCGGCAAGCTGCTGCCGGCAGGGTTCAACACGATGGTCGACGACTACCTGACGTTCGGGCTGTCGGTCACGTACACTGGCATGCCACATGTATCGATCACCGCCGGCATCCAGAACCTGTTCGACAAGAACCCGCCGTTCACGGCGCACAATGTCGACGAAGTGGTGGGCGCGGGCTGGGACCCGCGCGTGGCCGACCCGCGTGGCCGGGCCTACTCGCTGCTGGCGAAGTACACGTTTTAATTGCCGCCGGCAGAGGCCCGTCGACGCAGCAGGTTCGCCTGCCGCGCGGCGGGCTTTTTGATTGACGCATCGACCGGGACCAGCATGGGAACAGGAATGGGCAGGCGTACATTTGCAGGCATGCTGGCCGCGGGCATCGCGGCCCCCGGCCTGGGCGCGCCACCAGCGCCGGCACCGTCCTCGTCCTCTTCCTTGACGCTGATCAAGCCGCCGCGTCTTCAACGGGGCGGCGTCATCGGCCTGGTGGCGCCGGGTGGCTATACGACCGAAGACGCCATCGACAAGGCGCTGCGCAATATCGACAGCCTGGGCTGCACGGCAAAGCAGGGCGCCAACCTGCGCGCCGCGTTCGGCAATTACGCCGGTACCGCGCAGCAGCGGCTGGACGACCTGCACGCGATGTTCCGGGATCCGGAAGTGGACGCCATCTGGGCCATCCGCGGCGGCTCCGGCTGCATCTCGCTGCTGGCCGGGCTGGATTACGCCATGATCCGCGCCCACCCCAAGATCCTCCTCGGCTATTCCGACATCACGGCCCTGCACCTGGCCATCCATCGCCATGCCGGCCTGGTGACGTTCCACGGGCCGGTGGCGGCGTCGACGCTGTCCGACTATGCGTTGGAGCAGCTGCTGGCCGTCCTGGCCGATCCGCAGCCACGCACCACCATTCCGATGTCCTCGGCCAACGCCTATCGTGCCCTGACGGAACCGCTGTATGGCGTGCGCACCGTGCACGCCGGCACGGCCAGCGGCGTGCTCATGGGTGGCAACCTGAGCATGGTCAGCGCGCTGGCCGGCACGCCGTATGCCGCGCACACCGCCGGCGCCCTGCTGTTCCTCGAGGACGTCAACGAAGCACCGTACCGCATCGACCGCTGGATGACGCAGCTCGACCTGAGCGGAGGCCTGAACAACGCGGCAGCCGTCGTCATCGGCATCTGTGAAAACTGCGGCCCGGACCATGAAGACCAGTCGCTGACGCTCGACCAGACGCTGGCGCTGCACCTCGATCCGCTGACCATTCCCGCCGTCACCGGGTATTCCGTCGGCCACATCCGCAACCAGTGCACGCTGCCGATCGGCGTCAAGGCGACGCTGGACACGGCGCGCCAGACCATCACCTTGCAGGAAGCGGCGGTCAGCTAGAAACGGCGTTTCAACTTTTCCGTGCCCGCTTGCCGGCTTCGACTAAGATACGGTGGCGATCGACTCGGTGGTGAATACGTATGGCAATGCACGTGAAACCCTATCTGCAAACCGTCTCGGTGCGTCCGGACGCCGACATCGACGCCACCACGTACCCTTACAATATCCCCGCCATCCGCGAGCTCGGGCAGATCGCCTTTCATCCGGACGTGACGTTTTTTGTCGGAGAGAACGGCGCCGGCAAGTCGACGCTGCTGGAGGCGATCGCGCTGGCGCTGGGTTTCAGCCGCGAGGGTGGCACGCGCAATTTCAATTTGTCGACGGCGCAGTCCGAGTCGCCGCTGCACGCCGTGCTGAAACTCGTGCGCGGCTTTCGCAGGCCGGCCGACGGCTACTTCCTGCGCGCCGAGAGTTTTTACAACGTCGCCACCTATATGGATACCCTGCCCGGTTATCTTGCCAGTTATGGCGGCAAATCCCTGCACGCGCGCTCGCACGGCGAAGCGTTCATGACCTTGCTGACCGATAAATTCCGCGGCAAGGGTCTGTACCTGCTCGACGAGCCCGAAGCGGCGCTGTCGCCCAGCCGCCAGCTGGCCGCGCTGCGCCTGATCCGCGAACTGGTCGGTGACGCCTCGCAGTTCATCATCGCCACCCACTCGCCGATCCTGCTGGCCTATCCAGGCGCGAAGATCCTGCAATTCGACGGCGCCGGCATCACCGAAGTGGCATACGAGGACACCGAGCATTTCGCCATCACGCGCGATTTTCTGAACCACTACCCGCGCCGCCTCGAGCAGCTGTTCAGCGACGAGTAGCGCGCGCTCATCCCTACCCGAACCTGTTATCTTGGCGAAAATGATTCTTTTCGCCACTTCGCCAGGAACGCCATGACTTTTGCCACCACCGCTACACGCCTGATCGCCGGCGCCGCCATGCTGACGGGCGCCGCCGCCTTTGCCCAGGATGCGCCAGCACCCATCCGCATCCGCGGCGACATCGTGGCGGTGGACGCCACCACGCTTACCGTCCATCGGCGCGGCAGTGGCGACACGGTCAAAATCGCACTGAAACCCGACGTCACGGTCGGCGCCGTCAAGAACGTCAGGCTGGCCGATATCGGCAAGGGCGCCTTCATCGGCACCGCCACCGAAACCGGCGCCGACGGCAAGCTGACCGCGCTCGAAGTGCTGGTGTTCCCGGAAGCCGCGCGCGGCACCGGCGAAGGCCATTACGCCTGGGACCTGATGCCCGGCAGCATGATGACGAATGCAAATGTCGACATGGTCGCCAGCGGCGTCAAGGGCCGCGTGCTGACGCTGTCGTACAAGGGCGGCAGCAAGGAAGTGACCGTCCCGGACGGCACGCCGGTGGTGACGTTCGCGCCGGCCATGCGCGCCGACCTGATCGCCGGCAAAAAAGTGTTTGTCGTCGCCACGGGTTCCAGCAGCAATTACACGGCGACCCGCATCGTCGTGGAAAAGGACGGCGTCGCGCCGCCCATGTAACAGCCGGCCCTGGCGGCCGCGCCGCCAGTTCACCTTCCTGACAGACATCGCATCGTGAAAATTGCTGCCGCGGCCTTGCTGGGCCTTGCCACTTCCTTTTCGGTCTGCGCCCAGCCGGTGCCGACCGCCACTGCCGGTATCGGCGTCGCCAGCGCCGTCGAACGCTACGCCAACGCCATCGCTTGCAAGGGCGTCAAGGTCAAGCCGGCCGATGTGCTGATGCTGACGGCCGGCTACCCGGCCGCGCCGCTGGCCCGATACGCCGTGCTGTGGGTGGGCGACATGCGCTGCGATGGCGGCGCGGGCAGCGAAAAAACCCACCTGGCGATCGCTACCTCGAGCGGCGGACAGTACGTGGTCCAGCCGGAGTTGTCGTCACCGGTGGTGGCGTTCGAAAGCCCGGTCCGGCTGGTCAGCCGCATCGTCAGCCACAGCGCCAACAACCTGGTCCTGGAGGGCAGGGAACTGGGGCCGGGCGACCCCGACACCATGCCCTCGGTACCGGTCCGTTTCATCCTGCGCCTGGATGGCAAGGGCGACTGGAAAATGGTCGACAAGGTATTCCTGAACGGCACAGCCGCTCCCTGACCGGCAAGCCGGTCGTCAGGCCATCCAGAAAAACATCGCGGCCGTCCCGCTGTTCCCCTGCCTGATGCTGACGGGCGGGTCGGCGTGCATGCTCCGCGCCTCAGTGGCCGACGATCTGCGACAGCGCCCTGAATGCCGCACCGGTCTGCGATTGTTCGAGCAGGATGGTCAGTTCGGAAAAAGTGCACATCATGTTGATCACGCTGATCTTGTCCCACGCCAGTTGCTTGAGCACGGCGTGATAAATGCCGGGTGTGCGGCGCGTTTCGGGGTTCAGGCGCAAGGTCAGGGCGGTCAGGTTGTCGACCCGCGCCAGCAGGCGCTCCGCCCCAAAAGCCTGGTCGACCAGGTGGCCCAGCGGGCGGCTGCAGACCACCAGCATCTCATGCACACCGCGCGTGACGGTGACGTACATGCCAGGGTAAGGTTCGGCCAGGGCCAGCAGCTGGCGCTGGCATTCATGGCTGTTGTCGGACAGGCGGAAGGTCGAAATCGACAGCTCGTTGCGCGTGGTGAGTTCACCCATGCGCGGCGTGAGCAGAATCGGGTGGACAGCCTTGGCGTTGGCCGGCAGGCGCTCGGCCAGGCGCCGCAGCGCCATGACGACTGCAGCCTGCCCGACCGGCTTCCACAGGTCGGTTTCAAGTTGCGGGCGCAACTGGCGCGCCAGCTCGGACAGATTGATCAGGCCCAAGGTCAGGCCTTCCGTCAGGAAAGCGGATTCGGACACAATCTGCTCGACTTTGTGGGCGATCGAGAGCATCGGTGCTCCTTCAATAACACGTAGCAAGAGACCCGTGCGCCGGGAACAAGCGGGCGGGTGAACGAGGACGGGCGGCGCCGTCAGCTCGGCGCGGGTGCTGGAAGAAGGAGGCGATGTCCTGCTGCGACGGCAGGTATGTTGTGTGAAGAAGCAAGCATGTTATTTCCCGTGTTGTGCAGTGGCGCTGTTGCCTTTTTTTGGCGCGCTCTATTGATGTCGCATAAGGAAGAAAACTTCCATGGCACCAGCTGAGTGTAGACCCGAATCTTGGGGATTGGCAAACGAATCGCGCCGGTCAGGCGGGCCATCTGTTTCGTTTTTGCACAGTTATTTGAATAGACGCCATCCTCCAGTACTGTCGGCAATTTCCTGTGGTATTTAACATTTCGCGCGGCAGGCACTTCAAAGATTTCCTTCGAGACTGAGCAATTGCAGAGCAAAAATGTTCAATTTTGAACATGTACATACGTTAAGTTTATTTTGCACATTTTTTTGATTTCGCGGCAGGCACAGGATTAACGTCGTCTTCCGCTGCCTGCGTGGTGCAGGGTGGCCAGTTCCTCGACATCAATGTCCTCAACGGAGAAAAAATGAGCTTACGTAAAACCTTGCTGGCCACCTCGATCAGTGCGGCGCTGCCGTTCCTGCTGTGCGCCAGCGCATCGGCCACCCAATTGATGGCGGCGCCGGTCGCGCTGAGCGACCAGTCCACCGAAGCGGTCGTCGCCACGCTCGACCAAGAGCGCGCACGCAAAGGGCTCGACCAGGATCACGGCTTCAAAGTCAAAGCGCACCACCCAGGCGTCACCGGTACCGCCATCACGCGCGTCGACCACACCTATAAAGGCGTGCGCGTATTTCACTCGGAATCGGTGGTCGTGACCAGCGACGCCGGTGACGTTCTCAGCGAAACCAGCTCGGACCGCAGCGCGGGTCTCGGCAGCGGCCCCGCCGGCACGGACGCCGCCACCGGTGCCGCCGGCCGCTTTGCTGCCTTCAGCGTCACCCCCACCATTTCGAGCAAGGATGCGATCACCGTCGCCGTCACGTCGACAGCGCCGACCGCCGTGCATTCGGTGACGCCATCGGCCGAGCTGATCATCTACCCGATCGTCACCAGCGTGCGCACGCCGGAAGCCGCGAACAAAAGCGAAGCCCAACTGAATGCCCTCGACGTCATCGACCAGGTCACCGGCTATGAGCTGGCCTACCTGGTGCAGACGCGCATGGCCAGCGGCAGCAAGCCGATCTACTACGACACCATCGTCAGCGCCAACGACGGGCGCATCCTGGCGCAATGGAAAACCCTGAAAACCGTGGTCGGCACCGGCAAGAGCCAGTACAACGGCACGGTGCCGATCAACACGACCCTGTCCGGCTCCACCTACACGATGAAGGACGCCACCCGCGGCACCGGCGGCACCTACGGCGCGATGGCCATCACGAATGCCAACCACGGCACCACGGCCGGGGCCCTCTACACCAACAGCACCAACGTCTGGGGCGACGGCGCGCAGTACATCGCGGGCGGCTCCACCACCAACGCCAACGGCCAGACCGCTGCCGTGAATGCCATGTGGGGGCTGATGAATACCTACGATGCGCTGAAAAACGTGCTCGGCTGGCAGTCACTCGATGGCAACAACACCGCCACCTACATCGCGGCCCACGTCAACACCGCCTACGACAATGCCTACTATGACGACAGCTGCCGCTGCATGTACATCGGCGACGGCAGCTCGTTCAAAAGCCTGGGTTCGATCGACGTCATCGGCCACGAGATGGGCCACGGCGTCACGGCCGCGACCTCCAATTTGACCTATTCGGGCGAGTCGGGCGGCTTGAACGAATCGGCCTCGGACATCAACGGCGAGATGGTCGAAGCCTACGCGCGCGCCGGCGGCACCGGCGCCGTGATTCCCGCCACCGGCAACGACTGGCAGATGGGTACCGAAATCTCGAAAACCGGTTCGCCGCTGCGCTACCTGTACAAACCGAGCCTGGACGGCTCGAGCCCGAATGCCTGGAGCAGCACCGTCAAGAACCTCGACGTCCACTACAGCAGCGGTCCGAACAACCGCATGTTTTATTTCCTCTCGCAGGGTTCGAACGCCACCACCACGTCCAACTATTACAGCGCCTACCTGACCCAGACCCCGAAAGCGATGACGGGTATCGGCAACGACAAGGCCTACCGCATCTGGTTCCGCGCGCTGACCACCAAGTTCACCGCGTCGACCAACTATGCCGATGCGCGCGCCAAGGTGCTGCTCGCCGCCCAGGAACTGTATGGCGTCGGCTCGAAGGAAGCGACCGCGGTGCAGCGTGCGTACGCGGCCATCAACGTCGGCACCGACGTGGCTGAATCGACCGGCGGCGGTGGGGTTGCCATTGCGTCGAACCCGGCCAGCGTGACCGTGGCGCCGGGCGCCACCGCATCGTTTGCCGTGACGGCCAGCGGCGGCACCGCGCCCTACAAATACCAGTGGCTGAGAAATGGCGCGGCCATCACCGGCGCCACATCAAACAGCTACAGTTTGACCGCGCAGACGACCGACAACGGCGCCGTCTTCAGCGCCAAGGTCACCGATTCGGCCACCACGCCCACCACCGCAACGAGCGCCGGCGCCACGCTGACGGTGTCGTCCACCGGCGGCGGCAGCGCCACCGAGCGGGTCACGAACGGCGGCTTCGAATCGGGCGCCACCGGCTGGGGCGGCACCACCGGGGCCATCGGATCGTGGGCCGGCAGCGGCGAAGTCGCCTTCGAAGGCAGCCAGTTCGCCTACCTTGGTGGGAACGGCGCCACGGCCACCGAGACGCTGACGCAGGCAGTCGTGCTGCCGGCAGCCGCGACCTCGGCGACACTGTCCTTTGCGCTGCACATCGACACCGCCGAAACCACCACCAGCACGGCGTACGACAAGCTGACGGTGACGGTGAAAAACACGTCCGGGACGGTGCTCGGCACGCTGGCCACCTACAGCAACCTGAACAAGGTAACCGGCTACGCCACCCGTACCTTCAGCCTGTTGCCGTATAAAGGCCAGACGGTGACGCTGTCGTTTGCGATGACGGAAGATTCGTCGGCGCAGACCACGTTTGCCATCGACAAGGTCAGCGTGATCACGCAGTAAGCACCAGTTGGGAGGAGGGCAACCTTGCGTTGCCCTTCTCCAGCCCTGGGGAAGCGAGTCAGAGTTTGCGGACGAAGTTGGTGAAGAACGGGAACAGCATGTCGCAGGGCTTGCCGTGGCAGACGGCAGGTTTGTACCCTGTGATGATCAGCACGCCGCCGATGTACTTGGCCACTTCCGGCGGCAATTTGCCGACCGCGGTGGCCGATCTGGCCTTGCCGTCCGCGCCAACGAGCACGTTCATCCGCACGATTCCCTCGAAGCCCGGGTCGACGTAACCGAGCTTCGTCAGGCTGGCCGACAGGGGGCGCATGCCGTCGATGGGATACGGCGGCTCGTCGCCATCCTCGAGCGCCGGATAGCGCCGTTTGACGACCTGTTTCTCGCTCTCGCTCATATCGGCCCAGCGGTTGCCCGACACTGGCGAAATACTGGTCTCGGCGGGAATCAGGGACCGGACATGGGTTTCGGAATTGACGATACGGAAAGTGCGCTGCTCCACCGCGGCCAGCGGCGGCAAGCTGGCGACGCGGCCGTTCCTGAATTCCCCCGTGTACGTACGCCCGCCGATGTACACGATGGTGCCATGGCCGTCGAAGCGGTTATGGGCCCAGTGCCCGTCATAGCTGCCGCCCACGGCCCAGGTGGCGCGTCCCTGGCCTTCGCGCCGGCCGTTGACCCAGTCACCCTCGTAGCGCGACCGGTCGGCATCCTGGAAGATTCCCGGGCCGCTGTAGTTGCCCATGTCGACGCCGCCTTCGTACATGCTGCCGTCGGGATACTTGAAAAAGCCCTGGCCGTGCGCCTCGAACTCGCGGAAGGTGCCGATGTAGGTGGTATTTCCATACACCAGCGTCGCGCTGCCACTAACTTGACCTCGTGCGAGCGTGCCTTCGAATTTGTTGGGCGTCGTGTCGTCAGTCCAGGTGGCGACACCGGCACCGTCGGCCAGCCCATCCTTGCAGGCGCCGCTCCAGGTAGCCGCTTGCTGGCCGCTGGTGCCGCACAGTAGCTGGCCCTTGCCGGCGGTGAACGAAGCCGGCGCGGCGCCCGCCATGCCGCTGGCGAGCAGCAAAGGAAGCAGGCAAGCAAGTGCGGAACAGGACGGAACAGGTCGCATGATGCATCTCGGGTTAGTTGGCAGGCTTGTATTATTTCCTTAAAGTATGCCAGCGCGGCAAACCAAAAAAACATTTTTTCGCGACCTGTTGCAGCGTTGTAACGCCACCGCAAACGTATTGACTGGGCGTGTCGATGGCGCGCGCGCGCCCTTTATGCGCCGGCGCCGTCTCGGCGCAAGCGCAGTGTCATGAAAGTGTAGCCCAGCGCTTCGCCATCGATGTGGAACATGTCGGCGACCTCGCCCGTGATGACAAAGCCGTTGGCCAGGTACAGGGCGCGTGCCGGCAGGTTGGTGGCCAGCAGTTCCAGGTCGATCCAGTCGAGCACCGTTTCATTGACCGCCCAGTCGCGGGCGGCATGCAGCAGACGGCCTGCCAGACCCTGGCGCCGGTGGTCGCGCTGTACCCCCATGCCGAGCATGACGCGGTGCGCTGCTGCTCTTTCGGGACGGGCGCGCAGGTCGACATGGCCGGCGATGGCGCCGGCGGCATCGCGCGCGATCCAGGCGCGGCGCCAGCCTGGCGCGCCGAGCGGCGTGGCCAGGCCGTTCACGAAGGCGGCCTTGCGATCGGCGGGAAAGAAGGATTCGCTGCGCGGCATCGGCTGGAACAGCGGCGTGCCGTTCTTGCCGTTGTCGCGCAGGTGGTCGTCGAGGTAGGCGAAGAAGGCGGGCAGGTGGCCCGGCTCCATCGCACTGATCGTCAGGCCGTGCATCGTCGAAGAAAGCGCTACAAGGCGCGGGCGATCAGGATCTTCTGGATGTCGCTGGTGCCTTCGTAGATCTGGCACACACGCACGTCGCGGTAGATGCGCTCGACCGGGAAGTCGCTGACATAGCCATAGCCGCCATGGACCTGCATCGCGTCCGATACGACGCGCTCGGCCATCTCGGAGGCGAACAGCTTGGCCATCGCGGCTTCCTTCAGGCAGGGCAGGCCGGCATCTTTCATCGATGCCGCGTGGTGAATCAGCTGGCGCGCCGCTTCGATCCTGGTGGCCATGTCGGACAGCTTGAACTGCACCGCCTGGTGCTCGAAAATCGGTTTGCCGAAGCTCTCACGGTCCTTCGCATACGCCAGCGCCGCCTCGAACGCGGCCCGCGCCATGCCGACCGACTGCGAGGCGATGCCGATGCGCCCGCCCTCCAGGCCGGACAGGGCGATCTTGTAGCCTTGCCCTTCTTCGCCGATCAGGTTTTCAAGCGGGATGCGGCAATTGTCGAACAGGATCTGCGCCGTGTCCGACGAGTGCTGGCCCATCTTCTGCTCGATGCCGGCGACGATGTAGCCGGGCGTGGACGTCGGCACCCAGAAGGCGCTGATGCCGCGCTTGCCGGCGGCCTTGTCGGTCACCGCCATGACAATGGCGACATCGCCGTACTTGCCGCTGGTGATGAACTGCTTCGCGCCGTTGATCACATAGCTGTCGCCGTCGCGTACGGCGGTGGTGCGCAGTGCCGACGCATCGCTGCCCGTGTGCGGCTCGGTCAGGGCAAAGGCGCCCAGCATCTCGCCGCGCGCCAGCGGTGTGAGCCATTGCTCCTTCTGGGCCGGGTTCGCGTACATCATGGCGATCGAGCACACCGGGCAGTTGTTGACCGAGATGATGGTCGAGGTGCCGCCGTCGCCG
>Ga0265780_10007366_pt1 | contig 13532 bp, 7 predicted proteins | sample P1T30metagenome_FD_192432 | JGI IMG/M metagenome (GOLD analysis project Ga0265780, IMG submission 192432) | Plant litter microbial communities from East Loma Ridge, Irvine, California - P1 T30 | ecosystem: Environmental > Terrestrial > Plant litter > Unclassified | place: USA: California... | reverse complement strand
GGGCGGCTTCCTGGTCGGCGCGTTCGCCTACGTCGGCGCGAACGTGCTCCTCGCGCGGCGCGGAGCGCAGCACCGCAAACGCTCCTCGGGGCAGGCCACCGAGACCGCGACGCAGGGCAGCGGGGCCGCGATCGCGATCGGAGCGCTGCTCGACGGCGTTCCCGAGTCGGTCGTCCTGGGACTGTCCCTGCTCGACGGTCGGGGCGTCGGGATCAGCGTGCTCGCCGCCGTCGTCATCTCCAACGTTCCGGAGGGCCTCTCGAGCGTCGCGGGGATGAAGGCCGCCGGACGCGGCCCACGGTACGTGTTCGGGGTGTGGGGCGGGATCGCGCTCGCGAGCGGCCTCGCCGGTGCGCTCGGGGCGCTGCTGCTCCAGGACGCGTCCGCGACGAGCATCGCGTTCATCACCGCGATCGCCGCCGGGGCGATCCTCGCGATGCTGACGGACACGATGGTTCCGGAGGCCGTGGAGCGCACGCACCTGTTCACGGGTCTCGTGGTGGCGCTGGGATTCCTGGCGGCGTTCGCGATCAACCGGGCGTGAGCCGACGCGACGACGACGGGACCGTCACCTCTCGGTGACGACCCCGCCGACGTGCGTACCTGGCCTCGATCAGCCCTGGCGGTCCTCGTACGCCTGGTACCTGAACAGGAACGCTGCCATCGCGTCGCGGTTCACCGGGCCGAGCGGCTGGTACTGCGCCGTCCCGTCGTTGCCCAGCCAACCGGTCGAGATCTCCGCCTCACCCATCCACGCGATCTCCGCGTAGAACTGCGTGCTCGGAGTCACGTCGGTGAAGGGTGAGGTCTCGGGCAGCGACACGCCCGGCTCCCCCGCATAGCGGTAGAGGAACGCCGCCATGGCGTCCCGGGCGATGGGTGCGAGCGGTCGGAACTCCTGACCGCGCGGCGTGGCCCAACCCGTGGTGATCTCCTGCTCGGCCAGCCAGGTGATCTCCCGGTAGAACTGGTCGCCGGGAGCCACGTCGACGAACGGCGAGATCGCCGGTTCCGTGAAGGACGGCGAGCCGGCGAGCCGGTAGATGAACGCGGCCATCGCGTCGCGCGCGATCGGGGTGACCGGCCTGAACTCCTGCCCGGCCGGCGTCGTCCATCCGGTGCTGATGCCGCGTGCGGCGAGCCAGCTGATCTCCGCCGCGAACAGGTCGTCCTCGGCGACGTCGATGAAGCGGTCGCGCACGACGACGGTGAACGTCGCCTCACGCGTGACACCCTCCGCCGTCAGGCCGAGGGTCACGACCTGCTCGCCGAGCAGGTTCGCGTCGTAGCCCGAGACGGTGAGCGCGTCCCACGGCACGTCGTCGATGCTGCCGTCCGTGTAGGTGGCCCGGACGAGGAGGCCGGACAGGTCGAGCGGCGAGCCGACCAGGTATCCCGTGACCGCGGGGGGCGTCACGACGGCGAGCGCCTCCAGGTCGACGTTCGCCGCGCCGTCGTTGGTGACGTCCACGACGAGCGGTGCGAGCTCCAGCCAGTCGATGTTCGGTGCGCTCGCGGTGGCGTTGGAGAGCGTCAGCCCCCCGTCCGCCGTGGTGAGGTCGATCCCCACCGTGTGCGACCAGAAGCCCTTCCAGGAGTAGTTGTGGCGGAACGCGCCGCGGGTCGAACCGTCGCCACCCTGCTCGGTGATGTCGAGGAAGCGCGTGATGACGTCGGTGTTGTAGTCGTGCCCGGTGTTCTTCTCGGCGTTGGCGTAGCGCACCACGAGGTTGTACTGGCCCGCTCCGAAACCCTCGGGCCGTGCCAGGACGGCGGTGTTGGCCGCCCCGTCGCCGATCCAGCCGACCTGGGCACCGGAGACGTTGGTGGGTGCAGCGACCTGCTCGACCCGCGCGGCACCGGTGAGCGCGACGTTCGAGCCGTCCTCCGCCTCGGTGAGGAAGACCGCTTCGTCGGCCTCCTCGACGCGGGTGACCGTGATGGACTCGAGCTTGACGGCGTCCGGCGTCGAGACGGACAGCTCGTTGATCCCCTTGGCCAGGTGGACCGTCGCGGTGGAGGTCCACGTTCCGTCGGCCGCGGCTGCGAGACCGGCGATCGGACGGTCGTTCACGAGCAGCTCGAGGCCCGCGGCGTCCTCGGTCCGGTAGGTCAGTGTGACCTCGTGGTACCCGGTGTCGCGACCCGCCGTGTAGAACGTCGCGCTGTCGCCGGCGTCCAGGCCGACGAAACCGGCGGTGCGGGTGCCGTCGAACGTGACCTCGCCGCCGTCGATCCGTGCCAGGTTGGCGGGGTACGTGGTCGACTCGGCCCCCTCGACGAGCTCGAGATCGAACTTGTCGAGCGAGATGTCCGAGCCCGGGAGCATCGTCGTGCCGTCCTGGCTCATCCTGAGAGAGAGCGAACGAGCGCCGGCCGTGAGGTCGACGAGCGTCTCTCCCCGTCCCCGGTAGCCCCACGAGAAGCCTGCCTCGTAGTCCACGAACTCCGCGAAGACGCCGTCGACGAAGAGCGCGTGACGACCCGGGCCGATCTCCGGGCCGTTGACCCCGGCGATCGCGCCGAACCGGTACGTACCCGTGGTGGGGACGTCGACGTTCCACGTGAGGGACGACGTCGGGCGGTTGGTGCTGCCGACGTCCCGCTGGCCCGAGGCGGCGAAGAGCCACGCGTCGCTCATCGGCTTGTCGTACGCGCTGACGTCGCGCAGCACGGTGTCCTCCGCCTCGATGGACGTGCGCCACGACGCATCGGCGACGGGCTGCGCCGCGAGAGCCGGCGTCACCACGACCTGGTAGGCCGACAGGCGGTCACCGCCGGGGACGAGAATCTCGATCTGGCCGTCGACGACGGTGAGTCGCTCGGCCACGGTGACCGGCGGCGCGAGCGCCTCGCCCTCCTGGCCGCTCCACTCCGCCTCTCGGACCTGGACGTCGACCGTGGTGCCGAACACCGCAGGGTCGATGTTCTCGACGTCGACCCGGATGTCCTTGTCGGTGCCACCCACCAGGACGGTGGCCTGACGCCTGTCCTCGTCGAGCGCGGCGATGCCCTGGAGGGAGTCGACCTTGTTCAGCTCGGGGGGCGTGAGCGAGACCGTCTCACCCGTCAGGTCCCCGTACCACTTCAGGAGCCACCACGCGCCGTTGGCGCTGTTGTTCTTCGACATGTTGTCGTTGAGATTCCCGGCGTAGGTCCAGTACGCCGTCTGGGCGTCGACCTTGGTGTCCTCGAACATCGCGAGCCACTGGACGATCTGACCGGGGACGGACATGTCGCGTCGCATCGCGTACTCGGTGATGTTGATGGGCAGCGGGTCGATACCGAGCTCGACCTCGAGCGCGCGGTAGGCGTCGTAGTGGCTGCGGTAGGTGGAGAGCTGGGTGATCCCGAGCTCGTGCCACGTGAACATGTCGGGCATGACGCCGTTGGCCTTGGCGTAGGTCAGGAAGTCGCGGGTACGCGTGGGCTGCCAGCCGGTGTCGCCGAGACCGGCGATCTTCGCCTCGGGGTAGACGTCCTTGATGACGGCGTACACGGCCGCCCAGTCCGCGAGGAAGGTGTCCTTCATCGCACCCCAGTTGCCGTACCAGTTGCCGCCGTCCGGCTCGTTGAACGGGACGAAGACGTACTTCTCGGGGTGGTCGGAGTCCTCCACGATCGCTGTCACCACGGTGCGGACCATGGCGAGGTAGGTGGTGAAGTCGGCCGGTCGACGGCCCCCGTTGTACGGCCAGTCCGGGTAGTAGTCCTGGATGTTGGTGAGGATGTACTCCCCGCCGTTGCGGAAGAACGTGTCCTCGACCTCGAGCGGGTCGCCGTTCGGGTGCTGCTCGCCGTAGGGAGCCTTCTGGGTGACGTTGCGCGGCAGCGCGCCGGCGATGATCGCGTCCGTCGGCACGCCCTCGTCGCTGAGGCCGTAGAGCATGCCCGAGGCGCCGCCCTTGACCTCGCCCGTCGAGACGGCCAGATCGACGGTGACGACGTCGGGGTCGGCCGCCTGGGCGGGAACGGCCGCCACGGTGATGGCCGTGGCCGCGGCGGCCACCGCCGCGATCAACGTTCGACCCAGCCGCGCACTCGCGCGCCTGGGGATCCTGTCGTGCTGGTGCATCGAACACTCCTTCGTGTGATGGGCGGTGGCGGGCCGGGCGGCCCGCCACCGGGTGGAACGGGCTCGGTCAGTCGGCGAGCAGGGCGTTGATCTGCTCGTTGGCCTGCGTGAGCGAGGAGGGGTCGGCGTTGCCGAGGGCGATGTTCTCGAGCGCGGTCTTGGCGAGCGCATTCACCTCACCGGCCTGCAGCGTGATGGGCGGCAGGAAGGTCCGGTTGCCGTCCTCGAGGTAGCTGAAGAACGCCGAGACGTCGACGCCGGCGGCCTCGAAGGCCTCCAACGCCTTGTCGGAGGAGGACGGGATGGAGGGGAAGACGATGGCCTGCTCGGCGACCAGGTCCTGGCAGTCCGTGCTGCCGAGGAACTTGACCCATTCCCAGGCAGCGTCCTGCTTGTCCGAGCCGGCGTTGATGGAGTCGGCGACACCGTTGTAGATCGAGCCGCGCGCGCCGTCGACGCCGACCGGTCCCGGCGCGATGCCGATGTCGATGCCGTCGAGCGCGAGGAAGGAGTTGGTCGCCCAGGAGCCGTTCGTGCCCATCGCGACCTGACCCGAGCCGATCTGCGTCAGCGTCTCCTCGGAGAAGACGCCGGAGGCCGGCGCGTACCCCTTGTCGGCGAGTCCGTAGAACCAGCCGATGCTCTCCTGGAACTCGGGGTCGTCGAAGTTGTACTGCGTGCCCCAGGGGTTGCTGTCGAGGTAGTCCCAGTCGAGCGTGCCCGTGAAGTTGGCCCACTGCATCTGGCCGGTCTCCTCGTAGTTCGGGTTGAGCCCGAGGCCGTAGACCGCGATCGAGGACGGGTCGAACCCGGGCTCGTCGCCCCGGACACCGTTCGTGTCCACCGTCAGGCGGGCCACGACGTCCTCGAACGTGCCACCGTCGGTCGGGTTCCAGTCGGCGGACCAGAGGTCCTCCGCCGTGAGCCCGGCCTCGTCGAGCATGGCCGTGTTGTAGAAGAAGGCCGTCGTGTCGAAGTCCTTCGGCAGCCCGAACGTTCCGCCCTCGGGTCCGACCCACGGGTCGATGAGGCCCTCGGCGTAGACCGAGGTGTCCACGCCGTCCCGCTCGATGAGCTCGTCGAGGTCGACGATCTGGCCCTGCTGGGCGAACTCGCCGTACTTGGACAGGTGGTCGACGAAGACGTCCGGACCCGATCCGCCCACGAAGCCCGCGGTCACCTTGGTCCAGTAGTCCTCCCACCCGAACTGCTCGATCTTGACGGTGATCTCCGGGTTCGCCTCGGTGAAGGCGGTCGCGCACGCCTGGTAGGCCGGGACCTGGTTGGAGTCCCACAGCCAGTACGTGACCTCGCCGGTGGCCGAGTCACCACCGGTGCCCGAGCCACCGCTCCCGCAGGCGGCCAGCACCAGCACCACCGAGCCTGCGAGGGCGATCTTGAGCGACTTTCGCATTCGTGTTCCCTTTCGTTGCATCCGCTTCGACGCGCGGAGTTGAGCTGGCCGACGTCGGTTGTCGGTCAGGGCACTGCAGGCGGTGGGCTACTTGATGCCGCTGAAACCGATCGAGTTGACGATCCGCTTGGCGAAGCACGCGTAGAGCACCAGGACGGGGAGGGCGGCCAGCAGGGTGGCGGCCATCAGGCCGGGCCAGTCGGGCGCGGACTGCGGGGACTGCGCCCGGAAGATCCCGAGCGCCAGCGTCAGCACCCGGGAGCCGTCGGTCTGGCTCACCAGCAGCGGCCAGAGGTAGTCGTTCCAGGAGGTGATGTAGGTCAGGATCCCGAGGGTCGCGACCGCCGAGGAGACCATCGGGACGATGATGCTGAAGAAGGTGCGGATGCGGCTGGCGCCGTCGAGCATCGCCGCCTCCTCGATCTCGGTGCTGATCCCCATGAAGAACTGCCGCATGAAGAAGACCGCGAAGGGCGTCATGAGCATGGTCGGCAGGGCGATCCCCGGAAGGGTGTCGAGCAGCCCCAGGTCACGGACGAGGAGAAAGTTGGGCAGCAGCGTGAAGATCGTCGGAACCATGAGTCCGCCCAGGAAGGCGGCGAAGACGACGTCGCGTCCGGGCCAGCGCATCCGGGAGAAGGCGTAGGCCGCCAGGGCCGAGAAGAGGACCTGGCCGACCGTCACCATCGTGGCGACGGCGACGGAGTTCGCCAGGTACCGCCCGAAGTTCATCGCCGCACCCGACCCTCCGGCGGCGAGGGACTCCTGGGGAGTCGCGAGGCCGAGGGCACGCTCGAAACCGCCCCAGCTGAAGCCCACGGGCAACGGGTCGGCGGCTCCGCCGGGCAGGGCCGAGTTGGAGGACAGCGCGGTGCGCAACATCCAGTAGAACGGCACCAGCGTGATCACGATCATGACGATCATGACCGCCCACCCCACGGCCTTGCCCCAGGTGAACCGACGCGGACGCGGCCCTGATCCGGACGGTGGGGTGGTGGCGGGTTCGGGGTGCTCGAGGTTGTCGCGGAGGTCGGGGTCGACGGTGATGGCATTCATGAGATCTCCCTCAGGCCATGTCGTTGGTGTTGGCCCGGGTCAACCGGAACTGGAGGATGGAGACCGCCGCGAGCACGACCAGGAGTGCGACGGACATGGCGGAGGCGTAGCCGAAGTCGTAGCTGCGGGAGAAGGCGACCTCGTAGATGTAGTACTGGATGACGTTCGAGGAGTTGGCAGGTCCGCCCTGCGTGGCGACCGAGACGGTGTCGAAGACCTGGAACGAGCCGATCATCGTGACGATGAGCACCAGACCGAGGTACGGGCGCAGCAGCGGGAGCGTCAGACGGCGGAACATCGTCAGCTCCGAGGCTCCGTCCATCCGGCCCGCCTCGTAGAGGTTGTCGGGGATGGTCTGCAGGCCGGCGAAGATCAGCAGCGCGGTGTATCCCAGGTGCCGCCAGACGTTGACGAACGCGACAGTCGGGATGACGAGGTCCTGACTGCCGAAGAACATGAGCCGGTCCAGGCCGAGGGTGTCGATGACCGCGTTCACGAATCCCAGCTGGTAGTCCAGCAGCATCAGGAAGAGCATCGCGGCGACGACGTTGGACACGAGGTACGGCGTCAGGAGCAGTCCCCGGATCACGAGCGACTGCGTCAGTCGGTGCATCAGCACCGCCACGACGAGAGCCAGGACGGTCTGCAGCCCGATGTTGAGCAGGACGTAGTAGAGCGTGACGCGGAAGGAGTCGAGGAACACCCCGTCGGTGAGCATCCGTTCGTAGTTCTCGAGTCCGACCAGCTCGCCCGCGTTGAACGCCGTCGTGTCGGTGAAGCTGAGGTAGATCCCCCGCAGGGTGGGCCACAGCAGGAAGACCGCGTAGCCGATCGACGCTGGCGCGATGAACAGGAGAGCGGTCGGGAGGTTGCGCTTCTCCATCCGCGAGTAGCGCGACCGGCGGGCCGGACGGGCCAGGTCGGCCCGCGGTGCGGTCGTCGCGCCGGTCACGGCTGCCGCTCGACGTGCACGAGGCACGCGTGGTCGACGTCGAGGGCCGGGAGGTGGACCCCGACCTCGCTGAGCACGGTGCCGGGGAGACGCACCCCGTCCCACCACCAGCGGGGGTACGTGCGATCCTCGGACGCCGACCGCGGGCCGCGCGGGTGGACACCGACGACGCGGTAGGTCGCCGCGGGGTCCAGGCCAGGGAGCCTGACCCGGTCCTGGGGCCAGGTGACGTGACGAGCGAGCTGCGCCACCGAGTACAGCGCCTCGGAGCGGTCCGGTGCGACAGCCCCGGTCAGCATCACGTCGCCGTCCTCCAGGTCGCGACGCACGACCGAACCGGTGTGGATGAGGCGCCGGTGACGCTTGTACGTGGCGACCCATCCGGCGAGGTCGGCGCGCTCCTGCTCCGAAGCGGCGGCGAGGTCCCACTCGATGCCGAAGTGACCGAACAGCGCCGTCACCGCACGGAAGTCGAGGTCGAGCTGCCGCCCCGTGGTGTGGGCTCGTCCGGCGCCGACGTGGGACCCGACCAGCTCCGGGGGGAGCAGCTGAGACGTCCACCGCTGGATCGTCTGACGCTCGTGGGCGTCGATGCAGTCCGAGGCCCAGACGCGGTCGGTCCGCTCGATGATCTCGAGGTCGACCCGCGCCCCGCCCGAGGAGCACGACTCGATCTCGAGACCGGGGCACTGGGCGCGGATCTCGTCGATCAGTCCGTAGGCGGCGCGCGTCTGGGCGTGGACGCCGGCAGCACCGGTGACGGTCGAGCCCGCATCGACGAGGTCACGGTTGTGGTCCCACTTGATGAAGTCGACACCGACCTCGTGCACCACCGAGACGATCTGACGCCGGACGTGAGCGGACGCCTCGGGGATCGCGAGGTTCAGGACCTGCTGGAACCGCGCGGGCACGGGAAGACGGCCCGGCACCTGGAGCAGCCAGTCGGGGTGGGCCCTGGCGAGGTCGGAGTCGGGGTTGACCATCTCGGGTTCGAACCACAGACCGAACTCCATCCCCAGATCCTTGACGCGCGCGACGAGCCGCTCGATGCGGCCGTCCCCCCACACCTCGGGCGAGAACCACCAGTCGCCGAGCCCAGCGGTGTCATCGCGGCGGGCACCGAACCATCCGTCGTCGAGCACGAACCTCTCGACGCCGACGCTCGCCGCAAGGTCGGCGAGCCCGAGCAGCGTGTCGAGGTCGTGGTCGAAGTACACCGCCTCCCAGACGTTCATGACGACGGGGCGGAGGCTCGTCGGATGGTGCGCACGGGACCGAAGGTGACGGTGGACGCTCGCGGCCGCGGCATCGAGGCCCTCGCCGTGCAACGCGTACACCCACGGACCGTCGTAGGTCTGTCCCTCGGCCAGGACCACCTCGCCCGGGAGCAGGAGCTCCCCACCCAGCAGCAGGCGCTCACCCGAGAAAGCCCGCTCCGCGGCGACCACGTGGTTCCCGCTGAACGCGACGTGCAACCCCCACGTCTCGCCCCGCTCGAAGTCGAACCCGGCCTCCCCGGCGGTCAGGACGGTGGCGGCGTCGGCACCGGTACGTCCGTGACGACCCTCGCGGACGTGGGCGCCGACGGTGAAGGGGCGCCTCTGCGGGACCCGCTCCCTCGCCCATCGACCGGCGAGGTCGAGCACCTCGGTCGCGCGTGAGGGGACAGGGAGGGACACCACCAGAGCGTTCAGCGCGTAGTCGTCCGGGTGGTCGTTGGTCAGGGAGCACCGCAGGCGCAGGAGACCCGAGCCGAGCATCTCGATCTCGAGGGCCACCTCCAGGCCGGCCTCGACGTCGACACCCGTCACGGCGACGCGTCCGCCACGTCCCGCCAGCACGTCGACCTGAACGTCCACCGGTCGCAGCTGCGGCGACCAGCCCCGGCCGGCGCGGTGGCCCTGGATCGCCGGCGTTCCCGTCCACCCGCTCCCGCTCTCGGGCAGCACCCCGATCCGGACTCCGGCGTCGACGCCGTTGGTCGCCAGCGGTGCGAGGGAGACGGCCGTCATCGCCTCGAGGTCGTCGACGTCGAGCGGTCCGAGGGCGCTTCCCCAGTGCAGGACGCGCGGCATGGCGTCGCGCGGCAGGTCCAGCACGAGCTCCTCACCGGCGGCCAGCAGCCGGACGACGGGAGGCCAGGCCACCTCGGGTCCTTCGGGGTCCGCGTGGACCAGCGTCGGTGAACTCACCACAGATCTCGACTCCCTCGTCAATGATCGCGACGTCGCGATCCTGCAAACGTTGGTCAGACCATAACCACGGGGAGCGACTATCTGCAAACGTTGGTCAGAATCGAGGCGAGATCGCTCGGCAGCGATCGACCCGCAGGGACGCTCTCCTAGCGGGGCGGGGCCGTGCTCTCACGCACGACGAGCGACGGCTGCCCCACCCAGTCGGTCGGCTTCTCGCCGGAGTCCAGCCAGGAGGTGAGCAGCGACACCGCCCGGCGCCCGAGCTCGGTGAAGTCCTGGGCCACCGTCGTCAGCGGTGGCGCCCACATCTCGGCGAAGGGCTGGTCGTCGAAACCGACCACGCTGACGTCCTCGGGCACGCGCCGACCCTGCTCGCGCAACGCCCTGGTCACTCCGATCGCGATCTCGTCGTTACCGCACAGCACCGCCGTCACGCCCCGGAGCCGCGCCAGCGCGAGACCGGCGGTGTAGCCCGAGGACGGGTCGTAGCCGGCGCGGACCACGGCGGGGGCGTCGACCCCCGCTGCGCGCAACGCCTGCCGCCACCCCCAGCTGCGCCCGGAACGAGCACGCGTGGCGGGGATGGCGACGTGGTGAACCGTGCGATGTCCGAGTCCCAGCAGGTGCTCCGTCGCGAGACGTCCTCCGGTCTCGTCGTCAAGGAAGACGTGAGGACGCGGGCCCGAGGGGCGCAGTGCGCCCGCGACGGCCACGACGGGGAGGGACATCGGCAGGGCCTCCAGGGTCGCGACCCCGACCGCGTCGAACTCGATGACGATCGCCCCCGCGAGCGGCTGGGACAGGACGAGCCCGACCGCCGCGCTGATGTCCGCCGGTGCGTCGGACTCCACGACCGCGATCGTCACCGTGAAGCCCGCCGCCCTCGCCGACTCCTCGACCCCTTGCAGGGTGGCGGCGTAGCCGTAACGCAGCGTGTTGCGCGCCAGGATGGCGATGGTCGAACGCCGACCGCTCACGAGCGCCTGGGCGGCGGCGTTCGGTCGATACCCCAGCTGGGCCACCGCCGACTCGACCTTGGCACGGAGATCGGGGCTGACCGGGGTCCGCCCGGTCAGCGTCCGAGACACGGTGGACACGCTCACACCCGCGATTCTCGCGACGTCGGCAAGGACGGGGGGTTGATGCGAGTTGTGCTCCACGTTTGCAGCCTAGGCGGCCCAGCCGCTGGCACGCCTCGGTGCCTCGACCGGTGCGCACGATCAACCCGTCACAGCAGGAACAGGCTCAGCACCCAGATCGTCGCGAACGCCGCCGTGCCCTCGATCGCCGTCGCGACGGTCAGCGAGCGGTACGCCGTCGCCACCGGGATGCGGCTCAGTCGGGAGACCACCCAGAAGTAGGAGTCGTTGGCGTGCGAGACGACCATCGCGCCGGCACCGACCGCCAGCACCGCGAGCGCCGCGCCCATCTCCGAACCGAGGCCGATGGAGTCGAGCAGGGGTGCCACGAGCGCCGACGCCGTCACGAGCGCCACGGTCGAGGAGCCCTGGGCGGTCTTGAGCGCCGCGGCGATGAGGAACGGCACCGCGAGCCCGAGGCCGAGCCCCGCGATGCTGCCACCCAGGACGTCCATCAGCGGCGACGCGGAGAGCACCGCGCCGAACGAGGCGCCCGCCGCCGTGATCAGCAGGATCGGCGCGGAGATGCGGATCGCGTCGTCGATCTGGCTGTTGAAGGCCACGAGCTTGCCGTTGCCTCGCAGGAGCCCCGCGGCCGCGAGGAGGCCGAGGACCAGCGCGATGACCGGGGTGCCGACGAAGGAGAGGATGTCGAACGCGACGCCCTCGCCGATCGGGCGGCTGGGGATCTTGGCGATCGACGCCCCGCAGATCAGCAGGAGCGGCAGCAGGATCGGCAGGAACGCCGGAAGCGCCTTCGGGAGCACGCCGTAGCCGGCGCGCAGCTCCTCGTAGCTGTGCTCGATCTCGTCGTCCTCCTCGGTCGGCACGAGGTCGACCGGCTTGTGGAGGAAGCGGTTGGCGAACAGCATCGCCGCGAGCGCCGCCACGGCCGCGACCGGCAGGCCGAGCGCGATGAGCAGACCGAGATTCTCCACACCGAGCTCGGAGGCGGCGGCGAGCGGCCCCGGTGTCGGCGGCACGAGGGTGTGCGTGGCGTACAGGCCCGTCATGAGCGCGATCGACGTCGCGAGCGTGGAGACGCCGGTGCGCACCGTGATCGCCTTGCGCAGGCTGTTGAGGATCACGTAGCCGGAGTCGCAGAACACCGGGATGGAGACGAAGTAGCCGATCACGGTCATCGTGAGGTTCGGGAACCGCGTGCCGATGATCTTGATGAGCCAGTCCGCCATCGCGATCGCGGCACCGGACCGCTCGAGGATGACCCCGATCATCGTTCCGAACAGGATGACCAGTCCGATGTTGCCGAGCGTCCCCCCGAACGCCGTCGTGATCGTGGAGATGATGTCGGCCACCGGGATCCGGTAGGCGAACGCGCCGATGAGCGCCGCGCCGAGCAGCGCCAGCACCGGGCTGACCTTCCACCGCGCGGTGGCGAGCACGATGCCCGCCACGAGCGCGACCAGGATCAGGATCTCGAGCATGGTGAAGGCTCCTTTGCCTCAGAGGGTGGGTTTCGGGTGTGGGGGTGGACGGCGGTCAGAGACCGAGGAGTCGCGTGACCGTGGCCGCGGCGTAGGCGATGTCGTCGTGGCTGGTCGCGGTCAGCTCGGCGAGCGTGCGAGGACCGCGCGCCGTCGCGAGCGCCGCGGTGACCCCGTGCTCGCGCATGGCGTCCGGGTCGACCGCGACCTCCCCCGCGATCACGACCACCGGGACGCCCGACGGCGCGTGGCGGGCGACGGCGTCGACCACCTTCCCGTGCAGCGACTGCTCGTCGAAGCGCCCCTCGCCCGTGAGGACGAGATCGGCGCCGGCGAGGATCTCGGTCAGCCCGAGGGTCTGGGCGACGAGGTCGCTCCCGGCCACGAGCTCGGCACCGAGCAGCGCGGTGAGCAGCAGCGGCATGCCGCCCGCGGCGCCCGTCCCCGGCCGGTCGCGCAGCGCTCCGGAGTCGGTCCCCACCTCGGTCGCGACGACGTCGGCCAGCCGGGCGAGGCCCGCGTCCAGGAGGGCGACGTCGTCCGGCGTCGCCCCCTTCTGCGGCCCGAAGACGGCGGCTGCACCGCGCGGTCCGCACAGCGGGTTGGTGACGTCGCACGCCACGCGCCAGGTGACGGTGCGCGCCCGGGGGTCGAGGCCGGTGAGGTCGAGGCTCGCGAGGTTGACGAGGTTGCCGCCGCCCGGCGGGAGGTCGGCACCGCGGGCGTCGAGGAACCGGGCGCCGAGGGCGGCGAGCAGTCCGGTGCCGCCGTCGGTGGTGGCCGATCCGCCGACGCACAGGACGATCTCGGTCGCGCCCTCGTCCAGCAGGGTCGCCGCGATCGCGCCCACGCCGCGCGTGTCCGCCACGAGCGGCTCGAGCGGGCGGTCGGAGACCTGCGGCAGTCCGTTGGCCTCCGCCGCCTCCACGATCCCCGTGCCCGACGGCGAGAGCCCGTACCGCGCCGTCGTCGCCCTGCCGAGGGCGTCCGTGGTGGCGCACGTGCGTGCCCGCTCGCCCCAGGCGTCGAGCAGCGCGTCGAGGGTGCCTTCCCCGCCGTCGGCGAGCGGGCTGAGCCGGATCTCGAGGTCGCCGGTGGTGTGCGCGAGCGAGGCCGACTGGACGCCGCGGGCCATCGCGGTGGCGGCCTCCAGGGCGGAGACGCTCCCCTTGAAGGAGTCGGGGACGATGGCGACGCGGACGCGTCTGCGGGGCTGCTCGTCGTTGGGCATGAGAGGAACGGTAGGCGTGGCGCAG
>Ga0265780_10007365_pt1 | contig 13533 bp, 9 predicted proteins | sample P1T30metagenome_FD_192432 | JGI IMG/M metagenome (GOLD analysis project Ga0265780, IMG submission 192432) | Plant litter microbial communities from East Loma Ridge, Irvine, California - P1 T30 | ecosystem: Environmental > Terrestrial > Plant litter > Unclassified | place: USA: California... | reverse complement strand
ACCCTGTGTTTCCAGACCCATCCCCAATATCAGTTGGTGTTCGGCGTGCGCGATCCGGACGACCCAGCGATCGCCACCGTGCACCGCCTGATGCGGCGCTTTCCCTGGATCGACATGCAGCTGGTGAGCGGTCCGGGGGACGCGTCGCGCGCCCACGGCTGCAACCGCAAGGTCGGCAACCTGGCCAACATGATCGGCGTGGCGCGGCACCCGTGGCTGGTGCTGGCCGACAGCGACATCAGTGTCGGCCCGGATTACCTGGAACGGGTGACCGCGCCGCTGCACGATGCCGGGGTGGGCATCGTCACCTGCCTCTACCACGGACGCGCGCAGGGCGGCTTCTGGACCCAGGTCGGCGCCCTCTTTATCGACGCCTGGTTCGCGCCCTCGGTGCGCGTGGCCAGCAGCGGCGGCGGCACGGCCTTCGGCTTCGGCGCCACCATCGCGCTGCGCGCCGATACCCTGCACGCGATCGGCGGCTTCGCGGCGCTGCGGGACCGCCTGGCCGACGATTACTGGCTGGGCGCCTTGAGCCGGCGCCTCGGCCTGCGCACAGTGCTGTCCGACGTCTGGGTCTGCACCGACGTCACCGAGAACACGCTGCCGGCATTGTGGTCGCGTGAGCGGCGCTGGCTGCAGACCATCCGCTCGCTGCACCCGGTCGGCTACACCTTTTCCTTCATCACCTTTACCTTGCCCGTGCTGGCGCTCGGCCTGTGGCTGGCGCCGACGGTCTGGAACTGGACGCTGGCGCTGGCCGGCACCGCTGCGCGCCTGGCGCTGTATGCGCGGCGGCCGGCGCCGGGCGTGCCCGCGCCCGGCCACCTGGCCTGCGCGCCGCTGCGCGACTGCCTGCTCTTGCTGGAGTGGCTGAGCGCCTTTGCCGGCCGCACCACCCGCTGGCGCCGCCACGTGCTGCCGCTGCACGCGCCGGGCAAGCCATCATGAGGCGACTCCCATGCGAACCACGATGCTGAAGACCCTGTTCCTGCAAGCCCCCTCGTTCGACGGCTTCGACGGCGGCGCCGGCGCGCGCTACCAGGCCAAACGCGAGATCCGCTCGTTCTGGTACCCGACCTGGCTGGCCCAGCCCGCCGCGCTGGTACCCGGCAGCCGCCTGCTCGATGCCCCGGCCGACGGCTTGACGGTGGAGCAGACGCTCGACATCGCCGCCGCCTACGACCTGGTGATCATCCACACCAGCACGCCCTCGTTCCAGGGCGACGTGCGCTTTGTCGAGCTGCTCAAGCAACGCGATCCGGCGGCGATGGCCGGCATGGTAGGCGCCAGGGTCGCCGTCGATCCCGACAGTGCGCTGCTGGCCAGCCGCGCCATCGATTTCGTCGCGCGCGAGGAATTCGACTATACCTGCCTCGACGTCGCCACCGGCCTGCCGCTGGCGGACATCGCCGGCATCAGTTATCGCGCCCGCGATGGCCGCATCCGCCACAACCCGCCGCGCGCCATCATCGAAGACATGGACGCGCTGCCCTTCGTGGCCCCGGTGTACAAACGCGACCTGAACCTGCGCAATTACTTCGTCGGCTACCTGAATTACCCGTACGTGTCGCTGTACACCGGCCGAGGCTGCCGCTCGCGCTGCACCTTCTGCCTGTGGCCGCAGACCGTGGGCGGACACCGCTACCGGACCCGCTCGGCCGCCAATGTGCTGGCCGAAGTGCGCTGGATCAGGGACAACATGCCCGAGGTGAAGGAAATCATGTTCGACGACGACACCTTCACCGACCAGCGTCCGCGCGCCGAAGAGATCGCACGCGGGCTGGGCGTCATGGGCGTGACCTGGTCGTGCAATGCCAAGGCCAACGTGCCGTATGCGACGCTGAAGATCATGAAGGACAACGGCTTGCGTCTGCTGCTGGTCGGCTACGAATCCGGCGACGACCAGATCCTCCTCAACATCAAGAAGGGACTGCGCACCGACATCGCGCGCCGCTTTGCCGCGGATTGCCGCGCGCTCGGCATCACGGTGCACGGCACCTTCATCCTCGGCCTGCCGGGCGAGACGCACGAGACCATCGCCAAATCGATCGAATTTGCCAAGGAAATCAATCCGCACACGATCCAGGTATCGCTGGCCGCGCCCTACCCCGGCACCCGGCTGCACCGGCAGGCGCTGGAAAACGGCTGGATCCCGGACGGCAAGACGATCGACCTGGTCAACGACAGCGGCGTGCAGCTGGCGGCGCTCAGCTATCCGCACCTGTCGCGCGAGGAGATTTACCACGGCCTCGAACAGTTCTACCGCAGCTTCTACTTCCGCCCTGCCAAAATCTGGGAAATCGTCAGCGAGATGCTGCACAGCTGGGACATGACGCGGCGGCGCCTGCGCGAAGGCGTCGAGTTCTTCCGCTTCCTGCGCGCCCACGGCGCCTCGCATTCGTGACCGCCAGGATGGACTGCCATGCGCGCACCGGGCCTGATCATCACCGCCGACGATTTCGGCCTGCACCCGAGCGTCAACCGCGCGGTCGAGCTGGCCCACCGCGAGGGCGTGCTGGCGGCCGCCAGCCTGATGGTCGGTGCGCCGGCAGCGCTGGACGCGGTCGCGCGTGCGCGCGCCTGCCCGCGCCTGTGCGTGGGCCTGCACCTGGTGCTGGCCGATGGCCGTCCGACGCTGCCGCCGCAGGCGATCCCCGACCTGGTCGACGACGATGGGCGGTTCAACGCGCAGACGGAGGGCGGCATGGCACGCGAAGGCTGTCGCTATGTCGGGCTGCCGCGCGTGCGGCGCCAGCTGGCGCGCGAAATCCGCGCCCAGTTCGAGGCCTTTGCCGCCACCGGCCTGGCGCTCGACCACGTCAACGCCCACAAGCATTTCCATTTGCATCCGACCGTGCTGGCGCTGATCCTCGACGTCGGCCGCGATTTCGGCCTGCGCGCCGTGCGCCTGCCGCGCGAAGCCGGCACGCCGGCCTGGCTGCGGCCCTGGCTGGCGCTGCAGCGTGCGCGGCTGGCGACGGCCGGCATCGCGCACAACGATTACCTGGTCGGCGTGCGCCAGTCGGGCCGCTTCGACACCTCTGCCTTGCTGCAGGCGCTGCACGGCTTGCCGCGCACCGGCATCGGCGAGCTGTACCTGCACCCGGCGCTGGAATCTGGCGCCGCGATCGCGCCTTCGATGCCGGCCTACCGCCACGCCGACGAATTCGCGGCGCTGGTCTCGCCGCGCGTGGCCTGGGCGCGCGACTGCCTGCAGGCGCAGGGCTACCGTTTCGGCGGTTTCAGCGACCTGGCGGCGCCGGCCCGTGCGCCGCCGCTGGCGCCGGCGCCGGCGTCTTCATCATGCAGCTGATGAAGTGGATCAGCAAGTGGCCGACCAAGTGGCCAACAAAATTGCCCATCAAGCCGCTGGCGTGGCTGGCGACCATCGCCGGGCTGGCGCTGCTGACGGCGCTGGTCCTGGCACAGGGCTGGTCCGCCATCCTGTCCGCCTTTGCGCACGCCGGCTGGGCACTGCTGCTGGTGCTGCCCGCGCGCGTGCTGACACTGGCGCTCGACACCCGCGCCTGGCGCCTGCTGCTCGATCCCTTCGACCCGGGCCGCGCCGCCGGGTCGCTGTTCCTGCTGTGGGTGGGCTCGGTACGCGAAGCGGTCAACCGGCTGCTGCCGGTGGCCGGCGTCGGCGGCGAGGTGGTCGGCGTGCGTCTGGCGCGCCTGCGCATCCCGGACAATACCGCGCTCGCCGCCAGCGTCATCGTCGAAGTGTTGCTCACGATATTGGTGATCTACCTGTTCTGCGGCATGGGGGTGGTGCTGATGGCCCACCTGGTGGCCGGGCTGGATCAGGTGTGGATCGTCGGCGCGGCCCTGTTGCTGTCGCTTCCCTTGCCGCTGCTGGCCTGGTGGCTGCTGCGCCACGGTACGCCCTTCGCGCGGCTGGAACGCTGGGCGCTGGGCCTGCTTGGCCCGCGCACTACCCTGCTGCTGCACCTGGAGGGAGGGCGCCTGGACGCCTGCATCAAAAGCCTGTTCGCCCAGCCCGGGCGCCTTGCGCGCGCCGGGTCGCTGATGCTGCTGTCCTACCTGCTCGGCACCTTCGAGACCTGGTACGCGCTGAAGCTGCTCGGCCACCCCGTGAGCCTGCCGGCCGCGCTGGCGATCGAGGCGCTGACCCAGGCCACGCGGCACGCCAGCTTCCTGGTGCCGGCCGGCCTCGGCGTGCAGGAAGCCGCGGTGCTGCTGCTGGGCCGCCTGGCCGGGGTCGGCGGCGACGTGGCGCTGTCGCTGGCATTGGTCAAGCGCATGCGCGAACTGGCGCTGGGCGTGCCGGCGCTGCTGTCCTGGCAGTGGGTCGAGGCGCGCCGCATGCGCCGCGGTAGTTAACATGTGCTAGGGCTGTTCGTTATGCGCCGCCAGATATTTGATCAAGCCGTCGATCCCGCCGGCGGCCAGCTGGGCCGCAAACTGCTGGCGGTACACCTGGATCATCCAGGCTCCCATCATGTTGATATCGTAGATTTTCCAGCCGGCCGCGCTGCGGCGCAGGCGGTAGTCGATCGCCATGGTGTCGCCGGCACTCACCACGGTGGTTTTGACGACGGCGTCGCTGGCGCCGGCGGCCAGGCGCGGCGGCGGGCCGTAGGTGAAGCGGGTGTCGGTGCCCTGGATCTGGGTCAACTGCAGCGCATAGGTGCGCGCCAGCAGGATCTGGAACTGTTTGAACAGGGCGTCGCGCTGGGCCGGCGTGGCCTTCGCCCAGGCGGCGCCCACCGCATACTCGGTGGTCAGCATGAAGTCGGTGGCCGGCAGGAAGCGTTGCTGGACGATGGCGTAGGTGCGCTCGGCATCGCCGGCTGCGGCGGCCAGGTCGGCGCGCACCGCAGCCAAGACACCGTCGATGGTGGTCCTGACGACCTCCGCCGGCGCTGGCGCTCGTGACGTCGACTGCGCCTGCCGGGCGCAGGCGGAAGGCGCCAGCGTCAGCGCCGCCGTCAGCAGCGACAGCGGCAACACCCATGCCAGCCCCGGCCTCGAGCTGAACGCCAGCATCCATGGAATCGTGGGCTTCACACGCACTCTCCGCACAAGCACGCCGATATGCATCATGAGACAGCATGCAGTCGCATGCGTTCCACAGCTGTCTAATATCTTATGCTGACCGCCCTGATCGCCAGGATCGTCCACTCGTCCGCCCGCCATGCGTGGCCGGTGCTCGGCGTGTTCGCGCTGCTGGTGCTGGCATCGAGTTGGTATGTCGTGCGCCATTTCGCGATTACTACCGATGTTACGCAATTGATGGATGCGAATGCCGCCTGGGCAAGGCGCGATGCCGCCGTCACCGCCGCCTTTCCGAACCGCAGCGACACCACGCTGGCCGTGGTCAGCGCCCCGGCGCCCGAACTGGCCGCCGCAGCCGCACGCGAGCTGGCCGCGAGGCTGCAGCAGCAGCCGGCCCTGTTCCGCGCGGTCAGTCTCGGCGCCGGCGACGACTTCTTCCGCCGCAACGGCCTGCTCTACCTGCCGCTGCCGCAGGTACACGACCTCACCGGGCGCCTGCAGGACGCGCGTCCGCTGTTGAACGCCCTCGCGCGCGACGCGTCGCTGCGCGGCCTGGCCAACCTGCTGTCGGTGACCCTGTTGACGCCGCTGCAGACCGGGCAGCTGACGCTGGCCGACATGGCGCCGCTGCTGGACAAAAGCGCGGACGCGGTCGAGGCTGTGCTGGCCGGCCGTCCTGCCGCCCTGTCCTGGCAAGCCCTGGGCAGCCCCGGCGTGCCACCGGTGCCGGCCCTGGTCGACGTACTTCCGGTGCTCGATTTCAGCGAACTGCTGCCCGGGTCACCGTCGAGCGAGGCGATCCGTGCGGCCGCCCTCGACCTGCGCCTGCAGCAGCGCTATGGCGCCAGTATCGCCCTGACCGGGCCGATTCCGCTGTCGGACGACGAATTCGCCTCGCTGCAGGAAGGCTCACCCCTCACCGGCGCGATTCCGGTCGTGGTGGTACTGGTGCTGCTCTGGCGCGCGCTGCGTTCGGGCGGCCTGGTGCTGGCGGTGTGCCTGACGATGCTGGGCGGGCTGGCGCTGACCGCGGCGCTCGGGTTGCTGATGGTGGGCGCGCTCAACCTGATTTCGGTGGCCTTCGCAATCCTGTTCGTCGGCCTGGGCGTCGACTTCGGCATCCAGTTCGGCATGCGCTTTCGCGAATACCGGCGCCACCGCGCGTCCGCGCGCCAGGCGCTGCTGGCGGCCGGGCGCTCGATCGCGCTTCCCTTGAGCCTGGCGGCCACCGCCACCGCCTTCGGCTTCCTCGCCTTTCTGCCGACCGCCTACCGCGGCGTGGCGGAGCTGGGGCAGATCGCCGGCGTCGGCATCCTGGTCGTCGCCCTGCCGGCCTGCCTGACCGTGCTGCCGGCGCTGATCCGGATCCTCGACCCGCCGCGCAGCCGCAGCGCGCCCGGCTACCCGCGCCTGGCGCCGCTCGACCGCGTGTTGCAGACGCACCGCACGCCGGTGCTGGCGGCCACGCTGGGCATCGTGATCGCCGGACTGCCGCTGCTGTGGCGTCTCGAGTTCGACTTCGACCCGCTGCACCTCAAGAATCCGGGCAGCGAATCGATGGTCACGCTGGCGACGCTGTCGCGCAGCCTGGACATCGGCCTCGACAACGTTCAGGTACTGGTACCGTCGCTGGCGCAGGCGCAGGCCGTGGCGGCGCGCCTGGAACGCCTGCCCGAGGTGGCGAGTGCGATGACCGCGGCCAGCCTGGTCCCGATCGAGCAGCCGCCCAAGCTGGCGGCGATCGGCGCCGCGGCGGCCAGCCTGCTGCCGCTGCTGGGCCAGACGCCGCTGGCGCCGGCGACCGACCTGCAGCGGGTGGCGGCGCTGCGGGCAGCCGCGCAAGGCTTGCGCAACGCGGCGCTCGACCATCCCGGCGCCGGCGCGCAGCCGGCCCTGCGCCTGAGCCGCGGCCTGGCCGCGCTGGCACGCGCCGACGCCGCCGCCCGCGATCGGGCGGAACAGGCGCTGGCCGCACCGCTGCGGCTGGCCCTGGCGACGCTGGCGCTGGCGCTCCAGGCGCAGCCGGTGACGGTGGCCAGCCTGCCGGCCGCTGTGCGCCGCAACTGGATCGCGCCCGATGGCCGCGCGCTGGTCGACGTCAGCCCGAGGCGCGTGCCGGGCAGCGCGACGCCGCTGGGCCGTTTTACAGGCGCCGTGCAGCGCGTGGCGCCGGATGCCGGCGGCGGACCGATTTCCGTGCGCCATGCCGCCGACCTGGTCATCGATGCCTTCGTCAAGGCGGCGCTGCTGGCGGTGGTCACGATCGCGCTGCTGCTGTGGATCGCCTTCCGCCGCGTCGGCGACGTGCTGCTGACCATGGTGCCGCTGCTGGTATCGAGCCTGGTCACGCTGGAAGCCTGCGTGCTGCTCGGGATCCGGCTGAACTTCGCCAACATCATCGCCCTGCCGCTGCTGCTCGGGGTCGGTGTCGCCTTCAAGATCTATTACATCATGGCCTGGCGCGCCGGCCACCAGGCGCAGCTGGCGCACCCGCTGACCCAGGCGATCGTGCTCAGCGCCGCCACCACCGGGACCGCCTTCGGCAGCCTGTGGCTGTCGAACCACCCGGGCACCGCCAGCATGGGCAAGCTGCTGGTGCTGTCCCTGGTCTGCACGCTGATCGGCGCCGTGTTCTTCCAGCCCGTCCTGCTGGGCAGGCCGCGCTCTCCATCCCCACCCTCCTGAAGCGAGACCAGCATGCCAACCCATATCCCATCCAGGACTGTCGGAACCGGCGCCGTGCGCATCGTGTCGGCCGCGCTGGCCGTGCAGCTGGCCGCGCTGTTGGCCGGCTGCGCCAGCGGGCCGCAGCGCAGTCCGGCCGATCCGCTCGAACCGCTGAACCGCGCCACCTTCCGCTTCAACGACGTCTTCGACCGCAACCTGGCACAGCCGCTCGCGCGCGGCTACATCCGCGTGGTGCCGCGCCCCTTGCGCACCGGGGTCGAGAACTTCTTCGGCAATCTCGGCGATGTGGCCGTGATGGCCAACGACTTCCTGCAACTGCGTTTCCAGCACGGCGTGAACGACTTCATGCGCATCGCCGTCAACACCAGCTTCGGCCTGCTCGGGGTGCTGGACGTGGCCACGCCGGCCGGGCTGGAAAAGCGCTCGCAGGATTTCGGGCTGACCCTCGGCCACTACGGCGTACCCAGCGGCCCCTACCTGGTGCTGCCGCTGTTCGGGCCCAGCAGCTTCCGCGACGGCATCGGCTTTGGCGTCGACCAGTTCGCCGACCCGGTGACCTACATGGATCCGGCCTGGCGCAACTCGCTGTGGGGCGCCAACCTGGTGAGCACACGGGCGCGCTACCTGAACGCGACCAACCTGCTCGAACAGGCGGCGCTGGACCGCTACCTGTTCGTGCGCGACGGTTACCTGGGGCGGCGTCAGGCGCAGATCGACGAGGGCAAGGAGGCGGCGCTGCCGGATTATGAGAGCGAGAACAAAGGGGCGGCCGATGCGCCGGCCCAGCCAGCTGAAACACCGCCAGCACAGCAACAGTAAGCACGCGCCACGCGCGCCCCCTGGCGCAAGCATTCAGGGCAGCGCCAGCCGTTCGCCCAGCCGCGCACGCATCCGGCCGAGCGCACGCCGCGCGCGCCATGCATCGCAGGCCAGCACGCACAAAGGCCCCAGCTCGCCCGGCGCCGCGGCCAGCGCGCGCAGCAGCGGTCCCAGCGCCGTACCGCCGTCCGCCCGCATGCCGGCCAGCGCAACCAGCGGCACGCTGCGCCAGGCCGGGTCGAGCACCACGCGGCAGGCGGCAAACGGCAAGCCGTGACGCTGCGCCACCAGCGCCGCCGCATGTGACTCCATGTCGACGGCGCAGGCACCGCTGCTGCGCCACAGGCTGGCCTTGTCACGGGCCGTCAACAGCGGCGCGTCGAGCCCGAGCAGTTCGCCGTGGACGGCATCCGGTAGGCTCCGCGCGAGACTGCCCAGCCAGGCCGCATCGGCGCACAGGAAACCGTCGGCCGTTTGTACGCCCGTGGCCAGCACACAAGTGCCGGGGGCCAGGCCGGGATCGAGGGCGCCGGCGCAGCCAAAGCTGAGGATGCCCGCCGCATTGAGCGGCGCACCAAGCCGGTCCGCCAGACGCGCCGGCCCCGGCCCGCACACCGCCACCACGCCGGGACCCGCCACCAGGGCCGCTTCGAAGGCCATCCCGCAAGCGGCCAGCACCGGCAATAAAACTGGCAACTGCGCCGGCACTGGCACCAGCACCGGCACCGCCGGCGGCACTGGAGTCGACACCGGACGCCAATGCGAGCGCCCGGCCATCACATGCCCCAGCCGGTACGTGCGCCACCGCGGCCGCGCAAGTTGCGGTAACGCGCCAGCGCCCACAACGGAAAATAGCGCGCATAGCCGTGGTAGCGCAGGTAGAACACGCGCTCGAAGCCGGTTGCGGTATGGTGCTGCTCGTCCCACAGGCCGTCGCCGCCCTGGTGCGCCAGCAGCCAGTCGACGCCGTGCCGCACCGCGGGCGTGTCGGTGGCGCCGGCCGCCATCAGTCCCAGCAGCGCCCACGCGGTCTGCGATGGGGTCGAGGGTGCCGGTTCGTAGCCGCGGTAGTCGAGCTTGTAGCTGCTGCCATCTTCGCCCCAGCCACCGTCGGGGTTCTGGACCGCGCCCAGCCAGCCGGCCGCGCGCGTCAGCGGCGCGGCTTCAAGGCCGAGTCCGGCCGCGCCCAGCGCGCACAAGGCGCTCCAGGTGCCATAGATATAGTTGACGCCCCAGCGCCCGTACCAGCTGCCGTCCCTTTCCTGCTGGCGCAGCAGCCAGGCCAGCGCGCGGCCGGCCGGCGTGCGCGGCCGGGCGCTGGCGCCGGGCTTCAGCTGAGCCAGCATCGACAGGCAGCGCGCCGAGACGTCGGCGGTGGGCGGATCGAGCAGCGCGCCGTGGTCGGCGAAGGGAATGTTGTTGAGGTAGCGCTGGGTGTTGTCGGCCTCGAAAGCGCCCCAGCCGCCACCCCGGCACTGCATGCCGAGCACCCATTCGCCGGCGCGTTCGACCAGGGTGCGGTAGCGCTGCTCGCCGCGCAGGCAATCGGCGCGGTGCATCGCCATCGCCACCACGGCGGTGTCGTCGACGTCCGGATAGTGCGCGTTCTCGTACTGGAAGGCCCAGCCGCCGGGACGCAGGCCGGGCCGGCGCAGGCCCCAGTCGCCGCGCGTGTCGAGGATTTGCAGCGGCCGCAGCCAGTCGAGCGCGCGGCAGGCGGCATCGACGGCCGGCGCGGTGCCGGCTTCGAGCAGTGCGTGGCTCATCAGGGCCGTGTCCCAGACCGGCGACAGGCAGGGCTGGCAATAGGCTTCGTCGCCGCGGTCGACCAGCAGCCGGTCGATGGCACGGCGGGCGGCGGCGCTTTCGGGCTGGTCGGGCGGCACGCCGAGGGCGTCCAGCATCTGCACCGCGTTCACCATGGCCGGGAAGATCGCGCCCAGTCCGTGTTCGCCGTTCAGGCGTGCCCGCACGAAGGCGGCAGCCTGCTCGATCGCATGCCGGCGCAGGCGCCCCGGCACGTGCGCTTCCAGCGTCCGCAGCTGCGCTTCGACGGCGCGGAAGAAGGCGAACCACAGGCGGCCCTGGTGCGGCGCGCGCGGCGCCTGGCCGAGGCGCGCCGGATCGTCGACGAACAGTTCGCCGATGCGGACCGTGCGCGGATTGCGCGCCTGCGGCTTGAGCGCCCCCAGCACCAGCAGCGGCGCCACCACGGTGCGGGTCCAGTACGACACCTTGGACAAATGGAAGGGAAACCAGCCGGGCAGCAGCGCGATCTCCACCGGCATCACCGGCACCGCATCCCACGGCACCTCGCCGTACAGGGCCAGCAGCATGCGCGTAAACACGTTGCTGCGTTCGGCGCCGCCGTGGTGCAGGATGGCCGTGCGTGCACGCGCCATGTGGGCGTCGTCGGGGCCGTCGCCGATCATCTTCAGCGCGAAGTAAGCCTTGACGCTGGCGCTGGGGTCATAGGCGCCGCCGTGGAACAGCGGCCAGCCGCCGTGGCTGCCCTGCAGCCGGCGCAGGTAGCGTCCGATCTTGGCTTCCAGCGCGGCGTCGGGCATTTCGCCGAGATAGTGCACCAGCAGCACATATTCCGCCGGGATGGTGGCGTCGGCTTCGAGTTCGTAGACGTAGTGGCCGTCGGGGCGCTGTTCGGACAGGACCGCGTCGAGAGCCGCGTCGAGTGCCCCGGTGAGCGCGCCGGCAAGTGTGGCGTCGAGCCGATCCGGACGTGGCCGGGCGCGCTCGCCGGGACGTGGCGCGGCAAGCGCCTGCGCAAGTCCGCTGGCCCGGCGTGGGTAGGGTGAGGTATCGCGCATGGTGGCCTACCCGATCCCGATCCCGCGACGGTGGCGGTGGCGGTGGCGGCGGCGCAGGTCGGCCGGTGAATCGAGTGTCTCGAGCAGGTTCATACGCTGTCCCCATGACGATGGCACTGGCTGCGAATCATTCTAGAACATCCGGATCGTCCGGTCAGATTCGCGGCGCAAGCGTGCGCCGGCCCGTGCCGAAGCAATGGGGCAAGCCACATGTAGCCTGAAAACGGGAATACAAAAAAGGGCACGCAGAACATGTCGGACACGCAGCGAGCCCTGTAGAATTCGCTCTTTGCCCGCGACGCCATGACCACACTCTCCCCGCCGCCCGCCTCGCCGTCCGCCAAGCCGTCCACACCTTCCGGCCACGTCCCGGACCTCGTCCTCGGCCTGGAAGACCGCCCGCCCGCACTGGTCGGCATGCTGGCCGCCCTGCAGCACCTGCTGGCGATCATCGTCCCCATTGTCACGCCGGGCCTGCTGATCTGCCAGGCGCTGGGCGTGCCGGCACGCGACACCAACCTGGTGGTGTCGATGTCGCTGGTGATCTCCGGGATCGCTACCTTCGTGCAATGCCGCCGCTTCGGTCCCTTCGGCGCCGGCCTGCTGATCGTGCAGGGCACCAGCTTCAACTTCGTCGGCCCGCTGATCGCCGGCGGCACGCTGATGATCAAGGACGGCACCCCGGTCGCGGGCGTGATGGCCGCCATCTTCGGCGTGGTGGTCGCTGGCTCCTTCATCGAGATGGGCGTGTCGCGCATCCTGCCCTTCGTCAAGCGCATGATCACGCCGCTGGTCACCGGCATCGTGGTGCTGATGATCGGCCTCACGCTGATCAAGGTCGGCCTGATCAGCATGGGCGGCGGCTATGCGGCGATGGCCAACGGCAGCTTCGCCAACGGCCAGAATTTGCTGCTCTCGGGTGTGGTGCTGGCGATCATCGTCGTGCTCAACCGCGTGCGCCTGGTGTGGCTGCGCAGCGCCGCCATCGTCATCGCGCTGGCGGTCGGCTATGCGCTGGCCGGCTCGATGGGACGGCTGGACTTCACGGGGATGCACCAGGCGGCCTGGTTCCAGGTGCCGACGCCGCTGCACTTCGGCCTCGGCTTCTCGTGGTCGCTGTTCGTCCCGATGATCGTGATTTACCTGGTCACCTCGCTGGAAGCGATCGGCGACGTCACCGCCACCAGCAAGGTCTCGCGCGAGCCGGTCGAGGGTCCGGTCTGGATGCGCCGCATCAAGGGCGGCGTGCTGGTGAACGGCGCGAATTCACTGCTGGCCGGGATCTTCAATACCTTCCCCAGCTCGATCTTCGCCCAGAACAATGGCGTGATCCAGCTGACCGGCATCGCCAGCCGCCACGTCGGCATGTGGATCGCGCTGTTCCTGGTGTTACTGGGACTGTTCCCGAGCGTGGCCGGCGCGATCCAGGCGGTGCCGGAGCCGGTGCTGGGCGGCGCGGCGATGGTGATGTTCGGCGCGGTGGCCGCGGCCGGCATCAACATCCTGGCCAGCGTGACGCTGGACCGGCGCGCGCTCTTGATCATCGCGGTGTCGCTGGCGCTGGGCCTCGGTGTGGCCCAGGTGCCGGAGTTCTTGGCGCACATGCCGGGCGCGCTGCGCCACGTGCTGGAGTCTGGCGTGGCGACCGGCGGCATCTGCGCGGTGGTGCTGAACTGGTTCCTGCCCGCCAGCGCCGAGACCAACACCACGCCGGCAGACTAAAACATCAACGGGCCTGCAGCGCCGCAATCCGCTCCTCGATCGGCGGGTGGCTGGAAAACAGCGCCATCATCCCGCCGCCGCCCGCGATGCCGAAGGCGGCCATGTTCTTCGGCAGCGCGCCCTCGTCCATGCCGCCCAGGCGGCGCAGTGCCGCCACCATCGGCTGCGGCCGGCCCATGATGGTGGCGGCGCCGCGGTCGGCGCGGAATTCGCGCTGGCGCGAGAACCAGGCCACGATGATGCTGGCCAGGATGCCGAACACGATCTCGCACACCACCACCGTCACCATGTAGCCGATGCCGGGGCCGCTATGCTCCTCGTCGTTCTTGCGCAGCATGCCGTCGACGAAGTAGCCGACCACGCGCGCCAGGAACACCACGAAGGTGTTCACCACGCCCTGCACCAGGGTCAGCGTGACCATGTCGCCGTTGGCGATGTGCGCCACTTCGTGCGCCAGCAC
>Ga0265780_10007362_pt1 | contig 13539 bp, 16 predicted proteins | sample P1T30metagenome_FD_192432 | JGI IMG/M metagenome (GOLD analysis project Ga0265780, IMG submission 192432) | Plant litter microbial communities from East Loma Ridge, Irvine, California - P1 T30 | ecosystem: Environmental > Terrestrial > Plant litter > Unclassified | place: USA: California... | reverse complement strand
TGGAGGCAGCTATTGCAACGAAGAATCAAGAGATACAAGCTGCGAGAGATGCCGAAGTGGCGAATGCGCGAGAAAGGTTCAACAGAATACACAGCCAAAAGATGGGTGAGAAGAAGCAAGAGGTTGCAGAATTGAGGAAGGAACTCCAAGGTGTTCAAGAGCAGCTCGCAAATGCACACACGGCACACACGGACGCTGCAAACTCACAAGAGCAGGTGGCAACACTGCAGAAAGAGCTGGAACGGACCCGCGCCCAACTTGCGACGGCTCAGCGAGATCTCGAATCTGCAAAGACTGCTCGTGATGAAGCATTGGCCAAGGCAGCCACATCAATGCAACCGACGAGAGATGTAGATGGAGGCGAAGAAGGCCAAATCAACGAGGGAAGTCATGACGCCACAACTCAGCGGCTTGCGGAGTTGCAGAAGCAACTGGAAGAAGCCCAGCAGAAGGCTGCAGAGGCAGAGCACAACCGGGCCGCGGCAGTTGACCAACTCTCCAATTTGCAAGCCCAACTTTCGGCACAAAAGAATGGCCTAGAGAGCCTACAGAAGGATGCTGTAAGCCACCCGCATTCTTTACAATATACCAACCACTTACGTTTACAGGCTGAGAAGGGTACTACCATCGTTGAACTTCAACAGCAACTCTCCCGCCCTCAGGCTCAGGATCCACAAACTACAACCAACCCGGCTCCTGCCATTGATTCGACTATGCAAGCAGAGATAGAGAAGCTTAAGGAGGAGCTTGCTATCAAAGCGAAGGAGGTCGACGATCTGCGGGCTGAGCTTGATGTTGCAAAGTCGGCTGAGCACACCACAGGAGAGGCCCGACCGGAAGCCTCACAAGACAATGAAGCGATCGCAGCCATCAAAGCCTCACTTGATCAACGAGAGACGGAGCTGAAGGCGCTCGAAGCGTCCTTGAACACCCGTGAAGCAGATCTGGACGTCCGTCAAGACGCAGTCGCTAAGAGGGAGGGTAGATCCGAAGATCTCAAAGTCAAGGCCAACAAGAAAATTGCTGAGTTCAAAAAGGAGTACGAGTCGAAGATTGCCACTCTACAGGAGGAGCACCAAGCTGAGGTCGAACGTCTTCAACAAGAAAAACAGAGCAATGCAGCATCGATCAACGTTGCTCCTACACAGGAACTTCAACAACAGACACCCGACGCAGCAGCCGCTGTACCCGATGGCATGATTAACACGGAGGACCTACCGCGGCCTACCGTCACAAACAACCAACTCGCCCAGTGGTTGAAGCACAACCCGGGCGCTTATAGTTTGGTCAAGACGCAAATACAGACCAACCTTAAGAAAGCAATGGTTGGGAGGGATGAGACGATTGCCAATCTCCGTCAAGAGATTGAACAGCTCAGTACCCAAAAGGCCATTGATGGCATAACAGGTGTCAAGCAGGAGCCGGAACAGGTGAAGCCTGCGAGCTCGGGCGAGGATCCAGAGGTTACAGCCGCTTGGGAGGAAAAGCTGAAGCAGAAGGTGAAAGAGAAGGAAGTGAGCCTGACCAAGACGTTTGAAATGAAGTCCAAGGTCAAGGACTCGCAGCTCGCGCTTGTCCGAGCCCGGTTCGCCTATGTTGACAAGGCTGCCAAAGAGACGCCGACAGAGGAGGTTGCGAAGGTGTATGCGATTGCAATGACTCAAAAGCCTGAAGTTAAGAATGTCGCACAGCCTGCCACACCTGCAAAGCAGGACGCGGTACAGCCTGGAGGTCAGAGCCAAACACCAAATACATCGACACCGTCGCAGTCTGGTGCACCGCCTACATTTGCACAGCAACAGCAAGCAACACCTCTGATGGCCAACACTCCTCAGGCGAATGGTACAAACAACATGCCCGCAGGCCAGGTATCCCAGCCCATGCCTTTTGCTCAAGCGAACCCATTCAGCCAATCTGTTGGCCATGGCACGCCAGTAAACCCATTCCTCCAAGGGCAGAACCAGATGGGCCGAGGACTGCCCCAGCCAGGTTTCACCTACCCAGGGCAAATGCCAGGCCAGCAGCTACCCCAGGTTCAGCAACAGCCGCAGCAACTCGGCCGTGGCAACGGTCTACCACAGGCCGCCCGTGGTGCCCTGCAATCCAACATTCCTCGCGGCGGAAGCAACATCCCCATGCCTGGTGGTCGCGGACGAGGCCAGCAGAACCAGCCTCAACAGCAGCAACAGAACCAGGTGCAGCCCCAGCCCCAAAACCAAGGCCAAGCTGCTTCGCAAATCGGTCGTGGAGGCGGTCGAGGCGGCGGTCGAGGTGGTCGAGGTGGCCAGCAAAACCAGAATCAGAACCACAACTCTCCTCGGCAAAGCCTCAACGCCAATGCTCCGGGCTTCACACCTGGGCAGGGTGGTGGTCAACAGGGTGGACGCGGCCAGAAGCGTAGTGCAGAGGACGATGGCGATGGCGCTGCGACCAGAGGTGGGAAGCGTGCCCGTGGCGGACGCGGCGGTGGTGGTGGTGGTGGCGCACAGGCTGATGCCGAGTAAAGCGGCAAAACCAAGATGATATGAAAGAATGGGCATGGATGGTGTTTGCATGGATTTAATGGGGGAGGGGAATGACAACATGCGAACAAACACTTATTTCTTTCTTACTTGCTTACTTCTCTTTCCTTACGTTATATCATGTACGGTTTTATCGCTTTGTCCTCGGACGATGGGTCGAGGGATTCAAAAACGTGGTCGCTGTGTAAAAATGAAGTGACAGGACAAACGACCATGCATGCACAGGTTGTATTATTATTATTATTATCATCATCATCATCAGCACATGGCTGGCTGTACAAAGGCAATGGAGTTTTTTCTTCCTGGTTTTGAATTAGTTTCGTCTTTACTTGTTTGTTGCGTGCTGTGCTGTGTTGTGCTGTTCGTGATATGTTGTTCGTGTCAAACTTTTCGAAAACCCCCCAAAAATATGACGTAATATACACACATACACTAGCTTTCCCTTCTTCTTCTTCTTCTTCTTCTTCTTCTTCTTCTTCTTCTTCTTCTTCTTCTTCTTCTTCTTCTTCTTAGTTGAACCAAAAGCTCACGCTAAAACTAGGTGTAAGACTACGGATATAATGCCACCAACCCACCGGGAGGTACAAGCATTCGCCTGGGCCGAGAATGGCTTCTGTATACTTTGCATCTTTGAAGCCGGGGAACTCGTGCTCAAACTCTCTCATCGTTTCCGATGAGGCTTGGCCGTTATCATTCTCACGCTCACTCTGCCAGCACGAAATTTCCGTGTACAGTTTCATGGCTTCGTCTAGGTCGACCTTGCTCGTGTTGCTCATGTCTACACCATTCTCGTCCATGCTTCTTGGGTGCAGGTTTTGTGTTTCTTGTGGGGCATATAGGCGCACATACTTGTAGCCTACTACCTGAGCAAGGATATTGTGGTAAGGATCCGTGTGGAGCGGGGATATGGTCCCTGCAGGGCCGAACCAAGCATTGAGTAGCGGTTCGTCGAGTTTGGCAACAGGTTTGATATGTGTGAGGTGGGGTGAGGATGCTGGCTCGGAGTAACAGTAGTCAGGAATGCTGATGTCGGCGCGCAAAGAGGGAATTTGCGCGAAGAGGTCATGTTGGGCGAGGTAGCCGATGGGTGTTTCTCGTGCATTATTTCTGCTCAGTGGTGTGGTGTCGCCCTCGCTGTCGTACGTGCCATGGCTTTCGTTGTTGTGACTTTCTTCCGTAGGCCCCGTGGCTTCAGCGGGTTCGTCCAGCATATATGTCTCCATGAATTCACGAAAAGTAATGACGCGCTGACCCCATCCTTCATCTGTGTAACTCTTTCCAACCTCGACTGGTATCAGCCTTCTGCCCCCTAGCGTCTGCTCTAGCAAGTACCCTGGGTTCTTCCACGGTCGCTCTTCAAGCGCAGGCCAGTGTTGTATTGCGCGTTCGATGACCAGCGGTGTATGTGTTTCCGTACTGGAGATTCTCTTCTGGAAGGCAGACAGACTAAGCTCGTTCGTTCGCTGGATGGGGTATCGAAGGGTAGGCGCAGGCTCGGGAAGATCAGTGGGGAAGCTTGACGGGGTGCACAAGGTTTGACACGACGAGGAAAGCTTCCGTCGCTTCAATGGCCTTCCTGAATCGTTACTTTCGGCTTGTGGCGCTGTGGTAGTAGTAGTCAAAGCTGTCTGTAGGACTGCAAACCACAACTCCACAAGCTCTTCCCGGCCAGGCGTCCCCGTCAGTATGAGTGCCATGTCCAACAACCGTACAACCTGATCGACCCTAACATTCCTCACTAAGCTTTCTCGATTGGACTTCTGTTCCACCTTCAAAGACTTACTCGTCCATCTCATGTCCACCCTCGGCTAGCCTCAACACCTGCCATAGACTCGCATCTGTGTACAGTCTCCGCCAACACTTCTTCACGTCTTTGTAAGGCACATCGTGTAGCTTCTGGTATGCTAGCTTCAGACAGAGATGGGGATCGTTGGGAAGGAGCGACAGTGCGGCGCGGCCGCATTCACGAATTGGGTCGGCTGTCTGTACTGTGGTAAGCTCTTGTCGGGTTAGTTGGGTGATTTCCTCAAGCGTGGGCGCATTTTCAGTCATTTCGAAGCGCGCCAAACTTGTGGCGTTGTTGGTGTCTGTGAGCGGTTGCGCAGTAGGAAGATTGCTGCGGGATGTTGTTGGTAATTGTGCGAGCTATGACCATATAAGCAGCTTCCTTCCCGCGCCGTTGTTGAGCTAAGACAAAGTTAATGATACGCGAACACTATACAAGCCGTTGTGTAACGCCGAACCACGTGTTCGGCAAGGTTACTTGGCATGGGTCCATGTGCTTTTTCTGGCCGGGTACCCAGAGCGAAGGAGCCGAGGATGCACATTAATTTCATTTATAGATCTGTACGTATATGGTGGGCATGACGTGCGCCATGACGACGTCAAGCACGGATATAGTGATATTGTACAGCTGTGTCGCTGCCCAACCTTACATGGCCAATGTCCTTCTCCACTGCAAATCTCTGATATCATGTCGTTGTCATCCATTAAACTCGTAGACCAGTGACCTGAAACGTGTCGTGAAAAAAAAAGGACTAAAAGCAGCAAAAGGGACATAACATAGCAGAAGCAATAGGCAGGCGATGCGAACGCAAAGAGGCCTCGAAGGCCGGGGTATCACGCATTAGAATAGGGAATAGGAATATGTCGTTAACTGAGAAGACCGCCGGCATCCTGCAGGGATGGCATATCGCGGCTCTGACGTGTAGTGGTGCGTCGGGTAGGTGTAGGTGGGGGGCCGGAGAGCAAGCCCCCAGCGTCTTGCAGAGATGGCACATCGTAGCTCGCTCGCGTTGAACGCGTCGAGGTGCGGTGCATAGTCGGTGTCCGCTCGTTGCGAGCGGAATGGCCGGCAAAAGAACCCGAGTGGGGTGACGTGTTTGATTGGGCTTCTTCTTGCTCGCGGTCTTCGGAGAGTAGACCACCCAAATCTTGCAATTGGTGGGTGGGTCGGACAGACATCTCATAGTCCTCGGACTGTTGTGAAAGCCGAGAGTTTCGCCGTGCCTGTGGGAGAAATGCGCGACCGTTTGACATGATGGTAGTAGAAGCTCTGGAGCCTCGCCTCGGCTGCGTCGCAAAGTCATGGGCAATGACCGAGTCTGTGGGTGAAGAGGAAACGGTTGGATTCTCAAGCAAGCCACCGACATCGAACCACGATACGCGTCTCCCACAGCGCGGGCTAGGCATCGGATCTCGCATATCCTCGCCGGCTATGCTAGAGTGTTCATGATCTTGCAGCGTACTCGACTCTTCGTCAGGAAATCTCCAGTTGTTGTTGATGAAGGCATTGGGCTGTCGGCTTGACGAGAGAAGGTCGAGATCTGCGACGGGAGCCGGCCTTGGCACAGCTGAAGGGCTTTCAAGAAGCTCCGGTTTGGTGCGGTAGCCTAGCGAGCGCGCAAGATCTTCGTCACTGCTGCACGTCTGGTCGGTAAACCGGCGCATCGAACCTCTGCGCTCCATGCTGTCTGTGGTGGATGGTGCCTTGAACTTTGGTTTCTTGACACCACGGTCGCGGAGAAACGATCCTAGTATGATGGCGTTTGCCACGATAGCTGCAGCCAGGATCTCAGACGAGGCAAAGACGGTGCGGAACTGTTGTAGCCCTTGTCGTTCAATGACCAGAGGCATTCGAGTTCCCGTGACGATGATGAGGACGATGGATAGGGAGAAGAGTGCAGTGAGGGAAATCTTCCGCTTTAAAGGCATGCTCGAACGCACGATGATGGGGATTGGAAAGGCGATGAGGAAGATGTCGGTCACAATGTCAGTGATGCCCATGGTGAGTAGTTGTGCGTAACCCTGTCGGCATTGCGGTCCTGGATCCGGGATGACCTGCCAGTAATGAGAGATGGTGCGACACTCTGCCAATGTGGAAATGATGACCATGAGAAAGGTGACGGCGAGAAAGATGCGAATGCCGCGCAGTCCCCAATCGTATCCCTTTTTCCAGAAGCGTTCTGTCAGGCGCTTCAGGAATTCGGAAACGGTGAACTTGGCCATCCAGATGCTAGTGTGGCACATTAGCCAAGCTCAAAAAGGAAGCTGACCAGGGTACGTACAACATTGCGTAGAATATCCTCGCTCCCAGCACCATGCGGGCACCGATTTCACGATGGCGAATGACGACGGGGTCGGTCAAACCCGAAACATCGACGTTGTTTGTGCCGTATATGAGAACGACATGAACAAACGCCATGCGAGCAAACAGGGGAATGATGCTCAGGGCCATGATCTTGTCTTCGCGGAAGAGGCGCTCATTGCGAATGTAGCGACCCGTCAGACGGATAGCTATGATGGCAGCAGAGAAGACGGTGCACCACCAGCTGTACAGGAGAGTCGGGTTGTTGGCGAGGCGAGTCCGGCGGTCTGGGGGAGCAGTGTTGTACAGATGGCGCGGTATTATCATGCTGCTGTTTGAGCAGTCCTCACAGACTCTCGCCTCCGTAGAGGGGGAGCTGTTTGGAAGTCGCGTGCTCAGCAACAATTTGGGGGCGTAGCGATTGTGGTGACGAATGCCCGATTACGATAGGTGAGCGCTTTGACCATGTCGCTATATGCTCTGGTTGGGTGACGTTGCTGTCGAACCGAGGGCCCGGGAAGTGTGTGTGTGTGAGTGTGAGTGTGAGTGTGAGTATCCGCGAAATGGGCTCGACTGCATGCAGAGTTTGTCGGCCGTGTCGGGGGACGAGGCGAGGGTGCGGTGAAGTGAGGATGAAGAGGAAAAGAGGCCGGTCACGGGCTGGGAGGTGTGATAACCCAAGCGGCAGTGCGAAGTGAGTGGGTCGTTATCGCAACGGCAGCCCTTGGCCAGGATTCGGAGGTACGCCACAAATTCGCTGTAGGCCGCTTCGATCACCAACAGGCGCGCGGGCTGGACGCTGCCACGCGCTGCCAACACCCCAGCGTCCTTGGAGCCGACGCCTGGCACGTAGTGATAGGCGTTTCTTGACGGCGCGGCAAGGTGCATAAGATGCAAGTGTGAATTCAAGTACACGAATGGCCAAGGCTGCGAAGCTGGACAAGTTGCAAGTCACCGTCACAATCGACATGCTCGCACAAGGCCGCCCTGGGAGGCAGATGGTAGGCTGGCGACGCTGGGGCTTATTGACTTCCATCTCTGGACAAAGGGCGATGTGGGCGTGGAGGCGGGACGTCAAACGCCCCTCAGACGTCCAGCAACGGCACCGGCGCTGACCGCTTGGTAGGCATTGGCAGCTTCGGCACGCCAGCGGACAAGGCCACAGGCTGACTGACTTTGACACTGGTTGGCGGCCGGGTCGTGTGCACGACTAGACCCGAGTGCCGGGTTCGAGGCTGGCGGGTTAGGCGGTTTGTGTGGCTAGTCGGAGGACAAGTGCGCATCATGGCAGTCTTGCTCTGCGCGCATCTGAGCAGAGCAGCGCAGCGCAGTGTGCGCAGCAGGGCCGGCGGCGAGGCGGCGACGAGGCGAGGGCGCGACGACCCCCCACCGGTGAAGTGTGGTCACTGTCGCGTGGTCGAGTGCCCCGTGCGTGCCTTCTCTCTCTGTCGCTTCTCTGTCTCTCTGTCTGGCATTCTTGCATGCAGCATGTGAGACCCTGGCACCCTGAACCCCCGCCTTTCTGTTTCGCACCTGCTCCTTGCGAGGGCGCTCCTTCCTACTGCGAGAGCTGTCCCTGCCCATGGCCAAGATAGGCACCACCGACTTATCAGCGGAGATTAGAAAATTGACCTTGACTCGTCGCCGTGATGCAGTACCGCAATACTACCCAGCCCGCAGCCTCGTCGACTCATCGACTCGTGGTCCCGCACGCGGACCGGGCCCATGTATACATGGCGCACAAAAGAGACCGAGCACCTCACCGTGTGCAGCGCCCACCATTTTGCATCACGAGCTGACATGTGCATTCGACACGGAATGCGCACATTGAGTTGGCCGTCACATGGCATCGCATCCGTGGACAAACACAGGACAGGCCACAGCCTCCAGCCAAGTCCTTCGCCCAGCGTCCTCCGTGGCAATTCCGACATGGTGAAACAAGGCTGCAAAAGTCCACGGCCATTCAGGCAGTGCTTGTCCGTCTTTGTCCAGAATTGCCTCAGCTCGTCCTCGATTGCGGTGAGAGTGGGGATGCGGTTGTGCGAGCTGGTGCACTGCTTACTACTTATACAGCACACGATGAGAGGGTGATCTGCGCAAGGGGGGAAGCGGTATTGGGACCTGACATGGCCAGAGTGGATCCGGGACAAAGTCGATGCAAATACAAACTGTAAAAACAAACGAGTCCTCCAAGGGCGGGGGGCCATGATGCCTGAGGCTGCCCGCCCCGATTGCGAGGTGTAGCTATTAGCCATGCTATGGCGTCATGTGAGAGGGGCGGATGCCATCTTCACATGTGAAACCACACCAAGCCAAGCGGCCTGGCAGCCAACCCGCACATCCCGTTCCTACCCACGCAACGAGCACGTCGGCGGGCAGCAATACTGTCTCAGCAATGGCATGAGTGCTGGTTACATGTCCATGGCAATGACGATTTGGTCATAGTGAAACCTGTATGCTGCAGATGCGCGTCGTCGTGCAGCGCAAACAAATCATGGCCAGACCAGTGTGGAGCAATGACGTTTTGGCAAATAACCCAACAAACTGGTGCGCACACGACACTGCCAGAACAAAACCACGACATCATCTTTCTTCCCTCTCCTCCCTCTGCCACATACCCCTGCTCCTTCCCACTGTATTTACACGCCCCTGCCCCCTCGTCGATCCGCACCTGCCCAGCTGCACCCACAGAAGCAATGTCAGAGGCTCCCCGCGTTGAGCTGCCCAACACTGACACCGATTTCGACCACATCGACACCAACGGAACGACAAACGTGTCTGAAATGGATGCCGACATGTCCTCGCACTCCAACGGCAACGGCACCTCGGATCTGCAAAACAGTGCAATCAAGGCAAAGGACGGCATTCTGGAGAGTAGGGTGAGTCGGTCAACACGTATTCGGTCCTAGCCGAGACGCAGGCTAACGCAATACATCACAGTCGTCTTATCTGCATCCCGCACAACTCCCGTTTTCCTGAACTTACACCCACACAGCAGCTTCCCACGCAATGAGTGCCGCGAGTAACCACCCCAGCGTGCAGAACGCCAAGGACACCGTCATGAACGGTAAGGTATGTAACTTGGATCCTGCTCGGTACCCTCGGAACAGCTGCTAACGGTCGTCCCACGACGTAGATGCCTGAATTTGTCTGCACACGACCCATTGCTAAACCTGATAGGACCCGTTGCACAGAACGTCATGGCAGAGGGCGCAAAGACTCGCGACGAGTTCGCCGACCTCGTAAACTCAAGGACCGTCCCTGACCACAAGACGGCCACTGGCCAGAACCTCACGCGTAAGCTCCATATGAGCACTCTGCTGGACTAGATGGCTAACGTGTGACAGACTACCATAGCATGTTCTACCGCCTGTTGAGCTGGAAGAACCCCCGCGCCACCGGCATCGCCTTTGCCAGCACAGTCGTCTTCATCTTCGCCGCGCGATACCTGAACCTCATCCGCTACATCTTCAAGGCTTCCTACATGATCCTTGGTCTTACCGCCGCTGCCGAGGTGGCCGGACAGGCAACCATCGGACGTGGCCTTACCTCGCAGTTTAGGCCGCGACAGTACTTCACCATTCCCAAGGCTTCGCTCGAGCGTATGACGGACGACTTGGAGCAGCTCGTCAACTTCTTCGTGATTGAATCCCAGCGCATTGTATTCGCCGAGAACGTCTACGTCACCGTTACTGTAAGTCAATTCTACCAAACTACCAGGACCCCATGACTAATCATGTTGCTTTTTTCTTCTCTCCCACTAGGCCTTCTTCGCATCCCTCCTGTCCTACTTCCTGATCAAGTTTGTCCCTCTCTGGGGCTTGGCCTTGATCTCGACCGTCATCACCTTCCTCGGCCCTCTGATCTACATCAAGAACAAGGACGTCATCGACGCCCAGTTGGAGAAGGGCTACAACATTGCCAACCAGCAGGCTCAGCAGGTCAAGGGCCTTGCCAACCAGCATGCTGGAAACGCCATGAAGACAGTCCAGGGTTACACCCAACAAGCCACTGCAAAGGCCCAGGAGACTGTCAACCAGTACCGCGGTCGTTCCACCTCACCAGAAGTCAAGAAGGCCGATTTCCCCTCTGCCCCTAGCCACGCACCCGCTGCTGAGTTGTCGGACGAGGAAGAGGAAGAAGACGAGAGTGTGCCGCTCGCGCAGCCCGCCACCTAAGCTTACCCTCTGGCGAAGCTGACGCGAAGCCCTTCCGCTTAGTCCGAGCTCAGAGACTCCCGCATTTCCACGTCCTCGAATACGCTGCGATCAACCTCTAACAAGTACACATCTTTACGATGACCACGGATGACGACTTACGCTCAGTTCCAGGGCCAGTTTCACTGAGCCGGAAATTGGAAAATCACCCCTACGCATGTATCCCGATTCTCTCTCAAAGCGTCTTATCTGTTCTATTCTAGCGCCTTTATGTGTTCCCTCTGCATTCACCACCTTTTTCAGAGCAGCATTGTCTGTCATGGGCGGGTTTTCGGTTTGGCCATCACGGTAACTTAGGAGTTGTGTTTCCCTTCCAGATGGGCTAGGGGATTTGTAATGAAAATATTGCCTTTTTTTAAAATTGTGTGCTTGGGCATGTCATGCACTGTGCCGTGCTGTGATGTTGCTGCATGAAGATGCGATACGAAGCGCCCCGGTCTCTAAACACGGGCCTATTGCATTTCAGCCAACAAAGTGTTGCTGTGCCTCTCACGGGATACTGACCTTGGCTCAGATACGTACCCGCCGTGGGCACGAATGGGGGATGACGCACGTATCTCCATGTGTATGTTGCGCAACCTTAGTAGGAAACCCACCACATGACAAGGTATATATCAGAAATATGAGTGGAAAGAAAATGTATGGCCTTGTTGTCCGGCACATGTATCCTTCTCCTCAGTGTATCCAAGCTGAGACAAGACCAATTATAGATCGGCAGCTAAGCCAACTCTGGCCAAGGCGCTAGGCAGGCGTGGTTGCACGTGGTTGCGTCAATCAACGGGCGGCTTCGCCTCCTCCTTGTTAGGCGCCAGCTGCAACAGTGGAACCTTCAAGATCACCCAAGCCTCCCGCTGCTGTCAACCTTCTGCCGCTGTTTCCCTTTCGTAACCTGCTTCCTTTCTTTACCACTACCATTTGTAACTTCGCCTTTTTTTGATTTCAATTTACTAGAGATCACTTTACACTTTGACATCACCACGCGCAAACATGTCTATGCTCGCCGAGCTCGCTCGCCGCGCAGTTTCACATCCGCATACAGCGACGTTTGTCAAGCGCGCCGTAGCCGTTCAGTATGGCGAGGGAGAGAAGATTGAGGTGCCGACTTGGGGTGTCGTTGTGGTCTATGTGACCATCTTACTTGCCAGCGTAGCTGTGAGCCTCGTAAGTGCCCTTTGTTGCTCATACTGTCACCTCCCCTAGGCTGCATCGCCATGTCAAGCATGAGGGCTGCGCTAACAACGCCGTACTAGATCTCATACATGCTCAACGAAGTCGTCACCACCCTGTGCATGGTCGAGTCTCCCGTCGCTGCCATCACCGTCTCCCCCTCTGAACATGAATCATCCAACAAAGACGGCGAGAAGGAGCGCCTCCTGGAGACTGGCCCTACCATCACCCTCGTCCACCAGAAGCCCATTACCTCCAGCATCCGCGGTACACTCCGTCACCTTGTCGCCAACGCCGGTCGCTGGGCACGCTTCCGTGGGTTCCGCGTCCACGCCCTGTACTCTATCCTCGCCAGCACCGTAGCCACCTTCTTCAGCGGCGCTCTCCCAGACGTGCCCGGCATGGTTGTCCTCAGCGCCGGTCTTACTGGTGCGGTCCTCGCAAACGTCCACGCAGCATGGACACACAAGGTTGTCGGTATGCCGACTGAGCAGAGCATGTGGCAGCGTATCCCCTCAAAGAGCCACTGGAAGACGCTCGCGGTCCCTGCCGCTATCGCATCCGTCATGCCATACATCAGCCTGTATCTGACCGCTGGCGTTGGCATGCTCCTCAGTCTTCACAAGTTGGACAACGAGAACATCACCACCTGTTCGCAGTGGATGGGTCTCATTGCCCGTTTCGCTGCTATTGCCATTTTCGCTATTACCTGCACCATTTTCCTTTGCCTCCCCGCCATGGTCACTCTTGTCCGCATCGAAGCTTCCATCCTCCCAGAGGACCAGGACACCATTATTCCTTTTGACCGCACTTTCGGCGGCAAGGTTGTCAGCCAGATGATGGGCGGTACCGGCGTCGTTGGCTTCTTGGATGCCTGGAGGTCCTTCAACTGGGAGGCTCGTCGCCGTCTCATCAAGCTCTTCGCCAAGACCTTCTTCATCATGATGGCCATTATGGTCGTTTTGGCCCATGTTATCCTCTTTGAGGTGTTTGCCATCATGGGACCTGCTGTTGGCAAGTTCCTGGCCCAGATGAAGCATGATCAGGGTATGATGAACGGCGCTTAAGCGCTATTCACCTTGTTTCGATCACTCGGTATGGACGGGTCAGTCTGCATATGCGTGTTGCTTGGTCTTTAGATTTTCTTTGGTGTCCCATGGATATGTAAACACGTTGTATTGGTTGTTTTTTTGGTACCTTTTTTTTTCACTCACTCTCGTTGATTATTACATACATGTGTTGTAGCAAAATCTATCATATATATATATGTATATGTATATGTATATGTATACTCTGAACCACACAAACAAAATCTTGTGCTGACAATGTCCATCTGTCTGTTAGCATATGGGATCCCTTTGTTGCCCAAAACAACAGTCCTACTACTTTTCAGCTTCACCACATAACTAGATGAAAGAAGAAGGAGCACACGTCAAACACCTTATTCCCGGTTCTGCATCACTTGACTCACCCTCTGTCAATGGAACATGTGTATACAGTTGAGGAGAACAATACTCTTCTATTCCCAATACCCGCCGCGAACCAT
>Ga0265780_10007361_pt1 | contig 13539 bp, 20 predicted proteins | sample P1T30metagenome_FD_192432 | JGI IMG/M metagenome (GOLD analysis project Ga0265780, IMG submission 192432) | Plant litter microbial communities from East Loma Ridge, Irvine, California - P1 T30 | ecosystem: Environmental > Terrestrial > Plant litter > Unclassified | place: USA: California... | reverse complement strand
ATTCTCAGAGGATAATACGAGTCGAGCTTCCAAGTCGAGTTTTGGAGCTGAGAGTACAATGAGTTTATTGGTGGATAGTTTGAAGGATAGGTTGTTGTTGGCTGTTCCCAAGAAGGGGAGATTGCACGAAAAATGTGTTGAGCTCCTTACCGGTGAGTCAAGCTTCCCGCTTCAACGTGGAGGTCGAGAGCCTAAGCTGATAATATAGGAGCTGATATCAAATACAACCGTGCTCACCGCCTGGATGTCGCTCTAGTCCAAAACCACCCATTAGCTCTGTATGTCACTTTCTAGGACCTTCAGTCAAGGAGCTGATGAAAAGCGTATTCCTCCCTGCATCAGATATCCCCCGTTTCGTCGCCCTCGGTTCGGTAGCACTCGGTATCACAGGCCAAGACGTCATTGCCGAATCAACTCACGCCGGTGAGATCCAAGAACTCCTACCCCTAGGATTCGGAAAATGTTCATTACAAGTTCAAGTACCAGTTACTGGACCCAAGCAGACTATGGAGGACTTGAGTGGTGGAGTTATCGCTACTTCGTTCGAGGTTCTTGCTGGAGAATTGTTTGAGGGATTGGACGAAAAGTTGGGCAAGTCAAAGGGGGAGAAGACAAAGGTCGAGTATATTGGAGGAAGTGTTGAGGCTGCCTGTGCTTTGGGCATGGCCGATGGTATTGGTACGTACTCCCACTCCATGTGTAGTAATACATGCTGACATCTCTAGTTGATCTAGTCGGTACGTAATTATCATCCAAGTCTTGGCTGCGACTTTTGTGCTGTTACTAATCTACAGAATCTGGAGATACAATGCGAGCAGCAGGCCTTCACGCAATCCACACTCTCCTCACATCCGAAGCAGTCCTGATCACCTCCTCCAAACCCCACACATCCGTCACACCCGCCCTCGCCCCTTTGATCCCACTCATTAAATCCCGATTCGCAGGTGTCATCGCCGCCAAGAAATTCGTCTACGTATCATACAACATCAAGCGAGAGTTCTTGAGTCAAGCACTAGAGATTACACCAGGTAGGAGGGCACCTACCGTTAGTCCCCTCGATGAAGAGGGATGGGTTGCTGTTAGTGCCATGGTCGCCAGGAAGGGAATGGCTGCTGTCATGGATCGATTGGAGAGTGTTGGAGCCGAGGATGTATTAGTCTTTGCATTGGACAACTGTAGAGTAGGGGTTTAGGCTGTGCACATACATATATAGACATAATGCATACAAGATCCTACGGAGTACTCGAGTATTATAATCTGCCACATTACGGTGTTTCGGCCGATGAGTAATGACACCATCATATGCCTCCACTCTCTCCACTCTAGCACCACTTGTTATTAAGGCCTCACTCTATACTTCTATTGCCTCACTATCACTCTAATCAAATCAAATCAATAAATAAATCAAAATGGTCAAGGTGAGTAACCTTCTTTAGCGAGAAGAACAATCAGCTGATCCTCGTTTCTTCCTTCCTATACCGCACCTCAATCATTCATACTATGCCGCCTTCTACCCATAACCGGCTATCATCCGATTATCAATGGCCATCCTCTATAATTGTCATCCCCCTTCAACGCACCTCCTGACGCATCTCACTATCATGCTTGACATTATAATTCTGTCATACAGGCTGTCGCAGTACTAAAGGGAGACTCCTCTGTCACTGGAGTTATCAGCTTCTCCCAGGAATCCGAGGGATCCCCCGTCACCGTTTCCGGAGACGTAAATTATCAGCGCCTCGCCTACGAGGTATCATAACTGACGACTGTAGATCAAGAACCTGGACGCTAACGCCGAGCGAGGATTCCACGTCCAGTATGTTTTTTCCCTTCCTTTCTACATAAAATGCTGACAAGTCCAGCGAGTTCGGAGACAACACGTAAGCTAGCTTTGATTTGGCTGAGCGAAGCTGACCTGTAGCAACGGATGTACCTCTGCTGGATCCCACTTTAACCCATTCGGCAAGAACCACGGTGGACCATCCGACGATGAGCGACACGTCGGTGATCTCGGTAAGCTGTCCTCTCCCAGCGTCACAGAGCAAGCTGACAGACAGGAAACGTCAAGACTGATGGATCCGGAAACGCCTCCATCCAGATCTCTGGTGAGCTTCCCGTTTCCTTTGATAAGCAAAGCTGATTCAGTAGACAAGCACATCTCCCTCTTCGGCCCCCAGTCTATCATTGGCCGAACTGTCGTTGTTCACGCCGGTACCGATGATCTCGGAAAGGGTGGACACGCCGACTCCTTGAAGACCGGTAACGCCGGTGGACGAGCTGCATGTGGTGTTATGTAAGTCCACGTAATCCTCTCTGCCAGGGCAACGACTGATGATAAAGTGGTATCGCCCAGTAGGTATGCGATGCAAATGCACATATCAATGCGAATGTCATTACAGATATCGTAGAGTAGGAAAGTAAAGTAGTGCAATGCAAGCAAGTCGATGCTCTCTAGTAATGGTGCATAAGCAATACTTTCTCACGATACATAAATCAGACGCGTCGATCTCGAGACATGAGATTTCGCGTTTAGTTGTCCACCTGACATCACCCACCTTCTTTTGACTTTGTCTTCCTTGATTGCATATTGCTTGGACAGCAGCTAGAGCAATATGGGTATCAAAGGTCAGCCAGACGGCTCTGGACGTTGGCAATAGCTAACTACCAGGTCTTACCGCTCTCCTGTCGGAGAATGCCCCTAGGTCGATGAAGGAACATGATATGAAGACTGTAAGTCAGCTATCTTGATCCCCCAAGCCAGCTGACTCCCCAGCTGTTCGGTCGAAAAGTAGCAATTGACGCTTCGATGTGAGTGCGAGACAGGCGAGGAGAGGAAACGGCTCCGACTCCACCTGACACTGTCTGGTACAAGCTAATACTTAGGTCTATTTACCAATTCTTAATAGCAGTCCGACAACAGGATGGTCAAATGTTAATGAATGAATCAGGAGATGTCACATCTCATCTAATGGGGTTCTTCTACAGGACAATAAGAATGGTAGACCATGGTATTAAACCTTGTTATATCTTTGATGGTAAACCTCCAGAACTCAAGGGTGGTGTTGTGAGCTCATTTCCTCTTTCGACCTAATTTGTGGGAAACTGATTGCTAGCTTGCAAAACGATTTGCAGTGAGAGAAAAAGCGGCGGAAGGAGAAGCAGAAGCTAGAGAAACTGGTACGTCCTGTGCTAGACAGTTCAGGGTAGGAGACTGACAAGTAGGAACGGTCGAGGATATTGATAAACTCGCAAGAAGGCAGGTTAGGGTAACGAAAGAACATAATGAGGAATGTAAGAGGTTATTGGCTTTGATGGGGATTCCAGTCGTCACCGTAAGCTACCTGCGGCATGCCGAACTAAAGCTAATCTGTAGGCTCCGGGAGAAGCGGAAGCTCAATGTGCTGAACTTGCTCGTGCTGGAAAGGTAGCTTTATTACCAAGGATACTCCATGGCATACCATCTAACGAATAGGTTTACGCAGCTGGATCGGAGGATATGGATACTCTTACTTTCGCTTCTCCTATTCTACTTCGACATCTTACTTTCTCCGAGGCCAAGAAGCTGCCTATATCCGAGATTCACCTCGAGACGGCATTGAAGGAACTAGATATGGACATGGACAGAGTAAGCTTCTCGCACCTCCTAGTGATGGGGTCAAGCTGATATCAGTTTATCGAGCTCTGCATTCTGCTTGGATGCGATTACCTAGAACCATGTAAAGGTATCGGACCAAAAACTGCACTCAAGCTCATAAGGGACCACAATGGTCTAGCTGGAGTCGTCAAATTCGTTAGAGGCAAAATGGCCGAAAAGGCTCATGATAACGCCGAAGCAAAGGCCCAAATCGAGGAAGAAGAGGAAGAGGAGGATGAAGAAGAGATCCCTTCGGATAGAGAGAGTGAAGAAGGTGTAGACCGTGATGGGGATGATGGAGAGGAAAAACCTAGTAGTCCGAAGAAGAAGGCTCCGCCAAAAAGTCCAAAGAAGAAGAAGGTGAAGGTTACTAGTGGTGGAATGCAGATTCCGGAGTATTGGCCTTGGGAGGAGGCTAAGAGGTTGTTCATCACACCTGATGTCGTCAAGGCGGATGATATGGAGGTGAGTCATTCTGACAAGAATCAATGATGAGGCTGATGATTGCAGGTGGAATGGAAAGCGCCTGATATTGACGGTTTGGTCGAGTTCTTGTGTAGGGATAAGGGGTTCAAGTAAGTTCAGCTGTCCGAGGGCTATCTGTGTCTAAGCTGACTGATAGCGAGGACAGAGTACGAGCAGGCGCGGCTAAGCTCTCAAAAATGCTGGCCGCGAAACAGCAGGGTCGATTAGATGGATTCTTCACTGTCAAGCCTAAAGAGGGTGATGCAGCCAAGGGAAAGGGCAAGAAGGACGATAAGAAGGATGACAAGAAACGTAAAGGTGATGATAAGGGTGGTGCTAAGAAGAAGGGCAAGAAGTAGTAGTGCATGTATACAGTATAGAGCAGTAGCACGTATGTGACCAACCCACTGCCAAGCCCCCCTCTCCTTATCGAGTCGAGTGCCACCTAAATGACTAATTACGGAATCAAATTCTGTAGGCCGAAGCAACGAGTCATTTCGGTTTTTTCGCTCCTGCCATTACAAGGGATACAAATTGACATCATATCATAGGTTCATAATACTTCTTATTACCTTTTTATACCATATATAACTAAAAATGTGCCCACCACCAGACGCACCAATGACCGGTAACGAGGAGATGGTCGCTATCGACACCAACCAACCTTCCCTACCTCCTCCAGCTCAAACTGGAGCTTCAACAGTCGCTACAGACTCCGACGCTCCTGTTGCCGGAACACCTAATGGACTTGTCTCCAATGGAGAGCACTCTCACCCTCCTCCTGTCAAGAGCCATAAAGGAGTTTACGGACGTGCTTCAGATTTCCTCAGTAATACCAGCAACTGGCAGGTAAGTCATATCTGGGACTGTTCGGCGAATGTGTGGAGCTAATGTGGTCAGATTATTGAATCTACCCTTCGAGGTTAGTTTGAGGTTGTATCGGAAAGACGGGACTAATGATATAGAGGGAGAACAATTCGCCAACGCTTTCTTTACTTTGGAGACCAAGATCAAGATTGCCAAGGCGTATGTCACTCCACTAGAGTCAGTGCCGGAGAGCTGACGATACAGCCTAGACGCTTTCGGTGTCGAGTACATTGAGCTCACCTCGCCCGCTGCTTCGCCTGAATCAAGAGCACACTGTGAAGCTATCTGTAAATTAGGTCTCAAGAGGACCAAGATTCTTACACATATCCGATGTCACATGGATGATGCCAGGATCGCTGTTGAGACCGGTATGTCCCCAACTGTTATTCGATAAGGAAGTACTAATGATAGGTGTTGACGGTGTTGATGTCGTCATTGGAACCTCATCTTTCTTGAGGGAGCACTCTCACGGAAAGGACATGACCTGGATCACCAAGACGTAAGCTATCTCATCTCGTCATGACTGTGGGTGGAGCTAATGAAAGCGCAATTGAGGTCATCGAGTTCGTCAAGTCCAAGGGTATCGAGATCCGATTCTCTTCAGAAGACTCTTTCCGATCTGAGCTAGTCGACCTTCTATCAATCTACAGGACCGTCGACAAGATTGGTGTTAACCGAGTTGGTGTCGCCGATACTGTTGGATGTGCCGATCCTCGACAGGTCTACGACCTCGTTAGGACTTTGAGGGGTGTTGTCAGCTGTGATATCGAGACTCATTTCCATAACGATACCGGATGTGGTTAGTACTTTCCCCTGTCTGAGAGAGGTGATAGCTGATGATAGCTATTGCCAATGCTTACGCTGCTCTCGAGGCTGGTGCTACCCACGTCGATACCTCCGTTGTATGTCCCATTCCATCGGCCGTGTGCTCAGTACTTATGATAGCTCGGTATCGGAGAGCGAAACGGTATCACACCCCTTGGTGGTTTGATTGCACGAATGATGGTCGCCGACCCAGAATACGTCAAGTCCAAGTACAACCTCCCCATGCTCCGAGAAATCGAGAATCTCGTCGCCGAGGCCGTTGAGATCTCTGTTCCTTTGTAAGCTATCTTTTGCTAAACAACGGAAAGAGCTAATGATAGCAACAACTACATCACTGGATTCTGTGCCTTCACCCACAAGGCCGGTATTCACGCCAAGGCTATTCTTGCCAACCCATCCACTTATGAGATCCTAAACCCAGCCGATTTCGGTATGAGCCGATACGTCTCTATCGGGTAAGCTTTCCGATACTTGTTCGTGGATAAAGCTGATATTAGTCATCGTTTAACTGGATGGAACGCCGTCAAGTCTCGAGTCGAGCAATTGAATCTCGAGATGAGCGATGAACAAGTCAAGGATGCTACTGCCAAGATCAAGGAGCTTGCCGATGTCAGGACACAATCCATGGAGGATGTCGACAAGATCTTGAGGATTTACCACACTGCCATCCAGTCTGGTAATCTCAAGGTCGGACAATCTGAAGTATTGGATCAACTCCTCGAGAAGGCAGGTCCCCCTCCTCCTTTCCACATCACTATGGGATTGGGAAGCTGACAAATAGCACATGCCAACCCAGGAAGTCAATGGCTCAGCAGCCAAGCGACCCCGAACCGAGGCTAGCGCTTAAGTACTTTCAACGTTATGAATGAAGAAAACCTGGATCAAAGTCAGAGAACGAGACCAGTTTGTTTTTTGTAGATTGTACAAGTTCAAATGCCGGATGCATACAATTGACGCCATGTTCTTTGGTCCATCTCTTGCCATTTCGTGTCAGCCTGAACTACGTCCTGGAATTGAGCACTCTTGTCTGAGAGAGGCCGGCGAATGTATACATGTAGGATTATCTACCCTTCTCACTGGAAGTTTCCGTCACTCCGTTATCAGACTCGGCAAGTGTCCCAGTGGCGATGATTGGCTTGATCTTCTCTGGATTCCCGAATCCCCATCGAGGTAATACAACGAATGCCCACAAGACCAATGACAAACCAAGGAAAGCGAAGACAAGAGGTTGGAGGATCCAGACTCCGTACTGTTCATTAGCTCCGTCGATATCTTCGGTATACACGATACTTACATGATTAGCGATTGCACCAGTGATACTATTCTGTCAGCTCGAGCGAAAGGTTGGGAGAAAATGACGTACAAAGGCATGATAGCACTACCACCCTGACCTAGACTTGCTAGCCACCCAATCGATCCTCCCTGGAGTTCTGGTGGGATGACATCGACAACGGTCATGACTACGATAGGGTAGCATGGGCCAAGGAAGATTCCAACTAGGGCGAAACAAACTGCATTTCCTGGGATGGATTCAGTGAACCAGATGACTAATTCGAGAGCCATTGCCAGGATTGTACTGATGATCAGCGGAGCTCTTTGACACTGTGAAAGGTTATGGATTAGACATACAAGATATAGATCGAGTTACCGTTACCTAGCCAATTCGTCACTGGAATGAGGATGATTCTGCCTAGTGTGAGACCAGCAAAGTATCCGGTCGTCACATATCCAGCATTCGCATCTCCGCCTCGCTCATCGAGGATAAATGTTGTCTACTCGTCAGCTTCTCTACATATCATTCGGGGAGGAAGACTTACAGCCCAACCACCAATAGTAACCTCGACCCCAACGTAAATCATGATATAAAAAGCCATGAAATGAACCGCAGGAGTCTTCATGATCCTCTTCATCTTATTCCCACTACTCCCAGCATCCCTTCTCTCTTGTACTTCCCTATCTCTCTTCTCACCCACACTCTCTCCTACTGGAGCTTGCCTTTCAACGATAGCCTCAGGCTCACGTCGGCCCACAATTTGATCTTCTGTGCGTAATCTGAATACGACGAATAGAGTGATACAAGTAAACAGCGCTAAGCCTAGAGAGACTGCGAAATAGTAATAGACGGTCGAATTGAGGGACTTGACGAATTCGGTCGATACGAGTGGAGATACTGTTGCTCCGAATCCGTAGATTGCGTGCATCAGGAACATTTTCGTTTGGGCATTATCGAGTCGAGCAGTGAGGGAGTTTACCTGGGCATCTGCTCGTTAGTCCCGCTGATCTGAAGAGTATAGGAGAAGCTGGACTGACCTTGTAAACCCAGTCCGAAGCCAATTGGGATATAGGCAAGAACGAAAAGCACGAAAGGTCCACCCCAACACATGAGAGCGTAACCTACAGCTTGGGCAACTGCACCCATAGGACATACCTGCTGATTAGTCGCGAATCTTTGTATCTGAGTGAAAACATACAATACCGAAGCCTAATCGATCCGTTAACAAGACATTGAAGATACCGGCCGCTGCGAATCCTCCGAAATTCGCTACCCAGATTGTCGATACTGAACATCAGTCTTGCTTGAGTTTAAAAGGGGGGTTAACGCACTGATGGTATAATTGACATTATAATACTCTTGCAGTGACGGTAGCAAGGGTCCTTGACTGGCATCGTTCCATCCAGCAAGGAACATGACCAAGAACAGAGACATCCTGATATCAGCTTCCTTCTCACCTTTGACCGATAAACCAGTTTTATCAGGGGACATACAGCATAACGAGTAATGTCCATCGGCCGGGGAGGGGTAGATTCCGCTTCAAACGCTTCATTACGAATTGATGCCCGTACTCATCGTCCACATCGCTGTGACCATCCTCCTTGGACTGATCATGGACGAGCTGCAGACCTGTTGAGAGCGAATGGCCAGGTTCGATAGGTGCGTCATGGGGTAGATGATTCGATGTCCTCGAGGTGGGAGGCATATTCATTGGAGAAGTATGCGCTGCTTGCGGTTGATCGCGATATTCAGTCGACATGTTGATAGTATAGACTCGGGGATCCCGTGGAGCGTCTTCAATATATACAGTCAAGTCGCTATCGCGCAAAGGCTTAGCGCTCCTTTCGATGGTGGAGTGAGTAGTACGCTCCTTTCGGTGTTGGAGCAAGTAGTACGATCATATATCCACCTTGACCTTCATTCCTTTTACCCCCAGCTACTCTGCGGCATGGCGGTTAACGTTACTTTTGATCTAGAGGTTCCGGAAAAATGTCGGTCTGATTATGCCGTATGCCGGAAGAACCGTAATATGTTCACAAGCCTATATTGTGAGGTACTGGGATGCCTACCTGTCACAGGATCAAAGGATGTTGTCAACGCTATAAAGGGATCCCTCAAACTTACGACGTTTGACGAGCCATTAACGAGGTGAACTGGCAAGCGTTGGGTTGTAGAACCCCCGGATTGAGCTATTAATCACTGCTGATGTCAGGGCCTGTGTATAGATCCAGCTGGGAATACTGCTATTAAATCTGCTGAATCGATTTGGGGTACTGATCAGCGTTACTCTGTGTATACCGCACAGACCCCCTGGCAATGTGTGTGTATCTGGAGCCGGGCGTTAATTCACTTCTCTTCCCTACTGACTTCTATCTCTTCTTTCGGGAATAATCCGAAAAATCAGCTAAAGCTTCAATCGACCGTTCGAGGTAAAGATCACTTGATCTCGTTGATATGGAGATCAACTTATTCGTTTACAATCGTCGGTGTTGATCATCGACACTTTGGATTACAGAGAAGGGTAGAACATCAATCAACCTTCTCTTCTCTCTTCAGCCAACTAATCTTTTCACTCTTCGCTTTTACGATCTTTACATTCGTTACACTTTTCCCTTCCTTCGTACACACCAACTGCTACTATCAACTACGACACTCCGCATTCCAACATGTCTGCTCAACCGAACCTGCCCTTGCATGCCACCCCCAAACTCAACATCTACGATCCATCCGGACAACCAATACATCAACCCGAAGTACCGAAGTCCAACATGAGCAAGGATAAGGAAAAGATTAAGGAAGAATCCCCTCCAATGTTCAAATGCGGTGATAGACTCTGTATCTTCACCGGTGATGATTATTATCACCTACCCAAAGAAATGGATATCTCGCATTGGGAAGGTGATTTGGGTGATTTGTACAACTTTAAACAATTACCTTATGGTGACTGGCCTGCAAAGGTAAGACTCTTCAGCTACGAACGATCATGGTTGACGAATAGATCCCCAACGAGTATCTCGATAATGCCGAGTCTGTACAGGCAGACGTTGAGGTCAGTACAACCCTAGAGCAGCATCGTCACTAATTCGCAGATGTCTGACAATGGTGATTTCGAGCCCATGGAACTGTTCAAACATTATCACAAACTCGAGCCTAATCCCAGGGAAAAGACCTTTCTCGAAACTATTGGTGATGTTGATGTTAATGAAGATAATGATGGAGATATGATGGACTTCATCGAAAGTCAGGTATCTACTGCTCATACTGTAAGCTGTCTCGCTCATTCCTTCCTATGTTGAGCAAAGCTGACAATCAGGCTTTCAGTGATTTCAACCTCGAGAATGGATCAACCACCGTCACGACCACCTCCACTAGTGCAATCTCCTCGGATATGTCCTCCAAATCCGACTCCCTTGTCGTCAACTCTGAGTCCGCATCACATTCCACCCACAACCAATCCAACTCCGTCGCCGCTTCGATAATCATCAGTTCTAGTGATGACGACAAGCGAGGTAGGTCACCATCTCAGGCAGTCTCGCGATCCTACTCGAACAGAACTTCTTCCTACCATTATGAAGTCGCGGCCTCACACTATCAAAAGTCAGAGACTCAAGGGTCCGCACGGGACGCCTCCTCTTCGACTTGTCCCACCGCCCTGACCGACGAGGGATGTTCATCACAGGCCCGATCCAATATGACTATTCTTTCCGGCACCCCCGACCATTCGGTGGAGTCGGGATATGAAAAGATCACTGAATCGACCTGTTCCATCGACACAGAGGCCAAACCTTCTATGTCCCATCCACCATCTTCTGTAGAAGAGTATCAAGCGTCCACTACCAGAGTCGGATCCGTGGAACCCCAGACTGCCTCGTCCCAAGAATCATTCCCTTCCTCTCATTCAACTCATCACTCGACCAGCACCGATGAACCAGAAGTCATAACCCCCGAGTTACACCCATCCCGTCTCGACGTCACCCTCGAGGAATCTGATGCGCCATGCTCTACTCCACCCCTTTCACCAGATGACAACGTCTCTATGACGGCGGACACGACCATCGGCACCATCGAATCGGACGAAAATCTATTCTTCAACGGTGATCTCGCCCTGAAGAGTGCTATGGACCTTTCCTTAACCAAGCCGCATTCCGAGGAGGAGGAGGACAGTGATGATGAGGACGTGCCGGATATTCCTCTTCTTCTCTTTGATCAGTCGGCGCCGGCTCAGAGAAGTGTGAGTTGTGCCATATCCAGGAAAGAGATGAGAGAGCTGATACAAAAAGGCCCCAAACCACCAATATCGAGCGGGGCTACCCGTTAAAGTCAATGGCCAACCTAGCGACTTCTTCAGCCCGGCTGAAGTCAAACTCCCGAAAACGCCTCAACGATCTCGCAAATCTGATCAATCTCGTCAGAGGGGTTCGACTGCGCCTGCCCCGCTACAAAGCGCAATCAAGATGGCGCCTAGCTATAAATCCCCTCAACATCGAGAACGCCCTTTCTTCCCCAACAAATTAAGCGATACAAGACGAGCTGGGACTGAAGAACCGTCTCCATCCTATGCCTTTCCGGAACAACATGGTCCAAATCATGATGTGACTCCGAGTCGACCTTTGTTCCTTTTGGCAAACGCGGCGGTGGACGCTGTCGATGGGATTGGTGATGGGGACGATACTTGGCCTCGATCTGGGACTATTATGGATTTGGGTGATCAGAGCCAGCAGACCTCGACTCCATCTCTCGCTTCCTCGGCGGTAGGCAGCAACAGGTCAGAATCAGCTTTTGCACTCCTCCGTGTGTTCCAAGCTGATAGTTAGTGCTGATTTCCCTTTCCATCGCTCCTCTTTGACCACCGCTCCTAGCCCGTCCGAGGTGATCTGGCAGAAAGGTCACGTTGTCAAGGCGAGTAAGACTAGTACTAGTGCTTCCAAGGGGAGAAAAGGATTCGTTCCGCCTGCTCCGAAAGCCCAAGGGGGAGTTTGGAGAAGCGAGATCATCCGTACCGTCCCCCCTCCTACTCCATCTGTATGCTCATTCTTTCCTACGGATGAATAGGTGGAAGCTGATTTGGTAGGCCAAGCAGATCTCGAGTTCGAGCAGAAGTCGCCAAACTCCTGTTGCTGGTCGACAAACGCTCGTTCCAGCGCAAAGCAACGATTCCGTCGTATGTGCTCTCTGTGTGACTGGTATGACTGGGCTGATGAAAGGCTACTCACGTTGACTCTCTGTGCATCAGCCATAAAGCACGAGAACAATTGTCATCTCCAGTCAAGATTTGGCGTCCTTCAGTCAAATGTGGGAATTACATACAAAGGGTAAGCTACGTCGCCCTTGACAGTGTAAGCTGATGGTGCAGACCAATAGTGCAGGACTCAAACCGAATCGTCGTTTCGGCTACACACCCAGCGAGGTACTTCAGGAAGACACTGTCAGACTGAGACAAGTCCGAGATGAACGAAGTCCCAGTGATAGTCCAGAGCCCGAAACTCTCGATTCCAGTGTCCCGATGGACATGGATCTGCCCCAACAGTCTCAGCAAACGGTCAGTAGTGCTGATTCAGGTCTTATGGGTAGGGTAAGTGATCTTTCTCATTCTCTCACTCCCCCATCCACACTTCAGCCAAGCTTATGTATAGGCCATCGCTCGCTCTCTTTCGCCGCCACCGCCCCTGATCACTACGCCAGCTCGAGGTAGAGGTAGAGGACGTGGCGGAGGTCGAGGAGCTCGTGGACGAGGACGAGGAAGAGGAAGGGGGCGGGGAATGACTCGAGCGTCCACTTCTGCCGGTCGTCAGAGCTCCGCCAGTCCTGACAAGGACAACGTTGGAGCAAAGAGGAAGAGTGGGGATGAAGATATCGTGAGCTGTCCCAATCCACAGATGGAGAGCTGATGTATAGTCTGAAGCATCGATAAAGAAGATCAAATCGACAAGAGGTCGATCGAAATCTGTCTCGGGCCCTTCACGAAAGGCGAATCCGGAGGTCGAAGAATCACGCCCATTCCAAAAAGCAAGCCCCATCCAGGCCGCCATCACTGTCGCAGACGTACCTCTCGTCGAATCTGAAGCTACTATCGAAGATGTTCTCCCGATCGAGAATCCTATCGTAAGTCATACTGTACGAGCTCAAACTGATCATCAGATAGATACCCCTGAATCTATTACGGAGCCCGAAGTCAGAGTAGCGAGTGTTTCTCTACCCGCTCAGACTCGATATTCGGGTTCAACATCTACGCGATCTTCCGCACTACCCCTTCCTACCTCAGAGGCCGAGCTGGAATCAGAAGCCGAGTTAGGAGGTAGTGAGAGTCCTGACCCTATCGCCCTTGTTCCGGGTGACGACTTGGAGGTCAAGCAGGAGGCTCTGGACAATCATCACGACAGATTGGAGCCTGGAAAGGTTACAGGGCGTAGGGGCGTACATCCTCGACAGTATACTAATCTCGAGGTGAGTCATCTGATCTGCCGATCATGGACAT
>Ga0265780_10007360_pt1 | contig 13539 bp, 9 predicted proteins | sample P1T30metagenome_FD_192432 | JGI IMG/M metagenome (GOLD analysis project Ga0265780, IMG submission 192432) | Plant litter microbial communities from East Loma Ridge, Irvine, California - P1 T30 | ecosystem: Environmental > Terrestrial > Plant litter > Unclassified | place: USA: California... | reverse complement strand
CATTCGACGGCTTCGCACATTTTCTGGATAAAATAAAAAGTCGTTGATCATTCGGCTAGAATTATCAACGACTCACAAAAAATCCCTTTAATATCCGTTACTTATTGAATATCTGTCACTCCCACTCGATTATCAACGGCTGAGGTAAGTCTATGAATTGCTTGGCGTTTTAATGCCACTCCTTAGTCCGTCCCATTCACGATACCATCCTAAGGCTATCGATCTTCACTCTGCAATAACGGGCATTACTTTGATTTTCTCCACCTGCGAATAACATCCCTTCCTGCTGGACCTTACGCGCATGGTACCGCGCAAGATCGTCTGCCTGCCAAGCTCGAACCAAGCCTCTACCAACGTCAGGATGCTTCAGATTGAAGGCAGCAACCCACCCCGAACACCAGCAACGCATGCCCGGGATGCATCGGTTCAGTGCACCGCGCTGGTGTCCGCAACGCGCGTCGGACGCGGCGCGAACCAGACTGCGACCGCCGACAGCGCGAACGCGCACCCTGCCCACATGAATACCTGGCTGGTCGCGATCATCACGCTCTGGCCCTGCACCAGCTGGTCGAGCATGCTCAACGCCTGCTCGGCCGATGACCCGGCTGACGTCAAGGCCGCGACAATAGTGCCGTCGCTGTCGGCCAGACCCGCGAGCTCGGCATGGTTGCGCGTGATCTGGTTATTCCAGACGGTCGTCACAACCGACGTGGCGAATGCCCCCGACAAGGTGCGGGCGAAGTTCAGCAGGCCGGCGGCGGACGCTGTTTCCTCCTCATGCACACTCGATAGCGCCAGCCCTGATAGTGGAACGAAGAAGAATGGCATACCGACACCCTGCAGGAACAGCAGGAACCCGATTTGCCAGAACGCCATCTCGGTCGTCGCATTCGTGCGCAGGACGGTCGTCAGTCCGAGCCACAGCACGCCAAGGAATACCAGCAGCCTGACGTCGACCTTGCTCGACAGCGACGCTGCCATCGGCGCTGCGACCACGGCGAGGATGCCCGACAGCGCCGTCACCAGGCCGGCCTGGGTGGCCGTGTAACCCATATAGCTTTGCAACCACTGCGGCGTCAGCACCGTGGCGCCAAAAAAAGCGCCGAAGGCGAGGCAGATTGTCACAACGCTCATGGTGAAGCCGCGGTGTCGGAATACTCGCAAGTCCACGATCGGCTCCGACTCAGTCAGTTCCCAGATCAGGAAGGCGACGAAACCGATCGCAGCGACGATCGCCAGCGTCACGATCAGCGGCGAGGCGAACCAGTCGAGCTGCCTGCCTTCGTCGAGCAAGGTCTGGAATGCGCCGACCCATACCACCAGCAGGATCAGCCCCACGATATCGATGCGCACCTTGAACAGCGGCGTTTCGTAGCGCGTGAGCATGCGCCAGCCGAAGAAGGCGCAAGCGACGGCGACCGGTGCGTTGATCAGGAAGATCACATGCCAGCTCCATTCATCGCAGATCACGCCACCGAGAATAGGACCGGCGATGGGGGCAATGAGCGTCGTCATCGCCCATAGTCCGGTCGCCGCCATCGCCTTTTCTTTCGGGAAGATCCGCAGCAGGAGCGTCTGCGACAGCGGCATCAGCGGGCCGCCTGCAAAGCCTTGCAGGATACGGAAGCCGATCAGCGCGCCAAGGGACGGCGCCATTCCGCACAACACCGAAAACAGGCCGAAAAGAACCACTCCGACAAGAAAGGTGCGGACCGCTCCGAAGCGATTCGCCAGCCAGCCGGTCAGCGGCACAGTGATCGCCTCGGCCACGGCATAGGACGTGATGACCAGGGTGCCCTGGCTGGAACTGGCTCCCAGGCCGCCGGCGATGTTCGGCACCGAAACGTTGGCGATCGTGGTATCGAGTACCACCATGAAATTGGCAGCGGCAAGGACAACCGCCGCCAGGATCAGCTGGCCGCCTTCGAGCGGCGTGATCTGCGCGTCGGGATGGGTAGCGTGCGACATGCTGTCCTCAACGGGTTGCGATCGGCGCCGGCGCGGCCTTTGGCGCAGATGCGGACGTGTCGATCGTCGCCGTCATCGACAAGCCGACGCGCAGTGGGTGCGCGCGCAGCTCCTGGGCATTCAGAGCGATCCGTACCGGAACGCGCTGAACCACCTTGAGCCAGTTGCCGGTCGCGTTCTGCGCCGGAATGACGGCGAACGCCGATCCGGTGCCACCCGAGAAGCCGACCACGGTGCCGTGGTAGGTCACGTCGCTGCCATACAGGTCGGACACCAGCTTCACCGGCTGCCCCACACGTACCTTTTCCAGCTGGACTTCCTTGAAGTTGGCATCGACGTGGGCGTTCTGGACCGGGACTACCGACAACAGCGGCGTGCCGGACTGGATGCGCTGGCCGATCTGTACCTGGCGGCGCGCCACCACACCATCGACCGGCGCGCGCAGCACGGTGCGCTCCAGGTCCATGCGCGCCACATCCACCCTGGCTTTCGCGGCCAGCACTTCCGGATTATTGTCGACGGTGGCGTCTTCGGTCAGGGCGGTGTTGGCCTTAAGCGAGCCGAGCGCGGCGGCGCGATTTGCCGCCGCCTGGGCGACTGCCGCGCTCGCGGTACGCAATTCGGCTTGCGCGTTCTGGAATGCCGTGCGCGCGTTAGACAGTTCCTCGCCGGACACCGAGCCCGACTTGGCCAACGCTTCGCGGCGATCCAGATCGAGGCGCGCGCGGTCAATGTTCGCCCTGGCAGAAGCGACCTGGGCTGACGCACGCGACTCATCAGCCGCGCGCGCGGCAACCTGCGCCTGCAAGCCCTGGTCGGTGGCCAGATAACCCTTGACGCGGCGCTGGGCGCGGGCCAGCTCCGCCTCCGCCTGCGCCAGCGCCAGCCGGGCATCGGTGGCGTCGATCACGACGAGGATCTCGCCACGCTTGACCGCCTGCGTGTCGGTGACCCTTACTTCGCGTACGATGCCGCTTACCGAAGGGGTGACCTGCGCGGTCTCGGCGTTGACGTAGGCGTTGTCGGTCGACACGAAGTGCGATCCCACCAAGGCCCAATAGCCGCCATAGCCGATGCCCGCTGCAATGCAAGCTGCGGCCAGCGCACCGAACAGCTTCTTGCGCTTGGCGGACGCCCCGTGCGTTGACGGGACGGTGGGGGAAGCACTGTCGGTCTCGACCGCGCGTAATGGTTTCTGATTCATGGAAATACCTTTCGTTAAGCTTCGCTGGACTGATAGCCGCCGCCCAATGCGTGGATCAGTCCGATATCGGTCGAGAAGATGCGGGCTCGCTGCTGGGTAAGCGTGCGGACGTTGGCAAGCAGCGTCTCCTGCGCGCTGAGCACGTCCAGGTAAGTCGCCAGGCCGCCGGTGTAGCGTTCCTGCGCTACCCGATAGGCCTCGTTGGCGGCCTCGACCGCTTCGTCGAGCTTGTCCAACTGCCTACCCAATGCTTCGCGGCGCGCGGCCGCGTCGGCTACCTGACGGATTGCCGCGACGACGGTGTCGTTGTAGTTCGCAACCGCTTCCTCGTAGGCGGCCCGGCTGGCCTTGTACTGGCCGCTCAGGCGCCCGCTATCGAACAGGGGCAAAGAAATCGCCGGCCCGACGCTGCCCATCACGGAGTCGGACTTCGCCAGCAGATCCAGGCCAAGCGACTGCACGCCGAGCAACGCAGAAAAGTTGACGTTGGGGTAGAACGCCGCGCGCGCCTGGCCGATCCGGCTTGCTGCGGCTTGCGCCCGCAGTTTTGCCGCGACCACGTCGGGTCGGCGGCCAAGAAGATCGATCTGCAGTCCGGCTGGAAGGCCGCGCGCGGGTGTCACCTGCATCGAGGGCCGGACGATCGCTGCCGCACGTTCAGGGCCGGCACCGACCAGGTATGCGAGCAGGTTCTTCTGCAGGGAAATCGACTCGTCGATGGAAAGCAGCTCGGCTTCTGCGGCGGACCGGGTCGCGCTGATCTGCGCCACGCTGCCGTGCGTCTCGAGTCCATTGCGCTGGCGCTGGCTGAACAGTTCGAGTGTCTGGGTGCGCACTTGGACGGCGCGCGCCACCGTCTCCTGCTCAGCGTACAACTGCGCCAGGTCGGCATAGGCTTGCGCAACCTTCGTCGACAGCACCAAGCGCGCCTCGGCTTGGTCCGCCTTGGCAGCCTGCGCCGACGAGGTCGCGGCATTCAGGGCTGCGCGGTTGCCGCCCCACAGATCGAAGTCGTAGCTCAGGCTCAGCTGTACAGCGCCGGAACCGTTCCAGCCATGCGGTACGAAGCTTGCAGGAATCCCATTGTTGTAGCTCTGCTTCGCTTTTGCCACGCTGGCATCGACACTGCCTTGTGGCTTCAATACGGCGCCAGCACTTTCCAGCAGAGCCATTGCATTTTCAAAACGCGCCTGCGCTACCGCCATCGACGGCGATCCGGTCAGTGCTTCTCCCACCAGGGAAGAAAGCTGCGCATCCTTATACGCCAGCCACCATTTGTCGGTTGGCCACGCTGCGGAAGCGTTTTCCACCCCAACCCGAGCGAATGACGGCGTAGCTGCCAAGGATGACGCCAGCGGCAGTTGCGGCACTTGGGCGCATCCGCTCAGCAGCAAGAAACATATGGCGAGCGCGGAAGCGGTGGCGCCCGCGTTTTTCTCGATGAATAAATGATGCTTCATGTCACTCCTTGGCAAACATAAACAAACGATACGGTACGGTCCAGATTAATTTGACTTTTACCGCGAGTCAAGTAAAACTGTCCTGGGCCGTATCAAAAAGGAGTCAATATGTCTTCATCGCTGCGCCGCACCGCGGAACGCCGGTAGCGCAGTCGACGGCGGCGCGCTGGGCCGCTAACCTCGTCACCCTGCCCGCCACGGTCCTGGGCGACGTCAAGGAACTGGTCAAATTGCTGGCGACACCCAACGGCGTCAACCCGAATTCAACGCTCGATACGATCAACGGGATTCGCAACCTGAGCGACGCCGACCCGTTCATCCGGGCGGCATCGAACTTGTCCATTGCTCCCGCAATCCGGTACCACTCGATCATTGCAACCGAGCGCTCCGGCGTGCAGTTGGTCGAGTCGAGCGATGGACTGGTGCCGTACCGCAGTGCGCACCTGGCGGGCGCGGCCTCGGAGAAAATCATCGAATCGGGCCACAGCGTGCAGGAAGGCGCGCCGGCCATCCTGGAGATCAGCGCATCCTGCACCTTCACCTGCAGGAGTCCGGCCCCGCCGCGACACCTTGAGCTAGCTAGCGCCGCACCACGCATTCGGCATGCGCTTCGTCCGCGACAGGTGCGACAGCACGTAGTCCCGTGATATAGGTGTCGATCATGAACTCTCCCAGCCTGAGCAGTTTCACTTCATTCAGGTCGAGCAGCCAGGTCCGCAACAAGCCCTCCATGAGCGACCAGACCGAAAGCCCGACCATATGGGAATCCGTATTGCGTGCCACCAGCCCGAGCTCGCGCGCCAGCCTGACGTACCGCTCGGCGCATGACAGCCACGCCGCCATGCCCAAACGCCGCTGGCGCTGGACGGATCCGAGGATCTCGACGTGCTCCACCTTGAGCAGCGCGATCTCGAATACCTGGCGCAGACCAGGATTGCTGTCGACCAGGCGCAGCACGGCCAGGGTGTAATTGCGCAGGTCGCGCAGCGGATCGGCGGACACGACGCCATGAAACTCCTGCAGGCCACACTGGAGCGCCAGCGTGGCACGTTCCATCATCAAGGCATCGAACAACGCTGCCTTGTCGACGAAGTGCCAGTACACGGCGCCGCGGGAAACGCCTGCAGCGCTGGCAACATCGAGCAGGCTCGCGCGCGATACGCCACATTCGAGGAATACGGTGATGGCCGCATCCAGGATACGTCCCCTGGTCGCAGCCGCTTCTTCCTTTGTTTTTCGTGCCATGCGTGTAAGCTGTCGTGTCAAATGTCGAAGGAATCGGACGGCCGTGCCGGGCACGGCCGCCGTCGATGCGCGTGCCGGCCTAGCGCCAGCCAGCGCCCAGTGCCTTGTAGAGGTCGATCTGGTTGCCGGCCTGTTCGAGCCTGGTGTTGATCAAGCCTTGCTGTGCGGCGTACAACGAACGCTGCGACACGAGGGCGTTCAGGAATGTATCGGCTCCTTTCTGGTAGCGCGCTTCGCGAATCCGGTAGCTGCGCTCGGACGCGTGCACCAGGGCCGACTGCGCCGCGATGCGTTCCTGCAGGGTTCCCTGCTGGGCGAGCGCATCGGCTACCTCCCGAAATGCCGACTGGATCGCTTTTTCGTAACGTGCGAGCGCAATATCGCGGCTCGTGCGGCTCAGAGCCAGGTTAGCCTGGTTGGCGCCGGCCGTGAAGATCGGCAGGTTCACCTGAGGCACAAAGCTCCAGGTGCCCGTACCGGCCTTGAACAGACTGGACAGCTCGCCGCTGGCGGCACCTGCCGAGGTGGTCAACGACACGTTCGGGAAGAACGCTGCGCGTGCGACGCCGATATCCGCGTTGGCCGCTTTTAGCTCGTGTTCGGCCGAGAGCACATCGGGACGCAGCTGCAGTACGCTTGACGGCAATGCGTCCGGCACGGCCGCAAGCAAGGTTGCTGGCGCCGCATTCCCAACCGGGCGAAGCGCGGCTTCCACCGCGCCTCCGGCCAGCAGATCCAGTGCATTCCTGTCAGCCGCGACACGCGCGGTGTACAGCGCCACGTCGCTGCGGGCCGCCTCGACTGCGGTTCGTGCTTCGTACATGTCCAGCCCAGCGGCCGCGCCGGCCTCGACGCGCCGCTCGCTGAGCGTATAGCTTCGCTCCTGGCTGGCCAAAGTATCGCGTGCCAGTTCCAGCAATTCCTGATCGGCGCCCAGGGTCAACCAGGCATTGGCCACTTCGGCGACCAGGCTGATCTGCTGCGCCCGACGCGCCTCTTCCGTCGCAAGGTAACGCTCCAGCGCGGCGTCGGACAGGTTTCGCACCCGCCCGAAAAAGTCGAGTTCGAATGCGGTGATCCCGAGCCCAGCGCTGTACTGGCGCGAGACCGTCGCGTCGCCGCTGGACGACAACCGGCGCGGCACCCTGCTCGCGTTCTGACTCAGACTGGCATTCACCTGCGGGAGCTGGTCGGCGCGCGTGATCCGGTACTGGGCACGCGCCTGCTCGATGTTCAGGATCGACACCCGCAAGTCGCGATTATGCTCCAGCGAAAAGGCGATCAGGCGCCGCAGCCTATCGTCGGTGATGAAGTCTCCCCAGGCCAGTTCGCCCGACACCGGGATGGCGGCGGGATCCCGTTCCTGCTTGTACGCCTCGCCGAGCGGCCAGGCACCGGCAACCGGAGCAGCCGGCTGCTGGTAGGTGGGGGCCATGTTGCAGCCGGCCAGTATGGCGGCCAAAGCCGCGGTCAACACGATGTTTTTCATTTCAATGCGCCTTCTCGACGACGCCCTCGACGGCAGGCTGGCGGCGTGGTTTGAAGCGGCTGCGCACCAGGACGAAAAATACGGGTATGAAGAAAATACCCAGGAAAGTGGCGGCCAGCGTGCCGCCAAGCACGCCGATACCGATGGCGTTCTGGCTACCGGAGCCGGCACCGCTCGAGATTGCCAGGGGCAGTACCCCCAGGCCGAAAGCGATCGAGGTCATCAGGATAGGACGCAGGCGCAGCTTGACTGCCTCCAGCGTTGCCGCGACGACGTCCTTGCCGCCATCCTGCAGGTCTTTCGCGAATTCGACGATCAGGATCGCATTCTTGGCTGCCAGCCCCACGACGGTGAGCAAGGCGACCTGGAAGTAGACGTCGTTGGACAGCCCGAACGCCCACGTTGCGAGCACCGTACCGAGCACGCCGAGAGGAACCACGAGCAGCACCGACACCGGGACCGTCCAGCTTTCATACAACGCGGCCAGGCACAGGAATACGATGAGCAACGAGATCGCATACAGGCTGGTGGTCTGGGAGCCGGACTCGCGCTCTTCGCGCGACAGCCCGGTCCATTCATAGCCGATACCCGCAGGCAACTGTGCGACCAGCTTTTCCATTTCAGCCATCGCGGCACCGCTACTGACACCCGGTGCAGGTTGGCCGAGCAGTTCGACCGCGGACACGCCGTTATAACGCTCCAGGCGCGGCGACGCGTACACCCATTCCCCGGAAGTAAAGGCAGAGAATGCCACCATTTCTCCAGCGTTGTTACGCACGAACCATTTGTCGAGATCTTCAGGGACCATCCGCGATTCGGCCTGGCCCTGCAGGAAGACCTTTTTTACCCGGCCGCGGTCGATGAAGTCGTTCACGTAGGCCGAGCCCCATCCAATGCTCATTACACGGTTGATGTCGGCGATCGAGAGACCGAGCGCGGTGGCCTTCTGCTGGTCGATCGAAATCCTGTATTGAGGCGTATCTTCCTGGCCGTTCGGACGCACGCCGACCAGCAGTTTGCTGCCCGCTGCCATGCCGAGCAGCTGGTTGCGTGCCTGCATCAGTGCGTCATGGCCCACACCGCCGCGATCCTGCAGTTGCAGATCGAAGCCGGAAGCATTTCCGAGCTCCATCACGGCCGGCGGCGCAAACGTGAATACCATCGCCTCCGATAACTGCAGCAGGACTCCCATCGCGCGGCCGGCGACGGCCGCAGCGGAATTTTTCGCGCCGGCGCGTTCCGACCAGTCCTTCAGCCTGACGAACGCCATGCCATTATTCTGTCCGTTACCGCCGAACGAGAAGCCCGAGACGGCGAACACCGATGCGACGTTCGCCTTCTCGTTTCCAAGGAAATGGTGCTCGACCTTTTCGATGGTGTCGACCGTCATTTCTTGGGTGGCACCGGTCGGCAGCTGGATCTGCGTGAACAGAATACCTTGGTCTTCTTCCGGTAGGAACGAACTCGGCAGGCGCATGAACACCACTGCCATGACAGCGACGAGTGCCCCGAAAACCAGCATCGCGCGGCCGGTGCGGCTGATCAGGCGGCCGACAATGCCCTGGTAGCGGTTGGTTCCACGTTCGAACGTGCGGTTGAACCAACCGAAGAATCCGCGGTTGCTCATGTGGTGCCCCTTGGCGACCGGTTTGAGCAGCGTGGCGCACAGCGCCGGTGTGAACACTAGGGCAACCAGCACCGACAGCACCATCGACGATACGATCGTGATCGAGAACTGGCGGTAGATCACGCCGGTCGAGCCGCCGAAGAATGCCATTGGCACGAACACAGCCGACAGGATCATGGCGATACCGACGAGCGCTCCGGAAATCTGGCCCATCGACTTGCGCGTTGCTTCTTTTGGCGACAGTCCCTCGTCGGTCATCACCCGCTCGACGTTTTCCACGACCACGATGGCATCGTCGACCAGCAGGCCGATCGCGAGCACCATGGCGAACAGGGTCAGCGTGTTGATCGAATAACCGAGTGCAAACAGAATGCCGAAAGTACCAAGCAGCACCACCGGCACGGCCAGGGTCGGGATCAGGGTAGCGCGGAAGTTCTGCAGGAACAGGTACATCACGAGGAACACGAGGGCGATCGCTTCCACCAGCGTCTTGATCACTTCTTCGATCGACAGTTCCACAAATGGCGTGGTGTCGAATGCCACGACCGATATCATGCCTTGCGGGAATTGGCCAGACATCTCGTCGACGCGCGCCTTGATGATATTGGCGGTATCGAGCGCGTTGGCGCCGGTTGCCAGCTTGATCGCGATACCGGCTGCGGGCTTGCCGTTAAAGCGCGCGGACGAGCCATAGTTCTCGCGTCCGAGTTCCATCGTGGCCACGTCGCGCAGTCGCACGCTCGCACCGTCGGAACGCGTCTTGAGCAGGATTTCCCCGAACTGTTCGGCCGTCTGCAGGCGGCTTTGCGCCGTGATGGTTGCGTTCAGTCGCTGACCCTTGACTGCTGGCGTGCCGCCGAACTCACCGGCTGAAACTTCCGCGTTCTGAGCCTGCACCGCGCTCATGATGTCGCTTGGCGTGAGCTGGTAGCTTTGCAGCTTGGCCGGATCGAGCCATATCCGCATGGCATATTGGGAACCGAACTGGGTCACATCGCCAACGCCATCCAGGCGCGAAATCGAATCGACGACGTTGGCCGCCACATAATCGCTGAGGTCGGCGTTGTCCATGCTGCCATCCTCCGAAACGAAGCCGAGGACGAGCAGGAAGTTCTTGGTGGCCTTGGACACGACCAAGCCCTGCTGTGTCACCTCCGCGGGAAGCAGGGGCGTAGCGAGCTGCAGCTTGTTCTGGACCTGCACCTGGGCGATATCGGGATCGGTACCGTTCCTGAACGTCAGGGTGATCGTCAGTCCTCCAGTCGAGTCCGACGTCGATGACATGTAGCTCAGGCCATCGATACCTTTCATTTTCTGTTCAATGACCTGGGTGACCGCGTCTTCCACGGTGCGTGCGGACGCGCCGGGATAGGAACCGGAAATCGAGATCGACGGCGGCGCGATGCTTGGATACTGCGCGATCGGCAAGCCCGTGATGGCAAGGATCCCACCGAGCATGGTAACGATGGCGATCACCCATGCAAAGATGGGACGATCGATAAAGAAGCGAGACATGTTTATCCTTCAGCTCAGTGAGCGGCACCTGGCGCGGGCTTGCCCGGGGCGTTCGCGGCCACGACGGCGGGAGCACCTGGCCGGACCTTCTGCAGACCCTCGACGATCACGCGGTCGCCCCCTTTCAAGCCCGAACTCACGATCCATTTGTCGTCGATGGTGCCTCCAGTCGTCAGCAAGCGCTGTTCGACCAGACCCTTGTCGTTCAGGACCAGGGCGGTCGCCTGGCCCTTGGCATTGCGCGTAACCCCTTGCTGGGGAACCGCGATGGCCTGCTCCGCTACGCCATTCTCGACGACGGCGCGAACGAACATGCCTGGCAAGAGCACATGCTGAGGGTTCGGAAACAGGGCCCGCAGGGTGACATTGCCAGTACCGACGTCGACGCTTGCATCTGCAAACTGCAGCTTGCCTGCGTGCGCATAGGTCGTCCCATCCGCCAGTTTGAGCACAACCCGGGCCTGTCCACCGGCCTGCTTCACGTCGCCGCTTTCGAACGAACGCCGCAGACGCAGCATCGCCTCACTCGACTGAGTCACGTCGACGTAGATGGGATCGAGCTGCTGGACGGTCGTCATCGGCTCGGCCTGGCCGGCCGTGACGAGCGCGCCCGGCGTGACGTTCGAGCGGCTGATGCGCCCGGAAATCGGCGCGCTGACTTTGGTATACGCCAGGTTGATGCGAGCCGTCTCGAGGGCCGCCGACGCGGCTTCGACATCCGCCTTTGCCTGGGCCTGCGCAGCAAGCGCATCGTCGAGGTCCTGCCGACTGACACCTTCCACTTCCAGCAACTCCTTGTAACGCTCCGCTTTCGGTGCGGTAGTCAGGAGATTGGCTTGCGCACGGGCAAGACTCGCCTTCGACGACGCGTAGGCGGCCTGGTAGGTGGCAGGATCGATCTGGTACAGCTGGGTACCGGCCTTGACATCCTCGCCTTCGGTGAACAGGCGTCGCTGGACCAATCCCCCGACCTGCGGCCGGACTTCCGCGACCTGGTATGCCGAGGTCCGGCCGGACAACTCGGTCTTTACCGTAATCGTTGCCGGTGTAACGACGTGCACGCTGACCTGGGGTGGCGGCATGTTGCTAGGGCCATCGGGCGCGGTCGGTTTGCTGGATGAGTTACAGCCGGCAGTTATGAGAGCAACACAGGCCAGCACGATGCCGCTGGCCGAGCCCGAAACAGGAGACTTGATTCGCATAAAAACCTTCGTAGTAGGACAGCAACGGATATCAGGCCGTTACGACATTTTTAAAAAACCGTACGGTACGGTATCTTTATAGTTTGTCGGGTTTTTTTGTAGCCGTCAAGAAATTCTATAGAATTCTCCTAAGGGAAATACGATAAATTCGAAAAAATCGGCAGATTGTCTCGCGTTGGATACATCAGCGTTGGTATAGACACCTCGTCGCGCAAAACTGTACACTGCGGTACTCAGTTACTAGGAAAAGTATGCGGGTCAAGACTGAAGCGAAGCGGCAGGCCATCATCACGGCGGCAGCGCAAGTGTTCCGTGAGATGGGGATTGAAGCGACCTCGATGTCGCAGATTGCGGCGCGGGTTGGCGGGTCCAAGACGACGCTCTATTCATACTTCCCGTCTAAGGAAGATCTGGTACTGGAAATTCTCCTCGCTAATGGCGAAAAGCATGAGAGTGCGATTTTCACCGAACTCGCAGGCGCGTCGAGCGTGCGTGACGGCTTGGTTTCCATGGGCATGATGCACCTGAAGTTCATCACCGATCCCGACACGCTGGCAATTGTAAGACTGGCAGTCGCAGAAGCGAGCCGCGGCGATCTCGGACGCCAGTTCTATGAACGCGGACCTGCGAGCTTCTTGAAGAAATTGGCGCTATTGATTGGGGAACTGATCGCTCGCGGTGAGTTCCGCGCTGCAGATCCATATCGAATGGCCTTGCAGCTAAAGGCTCTTTGGGATGCTGAGTTGTTCGATTCGATTATGTTCGGTACGCGCGAGAATCATGACGAAGCGGCCTTGCACACGTGCGTGGTCGAAGCAGTAGACGCGTTTTACCGGATCTACGCGGTCTGAATTAGTTTTTGGAAGCAGGGAAATTGTTAGAGTAAGTGGTTCCGCTAATCGACGGCGGATCATGCAAATCTGGCTTTGTAATCGTCACAATCCGCACCGCGAATGTGTAACTACATAACAACAGTATATGTGTAACTACATAACAACAGTATATTAACGGGTGATGCGCCTGGACGGCAGCCCTGCCCGTGTCAAATCGCGGCATGATTGGCCAAAGTGAATCCCTCTGGTTTCTCTGAGGTAGGCTCATGTGACCTAGCGTTTCCATCTCGGCCGTTCAGGTCAAGTAGGCGTGTTCAGCGTAACGTTGGCATAAATTGCGAGAGCCGGCGGCGGCCTAACGCCGGTCCCGTCTAGTGCTGATTTTAAACTGGCCCAAGGCGCTCTTTTAGAATTATCTACTCCCCCTGAGGAACCTTACTCTCGCTCGATCATCAACAAGCGTGCGTAGCCCAAACAGCGTTCCTATCGAACTATTTGCAGGTTCCGCCAAGAAGGCCCTCGGCACTTTGGTGTCGGTCGCCACAGTGGCTGCTGCCTCCCACGGCGAAGTAGTCGTTGAGCTTGGAAAAGGGCTCAGCACACTTGCCTTCTTAACATTGCCGAACAACTACCTCCTTTTAGCAGTTTTACGTGATTGGACGTTCCCCGCACTCGCTCTGCCGCGCAGCAATAGCCTATAGGTCATATCGAGAACAAATCGAGCGCTGACAGTAGCCGCAAGATGAAGCTGAGTCGATTGATATGTGAGCCGGCTCAAGGCTAAGTTTGTTGGATTGACTAAGCTAACAAAAAGCTCGCCGAAGCGAGCTCTTTAAAATTCCCCCAAGGATAGTTGTCTTTAGGAAACCTCACTCCCACTCAATCGTCGCCGGCGGCTTCCCGGAAATGTCGTACACGACGCGATTCAATCCGCGCACTTCGTTGATGATCCGGTTCGACACTTTCCCCAGCAGCGAATGCGGCAAATGCGCCCAT
>Ga0265780_10007356_pt1 | contig 13546 bp, 10 predicted proteins | sample P1T30metagenome_FD_192432 | JGI IMG/M metagenome (GOLD analysis project Ga0265780, IMG submission 192432) | Plant litter microbial communities from East Loma Ridge, Irvine, California - P1 T30 | ecosystem: Environmental > Terrestrial > Plant litter > Unclassified | place: USA: California... | reverse complement strand
GCCGCATCGTGGACGTCTCAACGTGCTCTCCAACGTCGTCCGAAAGCCCAACGAGTCCATCTTCAGCGAGTTTGCCGGAACTGCTGAGCCCAACGACGAGGGCTCCGGTGACGTCAAATACCATCTCGGCATGAACTTCGAGCGCCCCACACCATCTGGAAAGCGTGTGCAGCTCTCTTTGGTCGCCAACCCCTCCCATCTCGAAGCCGAGGACCCAGTCGTTCTGGGAAAGACCCGCGCAATTCTGCACTACAACAACGATGAGAAGGAGGCTCGCTCCGCCATGGGAATCCTTCTCCACGGTGACGCCGCCTTTGCTGGTCAGGGTATCGTCTACGAAACCATGGGCTTCCACTCCCTCCCCAGCTACCACACCGGAGGAACCATCCACATTATCGTGAACAACCAAATCGGCTTTACTACGGACCCCCGTTTCTCTCGTTCCACTCCATACTGCTCGGACATTGCCAAGGCCATCGATGCGCCAGTGTTCCACGTCAACGGTGACGACGTTGAGGCTCTCAACTTCGTCTGCCAGCTTGCAGCCGACTTCCGCGCCGAGTTCAAGAAGGACGTCGTTATCGACATGGTCTGCTACCGAAAGTCTGGCCACAACGAGACCGACCAGCCTTTCTTCACTCAGCCACTCATGTACAAGAAGATTGCCGAGCAAAAGCCCACTCTAGACATCTACACCAACAAGCTGCTAGAAGAGAAGACCTTCACCAAGGAGGACATTGACGAACACAAGGCATGGGTCTGGGGTATGCTCGACGAGAGCTTCAACCGCAGCAAAGACTACCAACCGACCGCCAAGGAATGGCTCACATCTGCATGGAACGGATTCAAATCGCCCAAGGAGCTCGCAACCGAAGTCCTTCCCCATCTTCCCACCGCAGTTGAGGCATCAAAACTAGAACATATTGCGGAGAAGATCGGAAGTGCACCAGAAGACTTCACAGTCCACCGCAACCTCAAGCGTATCTTGGCCGGACGCACAAAGACTGTCACTGAAGGCAAGAACATCGACATGGCAACCGCCGAGGCCCTTGCATTCGGTACTCTCTGCCAGGAGGGCCACCATGTCCGTGTGTCTGGACAGGATGTCGAGCGTGGAACCTTCTCCCAGCGTCATGCTGTTCTTCACGACCAAGAAACCGAGAAGACATACACCCCCCTGCAAAACGTCAGCGAGGACCAGGCGACGTTTGTCATCTCAAACTCGTCGTTGAGTGAATACGGAGTGTAAGTTTGTCAATGTTCATCTACCGAGTAAAGCTAACAACCATGAAGGCTCGGTTTCGAGTACGGATACTCTCTGTCGTCGCCAAACGCTCTTGTCATGTGGGAGGCCCAATTTGGTGACTTTGCAAACACTGCTCAAGTCATCATCGATCAATTCGTCGCCTCCGGTGAAGTCAAATGGCTCCAGCGCTCTGGGCTCGTCATGAGCTTACCGCACGGCTACGACGGCCAGGGACCCGAGCACTCGTCAGCACGTATGGAGCGCTACTTGCAGCTCGTCAACGAAGACCCTCGCGTCTTCCCATCCCCTGACAAGCTTGATCGCCAGCACCAGGACTGCAACATCCAGATCGCGTACTGCACCAAGCCATCGAACTACTTCCACTTGCTGCGTCGCCAGATGAACCGTCAATTCCGCAAGCCTCTTATCCTCTTCTTCTCCAAGTCACTCCTGCGACACCCTCTGGCCCGGTCCAACATCGAGGAGTTCACTGGCGAATCTCACTTCCAGTGGATCATTGAGGACCCTGCGCATTCGAGCGGCGAGATTGGTTCGCACGAAGAGATCAACCGCGTCATTCTGTGCACGGGTCAGGTCTACGCAGCACTTGTCAAGGAGCGCGAGACTCGCGGACTGAAGGACGTCGCCATCACCCGCATTGAGCAGCTCAACCCCTTCCCATGGCAGCAGCTCAAGGAGAACCTCGACTCATACCCCAACGCACAGAACATCATTTGGTGTCAAGAAGAGCCCCTCAACGCGGGTGCCTGGAGTTTCACCCAGCCCAGAATCGAGACTCTCCTGAACCAGACCGAGCACCACAACAGGAGGCACGTCATGTACGCTGGACGCAACCCCAGCGCGTCCGTCGCCACCGGTCTCAAGAACTCGCACAAAAAGGAAGAGAAGGACTTGCTCGAGATGGCGTTTTCCGTCAAGCAGGACAAGTTGAAGGGCGAGTAGACATGTGTTGTTGAAGCCGCTTCTGAAATATTACGAGATTCCCGTGTTCCATTATTTGCATGTCTTGTCTTGTCTCTCGTCATTATTCTTCGCGGTCAGGACACAAGGGAACACACTGGATAGGACTCTTTTGCTGTACATTTGCATGGCCAAGGGTGTATGTATAGCGTCTGTAGTATAGAAATACTCTTTTCTTGTTCAACTTGCGTGTGCGTGAGCTGTCTGTCCCTGAATATTGAGCGTTTGTGGCTCGGTGAGAGTCAGCCCGAACTGTCAATGTTTGTCCTGGATCGCTGCAAGCATCGGCGCCGTCTTGACGTTTCCGGAATATCACGATGCGCGACGTAAGGCTCCGGTACGAGAAGGCAGGAGACAGAATTGGACTTGGGACACAGCAGATATATGGCATTCCAAAGACATCTTGCAGAGATGACAGTATCGCTGAATTCATCCGTTTGTTGAAGAAGAATCTAACTAATGATCAATACCCGTTCATGGGGGCTCTTGAAAGCAACATGATGTTTGGTGTTCCACGCGCGATGCTGGGTAAATCCGCGGGCCGGAAGATATCGGACCAGCATCAGTACGCTCGCAGCCCCGCAAAACCCCTCCACAATTCTTATCCGCAACTTGCATCATCGCGTTTCCCGCAACAAAGCGCGTCGCTGAGCGCCCGACGAAGCTTCCGGGGCAATTCAAGCGTCTAAGACCTGGCCCAGACTGCCAGGCTGCGCGTATTTGTGCCGAGGAAATGGCGGTAGCCGGTCAAGGTAGGGCAATGTATGGCTTGTGGATTGTTTGGGTGCAGCTCGTGACGATGGCATTGCCGAGGGGAAGGTTGGAGCAATAGGGTCCCGGTGCTCCGATACTACCCACACTGACTTCATAGTAAATCTGTGCATGTGCCTTTGTGTCTGACGACCTTCTACATTGACGCATTCCCCTTCTTCTTCCTTGACGACGCATACTAGCACTTTGAGAAGCAAGCAGACATCATGGCGAATAACGGCAATGGCGAGAGGAAAGGAGAGGCGGTCAACACAGACATCATCACGCTTACGCGGTTCTTGACCGAAGAGCAGGCGAAGCACAAGGAAGCAACGGGAGACTTTACGTAGGCTTACTAGACGAGATACAAAGGATAAGTGACTGACGAAGAGACGCAGATTACTCTGCCACGCCCTCCAATTCGCATTCAAGAGCATTGCCTACTACATCCGCCGAGCAACCCTCATCAACGTATTTCCCCTTCCATCTCCCTTTAAACCCCCCTACTAACCCCCTCCCAGCTCACCGGCCTCCAAGGCACCTCCAACACCACGGGCGACGACCAAAAGAAACTCGACGTAATCGGCGACGAGCTCTTCATCAGCGCCATGCGCTCCTCAGGCCGCGTGCGCCTGCTCGTCTCAGAAGAGCAAGAAGAGTGCATCCTGTTCAACGAATTCCCCGGCGCGCGCTACGCCGTCGCATGCGACCCCATCGACGGGTCGTCGAACCTCGACGCCGGCGTGTCCGTCGGCACCATCTTCGCCATCTACAAGCTGCCCGAGGGCGCGCAGGGCACGAAAGAAGAAATGCTCAAGCCCGGCACCGAAATGGTGGCGAGCGGCTTCACCATGTACGGCGCGAGTGCGCAGCTGGTCATTACGATGAAGGGCGGCAGCGTCAATGGCTTCACGCTGGATAATGCGTTTGGAGAATTCATCCTCACTCATCCAGATATGCGCGTGCCCAAGTCGAGGGCGATTTATAGCGTCAATGAGGGGAATAGCATGTATTGGACGGATCCGGTCAAGGATTGGTGCGAGAGCTTGAAGAATCCTGCGGAAGGGGGGAAGCCGTATTCGGCACGTTATATTGGGTCCATGGTGGCGGACGCGTATCGGACGCTGCTTTATGGAGGCATCTTTGCGTATCCCGCGGATAAGAAGAGTCCCAAGGGCAAGCTGCGTATCTTGTACGAGTGTGCGCCCATGGCTATGGTTTTTGAGAACGGTAAGTCTCCCGGTCATTTGGGGGCTGGGATCATGTGCTAATTCAGATGTAGCCGGCGGCCTGGCTGTTAACAGCAAGATGGAACGTATGTTAGAGGTTGTTCCCGAGCACATTCACGATCGATCGGGCATCTTCATGGGCTCGGAAGGAGAGGTGCAAAAGGTCATTGATTCGCATAAGAAGTACGAGAAATAGGTGGATCGGGTGCGGGAAATGTGTAAGAGAACATGATATACCATAGACTACGAAAAACGAATACGATTGAACACAATTCACCACAACGCTAGACTTCCCGATTGATCTAAGCACTTCAGGTGTTGTTATAAAGAAGGATACTAGAGCAATGACGTCATAGCACGAAACTCAGCTACGGTAAGGCAGCAGCACGACTGGCCATACTAACATGGAACTTCTCCCTACGACGCAGATACCTTGATCTCACCATCCCATACCTCCACATAAAAATGCCGGACGAAAATGCCACCCGTTCCACCTCAACGCCACACAAACCCTTGTTCAACCCCGACGATGTCCTGCGCTGCGACAACGAAACTCTCTACGACCAAACCGTCGTCTTCGCAACTCAACTAGCTATCCTGGGCTACACTGACGCTGCCCTACGACTCGTTGGTAAACTCAGTACATACGATTGGTACCACCCATATGTCGCTCGACTCCGGCCTCTTCACATCCTCTGGAACGTGATCGGGCAATGGCTAGCACAGAATGCTCCTTGTATTTCTGCTAAGCCTCGAGTTTACTTTCGCTCTCTTGTAGCGGCTTGATATCGTGCGCGGTACCAAAGCCAGCTCTCTGTCGCGGACGCACATTATCTGGTCGCACCACAGATTCAGCCCAGCCTTCCATCTCTTCTTCGCCTTCGGCAATACCATGAGACCCGTCTGCGTGCGTGCCCGTTACTTCTGACTGCTCAAATCCATGGTTATCGCCATGGATCAATTCTCCATAGCGTATTTCCATGTCCAGAAGCTCCTTGGACACATTCTCGTGCCCACCCAGCGTTGCGGAACTCTCAATTAAAGTACGCTCAATCGCTGTGCGACCGCTTGTTGTCATGAGTAGCTGAAGAAACCCACCGCTAATTGCTGATACCCCATGATTCTGGACGTAAAGAGCGATGAGCCCTAGGACGATGATCGGTATAGCAAGTCCTAAAGATAATCCATACGGCAGAAAGAATGCCAGCTTATTCTGGAAGTGGTATACGTTGAAATTGCGAGTTTCAGTCCCATTGACGACATCGAAGCGTTCGTTCATAGAAAGTGCGGAGATAGTAGTGTTGACTAACAGCTCCCTTGCCATTCCCGTATCAAACGCTGGGCTCAAGATGTGGCGTGGACCCAGTCGGCGTTCGAAAACAGAAAGAGGCCAGATTTCGGGTGGCAAGTCTAGTGAGTAAGACATGAATCCTTGGGAATAATTTAGCCCGCAACTCTCTACCAAGACGCCATTACCTAAGTGGTATGGCCTCGGAAGCTCAGAGGAGTTGGGAAAGAAAAAGCCAGCGCTGAGCGGGGAGCGGTTCGATCTGTTGAGATTTGATGCAAAGTCTGCATACAAGGCTACAGCGTCCGAAAGCTGAGAAAATAGCTCAAAACTGCCGTTGAAATCGTTGGATGTTGAGGTATAGGCTGGAATTAAGCCTCCATCCTTGAAGGAATGCGTGACGTGCTGTGCGCCCCCTGTATGGGAGATGATGACTGCGTACTTTGTCAATGTCGGATGACAAATTGTTTCAATCACAGGGATGAGGACGTGTATCCCGGTGGCTGGCAGTTCGATATAACCAGTAGATGAGTCGACCGCAATTGTTGAGTTTTGGATGCGACTGCCTAGACACGGATAATACTGAAGGGCGCCCTCATCTTTCAAAACGCGGTAAGTGATTGTGGTACACGGTTATTGAAGGTACCTCCCCCATCTCGAGGAGGCTCTTATGATGAAGCACTGAAACAGTGAAATTCTTCTGGGATGCTGAAGCCTGTATTCCAACGACGAGGGCTCCTGGGGGGTAAATTGTTGCTATAGGAACAAGCCAACAAAAGGCTGTAACGATGGCAAGCAGTGGCGTTCTTAGGTATATATTACGATTTGCCAAGCGGAATGCGTTCGTTTGTACCTGGAAAAGATCTTCTATAATGCTGATCTGCATACAATAAGGTGCTGCACTAGTACTAAAGTTTATCCTTACCTTAAGCATAAGTCGCCTTAAGGCTGCCCATAGCATCTGCGTGTAGCATGTAGCAATACTTGCTACTAGAGCTGCTCGGAAAGTAGTGACTAGCAGCAGTGATGTTGTTGTAACATAGGCTTGACGAATCGTAGTCGTTTTTGAGGAGATTTGGTCGCTGGAATGTTGAGTGAGACGCAATATCTAGAGATGGGCTGTGTTTGTCGATTCGACCTATCACCCCTGTGGCACTGTTACACTAGCAGCGCAATGCCCTGCGCAGTATAAAGGAGGACTATGATCTGGGAGCATGCCGTCACCGGTAGAGTTTGCATACTGAACAAGATGGCCTTGTAGAAGGCGATACCTAGATGTATTTGGTGTCTTCTTCTTGCGCATCCAAGTCTTCGTTATTGATCCACAGGCTCCGCATTGGCCTGTGCGCGTGAAGCTTGAAATGTCCGAGCTGTCAGTACCAAACTCGAGCAACATCGGAAAGCATGTCCGCAACAGCAATTCCACGCGCAGCCCTGCGATTGAGGTCGAGAAGCTCTATAACTCTCTCTTCAAGGTCAATTGGTTCCTCATGTCGTAATGTGTAAGCTGCAGCCACTTAATCGTGACCTTTGAAGCTCCGCTCACACCACCTCCAGCACTCTGCGCACCCCACCACCCCAATGCCTCTCCCACACGATCCGAAGCTTCTCCGCAAGCTCGGCCCTTGACAAGAAAGCCGGTAAAGCGAATAAATCCCACGCGCAAACCGATTCTTCCCCGCCCGTCAGCAACCCCGGGCAACCCACAGCCACCGACGAAGCCTACGATGTCTCCAACCTCGAAGCGCAGATTCTCAAGGCGATTGAGAAACTTACACATGAATTAAGTCAATTGCGCGGCGGGGGCAAGCTCAACCCCGAAGTTGTCGAGAGCCTAAAAGTCCAGCTGGGCACGGCGGGACATGGCAAGGAGACGGTGAAGCTGGGCGATATCGCGCAGGTTGTACCGAGGGGACGCATGATTAATGTGGTGTGTGGAGAGGAACATGTGCGCCTATGTTCCATTGCCTTGGCCAAAAGCAACTACTGACTATCCCCAGCACATCAAGCCCATAACAACCGCCATCGCCTCCTCCCCACACTCGCTCACGCCCCTCGCGCCCGACGCTTCCAACCCTCTAACAATACAGGTCCCGCTGCCCCCGCCCACAGGCGAGTCGCGTCAGGCGGCCGTCGATGCGGCGGTCAAGGCGGCAGAGAAGGCGGATAAGATGATTCAGGTCGCGCGCCAGGACCATAACAAGCGGCTGAGGAAATTCGACGTCAATCGCGATGTGTTGCCGGATGATTTGCAGAAGGCGAAGAAGAGGATGGAGGAGGTGGTCAAGAAGGGGCATACGGAGATTAAGCGGATTAGTGAGGGGGCGAAGAAGGTGCTGCAGGATCAGTAGAAATTGCGCTATCCATGTGCATGTCATCTTGTGTAGTACAACATACAGGTTACCATGTCAGTTTGGTGTCATAGAGTGAAGACTAATCAGATGTCTTGAGCATGATCGCGTTGGACTTGATTGGTGCTGCAGTCTGACTTCGGATCACGACTCTACTCGCTTTCCGTTTGCAAGACAATAATCTTGAATGTCACAAGGACCGCCTCTGAGAGACATGTTGGACGGTCTGCAAGCGGCTAGCGCGCACGGCATGCGATTGTGGGGTACCCCGACGTTGATCGCCTGGTTTGAACGTCCTCGGCAGTCCGTCGCTCCCAGTGCGAAATGTAACCGTCCCATCGGAGCTTACATCATCTCTCGTCAGGGCGTCTTTGTCCTCCTTCCCAGCCTTTCACCGGGGGTCGCCAAGTGCTGACCAGCGACATCTCACCGCTGACACGGCAGCACGCGACGACGAAAAACGTTGCTCAGGTAAGCCGTGCTAGCCCACGCCACGCCGTCGATCGCCAACTGTCAACGCCGCATGCGCTGGATGCGCTGGATGCCATTTGCTCGTCTGCGCAGTCGACGTGGCGCACATGATCAATACAGCGTGGCGGCTCTTATCTAATGAGTGTGAGCATTCGGACTTCCCGCAGCACTGCAATGTGGTCTAGCGGTCCTGTTGGTAGCTACGCGATAGGGCAAATGCGATCTTCACTGCGGTCAGCATGTTCGTATTACAGCCTCGCTTTGCCCCGACCGACCGCCTTTCCGCGCGGGGCTTGGTTCGCCGTCTAAAGCTAGGTAGGCATGTCCTCCACGTTGTGGGTGGTGCATCAGCGGCGGGATACCTAAGGCCTGAATACCCCAGGATGTTGCACCCCGTTTCGACTTTTGCAGTGGGCTCGCGACACTATTTTGGCACACGCATGCGATATTCGCGAAACTGAGAAATAGTATACACAGCACTGAGGGTTATCACCACTTCATTTTGACGCCACGCACGTCAGAGTATGGAGCAATGGCTCCCTTCAACGACATGACCAGACTCATTCTTGAGAAGCGCTTACCGGAACCTGCAACGACGCGGACATCGCCGCCTACGAGGGCGAGCTTGAGTACTGAAGGAGGATTTCTGGAAGCTTGGGCGCAAGGCTACAATGTTGGGAGCCTCGTCATTCTGATCTTGATAGTGTTTTGCAACTATCGACCGGGCATATGGCTTCACAAGCTCATTCTTCTTGAAGTATATGAAGCAGATCCATAATCAATTTCAGGTACTAACGTGGCACAGCTTGTTCTCGCTATCGGACACGGGACTTTCATCTTTGTTAGGGATCCAGCGTACGGATGGTATCTATCGGCGACTGCGACTCTTCTCTTCATATCCTATGTCCTTCACAACGTCGTGTCCTGGTTGAAGATCAGACCATTCCTCCCTCGATGGGGGTCTCGCTTCTTCATCATCTCGCTCATCTGCGTCCAGCCTTTCTGGATCGCCGAAGCCTGGTCGAACTTTGCATACTTCAACGACCTAGGCTCCGACGCGAACATCCGCACCCGTCCATGGGAAGCACTCCTCCGCGACCCCTGGTGGATCTTCACAACCTGGAAGCTCGTCAACTCCATCAAGAAAACCTACAGCTTCAAGCTCTGGGCCCTGATGCGCATCAACACGCGCTTCGGTATCATGCTGCTCTGCATGCTCCTCTCCATTGCCTTCCTCCTTACCGACGTCGTTGTCAGCGCCGCCAAGCTCACCGCTAGCAGCGGCATCAACCCCTACTGGCGCTTCGCCCTCGTTTTCAAATGCGCTTCCGACACCATCTTCCTCGACGACTTCAAATCCGTGCTCGACAACATCGTCGCGCGCAAATTCAGTTCCGCGGGCAACGGCATGCACCGCTCCTCCATCGGCCACTCCCCACACAAAAGAAGCGACGGCCGCAAGCGCTCACACTCCGACGTCCGTGGCGACGAATTCATCGAGTGCGCGGCGCTGGAAGATCCGTTTCAACGCCCAGTGCACACCAGCATCTCATCGTCGCAGGCTTTGCCGCCGAAGGGGAAGTTCTTGTTCCCGTTCGGCAAGGAGAAGAGGACGTCGGTGCCGAAGATACACGTCCAGCGTGAGACGACAGTTAGCTCTGAGCAGGCAAGAAAGCCGAGCCATGAAAGTTGGATGAGTGGGAGTACAGCGATTACGAGGCCGGCGCATGCGGTTTATGGGGGCGAGAATAGCAGGGCCAAGGATAGTGATGCGAGTCTTTTTGATGGACGCATGGTGTGAGAGGCTGGACCTGGGGGGATATTGAAAGAACGCGGCTTGGTTGGCGAGATGCATTTCCTCGCCTAAGACTATAGCTACAGAGCTGAGTCGCGGCACGGTGCCTGCGAGTCCTGCACAGTAGCTGCTCATCGCGGACCAGGCGAAGTCCTCGCCAAAAGGAAATGAACCTCGAGGGTAGTCGCATCCGCGAGCGAGCACGAACACGAAGTCGGCACTCGTCGGACGAGACACTAATTACGACAGATGTTGAATTCGCCTCGAAACAACGCACCGGCTCGACGTCTGACAGACGAATGCAGCCATCCCAGAGAGGCGAAAGACACGAGCCACAGAACCCACGAGACTATGGTCTGTCGTCGATATTGCATTAGACGTCGGGTCTTCGTCTCGTGGCATAGAGCACGGCTCACTCGCACTCTGATGCACACATTGCTGTGCCCCCTTGGCACGTTAGCCGAGGTTGAAGGCTCCTTTCAGAACCATCGAATTCAAAGTCGCGCTTCTTCTGGGCTTGGATACCAATATTTCGTATAGTTGTGGTATTATGCAATGCTGATACTGAATGTTGGGTATATCAACGACGCTGGGACATGAGACTAGTGTGTTATCACTATAACCCGTATCCGCTCTGTGCCTATAACGTAGGTAATAGGTTAGCAGACTAAATAGGTTAGCAGACTACTTTTGCAAAGTAAGCCCTTACTAAAACTACTTTATTCTAGTATAAAATAACCTACTTTAGCTCTATATAGTATAAAGTAAGATATAATATTATTTAGAGTCTACTTTTACTACTTTCTTATATATATATATATTATACTTAGTTTTTTTATACTATTTATACTACTTTTAAAAAGGCTTACTTACTTTAGTATAAACTTACTTTTTTATTTCTTTTTTATTATTATATACTTTAAACTTCTTTAAAGTTAACTATTAAAGACTATTTTTAACTATTAAGATTCTTTCTACTTATATATACTTTCTTTTATATAATTTATATTATATAGTAGCTTTGTTAGCTACTTAAAGCTTAGTAATCTTCTTTTATACTAATACTAGCTTATATATAATAATTACTATCTTTTTTAAAACCTTTTTAAAAACCTCTACTAGAGATATTAGTAAGCTATCTATATATCTTTAAATTCTTACTTTTATAAGTATTAATTATAATTTTAATTTAAGAGTATTACTTAGAGTTTATAACTACTAGAGATAGTTTTTAATAATAAGTAATAGTAAAGTATAAATATAGAAATTAAAAGCTAATATAATCTACTCTAAGTTAAATAGAACTAATTTAGCGCTTTAAAATCTTTCTTAGATATTATTAAGAGTAATTATTAAGAATTAAATATAAATATATTTCTAATTATTATATTATAATTAACGTATTCTACTACTAAGCTAGCTAGACTACTAAGCTAGCTACTTTTTCTTAGTACTGCAAATACTATATATAAACTATAATGCTATCTTAAAATAACTCTAACTTATTATATAAAGAAAGCAGAATTAATCTTACTCTTTAAGCCTATAACTTAGGCTAATTTAAGAGCTTATAACGCGCTACTATAGCCTTTAGCGTATAATATTAGTAGCTCTCTAATTAGCTTAATAAAATTAAGTATTAAGCTTAAGCACTACTAAACTATTAGAAACTCTCTTCTGCTAAAGAGTAAACTATTATATAATATATTCTTAATCTAGATATATAAGAATTTGCTTTCTAGCTTTATAAAGTAGCAGATATAGCTAATAAGCTATTAGCTATATATAGTAGAATACTTATTAGCAAGAATTAGCTTAAGCAGTTTATATCTTATATAAAGAAGCTTAAGATAGCTTTTAATTAAGCAAAGAATTATTAAAGAATACTCTAGAAAGATCTAAAGATTATTAGTATTTAGTTTAAGCTTATATAAAAGATAATAGCTAAGTATAGAGTTATAGATAATAATATCTATAACTTTAATAAGATAAGCTTCTAGATAGATATTATTAGCTTAATAAAAGTAGTTACTAGCTTAAAGTATTATATAAAGCTAAATATAATCTAGCTAAGCAATTATAAGTAAGTTATAGTAATCTAGAGTATCTGCGCTACTAAGTATATAACTTTGCTCTTTATTATCTATAAAGAATATATCTATATCTTAGTATAGTATAAGAAAGCTTTAATACTATATAACTAGAAGCTCTTAGTATCTAAGAATAGCTAGATAAATAACGCGCTTAGTCTAGAGTAGTTAAAGCACTTTAATAAGCATATAAAGATATATTAAATAAAATTATATAAGCTGCTTATCTTAAATAGCTATAAGAGCTATCTTAATTAGAATTTTAAGAACTACTGCTTTATATAAAAGATTCTTATACTTTATATACTTGCTTATTTATTATATATACTTTAGCTACTTAATATAGTATACTTTTTACTATTAAAGCAGAAGTACTTTTAACGCGTATAAGACTTAGTATACTAATATATCTACTATATTAATAAGAAAGGCTTCTTCTCTGCTTTTAAGAATATATTTTTTAATATATTTATATTTATATATAAGAACTATAAAAAGGCCTTTAAGGCAGTAAAACTAGTTTCTCTAGATATATAAAGAGTTATTAATTGCTTTAAGATCTATCTTTATATGCTACTACTAGTAGCTTTACTAAAAATACTATAGTAGTCTTAAACTCTATCTAATCTATATAAATTTAGCTTATAATTAAGGCTAGTAAAAGAATCTATTATATAATTACTAATAAGCGCTTAAGAAAGTTTCTTAAAGCTTATTAAAGAAGCTAAGAAGATACTATATAAGAATATCCTAATTAAGGCTTGCGTATAAGAGCTTAAAGAGTAAGTAGCAGAGTTAATAAAGTATAAAGAGCGCAAAAGAAAGCAAATTTAGATAGGCAGTATAATAGAGTTTAGTGCAGGCGTATTGCAGATAGCTAAAAGTGCTTCTGCTGCTTATATAATATCTAAGAAGAGTAGTAGTAGAAGTAGTTAAGAAAGAACCTAGCTAGCTTAACAACGCTGTAGTAACTATAGAGAAACTAGATATAACGCTTATACGTATTAGAAAGATGCAGAAAAAGATTCTAAATCTAATATAGCTACGTTGTATAAAGGATCTATAAAGATTATAGAGTAATTTTATATTTCGTATATAGTGTTTGCAGTGCTAAGAAAAAGTAGCTAGTAGCTTACTAGAGTAGCTAGCTTACTAGTAGAATACGTTATACTTATATCTAAAATAGTTAAGAGAGAATAACTTTTTTTTTTTTTTTTAGATAAGTAAAGCTAAACAAGCAGCTGCTTATTATATTTTATATTAGAAGGTTTATTAGATAAGTTAAAACGTAGACTATACTATTTTATAATATTAGTATATTATTTTTATTTTATTAAGAGCGAGC
>Ga0265780_10007355_pt1 | contig 13546 bp, 9 predicted proteins | sample P1T30metagenome_FD_192432 | JGI IMG/M metagenome (GOLD analysis project Ga0265780, IMG submission 192432) | Plant litter microbial communities from East Loma Ridge, Irvine, California - P1 T30 | ecosystem: Environmental > Terrestrial > Plant litter > Unclassified | place: USA: California... | reverse complement strand
GCGCATGGCCGAGGTATGCGGCGCAGGATCACGCCGCGCGCTTCTGCGCATGCAGACATGGCACATGCGTGAGGAAACCTTTCGCGCGGCGCTTGCCTGTCTGACCGACGCTATCCACGCCGAGCCGATCGCCGCCTGGTTCGGGCAGGGGCACCGGGCGTCGGCAGATGGCCAGGCGTTCTACCTGGGCGGACCGGGTGAAGCCGGCGGGGCGGTCAACGCGCATTATGGTCGCGACCCGGTGGTCAAGATCTACACCACCATCACCGATCGGTACGCGCCGCTTCACCAGACTGTAATCGCCGGCACAGCTGGAGAGGCCATCCATGCGCTCGACGGTATCCTCGGCCACGACAGCAACGCCGATCTGACCGCCCTGCACGTCGATGGAGGCGGCGTTTCTGACATCGTGTTCGCGACGATGCACCTGCTCGGGCTCGATTTCGAGCCGCGCATCCCCCGCCTGTCGGATCGACGCCTCTACGCCTTCGAACCCCCGAAGCGCTATGGCAGGCTCGCGCCGCTATTCGGCCACAAGCTCAACCGGGACCTGATTGTCAGCCACTGGCCGGATATCGAACGTATCATCGGCGCGATGCGCGACCGCACCGTCACGCCCTCACTGATTTTGAAGAAGCTGTCTGCCTACCGCCAGCAGAACAGCCTCGCCGCGGCACTGCGCGAGGTCGGGCGGATCGAGCGGACGCTGTTCACGCTGCGCTGGTTCGAGGATCCGGCGCTGCGCCGCACCGTTACCGCCGAATTGAACAAGGGCGAGGCGCGCAACAGCCTGGCCCGGGCAGTCGCCTTTCATCGGCTCGGTCGATTCCGCGATCGTGGCCTGGAGAACCAGCAAACCCGTGCGGCTGCGCTCAACCTCGTCACCGCTGCAATCATCCTGTTCAACTGCCGGTATCTCGGTCGCGCCGTTGACGAAATGCGCCGTCGCGGGACGCCTATCGATCCGGCTATGCTGTCCCGGCTCTCGCCGCTGGGCTGGGACCGCATCAATCTCACCGGCGATTACGTCTGGTCTGACCGCCTCGATCTCGACGCCAACGGCTTCATGCCGCTGCTCGTCAAACCACTACCGTGAATCTGTGTCCGAATAATGCACAGGGGCCCAGCGGTCGGTGAATGGCGTGTCGCTAAACGCTCCGGCCGACGTGAAAATGTGGCCCGATCTTGATGGGCAAATCTGATGCGTTGGAGACCGTGTTGGGACGGCAGAAGCGCCCAATTGTGGACATCGATGTGTAGGATTAAGAAGATATACAAACACGCGCAGAACCCGTGGATCGATGAGGGTGCCATGATTTTACCTAGAATTAATCGCGCCGGCTCAGCTACCCTTGCGGTGGGGTTCGTGGCTTTCTCGGTCAGTGTTCTTTCCTACGTTTTTTATATATCGGCTATCCCATTTACAAAGTCTAGTTATGTAGCGCTGCTTATTTCTTTGATTCATCCAATTACTAATCTCGTGCTATGCATATGCTCAGCCCTTTTTCGTAGACTGTCTTTAAAGATTCTGTTTTTTTTGGTATCTCTAATGACGGTTCCAATGTTTTTAGATCGCCATGGTGGTGGTGTGACTGATGCCTCGGAATCTGTCAAAATAACTGTTGCAAGACTTACATACTCTGGACAAGTATTAATGGACGTATCTACGGTATTGTGGATAATTTGTGCCGTTTCGACGCTTATTTGGGTTCGGAAGCCTTTACAGTCCGCCGGTGCAACCGATTAAATAAGCATTGGTCGTGGCGTACAGTTTTGCCGTAACGCCTGCTGTCCTCCTAGCCCCGGCCATTTAGCCTTCCCTTCGGTACAGCCGCGATATTGTCGCCTGATCGACACCAAGTAGGGCGGCGACATTGCGTTGCGCATCGCCAGCATCGAGCCGTTGAAGCGCTTCGGCCTGCTGGTGAGGGGTAAGGGCAGCGCGCCGGCCGAACTTCAAGCCACGGGCCTTGGCCTGGACCCTACCGGCAGCGCTGCGCTCGGTAACACGATGGCGCTCATAGCTGGCCGCGACCCCAAGCACAGCGATTATCACCTTGGCGAACTGCGAGGTGGTATCTACCATCGGCTCCGCGATCGAGCGGAACCGTGCGCCGGCCTCTATCACTGCATGGAGGATGTTCAACAGGTCACGGGTGTTGCGGGCGAGACGATCGGTAGAGGTGACCATCACACGTCGCCAGCGTCAAACGCGGCAATCGCGCGCTTGAGCTGCGGCCGTTCGGCCGTCGTAGTGCTGACCTTCTCGCGGTAGATCTTGGTGCAGCCCGCCGTGTCGAGTTGGGCGAGCTGCTGCGCCAAAGTTCTGGCCGGTGGATGAGACGCGTGCATAGCCATAAATCATGCCCGCAATGTGCATTGGATTTATGCATCACGGAGTGCCCGGCTTTGTTCGGTTTTTCATATGATGCAAAACTTGTGATTTCTGCATCATGTTTGCGCAGTAGATGGTCAGCTATCGAGAGTCCGGAGCCGACGATAGCTGACCACTGATCGCTTTAGTTGACGCCCCACATCTCGGCACGATCGCGAGCGAGCTTAATCATAAACTCGTCTAACTTGATAAGGCGGCGATCAACCTCGGCGGCCGAAACGCCGTTCCAAACGGAATGGTCATAGCCTTCGCGCAATGGCTTCAGGTCATCACCCGCCTGAAAGCGCTCGGCTATGTAAAGTGTCTCAAGCAAGTCTGTCGGACGCTCACGCTTGCTGGTTTTGGCCAAGCCCCACTTCACGAGGTATTCAGACATGATGCCGTCGTTGGATGTACTAACCATCGTCATCCCCCTTCCCGTCGAAACATGGGTCGCAGATGGGCGCTAGTCCAGAGGCCCTTGCCTCTGATCGCATGGGTGGCTGATCAATCAGCTATCGCCGGTCAGGCTAATAATTCACGATAAGGTCTGATGCAAAACTTTTAACTTTTGCATAAATGGTGACCGAGCCGTAGAAAAGTTGGCTGAACGAATAACCGTTTTCTGGACCGTGAGTCGCAATTCAAACCGCCGGAGCTGAGCTCTAGCGATCCGGCCACTTTTAAGTTGGGCGTCGCGCACTGGCAGAAGACACACGATAATCGCCAATCGGTGTTAGCGACAGCGTTTAGCGATGATCGCGAGGCTGCCGTCCAAAATCGCCTGCTTGTCGTACACTCGGGATCGCAGCCGGGCTTTCCAGGCATTGACCACTAAAAGACGACAATGTGAATGACTTTAGCATTCCGTCTTTGAGAGCTGATATGTAGCAGCTGACTTTCACTCACCGAGCTATGATTTTGATACCTTTTCGCTAGGCATCTGCTTAATCTCAGACTTTCATCAGGTCTTAAGTTCTACATTCCTATCGAGACGCTTCATCTGCAAGCCTTCTGTTTCGGTTATCGACGATCAACGACACATACGGGATCGTCAGGGTCGTCGTTGGAGGCGAGTTGCTGATCCGCAAGTCGTTCAGAAGGTTGAGACGGTCGTGCAGTGAGGGCCTCAAGCTTTTGCGGCATGCCTGCACCGGGATGGCTGTTGCCACAAAGGCACATCATGCAGGTTTCGTGAGCCAAGCTTATAAACAGCTGTAAAGTCTCATTATTTCTGAATATGACATCGATGTCATATTCAGGGGGCATTAATGCAAAAGGCTTTGTTCTATCGTGCGTCGATCACCGCGATCGTGGCCGCAATAATGCCCACGGCGGGGCTTGCGCAAACCGCACCGGTCGGTGGTACGCAGGACGATCCGGCGCTGGAGCAAAGCTCCGGAACGCAGGTGGGCAGCACCACTGAAGTCAACGCAGATGGTTCGCCGATTACCGCCAACGAGGCCGCCAACAACGATATCGTCATTACCGGTTCGCGCATCCGGCTTCCCAATATTCAGAACTTGGAGCCGACAATTGGCATAAACCAGCGCTATCTGCAGGATCGTGGCATCACGAACGTCGCCGATGCACTGAACGAAATTCCGGGCATCAGGGGCAGTATTACGCCCGCCGGTGCACAGGGATCGTTTGGGCAGGGCGTGAACTTTGTCAACACGTTTGGTCTTGGATCGAACCGGACGCTGACGCTCGTCAACGGACGCCGCTATGTGTCCTCCAACGTCAGCAGCATCTTTAATCAAGGCAGCCAGGGGACCCAGGTCGACGTCAACGTCATTCCGACGCTGCTGATCAGCAACGTTGACTTTGTCTCGATCGGCGGCGCGCCGCTCTATGGCTCGGACGCGATCGCGGGCACAATCAACTATACACTTGATACGCGTCTCAAGGGTCTTCGGGCGCAGGTAACAAGCAGCGTTACCCAGGAAGGCGACGGCTTCCGCTACAATGCCGCGATCGCCGGTGGCTTTGACTTCGCGGGCGGGCGCGGCAACATCACGTTGGCCTATACGCGTGACGAGCAGAAGGGTATCCTCGGTAACGCGCGCGGCTTCATCCGCGATAATATCGGCGGCGCGGGCAACCCCACGACGGCTCAAGCGGCAGCGCTCGGCCGGCCGGCGGGAACCAGCTTCACCAATGATGGGCGCCTTAATGGCGGAATTGGCTTCAACGATTCCGCAACCGATGGCTTTCCCGGCACGGTGCAGGTGGTGGATCGCACCATCCCGCTGCTGACGCGTGGCGGCCTTATTCCGTCGGCGTTCGCGAACGCCAACGGGACAGGAGCGGTCGGTGCGGCTGCGCAGAATTTTCAGTTCGATCCGAGCGGCAACCTCGTTCCGTTTAACCGCGGAATCCGCTTCCTCAGCGTGCAGGAGGCAAGCGGCGGCGACGGATTTCGATTTAACGATTTCGTCCAGCTGACCAGCGAGCTGAAGCGCGACATTTTTAACGGCTTTGCCGCATTTGACGTGTCCGACGCGCTGAAGTTCTTTGCAGAAGGCACGTATTTCCATTCGCGCGGCGACGAGCTCGTCCAGCAGCCAACTTTTAACTCCAGTCTGTTTGGCGGGCTGAGCGGTGCCACGTCGTTCAGCGTCGACAATCCATTCTTGACGCAGCAGGCCGCGACCCAGCTCCGTGCTCTAGGTGTCAACCGGTTCAGCGTGTCGCGTGCCTCGCTTGACCTGTCCGATCCTACCGGTTTTTCGACCAACAACCTGTACCGCGGCGTCATCGGCGTGAAGGGCGACTTTGGCGTCGGCAGCCGCAAGTTCAACTACGAGGTCAGCGGAAACTACGGCCGGGTCGACATCACCGACACCGGCCAAGATCTGAACGCGCAGAACTTCATCAACGCCGTGAACGTAACACGCAATGCCGCCGGGCAGATCGTCTGCAATCCAACGCCGACCTTCCAGGCAGCACCTGGCGGGACGCCGACCGTTGATGCGGCCTGTGTGCCGCTGAACCTGTTCGGTGAGGGCGCTGCCAGCCAAGCGGCGCGCGACTATGTCATTTCTACGAACGTGACGACCAGTCGACTTGAGCAATATGTCTTCAACGCCAATGTCGGCGGCAGCCCCTTCGCCCTGTTCGGGAACGATGTCGGCTTTAACATCGGCTACGAGCATCGTGAAGAGAAGGCCAGCTTTACGCCTAGCGCATTCCAGCAGGCCGGACTTGGCCGGTCGGTCGCCATCTTGCCAGTCAAAGGCAAGTACAACGTGGATGAGGCGTTTGGTGAAGTGATCGTACCGCTCGTCACCGCGCAAAACAGCCTTCCCTTCGTCAACAGCCTGGATGTTTTCGGCCGCGGTCGCTACGTCGACAATACGGTAAATGGAGGATTCTTCGCCTGGGCGGCGGGTGGCCGGTACGCGCCGGTGGAAGACATCAGCTTCCGCGGCAACTATACCAAGTCGTTCCGCGCACCAGCGATCACGGAATTGTTTTCGCCGCAGACCAACGTGTTCACTACCGTTACTGACATCTGTTCGCCTGCAAACATCAACGCGGGCGCAGTGCCTCAGACTCGCGCCGCCAACTGCGGAGCGTTCCTGGCGGCATTCCCCAATGCCACCCCGCTGGATGCGGCGGCGACCACAGTTCCGGGCATCAATGGCGGCAACCCACTGCTCGACAACGAAGTGGCGCGCAGCTTCACCTATGGCGTAGTGTTGCAGCCGCGCTTCATTCCAGGATTCTCGCTGTCAGTCGACTATATCCGCATCAAGATCAGTAATCCGATCTCTAGCCTCACGGTAGCGACGATCGCGCAATCCTGCTTCGACAACAGCAGCTTTAACGCTGCTGATCCGGCGAACGGCAACGCATTTTGTTCGCAAATCCGGCGGTACGCAGCTGGACAGGGCGGGACCGCAGCAAATGGCGGTGACCGTGGCGGGCAGGTCGTCAACGATCCGGTCAATCCCGGCGTGACGAGCGGTTTCATAAACGGCAACCAAATCCGCTTCAGCGGTATTCAGGCCCAGATGGACTATATCCGTCCGCTGTCCGGATTGGGCCTGCCGGGCCGCGCGGGCATCGACGGCACGTTCTTCTACACCCGCCGGCGCGTGAACGACATCACCGGCGTGGCACCAGTCCGGATCGACGGAACATTGGGTGATCCAACCTTCCAGGGGCAGCTCAACGTCCGCTATATCGGCGAGGGGTTCGGCTTCACGATGTCGGCTAACTACATCGGCGAACAACTGTTCTCCCGCGTGACGCGCGGGCCTGACATCCGCGAGGTCGACGAACTCAATGATTTTGTGCTGTTCAACCCTAATGTCTATTTTGACGTGGACCAGCAGTTCCGCCTGACGTTTTCGGTCACCAATCTGACTAATCGCAAGGGACAGAACTATTTCGGCTACGTCCTACCCGCGAGCCAGCCCACGTCGGGCGCGATCGGCGGCGATCCAATCGGCCGTCGCTTTGCGGTAACCGCACGCGCAAAGTTCTGAACGATCGGCGGGTCGCCTGATACGGGGGCCCGCCTTTCCGAAGAGATTTTTAATTGAGACTGCGACGTTCTGTTCGTCAAACACGAACCGTATCGCGGTCAGGCCAGCTATGCCGCTTTAGCGCCGCCTTAATGAACATGAGCGCGGCGCCCTTTCGCAGAGAAATAGTTAGGACGAGCGCCTTAAGCAACGTGGCAACGTGTTTCCGCTTCCCTTGTCCCTTTTCAGAAGCAGAAGATGTTTAGTCTAATGCGAACCGCCTTCTCGTAGACGAAGCCTGATCATTGGGAATGACAACTTAGAACGCTGCTAAGGCGTCATTCCGCCCTTAGACGGGACGACCCCAAACTGCGACAATCTTACATAGCGTAGCGCTGTTTGATTCATTGCTTGGGAGAGTGCATCATTTTAACTAGGGCGCCCTCGCTACCGAGATGGCTACCGCTAAACCGCCATCGTCGCTGCCTAGCTTTTGTCTATTTGAAACGTAAGCTAGAACCGCCTGTCGGTTAATGCGAGAGACATACCTATGTTTGATAATGGACATTTTCGCGCATTGATCCAGACATGACTTGCAGGCAAGCTAATATTCAAAAGCCGAAACTTATTATAGTTGGTTCGCCTGCTGACGATGGAGGCGTCATAGCATCACTATCTCGGCAGCTTTACGACATTGAACAGGCGAGTACGGCTCAGTCTTTGAATGCCTGCCTTTCCGTAGCAAAATATGACCTAGTCATACTAGATATAAATATTCCAGATGCAGATAATGTGTCTTTAATTCAGACTTTACATTCAAGAGGCGAATCATTCTATCTGTTAGTAAGGTCTGACACCGATGACCAGGTAGATACAGTACTCGCGTTAGAGCTGGGTGCTGATGACTGCGTTACCTTTTCGTGCAGCCCTCGAGAAATAAAGGCACGAGTTCGCGCGCTACTCCGCCGTCGTAAAGGTGATGCTCGGAGTGAAAATGGAATTTTTGACGAAAAGGCTAACGTTCTAGCATCAGAGTTTTCGTTTGAAGGCTGGATGTTACATGGAGATAAATGTCAGCTATTAACGCCAGCAGGTTATGCCATAGCTCTAACCAAAGCAGAATCTTCAATATTGGTGAACCTGTTTGCCGATCCTGGTCTTATTAAAGATCGTTTAGGCCTTATTAGTGCAGATGCCAATCCTAAGGATTACGACCTTAGGTCTATTGATGTATTTATAAGTAGGCTTCGCAAAAAAATATACAACCACGGCGGCCACAGTCTAATTAAGACTGTTCGAGGCAGGGGGTATCAGCTAAATACCGCTATGCGAAACAGTAAATAGATCCTCTACGTAATCCACTTAGTGGATGGCATTATCTCAAACTAACATAATAAATCTATATTACATCTTGTGGTGCTTATTATATTATTTACAGCGATGCTACAAGTTAGAGAAGTCTCTTGGTGCCAGGACCCATTAATGAGATGGCGGTGACCTGATTCAGGGTCCGTAAGGAGACTGTTAATAAGCGACCTGTTCTGGCTGACGGACGAGCAGATAGAGCGACTGCGTCCGTTCTTTCCCAAGAACCACGGCAAGCCTTGGGTGGACGACCGGCGGGTGCTGAGCGGCATCGTGTTCGTCAATCGCAACGTGCTGCGCTGGCGCGATGCGCCAGCCGCCTACGGCCTACCCAAGACACTCTATAACCGGTTGAAGCGCTGGGGAGAAGGCTGGTGTGTTGATGCGAATGATGGAAGGCTTGGCAGCGGAGGATGCTGAGCCGAAGACGGTGATGATCGACGCGACCCACCTCAGGCGCACCGCACGGCATCGAGCTTTCGGGTAAAAAAGGGGGGCTTTGGCCGCCTGATCGGGCGCACCAAAGGAGCATGAACACCAAGCTCCATGCCATCGCCGATGCTAACGGGCGCCCGTTAAGCTTCTTCATGACGGCGTGCCAAGTCAGCGACTACACCGGCGTGGCAGCGCTTCTCGACGACATGCCCAAAGCGCAATGGCTGCTCGGCGACCGAAGCTACGACGCCGACTGGCTTAGAGACGCGCTCCAGGCCAAAGGCATCCAGCCCTGCATCCCGGGCCGGCGATCACGCAACGAGCCAGTCAGATACAACAAGCGTCGCTACCGGCACCGTAGCCGCATCGAGATCATGTTCGGCCGCCTCACAGACTGGCGGCGCGTTGCAACCCGCTACGATCGCTGCCCCACCGTCTTTCTCTCCGCCGTTGCCCTCGCTGCCACTGTCATCTTCTGGCAATGATCAACGAGTCGTGACCCTAGGGCCTTTATGCGCCGACATAGTATCGTTAGCGGCGTTCATGCTCTCACATCAGCAGCGCCAAATTCTAAATCCGCCCATCCCTCGGTAGCTAATTACTGGATGCTCGATAAGGCCAGATGCCAGCTTTAGGCACCATCTGAAAAGAGAGCATCGTTGACCAACGTGGAATATATTATTTTGGCGGCTCTTTTGGACAAACCGAAATAGATTGAGGATCGAAGCAGGTTACTTGCGACTAAAAGTGGGGAGGGCGAGGTTCAGAACGAACGAACGCTCGATGTGTATGTCATGCCAGTAAGAACGAAGCTCGCAGAGGCGGGAGGAGATAAGTTAGTTTAGACAGTACGGGGCAGAGGCTATCGGCTGCGCCTCGATCAATAAGTTAGTCTTAAAGCCCTGATAAATAAGACAGCGATTATTGCCCATGCAAGATGCTATTGCGAATAGTTCACATAAAAGAAGCCGCATATTACTGCGGCTCCTAAAGTACAGCAAGTCCTAGTTCTATTTAGAACTTAAAGTTTACATTGGCAAACAATGTCCGACCGACATAGTCGTAACCCGAATAAAGCGGCGCGTTTCCCTGTACGGAATAGCCGACCGCAGAAATCCGCGGCGGGGCCGTGTTAAGCATGTTGCGGACGCCAAAGGTGAATTGGTACTGCTTGGCGACGTTAAGCTGCACTGACAGTGAGTGCAGGAAGTAGTCATTCACCTCCAGATAGTAGCTGTCCTTGTATTGCTGCAGCAAATCTGGATCAACTTGGCCAGTCAAATTGTCGAAGGCGAAATACTCATACGTACGATGATGATCGCCATCCACCCAGTCGAGCCCGTAACGCACGGTCACCGGACCGTTGGTATACGTTGCGTCGAAGCTTCCCGACCAATCCGGCGCCGTGACGGTGCCATTCATGTCGGTCAGGAACTCGTCCGGAAAAAGCCGGGTCGACTGATTGGTGAACTTGGTGACTGCAGCGTTCAGAATGAACCGCCCACCTAACAGGTCATGAGCGTAGCGCCCATTGAATTCAAAACCGCGGGCTATATTTTCGGAAAGGTTAACGAAGCTGCTCGTAACGCTCAGTGCCTGATTGGCATCGCGCGTCACGAAACGACAGAAACCCGCCGTCGGATCGAAGTTGGCGTTTCCGTAACAGCGACCAAGAATGGTAGCAGCACTCAAATCAGAGACGCCGTTGCTGACCTTTACGTCGAAATAGTCGAGCGAGAGCGAGATCGAGCCGAATGCCTCTGACAGACGGGGGCTGATAACAGCACCGACGGTCCAGTTTTTCGACGTTTCCGCACTCAGACCCGCTTCGGCTCCGCCGACGCGGAAGGTGGTGATGCCGCTGCGCTGTTCGAAGTCAGCTGGCAATCCAATGGCGGCGCAGTTCCGAGCGAGGATCTGCTGGTTGGGAGATTGATCGGCTGCAACCGGAAGCGCGCTACAGGGATCGTTGTTGGAGCCAAGGAAGCCGCTGGTGGCGCCCAGATACTGCTCCGCCAGGGCCGGAGCCCGGTAGGAGGTGCCATAGCTGCCACGGAACCCTAGGCCGCGGAATGGCTCCCATTCGGCCGCGGCCTTATAGGTCACGTCAGAACCGTAAGAGGCATAATCGGTGTAGCGACCAGAGGCTGTCAGGTTGAGGCGGTAGAAGAACGGCTTGTTCGCAAGAATAGGCAGATAGAGCTCGCCATAGCCCTCCTTGACGTTGTCCTTGCCTACCGTTGGCGTAGCCGCTGTCAGACCGAACAGATTACCTGAGACCGAATTCGAATCTGGCTGATCGTTAATGCTCTGCTTGCGGTATTCGACACCAAGTGCGAGCTGAGCGTTGCCGCCGGGAAGTTCGAAAAGAGGGCCGTCGATGTTGAAGGCGAAGGTGGTTTCACGGAACTTCGTATTACCGATCGTATTCGCAACGATGTAATTGCGGAACTCCTGTGGCAGCTGGCCACCGATCACCGCCGCACTGAGAGCTGGTGCCGCCACACAGGCCGGGTTTGATGCTGCGCTTGCGCAGCTAAAGGTGCCATTGGCATTTGCAACGACGTTAAGCGAATTTGCCAGACGATCGCTCAGGAACGACTCCGCCGAGTACGATGCGTCGTTCCAAGACTTGCCTACATAGGCATCGTAGCGCCACTTATTGAAGAAGAAGTCGCCGCGCACGCCACCTGACGCGCGAACGTAATCAACCTGTTGATCCGAAGAGGTCAAACCATAGCTGATGAAAGCACGAGCGGCGATGTTCTGGCCGCTGGACGTAACCGTCGGGGCAGCAAACAGGCCATTGCGAATATCGACGGGGAGCAGCGGGCTACCCTGAAGGTAGTCGAGTGACAGCTGACGATAGAGAGGAGAAGACGATTTGCGGCGGGTGGCCAGGAGTTCACCATAGATCTCAGCGTGACCAAGGATGTCCGTTTTGTATGTGCTGCTCAGATAGCCGGTGTAAGTCTTTACACCGGTGATCAGCGGTTCGTTCTGTGAGATGGGATCAAAGGTATCGCGGTCATAGGTACCTACGCCAAGATAGCCAGGGAAAGGTCCCGTCGTGACCCCCGGTGCCGGCACAAAGCGATTGAATCGTCCAGCTACACCGCTGGTGCGGCCGATAGCGGTGCGCGTCGGCAAGCCGAGGGTGTTGATCGTCGTGCCGCCGTTATCGAGCGTGAAGCAGGCGCGGGGATCGGTCGGTGCAAAATTATCGCCAGAACCGAAAGCGCTTCCTTCGCCGTCCAAAAATCCGCCGATCGGGCACTTAAAGAAGTTGCTGTCGTTGACCGACAGCTGATTGCGTTTCCGATATTCGAGCGAGCCAACGACGCTCAGTCGATCGGCATCAAAGCCGAAAACGCCGGAAACGCGTCGATCAAGGCCGGCACCAACTGCAGGGAGATTGACCTGAGCGTCAAGCCGGAGCCCGCGCAGCTTCTGATCCGTGATGATGTTGATCACGCCCGCGACCGCGTCGGAACCGTAGACTGACGATGCGCCTGCCTTGAGCACCTCGATCCGATCTAGGATGGCGGTAGGCAGCACGTTGAGATCGGGCGACAGTAGCGAGCCACGCGATCCACCTGGAGCCAAACGGCGGCCGTTTAGAAGGACGAGCGTACGATTGGCACCGAGGCCGCGAAGGCCAATGGTGTTCGCACCGGTGCCGCCATCCGTGACAAAGCCGCCATAAGCATTGTTGATCTGCGAAGTGCCTTGCGTAATTGCGTTGCTCTGCAACGCATCGGTAACGCTGTTGAAGCCGGCTTGAGTGACTTCGTCCTTGCCGATGACCGTGATCGGCTCGGCCGTCGAAAATTCGTCGCGGCGGATGCGCGAACCGGTGACCGTAATTTCGCCCGTTGTGGCACTTTCAGCGTCAGCAGCGGACGGCGAAGAAGGATTGACTGCATCCCCAGGAACCTGGGTTGCATCCGGACGGACGTTGGTTTGGTCAGTGGCCTGGCTGTCCGCGGTTGTACCGTTGGTCTGCGCAAGAGCCGCTACCGGCAACAGAACGAAAGACGTGGCCAGCGCCGTCGCGCTGAGAAGGCGAGTGATTTGCATTGTGTCCCCGTTTTCAGCATTTTTGCTGTAGGAGACCAAAGAGGCGCATAGCCCGATGATATGCAAGCCGATTACAGTTTCCTTACATGAATCTTCGTATTTATGTTGCGTTTTAGACACACGCGGTGATCACCCACGGAGCGGGCACCGCGATGCGTCCTAGGTGTTTGATCCCACGGTTTGATGGTGCGATCCTTTCGTTGGAATGGAAGGAAGCCATATGGGACAGGTACGTCACGGGAGCGCCACGACCACGCACGCCGTCAGAGCAGCAATACAGCGATTGCAAGCTTCGCTCGCGACGTTGAGCCAGGAACTGGGGATCAATCCCAAGACGGTGGCGAAGTGGCGTAAGCGGACGACGGTCGAGGATCTGAAGACCGGGCCGAAGGCCCCTCACTCCACAACCCTAACCGAAGCCGAGGAGGCAGCGGTTGTCGCATTCCGGCGTCACACGTTGCTGCCGCTGGACGACTGCCTCTACGCATTGCAGCCGTCGATCCCGCACCTGAGCCGGTCAGCGCTGCACCGCTGCGCGGCGCAGACCGGCTTGCTAAGCTGTGCAGCTCAGCACGTACGGGTCGTCATCATTGGCAGCAGGGCCTTTGGTAGCCTTGGTGGACCGAGTGCGGCGCATTCTGCGGCGCCCAGCACGCACGCGGCGGATCACATTGGAAGCACGCAGCCTTGCTTCCCCTCCACTCCAGCTTGACCAAGCGAGAGTTGCGACAGCCAGAACGTCGGCAAAGCTACTGATTTCGAATGTAAGAACCCAACCTAATGTTTCAGGTCCAGCCATACCCAGCACGCGCAATGC